>Ga0116153_10002121_pt1 | contig 16314 bp, 9 predicted proteins | sample AD_UKC028_MetaG_FD_89896 | JGI IMG/M metagenome (GOLD analysis project Ga0116153, IMG submission 89896) | Active sludge microbial communities of municipal wastewater-treating anaerobic digesters from USA - AD_UKC028_MetaG | ecosystem: Engineered > Bioreactor > Anaerobic > Digestate | place: USA...
CACCCCCCGCAGTCGTAATGGGGGTCGTGGTGATCAAGTCAATCTTGTCGGTGTCCACGAACATGAAGAAATACGCATCGTCTCCCGGCTGAAACGAGGTCTCTCCTTCATTCAATCCATCTTCACGATCATCGATTTCCAGCTTAATCCCGGCTCCGGTCTTGTTTGAATCATCCGCCTCAAATGAAACATTGAGGGTTGCTTTAACGACTTCAATCTTGCTAGCCATTTTGGTTCTCCAATAATAAAAATTGAGCTTCAATATCTTCAGTCTGTTCCGTACAAGTCACCGGGATACTGAGATAATGCGTCACATAACTAACCTTTGCCAAGCTGTAACCGCCATAAGTCCCATTTCCAGCTTCCAACGTGGTAGCATAAGGTACCACAGTAATACTGCCAAGATTTTCATCTAACCACTCAAAGGTAGTCAAACTCATCACCGGATATTGTGTACTGCTCTCACGTTCGGCAAAAGTCAAAATCTCGGCAGGATAATCTTCGTTACTATCCGCAATAATGCGCTTACCTTCACTTAACGTTCCCAATGCAATTGCACTTGGACGAGTAGTAACGATCCGCAAACCTTCGCGCCAAGGGGAGGGAAAGGCATAGAGGATTCCGTGAAAGGGATCGTCCTCATCCTCACTGAGTTTGTCCGGCACATATTCCATACGATCTTGATAACCCGCGTCTTGATCCATGATCCGAATTCGATTCATCAATTCATCTTGCGTAGGAGATTCTGTAGCAGAGAAAATCCCAGTTTCACTAAGTATAACGTTAGAAGCCGCAGTACTGAAGTTTGCAATAGAGACCGGCCAACGATGACGACACACGACCTTACCGTCTGGTTGAGACTCAATTAATCCGCCCACTGCTTGTACGATCTGTTGAGCAATATCCAAAGGTGCTGCATTTTCTGCTGCCAATCGATAAGCTGGAATCATCCAATCAATCAAGTTCCATGTTACTGAACCGATTAATTCTGCTACAATAGCTGAAGCCATAGAAGGTGTTTCCCAGGTCTTTGTCAATTTGACACTGCGAGGTCGTGCATAGTTTACCAAAGGTGAAAGTCCCGTAAAAGAACAAGTTTCACTGTAATTACCATCATCATCAATACTGCGATTAAGACTACGAGAATCCACAATAAAATGATAATCCACATTCAAAAGATGAATAACAAACGCGGTATCTCGAGGAAATTGTACATAGTCCTGAGCGTCTTTTAAAGTGACTTCGCATTGATAATATGGCGAGTCTTCATCACAAGAAATTGAAATTGAAAGAAAATCCAGATCTGCCATTAGATCCTCACATAAAAATCACCACCCAACAGAGTCGTAGTGGTTTGATTAGAGCGATAACGAGTCTCATGCAGGCGATGAATCGAGGTGTCCGAGTTCCAAGCCGTTGTATGGAATCGTTCATGCGCTTCAATCGATTTCCACTGAATATCGTGTTGCCGACGAATCGAAGGGCTGAATTCCCATGTGGCGGTATGGAATGCCGAAGCCGATGAGGCTCCACCTAACGATTGCCAAGTGGTTTCATGCAAATTGAACGCGACGGATTGATCAAGCGAAGCCCACGAGACTTCATTCCATTGAAAGGCAGAGGTCGCTCCACCTAACGAAGCCCACGAGACTTCATTCCATTGAAAGGCAGAGGTCGCTCCACCTAACGAAGCCCACGAGACTTCATTCCATTGAAAGGCAGAGGTCGCTCCACCTAACGAAGCCCACGAGATGTCGTGTTGTGTCCATGCCTGCGTTAAATTCAACGATTGATAGGTGACGGTATGGAAAGCACTGGGTGAATCTACACCTCCCAACGAGGCCCACGAGACTTCATGAAGGTGATTCGCTGCCGTAGCGCCACCGAGTGACACCCAAGAAACATTATGTTGAATCTGATCGAAACTCGATACGAGTGAGCGATAACTTAATTCGTGAAGGGTGAAGGATGAGTTTGACCAAGAGACTTCGTGTAGAACTTGAACACTGCTATTTTCAGATTGATACGAGGTGTGATGTACTCGAAAGTGGGGAGTCCAGTAATAACTTTCGTGCAAACAATCCGCTAAATAAGCGAGTGTCGGAGTAACAGGAGTAATCGCTAGTGATTCCGTTGCTCCAAACGATAAATAATAACTGATACTGCCTTCATTCAGTGGCAGCGATTCAGGAGTGGCTTCAACGATCAACGGTGAAATAATGACGGGATGGATGGGATCGAGCGGCAAGGCTGCTGGTGCAGGCGAGACCACATACGGATTGAGCAGATAAACGGTACCCGAAAAGAACGATGACCCTCGACCGCTGATCGGGGTCAGTACGGACTCTCGGAGGCGAATGGTCATAGCCCTAATGCTCTCATCAGCGTATGATCAGTCGGTTGCGAAATCGGCATGATGTTTCGATCTCGTAAAACATTCAAGTATGTTGCTGTAGCATCACCACTGACCACAGAAAATCCGGTCGGTGGCGCATACACTAAAGCATCAACATGAGTGAGCAAGGTGATCTTTTCAGGGGTCGGCCCGCCCCCACCATCCTCTCCGGTCTGACAGAGCGTATACGGGGACGAAGGCAAGTCATCGAAGACTGGATTGGTATCGGTTTCTGGATCTTCTAAAAACCAAGTTAGCACATAATCCTCTATCCCTTCATTGTAAACATCGATCCCCCAATAAAGCCAATTCCCATTGAGACCCATCCACAAAGTACCATTGGAACGATCTCCACAGAATTGCAAGACATCCCCATCACTCAGCGATTCTAATGCGGAGATTCCATCCGTGGACAACAAACGATTGCCGGATTCATTAGCCGCAAAGACCAGAGGTGACGAATAATCATAACCTTCAAGACTCACCACACCACTGGAAATACTGCTTGCAATCCAAGAAGTGACCCCAGTCCAGACCGCACTCAAGGTCGCTGCGCCAGTCGTGAATCCATACATTCCAAATTGACCCACAATGCCCGTCGAATCCAACTGCATTTCCAGATACCAACGATCCGGTACGATGGGATGGTTGCTTCGCGCCTTGATTTTATTTCCTTCAATCGTTTTGTTGGTGTTGGAGAATAAATAATCTTCCGGGTCAAAACCAGAATAATAAGCATCCTCATCATCCCAAGTCATCATTGGCAATCCTTCGCCGCCACCCGAAATTGTAACCACCTTTACCGGAATCGAGAACATGGTTATTCCTCGAAGATAATCTCAGCCGCTAAATCTGATGAGTCACCGACCGAAGTGACGGCAATCCCTAAATAGCCACCCCCCGCCAAGATCAACTCCTGACCCAACGGAAAGATCTTCTCATACGAAGATTGCAGTCGCTTGTACTGCAAGGTCGTGCCGGAAGCCGGTTCGGCACTAAAATTGGTGTACGCCGTGGTTTGGATCGTCTCCGCTGCGCCCACAGTCCACTTGGCAGGAGTCAGTGTTGTTCCAGGAGTACCGGCATCTGTTTGCGTTAAGACCTTCACGATCAAGTCCTTCACCACAATTCCGCCCATGGTGATCGAATAACCTTTTACCTTTACGCGATGATTCGATGCAGCCTTGATTTGCAACACCGTTTCTTGCGTATCCGCAGCAAGGGCTTGTGTTTCTGAATTCACAAAACATTCTAAACCTGCCATCAAAGTTCTCCTTAGAGCGTAAAGACGCCGTTGTTCATCCGAATGAGGAAGTCGATTTCATCAAGTACAATATCGGTTCCACCACTGGCATCATTCCACAAGTAATGGCCGACCAATGCATCGGTCAAACTATCAACTGTTCCGGTTCGCACGATCACCCCTTGACGAAAAGTGTGCGTGAGATTGGTGAAGATCATATCGCTAGCGAAGAGCTTGGTATTGTCACTGGAGCAGACCAAGGTTTGTCCCCCCGTCGTGTAATTCCCGGTCGCAGCAATCTCCGCCGACGAGCAATCCGTCCAGACCGTATGAGCATCACTGAAGGTATAGGTCGCGTTCAATAAACGCAGTTTGAAAGTATCGCTATCCCAATTCCAACTCTTCTTGAAGCGTCGATTGGTGTGTGCATATTTCGTTAAGATGGTCGCCATAAAAAGTGTCCGTTTTAGATAACTGAAACTAGAAAAGGTTTCGTAAGTGTGTTTAGATGATCGGTAATTTCTGAATTAGAACTCAGAAAATATTTAACTGGGGTCGCTGATTGAACTTCCATCGCAAGTTGACCAGGAACCAACTCAGAATCAAGCTGATAACCTACTGCTGAGAAAATCCATTCGTTCTCGAATTGAGCAAAGCAACAACCCAACAGCGTTTTAAAGAAGTAGTCTTGAAAGTTAATCAGATTTGGAAAGATCGGGTAAATACCAGGGCCACTTATTTTTTGTCGAGTGTAAAGGTTTTCAAAAGGTACAGTAAAAGTTTGACCGTTCAACTTTAATTGATTCTTTGTGAGATAAACTGAATTTCTAACATCAACAAAGGTGGGTGTAGAATCATTGATTGTTTCTGTGGGGCCAATCACTTCATCCGTATTGACCGTTGGAACCAATGATATAACATAAATCACACCCAAATGAGTTCCAACCCAACTGTATGATCCATGAGATTCAAAATGTCTAACCCTAGAATACTCTCTATTATAACCAACACCTAGCGATACGCCATTTAACAAATAATCAACATTATTCGATGCTATATTATATACATCACCAAATACATTTGTTGTCTCTTCAACATAGTCAACAAGATTTCCAAGATACTCAAAAGGAGTGCTATTATACGTACTATTATCTGCTCCATTTCCAGAATGTTCTTGATACATAGATTCGCTTGTAGTAACAATAAGTTCATCTTCCAAGTAATCAACAAGAATCACTCGTCCATTAGCAGTTATTGTACTTGTATTGCTAAAGTTATAAGCATCTTGATAACTATTATTACTTACTACTTCTTCAGTAATTTCTACTTTAGAGACAGTAAATTGTCGATTATCATACCGAACAATATACCGAAAATTTGAATTGTATTCTATTACAAGAGTAATCCCTTTTGTTCCATCGGTACTGAAAAAGAACGATTGGAGTTTGGTTATTACCTTATCGTGTTGATAAGCGCAAACTTCTTGAAAATCATCGTGCGTGACTGTTTTTAAAAAAGGAAACTCTACCTCAAGAACTTTAATTGTTTTGGAGTTCAGCGTAACAATCAATAAATAATAAGTTTCACCTTGTTGCTGAATGGCGGCTCCGATCAGCGTTTCTTGCTTGTATAAAAGCTTTCCTTTAAAATAAATTTCTCCGCCGAACGGTTCTCTATATCGATTGTTTTCATAGGTTTTCCAACTCAACACTTGCCAAGGCTCAGTTCCTTGCCAAGTACAACAACCCGACAATAACCACAATGGAGCGCCCATAAACACTTGCGAGTAATAATCACCAGACCTTCCGACATCCAACATCGCTAAATCTTTATATTCTAAGGTATCCAAACGAATCATATTTGCATAATGAGGAGGAGAACCAATCCAAGCATCGACCACTGATCGTGAAATTTGTTGTGCTGCTTCTTCTGTTGAAGCATCTGCTTGAGCATTAAAAGAATTAATTTGTAGATTCTCGCCATACCACCAGAAATTAAAGAAGCAAGGGAATTGTCGCGTCTTATTAATTCGTTCTTCTCCAGTTCGATAATCTTCTGGATACAAACCACTGTCATGATTGAGTTCTCCAGCACGTTGGCAAAAGTCAGCAATCCATTGAGCCGGTGAATACTCGCCTCGTAAGGGCGCTAGAAACGGTGCGTTATTTCTTAACTCGTTCGTGTATTCGAGAATGTAATGTTGAATCATTCGATCTAAACGATTCTCAACACGCTCACCTTCTTCGGGTAAATAAATAAGATGTTCGGGTTCATGAAGAAACCAATCCGTCTTTATTTCTTCTGGATAGGCGGATTCATGCAAAGCTAAATCTTTTGGAAGTTTATGCTTCAAATTACCAGTGATCTTTTTACCCGAAAACTTACCTTCTTTTTCTTTCGGATCTTGATTCTTCTCGTTCGCCGCCACACCAAACGCAGGCGGCACCGGACGCTCATACGGAGGCCAGGTCTTAATGAGATGATCGGAGGTCGAAATACGATCCTTTTCTTCAAATCTCGAATCCGCTTTCAGTTCGTCAGCCATTCCCTCTCGATCAGGATAATTGTTGTTCTCGAATCGATTAATCAGACGATCAGAACGAGGAGTAAACGGATCTTCACCATCGTTCTGAAACACCCAAAAGCCTTCCGGTCTCCAAGTGAACGCCACTAACGAACCCAAACTGAACCGCAGTCCTGAAATCCGTGGATTGCCGTGACCACTCATGCTTCCGTCACTCCCGGATACGTATTTTCTAAATCTTCAAGAACTTCTGCTTTATTTACACTCAGAAACACATCACGCCAAGTGTAATTATTCAAATCGTATTGAAAATCTTTGGCACTACTGGCTTTTGCACCGCCCGGAGGATCATTAAACTTCACTTCAAACTTGGGATGATAACTGCCCATAATGCCCCAATAAGGAGCATAAATCGTATCTGATCCGTTTTGTGTTAAATAACGTAACGTACCTGTCGTATTCACTTCAATAATTTCATGGATACGCACATCAACAAACGAATTGTCTTCATCAATTTCTGCCGAAAATCCGGGAAACTGTCCGGGTGCGCTATAATCTTCACGTTGATCTCCAGTTTTTTCTTTATTGTTTGTATAAGTCTGTTCCCAATTTGGTGGAAACTCCCACACCCCTTTCGCGTCCAACACAATTTTGGAAGTGACTCGTGCATACTCGACCCAATCTGGGGACGAACTGAGATCCAATTCCATATCCAGCGTTTCCACCGTGTAATCATTATAACCGAAGATCGTTCCCATGTGAAAGGCAAAACCTCCGGTAAATCCAATACGCTGTACACTAGGAGTGTAATACAAGACTTTATAAGGCGCTTGATAACGTACCGAACAGCCCCCATAAACCGCAAATTCTTTACCTTGAGCCGTCGCAATAATGGCATTTTGTTCCTGGTCATAAGTTAAATTAACAGATGCCGGAACAATCACGGTTTTACCATAAATGTTTTTGGTTTTCTGCATCATGACGTATTGCGTAATAGAGACATTCGATGCGCCGGGTTTACTTAATTCTACTTTGGAACTGTTGGAAAACTTTAAACCTTCTCGCACCTCTTCGCTACGAACCTCTCCACCTTCCACATTTCCAACACTGGCTGTAAAAGTGACGCCAGAAGAAGGAAAACATCTTGCCCACAAACGACCTTTATAATCAAAGCGTTTGGTCATTTGCTGCAAGATGATCTTGTTTGCGCCCGCGTTATCGCCTAAACCGTCATTCTCGGTAAAGGCGACATTGAGCGTAGCAACCAACCTCTCACTCATTTTAAGACTCCACGAGGAATATCAAACCTCGCGATTGTGTACTGATTGCTGCTGCGCCTGCCGGGACCACCCGTTTCTCCAAAATGGGTAAAGACGGCGGAACGGTGGTGATTGCCAAGGTATCACCCAAAACCCAAGTCCCGCCCCAACACGCCGGAGGTATGGAAAAGTAACTCGCGCCGACACTCATATTGGTGGGTGCATACGTACTACTGATCGTCCCCCCCGCCAAAGTAATCCCTTCATCACTGGCGACGGTAAAGGCTGTGGCACTGGTGAAGGTGAAGGTTAACACTTGATAAATCGAACCGAGGTTGCCCACTACCATTGATGCTTCGGCAAAAGTACCTGCTGAACTGGTGACAACCTTATTGATCGTGGTGCCGGTCAAATTTGTAGTTTCAATGAGCGAACTAACGTAAGTATCAGTATCCGAATAATCATTAGCGAGCGTCCCGTCAATGGTGATTGTTACCACATCACCCAGGATACTGGGCGTTCCGTTGATGGTATGGACTTCTGCGGTTCCGGTTCCCAATGCCGTCTCACTGGAAATGCGAATCAACTCGTTATCCCGAAACAAAATGACTGCACCATCTTCAACTAAAACATCTAAAGTATTGGCTCCAGTCACTACCGAGGTATCAAGCGAACCGCAACCATACAGATCAGGAGTGCCAAAACTAGACTGAATATTAGTTTGCGTACCTTCAGCAAGATACAATTCATCACTGCCCGGTGTCGGTCGCCATAGGCCGACGCGCAGACTGGAAGCGATTTCATTTGCCGCATTGTCCACCCGGACAAAGCCCTTACGCCATTGAATAGCACCCGAAGTTAGTTGCGCCTCGGTTACATTCGGCCACCAGGTATTTGAAGTTCCAGAAGTGATTAAGGTGGTAGAAATGCGTCCGCCGTTTGAAGCTGTATCATTGACGACTTTAGATTGGTAATAATTGAGTTCACTGCCTGTAATTGCCATAGTATCATTCTCTAAACTTGAATTAAATGAATAGATCCGACATAATAATTATGTGCAGAATCTAATGGATTTAAATCTAACGGATAATTATCTCGTTTGAATCGTACATTTCGATTTTCAGTTACACTGTTATCATTTACTAAGGTCAACACATGTGTGGTGTTGATTAAAGAAGCTAGTGTTTTCAATTCTAGTAACGTTGCTTTAGTAACCCAACCACGATCTTCTTGTGCAATCAATGTCAAAGGTTTTCCTGATCGTGTATTTTCCAACATCACCGTATTACCTGCTAATGCATAACGTATAGATTGTCCAACAGGAAGCCATTTATGTTCTTCATCAATATAAAGACCTTGTTCCACAATATCATCAAATGTTACTGAACCTAAAGATACGATTTGCATAAGATCACTTTTTAGTAATACCACGTTCTAAATATTGTAAAGCAGACACCAGTTTTTTAGCCTCATCTCGTGGTGTCTTAATACTAAATGTTTTATCTTTGATTGTCAAGTTAATATCAATGGGCGGTCCACCCGCAGATTGTACTTGTTGTGGAAGATTATAATTCGGCTGCACATAATTCGACATTTTGTTTAAGGTATTAATGGGTGAATTGTATATCATTCCACCCGCTGATTTAAATTGTAATAACCCACTATTCAAGGCGTTCAAAAATCCTATACCTAAGGATTTGACTCGTTCCTTTTTAATCACAAACTCACCCGGAGTCAACATCGCAGGAACCGTATCCGTATTTCCAATACCGGGTACAAAGGCCGCAGCCATTTCTTTAAATCTAGCTAAACCACCATCTGCGAAATACTGTAAATCGTTAATCAAACCCCCTTGATTTCTGTTTTGACTAGGGGGTGACCCTGATGTCCGATAAACAGTGTTAATAACAATAGTTCGTGAACTGGGTAATTGATTAATCATATTTAAAACTTGACCAATTCCAGATACTGCTTGATCTACTAATGCAGTAACGGTAGCCACAATTGAAGGTTGTGGAATTTCGCTAATATTCCATTCAGGTTGTAACGTCGCAGTAACCGTAGGTGGCGTTATTTTAGATTCCCAACCCGCTTCTGGAGATAATGTCACTGTTTTGTTAGGTTCAGGTATCTTTTCATCCCAACCTGCTTCTGGTGACAGTATAACCGTTGTTTCAGGTTGAGTAATTTCAGCAGCCCAATTTTCTTCTGGTTTTAATGAAATCGTTGTTTCAGGTGCTTCAATTTTTTGTAGCTTAGGATCTACATCCACTTCGATATTAGCAGGTTTTTGAATGGGTTGTAGTTTAGGATCTACATCTACCCAAATATTAGAAGGTTTTCTAATTTCTTGTAAAATTGGATTAACATGTACATCAACAGGTGTTAATTCAGGTAACTCACTGACTAATTTTGGAGTAACATCTACAAACATCAAAGGTAAAGCTGGCACCGGCTGTAGTGCCGGATTCACGATCATGTTTTGTGGCGGTACTTGTGGTACTGGAGGTATCTGTAAATTAACAGCCAATGTTGCAGAAGGTAATGGTGGCAGTGTGGGAACTGTAGGTGGTTGTAATACTTCTACTTTACCTTCTAAAGGTGGTAATGAAGGTACCGTTGGAGTTTCTTTAACAACGGCTGTAGTTTCTAAAGGTTGATTGGGTTCAGGTATTTTTGGAGATTCTTTAATTTCAGCTTGGACTTCTAAAACTTCAGGTGCAGCTCTTTCTAGAGGCTGTACTTCTGGAATTACTTTTAATGTATAATCTTTTAATTCTATATCCACAGCTTCACGAAGTGCTTTCACCATGTCAGGTGTCACACCTTCAACTTGACTCATTTTGTCAATCAAACCTTGAATACTAGATTTAAATACATTCAAACTATCTTCATTAAAATTACCTTTAGCAAAAGCTTCTTTTAATCGATTTCGTGTATCAGTTAATTTGTTATTCAATTCATCAAATGCATCTGTTGATTTTTCCAATCCTGGAACTGTAGCTGTTTCAGATAAACCACTACGAACTTCTTTTAATGTGTCATCCAAAGACTTTGCTTTATTTTTAGTATTATCTAACTCAGTTCCAATTCCAGTAATATCTGAAATAACAACATCTTTACCCACTGTTGTCATTTTAACATTCAATGATTGTTTATCAGCTTCAGTTAAAACTGTAGTTAATTCTTTAGTTCCATTAATAAGAGTTTTGAGTTTTTCATAACCTTGAGTTTTAATATTAATGTCGTTAGATTGAATATCCAATCTTGCTTGTAATAATTCATTCAAAACCTTACTATATTTTTGTGCTTGTTCTGTAGCTCCCACCAATTTCGCTTGATCACGAAGATTTTGTATCGTACTTAAAGCCTTTTGATATGTATTATTAAAACCGCTAGCATCACCTTCAATTTTAATCGGTTGTAGTTGAGATCTAAATTGATCATAATCTACAAACAAAGCTCTTAACTTCGCTTTAAATTCTTCATCTCGTGCTGAAATGGGAACTTCCATTAATGCTTTAGCGCGTTGTGCGAAAGCTTCTAACTCTTGTTTACTTTTTTCAACATCTACAGTGGTATAACCTTTGAATTCAACAGCACTTAAACCTTTTAATTTGGTAACTTCATTTTCAACATCTTTTAACTTAGTGACTGCTAAAATGACTTCATCCGTTGTCATTTGTATAACAGTATCTTTTTTGGCAGTTGCTTGTAAATCCTCTACAGCTTGTTTTGCTGGAGGTATACTTGACGTATTAGTTTTAATCGCAACCGTAAATGACGGAATATTCGCTAGTTCACCAAATTTTTGACGAGCAACGTCACTTAAACCCGCTGTATTCTTAAATTGAGTTCCTAATTCTTTAATCTTAGTAATGGCTTCGGTAATGGCTGCGGGATCACCCGATTCAAAAGCAGCTTTAAGTCCCGCTTGAGCATTCTTTAATTGATTAAATAAAGCAGAAATCTGTTGTTGTTCGGCTGGATTAACTAACTGTAATCCATCTTTACTGATTTCATCAATCTTATTCTGAATATCATTTAAAACATTAAATTGTTCATTAGGTGTTGCTTTAGCCCATGCTTCAGCAGCATCCTTTGATGATTTTACTATTGATTCTTGAGCTTTTGCTGTATCTTGAACAGCCGTACTTTGAGCTTGTTGGTTAGCAGTCAATGCTTTAGATTGTTGAACTTGTGCTTCTACATTGATTTGTTGCTGTTTTGCAGCTTCTTCTTGTTGTTTTTTATATGCAAGTGCCGCAGCTTCCAATTTAACATTCGCTGTTTTTAAATTATTAATCTTCTCTTCAGTTGTTTGTGAACTCTTTAAAATAGTATCAATTTCTTTTAACAAATCTTTTAAAGGACCAATTTCTTTGATTTGTTCCGCATTACCTCCTGTTTCAATATTATTAACAACATCAGTTAAAAGTTTAACTTGATCTTTAACCTGTTTTTCAACAGTTTTAATATCTATATCTTTAACTTCTACATTTAAAGTATTAGTTTTAATAATTTCCCGAATTGCTAAGATACTGGATAATAAAACACCAGCAGTATCTGTTGCTGTTTTTTGTGCAATTTCTTGAATTTCTTTATCATTATCTCGCTTATATTTTTCCAACTTTGCTAAATTACTAGCAGCGAGTTGACCAAACACGTTTAATTTTTCTGGATCAATAAGATCTTTATCACTAATTACAAAACTTGCCATTAAATCTTTAATTTGATTTTTAGCTTCATCTGGAATTTGTACATCTCTAAGAGCTTCTTTCAAACCCAAACCAGAAATTCTTAAATCTTCTAAAAGTTTTTTAACTTCTGCTTGTTTAGTCTCATCTAATGGACCTTTAGTATTTGTAAGAATTTTATTCAATTCGGTAGCACTGGTAATTGCTGTGTCAAAAGTATTACTCAAACCACTTAAACCACCTAATTCTTTTTGTTTAGTTCTAAGTTCTGCAACAGTTGCTAAAATCTTTTCTAATTCTTCAGCAGCTTGTTTTGATTTTTGTAATTCTGCAAACTGTTTTTCAAGATCTGCAAGTTTAACTCTTGCTAATTGATTATTTTGTTTATCTTTATTAATAGCATCCATTGAATCTAAATAGAATTTAGCATAATCCAAAACTTCTTCATAAGAATCGGGATCAATGCCAATTTTAACCAGTTGTTTTTCTTTCGTTATATTTATAATTTCTCTTAATATAATAACTTGCTTTTCATAAAGTTTGACTAAAGCTTGTTCTTCCTTTTTAACTTTTTCACGATCTTGTAATAAAGTCTTTCCAATATCTTGACGTTGAGCAATTGCACCACTGTATGCTTGTTCACCTAAATTTTCAGCTTGTTGAGTATTCTTTTGAATAACTTCAACTTCGGCTTGGAATTTTTTAGTAGATAGTTCAAACAGTTTATTTAATAAGTCTTGTAATGCCGCTTTAGCAGTATCAGCACTTTGTTTAAGAGCTAAAATTTGTCCATTCACGGAATTCAGTTGTGCTTCAACTTCCTTAACAGCACTCTGATTTTGTGCTTTTAATGCATCGGTGACTTTCTTATATGCTGTAACCGCTTCAGTCTGATCTTGTTTTAGGAAGAACTTACCAATAGTATCTTCTGGCTTTAAGCTACTGACTGCTGCATCAATGAGTTGTTGACGCTGTTCCAATAACGCTTTAGCACGATCATAATCACCTTGAGCTAATGCAGCATCTGCATCAGCTTGTAAATTTAAACTCTTTAAACGAGTTTCATACGTTTTCTGTGAATCTGATTTTCCTAAATCATCAATGGTTTGAAAATTCTTAGTGGCATTCGCTTGAAACGAAATATATTGCTCGTCCAAAGTTCTATTTTTATTGAGTAAATTAGCTCTGATTTGGAACAATTCATTATATGTAGATTGTGTAGCACTAAGTTCTTCTTGTAAGAATGAAATTAATGAACTCTTTTTCGATTCAATATTGGATTTATATGCATCTAAATCTTGTTTAGACCAATTTTGCATATCTCCCAGTTGTTTATCATATAATGCTTCAATTGTAGTAATCTGATTTTCAACAATTGTTTGCTTATCTTTAACTGCTTTTTGTTCAGCTTCTAAAGTCGCATTGATTCGTTTTAATTGTAAATCTAAAACTTCTTCATTTAAATTCTTTTCATAACTTAACACTTCCGCACTGTATTTACCCAATCCCACTGTATCAAAAGCATTAAAATCTGTTTTAAAACTAATGGGTAACTCAACAACTTTATCACCGCGTGACAAATCTTCAATCTGTGTATCAATAAGCGATTTAAAACCGATTAATGCTTCTTTTCCTTTTTGTATATCAGTAGTTAAACCTTCCAATGGTTTGATTTCAGTTTTCGCTTGTAAACTCAAAGCAAGCATTTCACCCTTCACATTACGAAGTGTGACAATTCCCTTTTCGCCCGTTTCACTGATATTGCTGAGTAATGGAACAGCCGATGCAGATTCACCTGGAATACCAAATTCATTGAGAGCGTTTTGTGCTTGAGTAACTTGACTTAAACGAGCATCTAAATAATTTACACCTTTAACTAAATCCGTCACGGGACGAACGTTAAAAGCACCTTCCATCATATCGCCAAAAGTTTCTAATTCTTTTTGCGCTTTTTTAAATCGTAAATTATCGTCAAAAGATTTACCAAAAGATTTTAAAATACCAACACTAGCATATTGTAGTGTTGAAATACCTTCTCCAAGTCCTTGGAAACCTTCTTCATCTTTTTTCTTTAATTTATCAACTTCTTCACCATAAACTCTAACTACTGTTTGTAGTGCTTTTTTAACATCTACTGCACCACTTTCCAATTGCGGAACAAAAGAACTACTTAATGGCTTAAATTTAGTAAAGGTTGAAGAAAATGCATCACCTAAACCTTTAGCACCCGTAGTGATTCGAATGTTCGCTTTATTGAATTCTTTTTCAAAGTCAATTCGATCTAAATCAAATTCTAAATTTTCAGCTAGATTAGCAACCTTTAATGTAAATTCGGGCTGTGCTCCCGCACTCGTTGCTATTTGATCTACCAGTTTTTGATATTCATTTAACCGTGCAATTGCGTCATCAAATTTTTCTTCTTTTAAAAGTTGTTGTATTTGTGCATCAAGAGTACTTAAATCAAATTTAGCTTTTTGTAATTGCTCTGTGGGCAGTAATTGGGCATTGCCGAAATTGACTTTCGTTTGTTCAATCGCTGCTTGGAATTGTTTCTTTTGTTTTTCAAGATCAATAATGGCTTTAGCATTGTCTTGATATAGTTTTAACAAATCTTTTAAATGATCTTGAACGACTTCCAATCGTGAATCTAAATTCTCTTTTGTTGCACTAGCTTGCTCTTGTTGTGCTTTTAAATAGTCCGCACTATCAATACTATAATGATTTTTAAGAGTTTGATAATATTGAGTCGTCGCTGCTTGTTTATCATTCAATTCAATCAGTTTAATTTCTTTAATTCGCTCACTGTTTGCACTTTGTATTTTAACAAATTCTGCGGTATTTTTCTTTTCATAATCTAGTAATAGACCTGACAAACCACTGAGTGCTTTAAATCCAGATGTATCCGCAGTTTCAGTAATGAGTTTAGCTTTAAAAGGTAGATCAATAACTCGATTAGCATCTTCTAATTTACGCAATTGTTCTTCAAAATTTCTATCTAAATTCTCTGTTTTAATTTTCGCTTCAAATTCAATTTCTTGATTTTTTACATCAAGTGTATCTTTTGCCGCAGCAGCAATGGCCGTTTGATATGCTTTAACTGCATCTACAACTACTTTAGCTTCATCAAAGATTTTCTTTTGTTCGTCAATCTTTTTCTTTAATTCTTTATTAGTTTCTTCTAAATAAGTAGCAACATCTTTAGTTGCATTAACCAAACCAATCACAGGTGTTTTAAGATTTGAACCTACAATCTGTTTAGCGGATAACCCTTTTTTCAAAGTTTCATAATAATTATCTAGAGCTCTTGTAAGTTCTTCAGCCGTTTGAGGAAGTAATTTTGCTTGACCTTTTTGAGTTTCTACAAAAAATTTCAATAAATCATTTCGATTAACCGCTGTTGCAATTTCTGTTTGGGAACGTCCTAAAACAGTTTCAGCTCTATCTACGAAAGCTTTAACAACATTATCAATTGTTGTTTGTTGATCTAAAGATAATTTACTAATTTCATTCGTTAATGTATTAATAGATTTTTGAATAACAGCTTTTTGACCTTCTAAATTAAGATAATCTGTGTTAGATGGTAATTGTAATGAATTAATATCTTTACGAGTTAATTTAGTATCTGAATTTAATTTTTCTGAAGCTTTTTTTAATTCTTCTAAAAGAGAAATTTTATTTCTTATTTCTTTTTCAGTTTTTTCAAAAGATTTACTAAAAATTTCAAATTCAGCAATTGCAATACCAGTATCAAATCCTAAAATTTGAACATTTCCAGCTTCAGAAAATTTTTCTTTTAAAATATTAGTCAATTCTAACTGTTTGTTATATTGTTGTTGAGCGTTACTTAAAGAATTAATAACTGAAGTAACTCGATTTCCAGTATCTGCAATACCCGTTAAACCATTTTCTAAAACATTAATCACTTCATTACTTTCTACAACCTTAACTTTAAATTTATCAAAATTACCATCTTTATCAAAACTGACATCCAATACCAGTTTATCTTTCAAAAAGCCAGATTCAGTAATTTGAGTGATGAGTTGTTTTAACTGATTTTGTAAATCTTTCTTATTTTGATCAATATCTAATTGTAATTGCGTTTTTGCAGTTGTTTGATTTTCGGGCGCTACTAAATCACGTTTTGGATTATCTTTACTATTAAGGTCAGCTAATGCTTGTTGATTCCGTTTTAATGC
>Ga0116153_10002131_pt1 | contig 16263 bp, 16 predicted proteins | sample AD_UKC028_MetaG_FD_89896 | JGI IMG/M metagenome (GOLD analysis project Ga0116153, IMG submission 89896) | Active sludge microbial communities of municipal wastewater-treating anaerobic digesters from USA - AD_UKC028_MetaG | ecosystem: Engineered > Bioreactor > Anaerobic > Digestate | place: USA...
ACCCTCTACCAAGTTAAAAACAACCTCTGGAGTGAGTATTTACGTCATGAGTTACGTAATCCGCGTATTCCAGTGTATCAACCCGCTTGATCGAGAAGATTGAGCGAAAGTCCTGAAATCAAAACTGTCCGAACCATTGCAACAAAACGGCGGCGAACCGCCACCGGCTGAACGCCCATCAGGATGGATGCAACGCTAATCAGTTTGAGCGAACGCCCGTTCATCGTCGTCGTCCATCGCTGCGCCCAGGTTAGCGGCGAACTCGACCGCATCGGCTTCGCCCGGTTGAGCCGTCGATAAGAATCCAGAGGCCGGCTGCGATACGATCCTGCGGAACGCCACCCTCTCCGGCGTTAATGAAGTACACTCCTTTGCCATTGCTTTATGGAAATCACGCAGGAGCCGCTGATGCTCATTCCATGCCCAGCGAATCGCTATCAGGTAGAACACGCGGAACGGTTACGCCGCACCTTTCACGCCTTGACTGGACGCCATTTGATTGACCCGGCGCTGTCACCGGAAGTCGCCGCTGAAGCGCTCTTTCATGCCCCCTTCGCGATCCTCTCACACGATACCACCCCAGATCCGCTCCTAACTTACGGCAACCAAACCGCGTTGAACCTCTTTGCGCTGTCGTGGGAGGAATTGACCCGGATACCCTCGCGCTGGACCGCAGAAGCGCCAAACCGCGCCGAGCGAGCGCGATTGCTGGCGGAAGTCACGGCCCGAGGATTCATCGATGATTATTCGGGTGTGCGGATCGCCCGCACCGGGCAGCGATTCCTGATCGAGCGGGTGACGGTCTGGAACCTGACGGATGACGCGGGGCGATATGGCGGACAAGCGGCGACCTTTCGCGAGTGGCGGTCGGTGTAGCCGCTGGACATCATCGAGCCTTCGTTTATATAAAGAGCAGATGGCTGAGTGTACGGACGGCGATCCCTACGCCCGCGCCGAGTGCGGCGATCTTCCAGACGCTAGCGACGCGCCGACCCGCCGAGACCAGGATAGCGGCGCCGGGCAGATCCAGCGGGTGAATGAGGAATCCGGCGCTCTGGTTTAACAAGGTAGGCGTGAAGAGTCCTTGTCGCAGCAATTCATCCATGGCGCCCAGCATCGCCGTGCCGCCCGCCAGATACTTGATGAAGGTGGGCAGAACCAACGCCGGATCGATACCCAACCGACCCAAGAGCGGGGTCAACAGGTCGGTGAGTCCTTCTACCGCCCCGGCGTGGCGCAGAGCGGTCACAAGGACCAGCGCTAATACCAAGAGTGGAATAGCGCCGATGGCGATCTTGAACGCCTCGGCTCCGGCCCGGTTGATGACGTCCAGCACACCCTTCGTGCCCTCGGCGGTCGGATGATGGAGCGTGTCGTCGGTGAAGTGTTCCTCACGGGATAGCTTCCGCCCGAAACCATGATAAGTCGTCGCGGCGGCGATCAGCCCGCCCACGACCGAGAATCCGAGCGTCGGTAATAAGTGCAGGCCCAGTGTGGCCAGCGGCAGGCTGGCGTTGGCCTGAGCCATCGCGAAGACCATGGCCAGTGTGGTGGCCAGATGCCGATCGGATGCCCCACGTTGCTCCATCATCGCTAACGTAGCGATCGGCGCGGCGAAGCTCACGAAGTTGATTTGCAACGCGGCGAAGAGACTTAATCCGGTCAGTCCGAACGGATGCACGACGGGAGTCAGCCGGGCGACTACCCAGTCCAACAGTCCTTGGGCTTCCAGTAAGCGCATCAGGGACAGCATGACTACCATGACCGGTAGTAACACGAAGAGCGCCAGGTCGATGGCCGCCCGGCCTGCTGGAAGAAGGATGTCCATCATGAAAGTCCTGTTAGTCCGGATCCGGCGGCTGGAGGATGCCGGTAGGCCGATACAGCGCGACGAATCCGGCAAACAGCAGAAAGATGATGATCCCATAACCCAACAGCCACGGCAGGGAGGCCTGGAAAATCCCTTCTTCACCCCTGGGCGAACCGTCACGCAGCATGATCAACAAAGCCGCGTACAGTAAACCGAGTGCGCCATAGCCCAGATTGAACACTAATCCCTTGAAGCTCAGCACGGTGGCGCGTTGGGCGGAATCGGTGATGGCGTTGAGATAATGGCTGACCAAATAACCGGTGAGCAACAGCACGACATGGATCAACGCCACCGGAACCAGTCCCAGCCCAAACGGCAACACGAACGCCGCGCCGGCCAAGCCGACCAGGCACAGCGTCACCAACAGGGCAAAGTTCCAACAGGGTGAAAGCCGGGTCAACGCCGGTGCGAGTCGGGCTATACTGACCCCCAGCAGGGCGATCCCCGCGCCGATCAGGCCGAAACTGGCCTCCGGCAGGCCAATCAACCGAAAATAGGGACTGTTCAGAGTGACGAAGAGCCGGGCCAGATGATCGAACAACATGCCGCTGGCGATCACCACCCCTGCAAAGGGCGTCGCCAGAATCCAGCGGCCCGCGTCCAGTGTCGCCCGCCCGGCGTGATGGAGGGTGACCCACAGCCCTTGGGAATGAACGGGACGCTCACCCGGTTCGGTCATCCCCAGCGCCGCCCACCAGGCACCGATTGCGGTCGCCAGCGTCAGGTAGAGTGGAAAACGCAGGGTGGTCTGCGGATCGAGCGCTACCTCCCAGCCGAGTACGCCTAGCAACCGCTGCAAGGCTTCGGCGTCATAAACGAACGCCCCCAGCGTCAGCGCCGCCATGAACGCCAGCGCGTTCCAGCGCATCAGCGTCGCCAGGACTTGAGGCCAATCCATCGCCCGGCCTTGGGCTTTTAAACTGTCATAGGCCAGCGCTTCATCCGCGCCGCTGGCCAACGCCTCGGCCAGGCCACTGAGAATCCGGTTGAGCAGAAAGGCGGTAAAGACCCATTCAGGATGACCCCGCGGGACAAAACACAGCAAGGCGATTTCCACGACCATCAGCGCCCCGGCGGTGACCACCAAGGTACGACGTCCCACGACATCCGCCAGTGCCCCGGACGGCACTTCGCAACCGACGATCGTCGCTGCCCAGACCGCATTCAGCACGGCAAACTGCCCAACGGTCAGTCCGAAGTCGAGAAACAGGATGGCGAATACCGGGTAGTAGAAGCGCACCCCGAATAGCAATCGGAACGCCAGAAAACGGCGGATGTTGGGAATGGCGAAGGGGGAGGTGGTGGCGTTCAAGGGAGGTTTTTATCCAGCTTAAGGGGGCCGGAGTTTATCCTAATGTGAGATTGGTGGGCCGGTCGGTTTGAAGCTCTCGCAGACGCAGCCGCTGGATGATGGGCGCGGGGTTTTTCATGTTCGCCTCGACCTGCGTGTCGCTGGGACCGACTCTGGCGCGGGGTGGGTGGGGGTTGCGATCTCTGCCGGCGCGCTCGCCAGCGCCCACAAATAGAACGACGCCACTGTGCCATAGGGCCGGTAGCGTTCCCGATAATCGGTAAATTGCGCCTTGTTGAGCGTCTCCAGACCATAGAGGCGCATCATGCCGCGCCGAATCGCCTGATCGCCCCAACTGACGACATCCGGCCGACCCAGGGAGAAGATCAGTACCATTTCCGCCGTCCACACGCCGATACCGGGCAAGGCCGATAGCGTAGCAATGACCGCGGCGTCGGGCAGGGCGGGGAGGGCGGACAAATCCAGGTCACCGCTGACCACCTGATGGCTCAAGTGGTGAAGCCATTCCGCCTTGCGCCGGGGTATTCCGCAGGCTTGGAGATCTGCCAGCATGGTTTGCTTGAGGCGGGGCGGCGTGATTTCCCCTAATCGCTCACCGAGCCGCTGCCAGACGGTCGCCGCGGCGGTATTGGAAATTTGCTGGGAAACCAAGCTGTGGATCAGTGCCGGGAACACCACCGACCTCACCTCGCGCTCAATCCAGCCGATCCGGTCGATGGCAACGCCCAGTGCGGGGTCGCGCGCTTTCAAGTGAGCGATTTCGACCGCGCCGTACTGATAAATTGAGGTATGGAGACGATTCATGACCGCACCGAACGAGAGATTCATCTTATCGCGGCTTCAGTAGCAACTCATCCTGCTTGGGCAGTGCATCCGGCTCAGCATACCAAACAGCGCCTGGATGGTGCTCATTCCCGTAGGTCCCGGTTGATTTTGCCCTGCGTTGTTCTGGATTCGATCTGGCCCAATTGGCGGAGAACGCCTCCCAGCGCGGCCGACAACTGTTGAGCGACCTGTAAAATGACCCTGCTCAATAAAGCCTACGGCGAATTTCTTCTGACCAATCGGAAGAAATTTCGCTGGTGCCATGCTCCGAGCAGCGATTCAGTCTATTCATCGAGAAGGGGTAGGACCACCGTGGCAGCGAAAACCGATCTGATGATGATCCACAACGACTTGGAAGCGCTATGCCGTCAGTACGACGGTTTTCTGCTCGACCTGTGGGGAGTCGTGATGGATGGCGTCCATGCCTTTCCCGGCGGATTGGCCTGGCTGGCCCGGCGGCGCACGGAACGGAAACCGGTGTGGTTCCTCAGCAACGCCTCACGCACCATCGAAGCCACGGCGACCTTGCTCGCGAATCTCGGCATTTCCCCCAAACTGTACGCGGGAGCAACCACCTCGGGTCAATTGGCGATGAATGCACTCACCGATCCGGACGGTCCGTTCGCCACGGGCGCTATCCAAGTTGTCGGTGAGATACCCGATCTGAACGGTTGGCCCGACGCGGTCATGGCACGTTTTACCGACCGCCTTGAACAAGCCGACTGGTTGCTTGCAGCCGGTAGTTTTCCCTCCGCCGAACTCGCCGACCGATGGGCGCCGCTGCTGAATGCTCTGAACAAACCGATGCTTTGTGCTAATCCTGACCGGGATTTGGTCTTTGGCGGACAACCGTTGGTAGGGGCGGGCCTGTTGGCACAGCGTTTCGCGGAAGCCGGCGGAACGGTACATTGGTTCGGCAAGCCTGATCCGGCAGTATTCATACATGGTCGGACGCAGCTTCAAGACTTGGGAGCACAAAGCGTACTGTTCATCGGTGACTCACTGGTGACGGATGTGCCCGGTGCCCGCCGCGCCGGCCTCGATACGCTCCTCATTTCATCCACCGGCATCCACCGCCAGGCACTCGGCGTCGAATTCAACCGGCCCGCACCGCCCGAGCGTCTCGAAACGCTGCTGGCCAGCTACGCCGTGCGACCGGATTTCGTGGCGGCCGGGTTAGCGTAATCCATGTGGGTGACCGGCTCGTTCCGACTCGACCTGGCCTCAATGCCCGTCGCGTCGGGTGACACCCGTTCCAGTAACCTTTGCCTTGTGCCGGGGCACGCGCCGCTCCCGCAGACTCTGCTTGGCTTTTTCCAGCCGGGCCAGTAGTCCCGGTCCCCGGCTGAGCGCCACCCCCACCGCCAGCACGTCGATGATGGCCAGGTGAGCGATGCGGGAAGTCATCGGCGAATAGACGTCCGGGTCCTCCTCGACATCAGCGCACAACGCCACCGTGCTGAGCTTGGCGAGCGGCGAACCGCTGGCAGTGATGGCGACCACGCTCGCACCTGCCTGCAGGGCGGATTCGACGCTGCGTAGCAGGTCGCGGGTGCGGCCGGTGTTGGAAATCGCCACCACCACGTCGCCGGGCTGGAGGAAGGTCGCGGCCATGCCGTGAATATGCGGGTCCGCGTAGGCCACGGTCGGTACGCCCAGACGGAAGAACTTATGCTGAGCATCGGCAGCGATAATCCCGGAATTACCCGCGCCATAAAATTCGATGCTCCGCGCGTTCGCCAACAGGTGAATGGCCTGGTCCAGCGCCACCGCATCCAGTTCGTTACGCACCCGCATTAACGCGGCGATAGTTCGATCCAGCACCTTGGCGACCAGCGCGGATGCCGGATCGCCCGCGCCGACGTCGCGATGCACGAACGGCACGCCCCCGGCCAGACTTTGCACCAGGCGCAGCTTGAACTCCTTGAAGCCCGTGAAACCCAGCGCCAGACAAAAGCGCGCCACAGTCGGCTGGCTCACGCCCACGGCTCCCGCCAACGCCGCGATGGACAGATTCATGATGTCGTCCGCATGGCTTAGTACGTAGTCGGCGACGCGCTGTTCGGCCTTGCTCAGTCGTTCCCGTGCGGCTTCGATCTGAGCCAGCAACGACGCGGTTCCCGGTTCGGTGGGAGCCGACACCGGCGAGTTGGCGGGGTCGTTGGAGAATGTACCCTGAACGTCATTGAAATCAGCCATGAAATCCCTCGATGAGCAGGTTCGGATTGCTGCTTGATGTTGATGTAGTTTTTTTACCATAAATAGCGAAGCTTTGTTAGTAGCAATACTACCAAAAGTCGTGCCATTGTCGTGAAAAATAACTTTGTTTATTTGTTTTTGATTGAAAAAATACTACTTGTCATTTGTTAGTAATTTTACTACATTAATTCCGTGGCCATGGCCCGATCACCTTCATCTCATGGTCACGGTTTGGTTATCCGATCACCTATTCAACCCGCAGATAACGGAGGAACCGTTCATGTTCGGTCTCAGCCATGAAATATTTTTACTATGGGATGCCCTGATCGCCATCATTGGGCTGATCCTGTTGATCACCAAATTCCGGGTTCATCCCTTCATCGCCCTCACCCTGGCTGCCGGCTTTCTCGGCCTGACCTCCGGGATGCCGGTGGACAAGGTGATGAAATCCTTTCAAGACGGTTTCGGCGGCGTGCTGGGCTTTGTCGGCATCGTGCTCGGGCTGGGCACCATGCTCGGCAAGCTGATGGCGGAGTCCGGCGGCGCGGACCAAATCGCGCGCACCCTGATCGGCGCTCTGGGCGAGAAGCGCGTGCACTGGGCGATGATGTTCGCCGCCTTTCTGGTCGGTATCCCGCTGTTCTTCGAGATCGGTTTCGTGCTGCTGATCCCGCTGGTGTTCATCGTCGCCAAACGGACCGGTATCTCCATCGTCAAGATTGGTATTCCGCTGCTCGCCGGTTTGTCGGTGGTGCATGGACTGGTTCCACCGCATCCCGGCCCACTGCTGGCCATCGGCATCTTCGGCGCCGACATCGGCAAGACCATTTTCTACGGCCTGCTGGTCGGTCTGCCGACCGCCATGATCGCCGGCCCGATTTTCGGTAGCCTGATTTCCAAGTACGTTCCCGGCACACCCTCGCAGGAACTGATGGATCAGTTGGCCCATGAATCGGAAGGGAAGGATCTACCCGGTTTCGGCATCACCCTGGTGACCGTGCTGCTGCCGGTGTTTTTGATGCTGCTCAAGACCTTCGCCGATGTCGCGTTCGACGACAAACACCTGTTCCGGTTGTGGATGGACTTCATCGGCCACCCGATCACCGCCCTGTTGGCCGCGTTGTTGCTGGCGACCTACACCTTCGGCTACGCCCGGGGTTTCAACAGCAAGCAGGTGCTCAAATTCCTCGACGCGAGTCTGGCTCCCACGGCGGCGATCATCCTGATCATCGGCGCGGGCGGCGGTTTCAAGCAGATGTTGGTCGCCAGTGGCGTGGGCGACGCCATCGGCCATATGGCGGTACAGGCGCAATTTTCCCCCATCCTGCTCGCTTGGGTAGTGGCGGGTCTGATCCGCATCGCCACCGGCTCCGCCACCGTCGCCACCATCACCGGCGCGGGCATCGTGGCGCCGATGGTCAACCTAGTTCCCGGCGTCAACAAGGAATTGCTGGTGCTGGCCACCGGCGCCGGTTCGCTGATCCTGTCTCACGTCAACGACGCCGGATTCTGGCTGGTGAAGCAGTACTTCAACATGACGGTCGTGGAGACCTTCAAGACCTGGACGGTGATGGAGACCCTCATCTCGGTGGTCGGGATCATCTTCATCATGATCCTGGCGGCATTCGTCTAAGGTCCAAGCAGGAGATCGAGTCATGTCCAACCAGGTCGTCGGTGTCGATATCGGCACCACCAGCACCAAGGCCGTCGTGTTCGACACCGACGGACGGGTTGTCGCCCACCACGCGGTCGAGTACCCGCTGCTGACGCCTACCCCGGCGGCGGCGGAGCAGGACCCGGAGCAAATCTGCCAGGCGGTGCTGACCGCTATCCGGGAAGCGGTGCGCAAGTCCCGCGCCGCGCCAGGCGACGTGGTCTGCGTAGCCTTCAGCGCCGCCATGCACAGCGTGATCGCGGTGGACGGAGCTGGTAGGCCGCTCACCCGCAGCATCACCTGGGCCGACAGTCGGGCGACGGAGTGGGCCGAGCGCATCAAAAACGATTGGGACGGGCTGGCGATTTACCAGCGCACCGGCACGCCGATCCATCCCATGTCGCCGCTCGCCAAGCTGGTCTGGCTGCGGCGCGAACAACCGGACGTGTTCGCCCGCGCGGCGCGCTTCATCGGCATCAAGGAATACGTGTTCTTCCGGCTTTTCAAACGCTACGTGGTGGATTATTCCATCGCCTCCGCCACCGGTCTGTTCAACCTGTCCCAACTGGACTGGGACGCCGGGGCGCTGGAAGTGGCCGGCGTCACGCCGGAACGGCTGGCCGAGCCCGTGCCGACCACTTTCCATCTGGCCGGGCTGGAACCGGAGCTGGCGCGGGAACTCGGCCTGCTGCCGACCACCCCGTTCGTGGTCGGGGCCAACGACGGCGTGCTCTCCAATCTGGGGGTCAACGCCATCGGGCCGGGCGAGGTCGCGGTCACCATCGGCACCAGCGGCGCGATGCGCGCGGTGGTGGATCGGCCCTTGACCGACCCGTCCGGGCGCACCTTCTGTTACGCCCTCACCGACCGGCACTGGGTGATCGGCGGGCCGGTCAACAACGGCGGCATCGTGTTCCGCTGGGTGCGCGACGAACTGACGGCATCGGCGGTAGAGACGGCCCGGCGGCTGGGCATCGATCCCTATGAAGTGCTGACCCGCATCGCCGAGCGAGTCAAACCGGGCGCGGAGGGGTTGCTGTTCCATCCCTATCTGGCCGGCGAGCGCGCGCCGCTGTGGAACGCCAACCTGCGCGGCTCCTTCTTCGGGCTGGCGATGCACCATCACAAGGAGCATCTGATTCGCGCCGTGCTGGAAGGGGTGATTTTCAACCTCTACAGCATCCTGCCCGCTGTGGAGGCGCTGATCGGCCCCACCCAAACGATGAAGGCCACCGGCGGCTTCGCCCGCTCCGGTCTGTGGCGGCAGATGATGGCCGACATCTTCAATCGCGAGGTGGTGGTGCCGGAGAGCTTCGAGAGTTCCTGCCTGGGCGCGGCGGTGCTCGGTCTCTACGCGCTGGGCCGCGTCGATTCTCTGAACGTGATCGCCGGGATGGTGGGCGCGACTCACCGTCACGCGCCGATAGCTGGCAACGTGGCGATTTACCAGCGGTTGCTGCCGATTTATCTCAGCATCCCGGCCAAACTGGAGCAGGAGTATCGCGCCATCGCCGCCTTCCAGCGGGAAATGTCCGTGACTGAACCGACCGGGGGCGCGGCGTCGCCCCCCATGACTGAGGAGGTATGACCATGATCCTGCATCCCACCGTGGCGACGGTCACCGACCGCATCCGCCAGCGCAGCGCACCGACCCGTTCCGTCTATTTGGCGCGACTCGAACAGGCGCGTCGGACCGGCCCGGTCCGCCAGGGCCTGTCCTGCACCAACCTGGCGCACACGTTCGCCGCTTCCGCGCCGAATGACAAAGCCGTTCTGCGCGAGGCGCGCTGGCCCAATATCGCCATCGTCTCCTCGTACAACGATATGCTGTCCGCGCATCAGCCGCTGGAGCGGTTTCCGGCCCTGATCAAGCAGGCAGCGCGCGAGGCGGGGGCGGTGGCGCAGTTCGCCGGCGGCGTACCGGCTATGTGCGACGGGGTGACGCAAGGTCAGCCGGGCATGGAACTGTCGCTGTTCTCGCGCGATGTCATCGCCATGGCGACGGCGGTTTCGTTGTCGCACAACACGTTCGACGCCGTGCTGTGCTTGGGCGTGTGCGACAAGATCGTGCCGGGACTGCTGATCGGCGCGTTGCACTTCGGCCACCTGCCGGCGATTTTCGTCCCCGGCGGGCCGATGACTTCGGGGCTGTCCAACGACGAGAAAGCGAAAATCCGCCAGCTTTACGCTCAGGGCAAGGTCGGGCGCGATGCGCTGCTGGAAGCGGAGTCGAAGGCGTATCACGGGCCGGGGACCTGCACGTTCTACGGCACCGCCAATTCGAACCAAATGCTGATGGAGGTGATGGGCCTGCACCTGCCCGGCGCGGCCTTCGTCAATCCCAATACACCCCTGCGCGATGCACTGACCCAGGCGGCGGCGCAGCGGGCGGCGCGCATCACCGCGCTCGGCGAGGAGTACATCCCGGTCGGGCGAGTGATCGACGAGCGGGCCATTGTCAACGGCATCATCGGCTTGCTGGCGACCGGCGGCTCGACCAATCACACCCTGCACTTGGTCGCCATCGCCCATGCCGCCGGCATTGTCATCAACTGGGACGATTTCAGCGAGCTGTCGGCGGTCGTGCCACTACTCGCCAAGGTCTATCCCAACGGCAAGGCTGACGTGAACCACTTCCACGCCGCTGGCGGCATGGGGTTCCTGATCGGCGAACTGCTCGACGCCGGGTTGCTGCACGGTGACGTACTCACCGTCGCTGGCGAAGGTCTGGCGCGCTACCGCGAGGAGCCGGTTCTGGACAATGGCGTGCTGGCTTGGCGTCCGGCACCCGCGCAAAGCGGCGATGACAGCGTCTTGCGTCCCGCCGCAAAGCCGTTCAGTCCCGACGGCGGACTCAAGCTGTTGAGCGGCAATCTGGGTCGGGCGGTGATCAAGACCTCGGCGGTCAACCCGGAACATCGCGTGGTGGAAGCGCCCGCCCTCGTGTTCGACAGCCAGGAAGCGCTGATGGCCGCGTTCGACCGGGGCGAACTCCGGCATGATTTCGTCGCCGTAGTGCGCTATCAGGGGCCACGGGCCAATGGGATGCCGGAATTGCACAAGTTGACGCCGCTGCTGGGGGTGTTGCAGGACGAGGGCTTCAAGGTGGCGCTGGTCACGGATGGGCGCATGTCGGGCGCGTCCGGCAAGGTCCCGGCGGCGATTCACGTCACGCCGGAATGCCTGGCTGGCGGGCCGCTGACCAGGGTGCATGATGGCGACGTGATTCTGCTCGATGGCGAGCGTGGCATTCTCCGAGCGCAAGTGCCCGAATTGGAATGGGCCGGGCGCCAGCCGGAACCGGTGGATTTGAGTGATTGCCAGCACGGCTTGGGACGCGAACTGTTCGCTGTGTTCCGCGCCAATGCGGCGGGAGCCGAACAGGGCGCGATCACTTTCGCGCCCTCGGAAGTGGCCCGTCGGGCTTCTTCATCCCACATCGCGCCTGTCCATAATCACTTTGTCTTCACTGCGGGAGAGGCGCCATGAACGTACTGGAACGTCATGCGCATCGGTCCGGTGATCCCAGTCATTGTCATTGAGGAGTTGGCGCCGGCGGTTCCCTTGGACAAAGCGCTGGTGGCGTGCGAGTGCTGGAAGTGACTGGTTGCGCACACCAGTGGCGCTGGCAGCGATTCGGGCCATGGTGCGCGACGTACCGGAGGCTATTATCGGGGTGGGTACGCTCACCCATCCCAAGGAGTTCGCCGAAGCGCTGGACGCTGGCGCCCGTTTCGGGGTGAGTCCTGGCCTCACTGCCATTAACTTAAGGGGTTTTCAGAGACCGGTCGGTTTATAGGGTTTGCGCTATATCCGCTGCTAGAACCGGTGATTCTTTCGCCGAAAGTGTTTGGACAGATTTTGTTTGAAGCTCCGGCACTATTAACCCGGTCAGAGTAAGCCTTTCCACTCTATGAGTTGATGGCCGATCATGTGTCCCGTGATGATGGATTGTTACGGATCACTTTGGCTGATTTGAAGCGATACTTAGGTCTTAAAGGACGTTACTCGGACTTCACGTTATTTATTAGGTTAAAACCCCCGCCTTCAGGCGGGTAGATTTCATCTGCAGCCCTCACGCTGGTGGAGTTGCTGAGCCTAATTTACTCCGTCATCGCTTCCTCTGATGGCTTTGGTGGTGAAACCGCTGCCAGCAGAGCGACGGGTTCGCTCAGGTGGACATCAGGGGTGCAAGTGGCTACGGCCGTGGGCCGAACCCGCGCATCATAAGGGCCGATAGTTGGAACAGGCGCTTCCTTCCAGCGTGCTTCGCACTTTCGCTCAGAGACCGGTCATTTGCTCCAGCTTTTCGGGATACCGAGTACCCTGCACCGTGATCTTTGAAGCTGCGCTGTCGATCTCCCGGAGATCGTCGGGTGTGAGTTCGACGGCAACGGCTCCGATGTTCTCTTCCAGGCGATGCAGCTTGGTGGTGCCTGGGATGGGAACGATCCACGGTTTCTGGGCCAGCAGCCACGCTAGGGCAATCTGCGCGGGTGTCGCCTGCTTCCGTTTTCCAATCGTGCCGAGCAGATCAATCAGGGCCTGATTCGCCTTGAGCGCCTCCGGCGTGAAGCGCGGGAGGGTGCTGCGAAAGTCGGAGCTGTCGAAGGTCGTTTTCTCGTCCATCTTCCCCGTGAGAAAGCCCTTCCCCAAAGGGCTATAGGGAACAAACCCGATCCCAAGCTCTTCGAGGGTCGGTATCACTTCCTTCTCAGGGGTTCTCGTCCACAGAGAGTATTCGCTCTGAAGCGCGGTGAGCGGCTGTACGGCGTGCGCACGACGGATCGTTTGCACACCGGCTTCGGACAGACCGAAGTACTTGATTTTGCCTTGCTGAATTAGCTCCTTCACGGCCCCCGCTACGTCTTCGATCGGTACGTTCGGGTCAACACGATGCTGGTAGAGCAGGTCGATGGTCTCGACCTTGAGCCGCTTGAGCGAACCCTCGACGGCCTGCTTGATATGCTCTGGCCGACTGTTCAGGCCCGGCGCACCCTTCATCCCACGAGGATCAAAATTCGGATTGAGGTCGAACCCGAACTTGGTGGCGATCACCACTTGCTTACGGAAAGGAGCGAGGGCCTCGCCCACCAGCTCTTCGTTCGTGAACGGGCCGTAAACCTCGGCAGTGTCGAAGAAGGTGATCCCACGTTCCACGGCTGCCCGAAGAAGAGCGGTCATCTCCTGCCTGTCTTTGGGCGGACCGTAAGAAAAGCTCATGCCCATGCAGCCCAGCCCAATGGCCGAGATTTCCAGAGGGCTGTTTCCCAGTTTGCGCGTTTGCATTTTCTGAACTCCTGTATTCCAGTTAAAAGTTGGGACTCGACGCATTGATGGCTGTCGATTTCAGGTCTTGAGCGAAGCCAGATCGATGACGAAGCGGTACTTCACATCGCTCTTGATCATTCGCTCGTAAGCTCTATTGATGTCCTGGATCTGGATGACCTCGATATCGGACGTGATGTCATGCTTGCCGCAGAAATCCAGCATTTCCTGGGTTTCGGCGATGCCGCCGATGGCGGAACCCGCCACCGATTTACGACCCAAGAGCAAGGGGATGGTACTCAGCAGGGGATCCAGATTGCCCAGATATCCGACCAGCACCAGCGTTCCGTTCAGCGACAGCGTGGGCAGATACGGATTGAGATTGTGGACGTAAGGCACGGTGTCGATGATCAGGTCGAATTGGCCCTTTACAGCGGTCATTTGCCCCTCGTCGGTGGAAAGCACGATGCTGTCTGCGCCCAACCGTCGTGCATCCTGCTCCTTGCCCGGTGAACGGGTGAACAGCGTGACGTCGGCGTCCAAAGCGCTCGCCAGTTTCAGCGCCATGTGGCCAAGCCCGCCCAGGCCGATGACCGCCACCTGGCTGCCCTTGCCGATCTTCCAGTGGCGTAGCGGCGACCAGGTGGTGATGCCGGCGCACAGCAGCGGCGCGGCCCCTGCCAGGTCCAAGCCATCGGGAACCTTCAGCACGAACTTGTCCGACACGACGATCTTCTCGGAGTACCCGCCGAAGGTCGGCCGGTGATCATGACGGTCATAAGCGTTGTAAGTTAATGTGTGACCCTCTTCGCAATACTGCTCCAGACCTTGTTCGCACGCTTTGCAATGCTGGCAGGAATCGACCATACAGCCAATACCGACAGGGTCGCCGGCCTTGAAGCGGGTGACATTAGGACCTACGCTGATCACACGCCCGATTATTTCATGACCGGGAACCAATGGATAAAAGCTCCAACCCCAATCATTGCGGGTCATATGCAGGTCGGTGTGGCAAACCCCGCAGTACAAAATCTCGACAACCACATCATCAGCACGCGGTTCGCGGCGCTCGAAACGGTAGGGGGCCAGATCGTCGATGGGAGAGTGGGTTGCGTAACCCAGAACATTGATCGTCATGTTGTCCTCGCTTTCCTAATTTAGTTAACGCGGTTCTTTCGGCAGAGGCGCTTTGCGCCGGGTCAATTCCAGCGAGGCTTGCGGCAAACGCGCCCCTTGCAGCGCAATCTTCGCGGCGGCGGCATGGATCTCCCGGAGGTCGTCGGGGGTGACTGACTGTCGATAATTTATCAGATGCAGCACCATCCGATTAGAGAGTAGAATCCGCATAGACTTATGAGATCCATTCATCAATGCCGCACAAAAACCTCAACGATCTTCTGGCCTTCGTCGCAGTGGCGCGTGAAGGGAGCTTTACCAAAGCCGCTGCGCAGCTCGGGGTGTCCCAATCGGCGTTAAGCCACACCATCCGGGCGCTGGAGGCGAGGCTGGGCCTGCGGCTGCTGACTCGCACCACCCGGAGCGTGTCCCCGACTGAGGCGGGCGAACGTCTCTTCCTGACCGTGGGGCCACGATTCGAGGAGATCGACGCCGAACTGGCCGCCATCACCGAACTGCGGGACAAGCCCGCCGGCACCCTGCGCATCACGACCGCCGAACACGCCGCCAACACCGTACTCTGGCCCAAGCTGGTCAAACTCCTGCCGAACTACCCGGACATCCACATGGAGATCACCGTCGACTATGGCTTGGCCGACATCGTCGCGCAGCGCTATGACGCCGGCGTGCGCCTCGGCGGTGAAGTGGCCAAAGACATGATCGCCGTGCGCATTGGGCCAGACCTGCGCATGGCCGTCGTGGGGACTCCCCGTTACTTCTCGGCGAGACCGCCGCCGCAGACGCCCCAAGACCTGACTGAACACAACTGCATCACACTGCGACTGCCGACCTATGGCGGTCTGCTGCCCTGGGATTTCGAGAAGGCGGGCCACGAAGTCAAAACGCGCGTTGAAGGCCAATGGGTGTTCAACAGTAGCACCTCGATACTCAGGGCGGCTCTGGCTGGATTGGGCTTGGCCTATGTACCCGAAGATATGGTGCAGGAGCCGCTCGTCGAAGGACGTCTCATGCGGGTGCTGGAAGATTGGTGTCCGCCGTTTCCCGGCTACCATCTCTATTATCCAAGCCGCCGTCAGTCCTCACCGGCATTTGCCCTGCTGGTCGATGTGTTGCGTTATCGGGGTTAACCAGAAAATCCAACAGCAAAAGGGCCACCAGTACGAATGCGCACGATGCGGGTGAGTTTGGCAAGCGGATTTGGCCCTTACTCGTCCGCCGCGAAGGCGTTGAGCAGGGCGTTGCGGATACCGGTGTCCCAGAAGAACACCTTCTGGCTCTTCGAGATTTCCTTGCGCGGATGAGTGCTGAAGGCCGGCAGCCGGAAAATGACGAAGGTCCGTTCGAGCAGGTCCAGATAGCGCTCCACAGTCGTCCGCCCCATCTGGAGTTGCGTGGCCAGCTCGTTGACCGACTTCTTCTCGTTTTTGAAACATAGTCTCTCGTTCTGGGAGTACCTCTATGATCGGGTCTCAGGCCGAAATCTTATCCCCCCTCCCCGACTTGATTCGTCGAGCGGCGGCGGCATGGATCAGCCCTGCCTGCTCGCAGCTATTGAGCATTTACGAGAGCGGAAATTGCTGGATTCATACAGGCTGGCTATCGGTTATTCCTGAGTAAATCACTTGACTTATGGTCTTTCATATCCTTAATTACATTGGGTAAACCCCCGGCTCTGCCGGGGTGACAGTAGAAGTTTGACAGTTCCAGGAGTGTTCCCACAGGGCCACTGCTTGGGGTATTGCCAATGGCCGTGATAAGGAAGAGCCTCTGAGCAACAGAGGGTCTCGTAGAAGTATGCTATCAGTAAGTTAGGTAGGCGAAGTCATCTGCTGATGAGATAGCTCAAGAATCACTCGTAATAGAGAATATTAACGAAATCAGGACTTTCGCTCAATCTTCTCGATCAAGCGGGTTGATACACTGGAATACGCGGATTACGTAACTCATGACGTAAATACTCACTCCAGAGGTTGTTTTTAACTTGGTAGAGGGTTGTCT
>Ga0116153_10002132_pt1 | contig 16257 bp, 10 predicted proteins | sample AD_UKC028_MetaG_FD_89896 | JGI IMG/M metagenome (GOLD analysis project Ga0116153, IMG submission 89896) | Active sludge microbial communities of municipal wastewater-treating anaerobic digesters from USA - AD_UKC028_MetaG | ecosystem: Engineered > Bioreactor > Anaerobic > Digestate | place: USA...
TTCAGCACCTGTGAAATCCACGGCGGCATGAATCCCCATGAGCGCAAACGGGCACAAGAGGTCTTCCGAACCGGAGCTCAGGTATGCATTGCAACGGAAGCCGCAGGCGAAGGCATCAATCTCCAGTTCTGTCATCTGATGATCAACTACGACATGCCCTGGAACCCGACGAGGCTGGAGCAGCGATTGGGCCGCATCCACCGCATCGGCCAGGATCGGGACGTGTACGCTTTCAACTTTGTCGCCACGGATTCTGAAGACGGCCAGCCCATTGTCGAGGGTCGGATTCTCCACCGCCTTCTGGAAAAGCTGGACCAGATGAACGAGGCTCTTGAAGGTCGCGTATTCGACGTGATCGGTGAGGTGCTGTCACTGAATGACGTTAATCTCCCCGACATGCTTCGCGATGCGGCTTATGACCCGAGGCGGCTTGATGAGTACCTCGATCAGATCGATCGCATCAATCCGGCCAAGCTCAAAGAATACGAAGAAGCCACGGGCATTGCACTTGCGCGCAGCCATGTGGATTTTTCAGCGTTCCAGCGCCGTAACCTTGAGGTTGAGGAGCGCCGGCTCATGCCTCGCTACGTCGAAGCCCAGTTCGTCTCTGCCGCCAGGGAAGTGGGCTTGCGGGTCGAGCCGAGAGCCGATGGCTTATGGCGTATCGAGCATATCCTGGCGGATTTGCGCTCTGAACGACTCCGCTCCGTTCAGAAGGTCGGAAAAGCGGAATCGTCCTATCGAAAGATTACCTTCCATAAGCATCACCTTGAAAAGGACGCTCACGTTGATGCGATATTGATGGGGCCGGGACATCCCCTCTATGCGGCAGTAGACGAAAAACTCAACGAGCGTCTGATGGAGTTGGTCGGCGGCATTGGTTTTTTTGTCGATCCCTTATGTAAAGAACCTTACCGCATTCACCTTTTCGAGATATCAATACGCGGCAAGGACTCGAAGGGAAGCGACGTTCCGCTCTACGGCGAGCTTGTAGCCGTTCGGGAGGAAAGGGGAAATTACGAAGTAATCCCAAGCGACATACTTCTTAATCTGGCGGCGCATCCGCATCCGCCGCAGGAGATCGAAGCAACTTCCATACAAGGTGCCACTGATTTCCTGAAACGTACCTATCAACTCGAATGCCGCGCCCGTTGTCAGGCAGAGCGGCAGCATTTTGCCCAAGTCTGCCGGGAATACCTGGAAAAGTCGTTTAAAGCCCGGATCGACCGGGCTCAGGAACGGGCCATGCTGCTTGCAGCGGAGGTCTTCTCAAAGCCAGAATATAAACTGCCTGCAGATGAGGCCAGGAAATACGTTGATGAGCTTCAGCGTGCCCGTCAGGAGCGCCTCGATGGCCTGAAGCGGCTTGAGATTGCCAGGACGGGTCCGGTCAAGCATGTTGGGACGGCATTCATCCTCGCCCCTGACGCCGACACGCAGGCCCAACTCGCCGATCTGACCGACGAACTCGATCCGAATATCCGTCGGCAAAGCGAGATCGCTGCAGAAGACAAGGTGATTGAAGCGCTGGTTGCGGAGGGCTTCCCTCAGGACCGCATCGAGCGGGTCGGGCATCTGAAGTTGGGGTTCGACATCCGCGCCCACAGGATCGCCGATAAAGCTACCGGCGAGGTCTTCGTCAAGAGAATCGAGGTCAAGGGACGACTGCGGGGACAACCGGTACGGCTTACCACGAATGAATGGTACAAGGCGCAACAATTGGCGGAAACCTATTGGCTCTATGTAGTATGGAATCCGCTTGGAGATTCACCCGAGCTTGTGCGTATTCACAATCCAGTCGCTAAACTCGACCATGCAAAGAGGGAGATCGTGGCGGCAAGATTCTACGAGATCCCTGCAGAAGCTGTCATGAGCATTGTCCATATCGATTCTGAGAAGAATCCGATGCTGTAACTCTTTGGGGTATATTGATGGCTGGTATCATATCCGATCAGGAAATTGAGAATTTGATCCAAGAACCAAAGATTCTTCCAGGTGATTATCATCAAAGAATTCAGGTTCGTCCAAAAAGAGGCCATAAGGAACGAGAGTTGGATATTAAAGGGGGAAGCGGAAATGACTTTCGCCTGATTCTAAGGCAAAGCACATTTAATGCGCTTGATTTCTCTATTATTTTGGCTTTCAGACCGGCAAAATCAAACGTGATCTTTCGGCTGAGGCGGTATAACGGAAAAAGCCATGAGCATACGAATCTGATTGAAGATGTATCGTTTTATGAATATCACATTCACCAGGCCACAGAAAGGTACCAGCTATTAGGGGCACGAGAAGACTCTTATGCCGAACCCACGGATCGTTTTTCCGATTTTTATCAAGCTGTTTCTTGTCTCATGGAAGATTGCGGATTTGAAATTCCTTCAGGCGCTCAGAGATCATTGTTCGAGGAGATGTGAGCTATGAACTTGGAAAGAATCGAACAGGATTTTCGAATAAAAGTATCAGAAAAATTACGAGTAAAGAGTGAGGGCATTGAGCGTTTCCGTGTCTTTGTGCCCTTTATGTTCGAAGATGGAGACCACCTTTCCATAGTCATGAGAAAGGGTGATGATCAATGGATACTCACGGATGAGGGACATACGTACATGCACCTCACATATGATTTGGAGGAAAAGGATCTTCAACGGGGGACAAGGCAAAAAATCATCACAAACGCGTTATCCGTATTCAAAGTCGAGGATCGAGAGGGAGAACTCATAACCAAGATAAGCAACGATCAGTACGGAGACGCGCTATATAGCTTTGTACAGGCTTTACTCAGAATTACGGATATCACTTATCTCTCGCGTGAAAGAGTCCGTTCGACTTTTATGGAAGATTTTCGATCGTTCATTGAGGAAGCGGTGCCCCAAAACAGACGAGAGTTTGACTGGCACGATCCTTCACACGATCCGGAAGGAAAGTATTTGATTGACTGCAAGATCAATGGGATGCCCAAGCCGCTTTTTGTTCACGCGATGCCCGGAGATGATAAGACGCGCGATGCCACCATCACTCTTCTGCAATTCGAAAAGTGGGGTCTTGCATTTCGTTCCGTAGCCATCTTTGAAGACCAGGAACAAATCAACCGGAAAGTATTGGCCAGATTCAGCGATGTCTGCGAGAAGCAATTTTCAAACTTGAGTGGAAACCGAGACAGAATCAAACGATATTTTGACGAGGTCATGGGTGAATAATCCCGATTGCAGATATGATCATCGCCTGCCGATCCAGATGATGATCTTTAGGCGAGGTTGCCGGAGATACGTTGATGTCGTAACGCTGTGTGGAGAACATCGAAGGTGAGAAGATGCCGATAACCGCTGCGCAAAAAGCACAAGCCGAACAGCGCCAATGGACCGCTGCCAGAGACGGTGCACCACAAGTACGACTTGTGGCTGGCCCGGGTACGGGTAAATCTTATACGATTGAAAAGCGGGTAGCTGATCTTTTGACCAATGGGGCGACTCCCGGCAATGTCTATGTCATATCATTCACCCGGGCTACGTGCGCCGAATTGACTGAACGTATCCGGGCTTTCTGCAGCACTCTTCCTTGCGCGAATGCAGCAGCACAAGTGCGAGTCTCAACGATGCACTCCCTTGCGCTTCGAATTCTGCGACGTGCCAATCTGCTCACCTCGTATCCCAGCACGCCAATCATGTTGGACGATTGGGAACAGACCAATGTTTATGACAGAGAATTCGCCGGGAGTCTGGGATGTACCCCGTCTCGAGCCGCCGAGATCAGACTTGCCCACGACGCACAATGGCAGACCCTGAATCCGCAATACGTGAACCAGGCGCAAATAACTCCTGCAGAGGTCCAAGGATTCAACGCATTTCATTCGGCTCGGACCAACCTGTATTGCTGTGTGCTCCCCGGTGAGGTTATCTACAAGTGCGTAGACGCACTTCAGCAAGGCGCATTGCAGCCAAATCAATTACCGCAAATCGACCATTTGATCGTTGACGAATTCCAGGACCTTAATGCGTGCGACCAGGAATTCGTGCGCTTGTTGTCTGCAAACAATACAATCCTATTTGTCGCCGGGGACGACGACCAGAGTATCTATTCGTTCCGTCATGCCAATCCAGACGGCATCGTCCAGTTTCAAACCGCCTACCCAGCATCGGCCACGCATGTATTGACAGACTGCTTCCGATGTACTCCGGCAGTCCTCGGACCGGCCAGCCGACTGATTACCTACAACTTGAATCGAGTTGCCAAGAACCTTACGTCGCTCTATGGCGCTGCCACGCCGCCAGTTCAGGGCCGTATGATGGTTTGGTCGTTCCAGACTGCACAGGAGGAGGCACGTGCCATTGCCCAATCTTGCCAGGCGATAATCAACGCAGGCATGGCTGGGCGGGAAGACGAAATTCTCATCTTGATATCCAATCGCCGGGTCCAGCTCGACATGCTGGCCCAGGAGCTTGGTAACCTCGGCCTTCCCTATGATCCTCCGCGAGGCGCGGCGCTCACAAGTGAGTATGAGGCCATCAGGGCGGTCTATTCGGTGCTTCGGATCGCCAGGGACAACTCGTCCGGCGAAGAAGATTATCCGGCGCATCGGGACCTGCTTGAGGTTCTCTCCGGTGTCGGAAGCGCCACGGCAAAAGGGGTCGCGGATGCCTGCATTTCCAACAACCAGAACTTCCGCCAGCTCTTTTATCTTCCAACGTGCCCGACCTGGTTTTCCGGACGCTGCCCCTCGGCGGTTCAGCGCGTCATGGCGACCGTTCAAACGGTTAGAACGTGGAGCATGAGCGACACCTTGGCAGCTCGGAGCGGCGACATCACGACCCTCCTATCATCGCAGGTGTTCACATCAGGGCGTAATGCTGCCAATAGCCTGTCGATATGGAATACCCTGATAGGCTCGCTTCCGGCCCAGATGACACTTGAAGAGCTTCTGCAATTTCTTGCGGCCGACAGCGAGTCGGATCAGCAGGCCATCCTTGATCTGGTCAACCAGCGAATTGGCGGTGCTCAACCTCAAGCCCAAGTACCCGTTCAGAAGCGTATCAGGATTCTGACCATGCATGGTGCCAAAGGACTCAGCGGGAAGGTCGTGTTCATCCCGAGTACGGAACAGGGCCTCATGCCGAATTTCAGGGCCTTGCAGGCCACCGGGCTGCTCATTGAACAGCGACGTCTGTTTTACGTGTCCGTCACCCGGGCTATGGCTTGCTGCATCGCGTCGCACGCGGCTCAACATTCGGGTGCTCAGGCGATGGCTCTGACTCAGAGGTCTGTTGCACGTCTAACGCGCTCTCAGTTTCTGAACGAGATGAGTGTTCCAAGCGTTACTCGAAACACCGGTTTGAGCCAAGCTGAAGCGGCGGCAATAGTAGCAGAGGTGAACAACTTATGAATGACCGCAGATGGATTGACGCAGAAAGCGAGGCAGCTCCAATGCGGCGAGGGAACAAGGGTGGATGTGCGCGATATCTGAAACAACAACTTATGAAGGAGGGCAGCTATGAGCTTTGAGCGACATGGCTACAACTTCGAAGGGGCCTTTACTTCAGCGAATCAACTGGAAGCGCGGGCTGGCGTGTACGTGATCTGGTGCAAGAACGGCGAGACATGGACGTGCCTGGATGTTGGTGAGTCGCACAATGTGCAGGAGCGTGTGCTCAATCACGACCGCGCCGGTCGGTGGCGACAGAACTGCCGAGGCACGATCTACTATGCGGCGCATTACACGCCGAACCTCCAGCAGACCGGACGAATCCAGATTGAAAGCAGGCTCCGTCAGCTTGAAAAACCTCTTTGTGGAGAACGCTGAATTGAACGACCGCAGACTCATAGAAGACTATCTGCCCGTGAACTCGGTCGGGGAAGCTGCTTCGAGTGAGCCCCGTACTAAGGGGCACATTTCGACCTTACATGTATGGCGTGCGCGGCGGCCCTTGGTGGCATGCCGGGCTGCGGTGTACGGGGCGTTGGTGCCGGCATCGTTATTTATCCCGGAGAATGGACCGGACAACAAGAAACAGAGTCTGGGCCGGGCTAACGTAGCCAAATTTGTTGATCGGCTCTGCAAGTATCCGGGCAACCAAATCGTCATCAAAGACGCGCAGAGGCACATCCTCGAAGCCCATGCCGAGCGCTTGACGAGAGAGACGGGCAAGACCGTTACGGTCGAGGAGATCGAGGCAGGAAAAGCACCACGCCCTATGGTGCTGGATATGTTCGCGGGCGGCGGGGCCATTCCAATTGAAGCTGCCCGACTGGGATGTGAGTCACATGCTCTCGACCTCAATCCGGTCGCTTATCTCATCGAATTGTGCACCGTCACCTTCCCGCAGCAATTCGGAGCGGAGCTGGCTGACGATATCGAGAAGTGGGGAAAAACCATTCTGAAGCGGACGCAAGAGGCGGTGTCCGACGTCCTTGCACGCATACCGGTTGCACGGAAGCAACCGAGGGCAATCCAAAGAACCCTTGGGGATGGAAATGAAACGCCAGCCGACGAGTATTCTGTCGTCGCTTACTACTGGACGCGGACCATCCCATGTCCGAATCCACAGTGCAAAGGAACCGTACCGCTCTATCGACAGACCTGGTTGAGAAATAAATCCTCCGGTTACGTGGCCTTGAAGCCGGTACCGGACATGGGCAGACGCATCATGCGTTTTCAGGTGGTCGAAGCTCGGTCTGCATCGGCGCTCGGCTTTGATCCGTCCACCGGGAGCGCTGGATCATCCACGGCATGCCCCTTCTGTCAAACCGCTCTCGATGGTCCCTATGTCCGCAGGTATGGCGACGAGAAAGGCTTCGGCCAGCAGCTCATGTGCGTGATTGCGCTCAATCCCGACGGACCTGGCAAGTTGTATCTTGTCGATGAATCGCTTGCGGCAATAGAGGCCGAGCATCAAGCCATGTCCGAACAGCGGGCAACGGAGATCGAGCGAGAGCTTGGACCAAGCAGTCTGGATGAAGAGATTCCGCCGACCGGCAACGCCGGGCTTGCCACAGGGAACAGCTATCTATACGGCATCCGGACGTTCCGCCAGGCGTTCACGCCGCGACAACGGTACGTTCTCTTGACGTTGGCGCGCGAGGTGCACCATGTCTACCAAGAGATGCTTAAACAGGGAGTGGAGACGGAACGGGCAAAGGCCATCGCGACATACCTGGGGTTATGGGTCAGTCGTCTTACTGACAAGTGCAATGGATTAGCCAGATGGAATAATGGTCGGGAAACCATTGAGAGTCTCACATCGATGAAGCGTTTCGCGATGATGTGGGATTTTCCTGAAGTGAATCTCTTCGGTGGCGCTACCGGAGATGCATGGGGTAGCCTCGAATACATTACTGCTGCTGTCAGACGTGAAGGGCAATTCCGTAACCCTGTTAAAGTCGTGCGCGGTTCCGCCGCCGAACTGCCATATGACAACGGCATCTTCGATGCGGTGATTACCGATCCCCCTTACTACGACAACGAAAGCTACTCGGAGCTTTCCGATGTCTGTTACGTCTGGCTGCGGCCTACCATCGGCTTTCTCTACCCTGAGCATTTCGCTGGCCAACTTACGCCGAAGAAAAAGGAATGCGTCGCCGCAGCTTATCGCCAGGGGGGAAAGCAGCAGGCGCGGAACTATTATGAGGACACCCTGTTTCAGTCCTTGCAAGAAGCCCATCGTGTCACGAAACCTGGCGGCATCCTGATCGTCGTCTATGCCCATAAGACCACCCTTGGGTGGGCGACTCTTGTGGATGCGCTTCGGCGTGCCGGATATGAAGTTGCCGAAGCCTGGCCTCTTACTACCGAAACAAAGGCCCGAGTGGCTCACCAAGGAGACGCGGCCCTTGCCTCAAGCATTTTTCTCGTAGCCCGGCGACGTGAAGCACCTGAGACAGGCTCGTATGAGGATCAAGTCCGTCAAGACCTGGAGAAGATCGTCCGCGAGCGCGTTGATTCGCTCTGGAAAATGGGCATCACCGGCGCGGACCTGGTCATCGCCGCAGTGGGTGCAGGGCTCCGCGCCTTCACCAAATTTGCCCGCGTGGAGTACGCCAACGGCGAGGAGGTCCCGGCCGAGAAATTCCTGGCGGAGGTGGAAGGTGTCGTGCTGGAGACGCTTCTCGAAAAGATCTTCGGCGTGAGCGGCAGCGGGGTCGCCGCCGTTGACGGCCCGAGCCGGTTTTACGTGCTCTGGCGCTACGCTTACAAAGCGGCCGAGATGGACGCGGGCGAGGCCATCGTTTTCACCTACGGCCAGAATGTTGAGCTGGACGGCCAGAACGGACTTTCGTCCGGAAGCCGCGCGCTGGTCGAGAAGAAGAAAGGTAAGTACAGGCTGCGGGATTTCGCCGAACGGGGTGATGACGAAAAGCTGGGGGTGCCAAAGGATGACGGCAAAGCCGCCCCGCTGATCGACATCCTGCACCGCATCCTCTGGCTGGTGGAAAACCAGCCCAGGAATCTGAATGACTTCCTCGACGAGGCGCGGCCGGACCGAGAGCGGTTGCGTCTGGTAGCCCAGACCCTGGCAGGAACTGCGCTGGCCGGCAGGAAGGACGACGGACCGGAACACACACTGGCGACCACGCCGGCGGAAGGGGCTGCACTTAAGAAACTCGTCGCCAACTGGCGGGCGCTCATCGACCAACGGCTGGCCGCCAGGGAAGGAACCCTATTTGAACTCATTCGAAATTCGGAGGCCAAAAAGTGAGCACACATGCACTTCGTCCCTGGACCGACCTGGTCAAGCTCCATCCCGACGTGGAAGCGGGTGCGCTGACCGAGGCGGTGTTCGCCATCGATCTCGGAGCCATCGCCGCCAATGATCCCAACGTGCCCGTGGTCAACCGAGACCCTGAAGCCTTCTTTCGGGCGACATACCTCACGGCCGATCTGCGAAAGCTCCTGGACGAAGTGCTGGCATCCCTTTCCGGCAAGTCCGGTTACAACCGGGTGTTGAAGCTCAGAGTGCCCTTCGGCGGGGGAAAGTCGCACACTCTGGCGTCGCTGTTCCATGCCGCGCGAAAGCGAGAGGCGCTGGACGGCATCCCGGAGGCTAAGGAATTCGCCCGACCCGGCAATGTGGCCGTGGCGGTTTTCGACGGCGAGAAATTCGATGCCCGTAACGGCAAGACACTGAAAGACGGCCGCACGATCCAGACCATGTGGGGGTGGATTGCCTGGCAGATCGACCCCGAAAAGGCCTTCCCCCTCGTCGCCGAGCACGATAAGGACCGTGTGTCTCCAGGCGGAGATGTGATCCGCGAGTTGCTTACCAAGGGGGCAAGTGGTCGGCCGGTTCTCATCCTCCTCGACGAAGTGCTCAAGTACATGGAGCGGTCCGCTGCGGTCAGTGTCCTTGATTCCACCCTCCAGCGCCAGGCCAAGGATTTCTTCCAGAACCTGACCGTCGAGGTGGCCGGGAGCGAGAAGGCCGCGCTCGTCTATTCCCTCACCTGGAGCGCCAGGGAAGCTTTGGGAAACGTGGGACTGCTTGCCGAGATCGACAAGCTCGCCTCGCGGGTGGACCAACTCAGGGAACCTGTCTCGGGGGACGAGGTCCTGCCGATCCTCCAACGGCGTCTTCTTGGCGGTGCTCCCGACGCTTCCTCAGCCACCGAGGTGTCCACGGCATATCAAGATGTAGTGACCGGTATGCAGCGTGCCCATGCCGAAACGCCGTCCGAGCGCCAGCAAGCCGAGGAGGAAGGCCGCCTCCTGCGTGATCGGATGCGGGCGGCATATCCATTCCATCCCGCGCTCATCGACATCATGAGGGAACGCTGGACCGCGGTGGATGCCTTCCAGAGGACACGCGGCGCGCTGCGGTTCCTTGCCTCCTGCATGCACTCTCTTAAGAAGAACGGCGGGGCCAAAGCGCTTCTTGGGCCCGGAGACGTGCCGGTAAAGGACGTGGATGTCCGAGTGAAGATGCTCAAAGAGCTCGGGGTACAGAACGACTACGACCCGGTCATCACAGCGGACATCGACGGTCCAAACGCCCGGGCAAAACGCATCGACGACCGGATGGCGCGCGAGACTCCCGCGCTTGCCAGTGTGAAACCTGCCACCCGCATCGCCACGGCCATCCTCCTTTACTCGTTTGGCGGGTTAAGGCGTGAGAGCTCAGGCAGCGACGAGACCCTGCCGCCCGGCGTTACGGAAAACGAGCTGCTTGCGGCCTGCGTCGGTCCCGAGCTGGACAACATCACGGCCACCGCCGTCTTGTCCGAGCTTCGTAATACATGCCTGTACCTGCATTACGACGGCGTCCGGTACTGCTTCAAGAAGGACCCGAATGTCACCAAGCTGATCGAGGACGCGGAGCAGACCGTTGCCCGTGAAGATTCTCAGGCTCGTGGTCACGGCCCGGTCCGAAGTCAGATCAAGGAAATGCTGGATGCCCGGCTGGCCGGTCATCACACGGCCATTGTCTGGCCGGCAAAGAGCCAGGACATCCCCGACGAGGACCCCCGTTTTCTCGTTGCCTACCTGCCACTTGAGTTCGCAGCCGAGGGCAAGTCGGAACAGGATCGCCAAGCCAAGGAGCACCTGACCAAGTACGGAGATCGTCCCCGGCGTTTCCGCAACGGGCTGGGACTTGCGATACCGGAAAAGAAACAAATCGAGGCTTTGCGGCGTGCCGTCCGGTATCTTTTGGCCATCGACCGCGTGGAAGCCAAGAAGCAGCAGCTCCGGCTTACCAAGGATCAGCTTGACCAACTCCGGGAGAGGAAGCGCACCGAACAGGCTGCTGCCGAGTCGTGTTTCCGGGAGCTTTACACGGCCGCGTGGTTGCCTCGGGTACAGGACGGCGGGTTGGAAATCGAGAAGGTCGAAAGAGGTGGACGCCCGCTCCAGGCGACAGGCGTCCACGAGCGGATAATGGAACTTCTCACCAGCGTGGGAACGCCACGGATTCACGGATCGGTTACACCTCGGAAAATAACAGAGCGCGTGAGACTCGGCGAGTCGCCGGCAGCGGGTGAGCAGCCGCTCATGGGTATTAAGACATCGGACGTGCTCGAATCCTTCTACCGGGATATCGCTCCGCCCCGATTGGAATCTGCATCGATTCTGCGTAAGGGAATCGCCCGCGGTGTATCCGAGGGCATCTTCGCTTATACGAGCGGTGTAGTCCCCGCATTCGGACCAGATGGAAAATACCAGGTAAATCGAAATAAGGTACTGATTGGTAGCGACCATCCCTTTTCGGATGATGAGATCGATTTCGAATCCGGCTTCCTTATGATGCCGCAAGCTGTTCCGGATCCAGCAACTGCGCGGCCCGCCGGAACGTCCCCAATCGATACAGATACCACTCCTCTTCCCGGCGTCCACGAAACCCCTACGGGGATGGACGAGGGAACAGGCTCTGATCCAGCAACGGCGGGATCTGGGGCCGCGGGACGAAGGAAGCGGATTGTCATGACCTTTGAGGCCAGTAGGGAGCAGGTCTTCAAGGCGTTCCCTGCTATTGCGAACCTAGCGGACAAGTCCGATGGAGCCAGGGTGCGAATCCGAGTTGAAGGATCTTCGAATGCCGGGTTCGATCCATCGTGGCTCCGAAATGCTGTAGACGAGCCGCTTGACGAGGCAGACATCGATCGGACCACTGAGGAATGAAGCGAAGGGACTATTAAGTTGCCACTCATGAATGTACCATCGGCAGAGCTCTTAAGATCTGCCATTATCCGATCTCTGCGTAAGCAGGGTTATAGGGTACATGATGGAATTATCCATTTGCCCAAGGACCCCACGAAAGATGATTTCCGTGCGCTGAACGAACTTGCCCTGCATAAAAAACTTGAAGTATCCGGTCCGGGTGTTCGATCTTATGAAGATCAGCTTATTCAATATATTGCTGACGGGCATCAGGTGATAACCAATGAAATACGACCCAAGCTTGTAGTCGTAAGACCTGGATCCGAAAACGAACTGCTGTTTCGTTATGCTTGTCTTCACTGGAGTATTCCGGTCTCGGCAGGATACGGGAGGAGACTTCGCTTCCTTGTGTTCGATGAAAGCAATGGAAAGCTGATGGGTTTATTCGGTTTGGGAGACCCGGTCTACTCTATGCGAGCACGCGATAATTGGATTGGATGGGACAAGGAAAACAAAGCACAACACCTGTATCACATAATGGATGCTTATGTGTTGGGTGCTGTGCCGCCATATTCATTCTTGCTGGGCGGAAAACTTATAGCACTGCTCGTTTGCAGCAACGAGGTGCGAGACGCATTTCGTGAAAAATACAACGGCAAGAAATCTTTAATCAGACAGGAAACTCGGCCGCCTTACCTTACACTGGTTACAACCACTTCGGCTCTTGGACGGTCTTCCATATACAATCGAATCCGCATCAATGGTCAACAATATTGGACCAGCCTGGGATTCACACAAGGGTCAGGAGAATTCCACTTTTCCAACGGTGTCTATGGCGACATCAGGGCATATGTTGAAAAGTATTGCGAGCCTACCGCAAAGCACATAGCTTGGGGGACCGGTTTTCGAAACAAGCGTGAAGTAATTCGCAAGTGCCTCTCTCAGATCGGTCTTTCAGCGGATCTTATTTACCACGGTATCCGCCGAGAGATATTCGCTGCCCCTTTGGGGCGTGATGCAATCCGGTTCTTGAAGGGAGAAGTTAAACGGCCATGTTTCTATAATTGGACAGCTTCAGAATTATCGGAGGCTTTCAAGAATAGATGGCTCATTGGTCGAGCAGAACGGAAGCCAGATTACCGCGAATACACGCGGGAACAGTATCGACTTTGGCCTTCAAAGAAAAAGATCAATAAAGGAGGAAACTGAGTGTATGGAGGCATTCGCGGATCTTCCTGATGCACTGGTTCGAGATCTCCTTGCCAAAGCCGCACCTGTTGCGGAAGGGGTGTCACAGAATCTGCAGGCACTCCGTGATGCTCGCGCCCGCCTCTATACAGAAGCGAGAAATCATCGCCTGATCTGCCGAAAAGCTGACCTCGATGTGCCCAGGGAACCATCAGTCGTCGGAGTGGATGGATCATATCAGGTGCATCGTTTGACAGCATTGGACTTATGTGCAGCCGCAGCTGTTGCGGTAGAGGGTACATCCAAAGAGGCTGCCAGATACTGGCCGGAGCCCTATCATGATATGTGGGTCGATGGATTACCACATTGTATTGATGCAGTCGGAGTCTTGCGGGGCACAATGGTCTCAATGGAGATGGCGCTCGCGGCCAAAGCTCCCCATGATCTCGTTCTTCTTGACGGATCATTTTCATCCCTGGTCATCTATTTAAATCAAGCGCTTACGAGGATTGCTGATTCCTCAAAGACCTTATCCGAATTTTTTTTGGACCGCTGGAAAGGCGGCGCGCTGGATCAGCTGAAGGGTTTATTAACGAGCGAAAGAACAGTTGCCATGCCTAAGTTTACATCTCGCAACGAATTTCTTCGTGAAAACATGCTGAATCCCCCCGTAATGGTCGACGGTAAAACGCTGGCCACGATGATTTTGGATCCGGGTGAATATACTCGTCCATTACCCCTGCATGATGCGACCGATCCTGCGAGCCAGCAGGTTGACCACCTACCGGAGAAATACTGTCCCACAAAAGATATGGATGAAATTAGGGAGGCATTGAATCGGTTATCGGTCATCTATTTTCGTCCTTACGGTTGGCTTCCCGCACTGAGAATGGAACTGCCATCCGCAATAACGTCGAGTAACACACGACTATCAATTGTTCTGGAAGGTATAAGTCGTCAGTTTTTCAGCCCGGCTGTAATTGAGCCGTATCCCTTATTTCTGGCCGATCGAATGGTCAAGAGTCTCGGATCCGGTGTGGCGGTAATCGAACAGACCGTTGCACAGCACGTAGCGGGATCGTCCCCTGACATTGAAAATACGCTTCTATTCTTACAGAATTATAGAACGGAAGGTGGCCGAGGAGGTGTTTGATGACAAATAATCGAAATCAGGATGTCGCAGTCGTAGGAAGCCCATCAACCAATACGGAATTAACATTAGACCTTCTTCAGGAGGCCACTGAAGAGCGTTTAGTTGGAGCGCTATCTGCTTTTCAAGCAACACAGAATGGTCAAGCAATCGTGTCTGTAGGGCAGATAGTAGGCATCGAGTTGAAAAATCGATGGCATGAAGATTCCGTTTTCAGGAATCTCGTGAAACGAACGGGAGAGATTCCGCCTATAACAAATCGACAGGACACGCGAACGGCGGACCTTGTTGTAGGTGCCACGTTCAAGAGAACAGGGAACGGGTTTCAGCCAGAAGTATTGGGAATGGTCCCAGCAACAGGGACTAGAGTCTCAAGAATCGATCAAGGATTACTCGATCAGCTATTACAAGCATATAGTTCCGAGATATTTTACCTTGGCCAAGCCTATGCCAACGAGATCCTTTATCCCATGTGGTTCAAGCACTTCGGAAGCAATGATCAAGGTCCCGGTGGTGCTGGCGAGGCTTATCATATCGGAGTCTTCGGTAAGACAGGGTCTGGCAAATCGGGTTTAGCAAAGATGATGCTCTGTGCTTACTCCCGGCACACTAATCTTGGTATCCTTGTCATTGATCCTCAAGGTGAATTCACGCTGGAACTTTCAGGCACACGTGTTGGCAATCAAGGATTGGCTCTGGACCAGATTGTGCGGCAGCAAGGGCGATCAATTAACATTTACAGAATCGCTGATATTCAATTAGATGAATGGAACACCTTCGAAGAAATGCTGGTGTCTCTCGGTTTCTGTGAAGAGCTGACCATTACGCACAACAACAATGCGGTGCGTGCAGCGGAAGTGGTTCGAAATGCCCTGGAACGTGCGACGCAGGGAGGGAGACAACAATTTCAACTTGCCAACCTCGGGACTCGCGATGCGCTTTCTACAGCACTGAATGCCGTTTTAGACCAACAAAGCCTGCCATACATTTTCCCAAGCAAAGACCCGCGTGTGCGCTTGCAAAACCGAGTGCAGGATATTCTTTCAAATCGATTTGATGAAGTTCTAAATAGCAAGTGGATTCCGCTCTGTAGTCTTTTTGCTGCAGGACCAGGAAGGCGGAGGTTGTATGGAATCGTATCCGACTTAATGGGAACTGCAAATGAAACGGGGCCACGTCCGATTGTTGTTATTGACCTGTCCGCGCGAGGCAATCAAAATCGTTTCTGGACGGAAGAACTGGAGCGTCGTCTATTAAGTAAGTTGCTGAATGTTATGATCGCTCAATCGACATCCAGCTTATCGACGAGGCAAAGTGCAAATGTTCTGGTTTTTCTCGATGAGGCGCACAGGCATGCCCCCAGCGGTCGATTAGAACAGGACACAGAGGCCGAGCGGCTCCGTGTGTTACTGCGCCGTGCAGTAAGGGAGACTCGGAAATACGGTTTGGGATGGTTCTTCATCAGTCAAACGCTCGGAGGTCTTGACCCAGAGATTCTGCAACAACTTCGAATACTGGCTTTCGGGTTTGGGCTTGCTATGGGCACAGAGTTTGACCGCCTAAGAGATTTCGTGGGGGGAGACAAGCGTTCGTTAGAGTTATACCAATCATTCCGTGATCCACAAAGTTTCCCAGCCCGAAACCTTCAGGAGTTTCCATTTATGGCAGTGGGGCCAATATCGCCGCTGGCCTTTTCAGGAAAGCCTGTTTTCTTCAGCATGTTCACCGATATGAATCGGTTCCTGCAGGGAAACAACATTATTCAAGGCTCCGAATAATTACTCTTTAGTTCTTCATCAACTCATGCGCCCCGCTATCCCCCCGCTATGCATTCCAAGATAGCACAACCGGCCCGCATCTGCTTCAATGCACGGCTGATAATCAATTAAAGCAACAAGATATGAATAACCGACGCGAACTTCGATCCTTCTGGTGATCAGAAAAGGCTTCGCCTAAAGGTCATCAAGAAGCATTCCTGAGCGGGGACCCCCGCGTCATCATCCCTTAGAAAGACATCTTTCCAGTTCTTTTTTTCCCCTCATTCCATAAAACCTCAATAATCATCCATAGCTGATCATCATCCTGCACCCCCGTTGCCCCCCCGTTGTTTTCACGCGCGCTTTCCTCGGTTAGAGATTTCCCATGCGCCGGATCACCATCGATCCGTCATCCGCATGCACTGCCGGGATCTCGAAGCATCTCCGGGAAAGGAGCCGAAGTGAGGGCACGGAACATCAAGCCTGGATTTTTCAAGAATGAGGAACTCGCGGCCAAAGATCCGCTGGCGCGGATCCTCTTCCAGGGGCTTTGGTGCATGGCGGACCGGGAGGGGCGCCTCGAA
>Ga0116153_10002138_pt1 | contig 16227 bp, 23 predicted proteins | sample AD_UKC028_MetaG_FD_89896 | JGI IMG/M metagenome (GOLD analysis project Ga0116153, IMG submission 89896) | Active sludge microbial communities of municipal wastewater-treating anaerobic digesters from USA - AD_UKC028_MetaG | ecosystem: Engineered > Bioreactor > Anaerobic > Digestate | place: USA...
GTAGATAGTAGCGCACCGGATTTGGCAAGATCCCCGCCAGTATAATACACATCGAACGTACCGGAACTAAAATCGTAATTTCGATACTCGGCAAAATCCCATTGATCTTCTAAGCAATTAACACCAGTATCCGTATCATCTACAATAATGTCTCCGTCGGCTTCGTAACGCAAGATGGAGTATTTTGATCCATTCCCATGATAAACATTGAAATGAGATGCATTTTCTTTCCAGAAACGAAACTGGATGGCAATATCCCCAGAAGCCGTAACGGATGCTTTTATTTCATTTGTCCAATCAGATGAAGTCCCAAGTATTTTTGCGCTGCGTGTACCACCGAAAGCATGATCGATAGAAATAACCCCATCAGAAGCATCGGCAGTCCAAATACCTCCTATCGCATCTCCATCACTTCCACGTTCAAAGTCATCAAAACCAATAAAGGTATCTGCCCCACTGCTTGCCGCCGCTGCATCCGCCTTCCCATAATACATATAGAAAGTCGTATCCGATGTCCCGATTGAATCGAACTCGACCCAGACGGTTGCAAGCTGGTTCGGCGTCGTTCCGGTGATAGACTCGATATAGAAATCCAGAAGGGTGGTCCCGTCAGCTTTCGTGAACCGAAGATCATTGAAGGTAGATAAGCAATGCTCCCCGCAGTCCACATCCTCCCCGGAGGCCCCAGGGGATTCTCCGACGAGGATCTTCATCTGGTAGTTCGAGACTGCCCCTGAAGCCCTGCTGAGAGTGATGGACTTCCTATATATCCAGCCTGTGAGCCATGCCATATTGATGCCCTGTCGATTAGGTAAGTGTAAGGATTCCGCTTGAACTCCATTGGATCGTGAAGTCGATACCGGAAGCGGCGATGTCCGCGGGCGTCGTGTCAAACAGGATATACCCGATCAGCGGATTTGTAATGCCTCCGACAACCTTTTCCGCATACATGATCCCATACCGGAAAGTGGCCGTGAGCGAAGACCAGGTAAGGTCGGTCGCATCGAACTTCGATGCCGAAGGCGAATCCGTAAGCGTGACCGCCTGGCCGGACAACGCCGCCCCTCCCTGCGTGTATCCGTTGCTCGGGGATGCGATCGCCACAACCTCCGGAGATGGGCTCGCCATGACATCAGCAAGAACGTCGTGCTTAACGTCCGGAGTGTAGTCGCTTGTGACAAGCGCCACCTTGATCGTATCCGTATCAAGGTCGATCGTCCCGTCCAGCAGGTATTTTTTAAGACTATTGTATGCCGTGAATGTCGTCGCCATAACGCCTCCTATTCCCTTCGGTTTTCGGGCAACAAAAAAGGCGGCGTACTGAGCAAATGATGGCTCCAGCACGCCGCCTCGTTGATCTTTCGTCCCTGGCCTGGCCTGGCCTCAGACGAGACTAATTTTTAAGACCTATTCCTTATTCCTCATCCCGTTTTTCGATGACATGAAAATCCATCCGTAATGTACCGTCGTTAACCTGATACCCGGACGGCGCGCATAGGAACGCCCCCTGGTCACAACAGACCATCAGCTCGCCGTATGTCTTCACCAGGTAGGCGGCCCGCTCGATGTCGTCCGCTGCGGCGCGGGCCAGCTCAACCATGATGTCCCGGTCCGCCTGAGCGAAACCTGTGTCGTAATATGCACAGCCGCCGTCCAGCGTAGCCGTCCGCGATACCCGCCGTGTCGCTCGCCGGTTCCTCTGGGAAGCATCCTCCAGCGGCCGCTGGACAAACAGCGTCCCGTCAAGGTCGAATACCGTTGCAGAAATACCGAATGATGATGCCATGCCTCCCTCCTACGCCGTGCTTAACCCTAACAGGAATGCCCCGCTGTCCTGGTTGACCTTCATCTGGATCGCCGACAGGATCTCCCACATGAACGCCTCAAGGTGCGGCTTCAGGCCGTCCGCTGATATCTTGACAACCGATTCGCCCTTTTCCATGGCTTTAACTTGCGCTTCCAAGACCTTTATTTGTGCATTGGTAAGTTTTATTTGAGAATCTGCTGCTGCCTCTCGTATCTTCATCTCCCGTTCCGCGAGCCTCATGACATCCCAGCTCTGGCTTGAACCATTCATCTGTGCAATCGTTCCAACAATAGAACTCAGCGTTGTGCCTGTGCTTGTGATGGTGTTATTGATAGAAGAAAAGGCCGCCTCCAATGTTTTCGTCGCCGCCTCGACCTGAGCAATGTCCAGCTTCGCCTTCCACTCGATCGCCGTCTGGATCGTCTCCGCCTGGGCTTTTATCCTGGCCTCATCCAGTTTCGCCTCGATCTCGACGGTTTTCTTGTCCGGAATCGCCGCCTTGATCTTCCCCTGCTCGGTCGATAGGTTTGTTGCGTCCGTCTTGGCTTCGACGTTCTGAATGATGATCCGGCCGTCCGGAAACTTCTGTGTGATGACGTTATCAACCTGCGTGATCGTAGAGCCGTCCGCCTGGAGTCCCACCGTGACAGTCTTTTTCTCCGGAACCTGTGTAAGTGATGTTTTGAACTCGTCCAGCTTTGTCTTGGCCTCTTCGTGCGACAGGATGATCTCCGGCTTCTTTTCATCCGGGATGTCCTTCATGGACTGCCCGAACGCATCCGTCTTTGTCTTGGCCGTAGTCGCGTCCGTCGTAAGCTGTTGGACTCCTTTGACGAACGTATCCAGGCCCCTGGCCGCATCCGCACCGTTCTGCTCGAACGCCGGGCCGAGATCCTCTCCCCACGCTGTCAGCTTCCTCTTGGCCTCATCCAGCCCGGGGAAATAGCCGAAGGTGAGCTGATCGATGAACTCAACGAGGAATCCAGCCATGAGGATCGATGCGCCCTTGAGGCCGTCAATGAGGATTTGGAATCCGTTCCAAAGGACTTGAGCGCCACCTGCTACAAGATCGAAGAGGCCGGATATGGATACTTTGTATGTGTCGATCGTCACGATCGCAGCCGCAAGGCCAAGGCCCAAAGTCTGGATTGCCGTTGCGAAGGCCAGCACCTTTCCGGCCGTCTCCTGAGCCTCTGTCCCGCTCTCAGCCACGGACTTGACAAAATTGACCGCGCTCTCGATGAAGGGACGGAACGAATCGGCCATGCCGGAAGTGATATTGATCAGACCGGTGATCACATCCACTACCTTCTGGAGCGCCGTCGAAAGGTCGTCCACAACCGTCAGATCCAGATCCCCGAAATACTCGGACAACGCCTGGCCAAGATCCCGGAACGCCGCGATCAGGGCGGTGAAATCCACGTTCTCCATCGCTTCCGGGAACGCCTTGCCGACATCCGCGATCCACGTCCCAAGGTCCTCCGCCACCTGATCCAGGAAGTCAAATAGCGGGTCGAACGCGCCGGAATCCACGCTGATCTTGATGCCCGATATGAGTGTTGATAGGCCTGATCCTATCTCTTGCGCCATCGGCTCAAGCGTCGTGCCGAGCTCGATCAGAAGCGTTGTAGCCTGGTTCTTGAGCTGCTGCGTCTGGTTGCTGAACGTGGCGACCATCTTGTTGTATGCTTCTTCGGCATTGCCCGATGAATTCTGGACCTTGTCGAGGGCAGAATTGAAGAACTCCATGCCGTCCCCTGCCAGGCCAGTAACGCCGGCCACTGCCTTCATCTCGGTGAAGAGGCCAATCATCTTCTCCGTGCTGCCGCCCGTCTTGAGAACCACGTCCGCCAGGGCGCCGGCCAGGCCCTTCGATTGCAGCCCTGCGTAAGACAGATCGATGCCCAGGGCCGCTGCCGCCTCTGCTGCCTCCTTCGATGGGTTCGTAAAGGACGTGATGACGCCCCGGACCGCTGTGATCGCCGCCGAAGTCTCCATGCCTTTTGCCGTCAGGGTCGCCACCGCAGCCGAGAGCTCCTCGAACGACACCCCGGAATTCGCCGCGATCGTGACCACCTGGCCCATGCTCTGACCAAGCTCGTCGATTGTCTGCTTGCCGATCAGGGTAGAGGAGAAGTAAACGTCATTGATCCGGCCGACATCCTCCACCTTGAGGCCGTAGGCGTTCATGGTCGATGTCAGCAGGTCGACGGTAGTATTGAGGTTCGCCTTGTTTGCAACGGCAAGCTGCTCCGCTGCGGCAATGAATTCAATGGAATTGGAATAGTCAACGCCAGCCTGTACAGCCGTGTAAAGTGCGCCGTTGATTTCCGAGATAGACATGACGGAGCTGTTGGCATAATTCAGAACCTCATCGCGGAAGGTGGACAGGTCTCCCCCGGTCGCCGTGATCGAGGTGGAGATCAGGCCGAACGACTGATTGAAATCGGAGGACGCCTTCAGGGCCGCAGCCATGCCCCCGACCGCAAGGGCAGCCAGGGCCGCATCCGTCGCCAGGATCCCCTTGCCGATATTCGCAAGCGGTTCGGTGATGCTGTCAACGACGCTGCTTAACGTATTAAACTCGTTGCTGATCCCGGTGATCGTCCTGCCGATGTCGGACTTTGCTCCGAATATGATTTCGACCGTCTTGCTCACATCAGCGCACATCGCGCTCCTCCTACTTCCGCTTCAGGGTCTCCAGGTATCGGCCCCAAAGCTCTATCTCATCATCCGTCAGGTATCCCTGCGGAAACACGTCCGGCCGGGCCTCATACAGAAATCGCCCCCTCTGGTGGCAGAGCGCTAAGCTGGCCCGGACGCCTGCGTCTCCCCAGAGGGCTGAAGTTTTCCCGGCAACTGCCCTTGTCCGGTCAGGCGGACGATCGCATTCGTGATCTGGTAGAACTCCACCGGGTAGACTTCACAGAGTTTCACCGCAAGGTCATGGGTACATACCGGATCAACGCTTCCCAGGATGAGATGCTCCAGCCGCTTCGAGATGTCGGCTGGGGTGTTCCCTCCCACGCCGACCAGATCCTTCACCGCCTGGGCGACTTCCCGGTCAGACCCGGACGTAAGGCCGGACAGGATAGCGGCGATGTTCTTGTTGCGTTCCGCCGCCTCATTGGATCTTCCCAACTCCTGCCCGGTGAGGCCCCGGACCTTCCAGACCGCCTTCTCGCCTTCGGGAAAGAATGCCTGGAGGTCCGGGACGGGGATCTCCTCGATCCGGGCCTGGAACTTCTGCTTCGTGAACTTCTTCACGTCAAAGCCCATGACTTACCCCTTCACTTCGACCGCGGACTCCTCCGCGCTGATCGTGCAGGCGGCCGTGATCTGGTCTCCCGCCGGGAACGTCCGCGAAATGCCAAGGATCCCCTGCGTCAGGATATACGGAGTGCTGTTGTCCCGGTTCTGATAGAACTTGAAAAACAGGTTGTCGTTTTTCAGGGACAGCAGCCCGTCGCTGATGCCGTCGGTCAGATACGCCGTAAAGCTCCCCTGGTTGAGGCTCGATGACGACGATCCGAGGGTCAGGCCGTAGATCTGCTTCGACGCGACCGAGTGGCTCGTCTCCGGAGGCACGAAATCCACCGCACGAGAGATGTCCGTGAACTGCGGCTCGTAATACTGGGCATAGACTTTTTTCGGAACGCCAGACCACGGAGATCCGTCATCATGGATCGCCGGAAGCGCCGCATCGAATAGAACTCCTGCATAGCCCAGCACTCCCGACGAGACATTGAAGTGCTTCACGGTCCAGGACGGATAGTCATACCGCTCGCAATGCGTCCCGACGACCTGCTTGATCTCGTCGGAGTCGATGACTGCCGTTGCCGTTGCAGACATCCACACCTGGCCGATCTCGATGGACGTGGTCGGGATATAGGGAGGCCCACCTGCCGCGCCTCGGGTCGTAGTGAAGCTGTCGCCTTCCGTCCCCTCGACGACCGCGATCGAACCGTTGGATGCGATCGTGATGGAGTCCTTCTTGTAGCTCTTGACCGACGGACGGACCGCAAGGACATCCGTATCCGCCGTGATCGTCGTCAGCACTCCTGCCAGGTAAGCCGTCCCCGCCGCGACGTCCACCGCTTCCTTTGTTTCGCTCGCAGCGGGCGTGATCGCGCACCCGGTTGCGAGGCCGTTTGGTTTGACATCCGGGATGTATCCGGAGCGGTTCGACCATAACTCATCCGCACTCCGGAAATCCTTGTGATCCCCCTGGTCCGTCAGGGCGACGAACGCAACGAGATCCTGCCCACTTTCATACTGTACCTTCGCGTTCTCTGCGGTGCTCATAGTGAATCTCCTTTCTTCCTTCTTCGTTTATGGGCAAGAAAAAAGGCGGCAATGCTGATGAAAAGTGACACCAGCATGCCGCCTCATTTGCTTCTTGCGTCGTCGTTAGCCTGGCCAGGCCTCGGACGAACCCTGATTTTTAATGACTAACCCTTACCCCCTGCAAATCGTTATATACCGGCGCACGTTCTCCGGACTCATAACCGACTCCACGTTAGGCCAGTATTTCGACATCTCCCCGGCCCACCACCCCGAATCTCCCTTGATCGTGGTCATGTCGCGCCCAAGCCTCACATCCGGCCAATCATATACTTCCACGATCAGGTTCCTGCACGTCCGGCAAATCTCCCGCTGTATCTCGTCAATCCTTTCCGGATCCACGGTCATCAGCACATTGATGCAGATGCCCCAATCGGCTACCGGGAAATCCTGCGGCAACGCCCATAGCGGCGCAACCGTGTAGGTCAATTTATCCCCGATCGCGGACCTTGCCTCCGCCTCCAGGGCCACATCGGAGATGTCCACCATGTTCACCCGATAACCGGCCCGCGCAAGCTTCACACCCGCTCTTCCCGTCCCGCTGCCATAGTCATTGATCGTACTCCCGGGCGGGATGCGCTGAAGCAGAAACGGGACAAGCCTGTCCGCCGTGGAGCCCAGCCTATAATTCCCCTTTTCCCAGACCTCATCGAAGATCGCCCTATTCATGCCACACCCTCTTTACCCACCCACCGCAATCTGCCGGTTTTGGCTCGCCGTGGAACATGACCACGCTGCATTTCGGAAGCTCTTCCCCCTCCAGGTGATGCAGCTTGTAGCTCTGGACCAATCGCTCCGGGAACAGCTTCATGCTGCCAGGAAAGGCGGCATTGATCCATTCCTGATCGCCCCATCGATCCGGACGGCCCTCCGATATGTAGCGATGCCAGATCCGGGCCTGGGATCCGACCTTCAGCAGTATCACGGAGCTTTGCCCCTGGCGGTTGCGTTCATCCCCGGCGGGCCATGTCCCTGTCGGCCAATCCTGCGCCATCGCAAAATCGGTAGGGAATGTCATCAACCCGTCCAGCGGCCCGGTGATCGCTATATCGAGATCCAGGAACAGTAGCCGCTCCGTATGGATGCCCGGTATGGAGGGCATGTAAAGCCCCATCTTGCCCCACCAGCCCGGAGCGTCATACGGAAGCGGGGCCGTCCTGATCCGGGGATGGATGCCGGAGGCATTATCTGTGAAACAGACGAAATCGAACCCGGTCATGTGGACGTTGCGTTGAACCATTGCATATAGCCGATTGACATATTCCGGGCCGTATTTGTCGCCCTTTTTCAGACAGCAGATTGTCACTTCCGGCCGTCCTTTCAATTTGGCCCACACGTCGTCTGTATATTCATTAGCGCATGCGACCGGAGAGAGAAGCTCATCAACCGCCTGCTTAACCCCAGGGAATTCATGGTAGTCGTGTCCTGTAAGCCAGCCACCCTCCTTCACCTTCGGCAGCCAGACAATGACGCTGCGCTTGCAGGCCTCATAGGTGTGATCGTCGTCGATGAAAACAAAATCAAGCGACCCGTCCGCTACCTGGGCAGCAGCCGTGACCGAATCATCATTGATCACCCGGCTGCGCTTGCCATATTTCCGCGAACGCTCGTTGAATGCGATCCTTGCCTTTGCCACCTGATTGGCGTCTCCATACACACACGACCCGCTGCGAACCTTCCACGAATCCACCGCAATCATGGACAGGCCGGGGCAACGATCGAGCAGAAACCAATGGGTCCAACCAGCAAGCACTCCGATCTCCGCGCCTCTGGTCCAACCATGATGAATGGCCATCTGAACGAGGAAATTCCTACGGCGCTCCCGCATATCGTCAAATCTTCGTAACATCCCATTCTCCCGCAAATAAATAGAGCCGCCCCCATGCCTGAAAATCGTGTTCGATGATCGGTTCCCCGCCCCAGGATATGAAGGTTTTTCTGGGAATCCCTATGCCGACCGCCTCCTTCTCCGGACAGGCAATCAGAACATATCTTGCCACCCTTCGCGCCTCCCTGAAGGCCGCCTCCTGGTATGGAGCCAGGTGATGCCATACGCGGAGAGAGGACAGAAGCTCGTATTCCCCGGAGGGTATGGGCCACGGAGTCAACCGCGCGTCATGTTTGAGCGTGATCCTCTCTCCTGCAATGATCCATTTGGTTTCGGGCTTGTCCATCCGGTCGCTTCCCTTGACCAGACCGGCCCCGAAAACGCCAATCTCCAGCACCCGCTTTGCTTTCCCGATACCGAGGCTTCGGATGATCTCGATAGCCTTTTCGTGATAAGCCCACCGGCTCGCATAGCTTTTCCATTGCTCGTTTTTCCGGGCGTTTTCGACATACTCTTTATAGGTCAGAAGTTCGATCATCCCATCACCCTCACATGTTCGATCTCTTCCGCACCCAGGGCGGCGAGAATGGAGCATCTATTTTTACCGTCCCCGACAAAATAGAACCCATTCTGCCTGTGCATCGTGACGGGCGATCCGATATACGGCAGATAGCCGTCTTTAAGGATACTTTCGACCAGGGGTCTTTGATAATGGTCAAATCGCTTCATCGCCGCTGCCAGCAGAACGTCCTGGTCCGCGTCCGCCTTGCGTTCAGGGATCGCCATGCCTTTTTGGTTGTATATTTCCCGAACGAAATGCTCCATGGATCGTTCTTCCCTGCGGCTCTCGTTGCCATAAACCGCTGCATAGAATTCCGCAATCAGTTGACGTCCAAGCTCCCGGTCTCCTGCGATATACTCTTCATAGCCTCGGCATAGAGGCCCTCCGACCACCGGGATCTCCGGCTCCGTATCGAATCTCACCTTTTCCAGACGCACGGTCTCAATCATTGACCCACTCCTTTGTAGGTGATCCAAGCAGCTCCGCCGTAAACCCGCTTATCGAACGGACAGGGCAGCATTTCAGCAGATCCGCGACCCACCTCCAGCCGACCTGGAAGTTGGCATAATGCCCCTCATTGATCGTCACTCCTGCCAGGACAATCTTCCGATAACCGAGCCGCAGACCAACCTTCAGGCCGAGCATTGCCGAGGATCCGGAATAGTGATGATGGTTGCGCGGATCGAACGAACCAAAACGCGGATTGCACTCATAAGCGCATGTCGGCCCCGTCAGCTCTTCCAGGCAATGATCGACTCCGGCATGGGGGCGGTTGCTCCAGCTTTCATAATCGGTGTTTAGGCCCAGGGACTCCCTGATCCCTCTGGTCGCCGGGAAATCGTTCTCATGGCTGACGTGATGGTTGATCACGGCAATCTGTCTTTCTGCGGGCGAATTCGAGCCGATGAGCATATAATCCGGCGAACCGGACAGGCGGACAATTTCCGCCGCGTCCTCCATGACACAAGGCGCTCCGCCGCATATTACCAGAATGTCCTTCATGCCTCTCCTCTCATCCATTCCGCCGTAGGCTTGCCCAGGAGTTCCGCCGTCCATCCGCTCATGGACCGGACATAAGGCCCGACCGAATCCTTCCGCTCCTTCCATCCCGCCCGGAATGTCTCATATTTCCCGCCCTTGTCGTTCTGCCCGATCAATGGGCATCCACACAGGACGATCCGCGTATAGCCCATCCGGAGGGCAGCCTGGACTCCCAGCAGGGCCGATGACCCGCTCGGCTTCCACCAATCCTCGATGCAGATGTCTACGCCAGGCTTGCGCTCATGGCTGATCACCTTGTAATCCGTATTCCCGCCGGCCGCATGCCGGCGATGTCGGATAATGTCGATCTCGACCGGGTGATACGTCGCCATGTAGAGGATCGGCCAGGCGTACTTGTCCACGGCATCCAGGCCGATCGCCATGAACTCGCGTTCCCCTACCTTCGGGACAGCCTCAATGTCGGATAGAACGTCCTGGTGCGCGCCGGTTATGTAGAGGACTGCTTTCATTGGTCTGTCGGGTCTCCTATCTCCGTCCAGTAAGTTACCAGGAACCGCGCCGATGCCCCGCAAGCGACGGATCCCTCCTCAAGCGTCACATCGACGCCGCCGCCCTGATAGACGATCGACTCCGCATAGGGGTCAAGATACGTCACAGGGGACTCCGGGCTTGTTGCGATCCGCCGCCGGTCCCAGGTGCGCGCCAAAAAGCATTGCTTCAGGTCGCCCAGGATCCGCTCCGAGATGACCGACGGGTCGGTAGATCCGAATGCCGCAATCCCCTCGACCCGCATCTGCATCCGGCAGCGCAGCATTCCATGAGCGTTTTCCGCTTCCTCCCCCTGCGGCCATACGATCACGCAGGGGAGGTCGTCCGGGTCCACCTTCGTCCGGGCTCGCAGGACGTTGGCTCCGACATTGGTCGCATATGCGGGCGGTGATGCAGTATTTACGATCACAGCGGCCCGCGTGATGAACTCCTGGATGATCTTTTCCCGGATCGTATCGTTCATAACTTTGAAACCTCAAAAGACAACTCATGCTCGATATTCTTGTGGAGCCGGTCATCCGCTTTGCTGAGAACCGCGTTCATCACCGGCATGTTCTCCAGGATGTCCGGGACTCGCGGGCCGAACCTCTGCTCGATCGGCAAGCGGTATCGCTTAGGCAATTTAGAGTAGGCCATGCGCTTGTCCTTCGGCTTCCGCTCCGCAGCATGCCATTCTCTCCAGAACACGCCTTTATGCCCGCTTTTCATCGTGGCTATGAACGTCCCCGCAATCACCTTCCTCGCCTCCTGGCGCTTCACCTGGACCGACACGCCCTTTGCCGTTTGCCTTGCCGAATACTCGATCAGCGGCAGAGGGCGGCCACGGCTCTCAAACCTTGCTGATAGAAATTTAGGCGTTGATTTCATCGTCTTAAAGGTCTTGTCCACCATCGATTTCTTCGCCGTGATGACTGCCCGGATCTCCGTCGATGCGTCCGTCTTGACGCCGTCCAGCGTCTTGTTGATCGACCGGGACAGGACCACCGGCACTTTCTCCTCAACCGCCCAGAGCATCTTTTTCACGTTCGCCACGTCGGTCGGATTCAACTTGATCTGGATCACCGCGCTCATGTCACCACCACCTTGACCGTCACGCCGTCGTTTTCCATGACCGCCTGGACTGTGTAGGTCTGCTCACGCACGACAAACGTGTCACCACGTCCGGGCTCCGCCCCGATTTCGTCCAGTAGCGCCTCGATGGTCGTTCCCCGCTGCCATACCTGCGTCTCGATACCGGAGGGCTGGAGCATCACGTTATGGACGATGTCCACCGTGCAGGCGACTGCTGCGCCTCCAGACGGGGTATAGACGGCCGACTCACCCATAGCGTCCAGGATCGCCGGGGCCACGGAATTGATCATGTCATCCAGGAAACTCATAGTGACTCCTCATCATCCGGCGCATAACGGGCATATACGCGCCACGGGGGGTTGTGCGCTTTGGTCCAGAGATTAAACTCCTTCGGCGTCGGTGACGGATTCGCCTCCAGCCATTTCCGATAATCAGGATCAACAAGCGCCACTGCCCGGCTCACGCTCTCAGAACAGAAATCGAACTTCCCGAGGTTGAGTTTTATGCCTACCCGCTCCAGGAGCTCTCCGACCAGCCCGACCACATCGTATAGCCGCCTCCACCAGGGCAGTTCGAGCCTCGAAAAGATGCTTTCGAGCATCACTTTTCGCTGTTCGGCGGTGAATTCCGGATTCCAAATGAGCTTGGTCGTATAGTGTTGCATCTTCGCCACAGGGACGAGGCGGAAGGTTATACTCTGGTTGGCAATGGCATCCGGGGCCACCAGCGTCCAGAGGTGCGATCCGGCGCTGTCGTCGGCCTTTCGAATCAGCCAGCCGAAGAGACTGCCGCCGTCGCTATACATGAAGATCGGATAGTGATCCCAGGGTATGCGCCGGATCTCATCAAGGGTTAGGTAGCGCTCACCTTGCTTTCTCATCTCCCCTCCAGCGGCGGCGGCTCAGGCATGGGCATGTCCTTGATCTGCTTCTTCCATGCGATCAGCCGCTTGCTAAATTCCTTCTTCTCCTCCGGCGTGAGCTTGCCGTAATACCACCGGAGGAGCTTCAGCCCTTGAATGGCGAGGGTAAACCAGATTGTATTCACTGCTTCACGTCCCCGCCAGTCACGTTTGAATCTTTGGCAAAGAGGCCCAACAGGATCGTCAGAATACCACTGATAATCTTGCCCCAATCCTTCGGCTGGCTGGTGTAGCCGTCGATAATCAGCACACCCCCTGCGCTCGATCCGAGCAAACTCGTTGCCCAATTAACCAACCATTTCTTTACAAAGTCCGGCATATCGTCCTCCTTTAGTAGAGCCAAAGGCTCTCGATGTCGTCCATCGAATCTGCATGGATGAACGTCTTTTTGATCCCGATCCTCCGAAATCCCGCTCTGATCAGCCCCATAATCATCTTAATCCTCATCGGTCCGGTAGTGCAGGAGATGTCCGCTGCTTTGCCGGAGGTGTGATTCCGACTTGTAGAGCCGACTTCCTTGTTATGCTTCTCGCACCTGTATCCGCTATTGATAAAGAACGGCACTCCGGCATAGTCTCTGGCATTATCAAGCTGTGCGAGGAAGAGGGTGTCCATCTTCACCTTTCCGCAACAGGAGCACTTAAATTCATCCATGCTGAAATACTTCATATTACTTCTTCTCATTCAGTTCTCGCCGCCGCTGATCCGCCCGAATCTCTCGCACTGTATCTTTTATGTCGATGATGTTTGACCGGATCTCGATAAATTGGCTTTTCAAGACGGCGATGTCAGTGCTATTCGCCATTGTCGCGGTGGATGTCCAACCTAACCAGACGACTATCAGGCCCGCTATAACCGTTCCAATCGTTCCCATGATCCATTTCAGGTTGCCGTTCATCGTTAGTCCTCCGCTGGGACGCTGTGGTCATCCGTGCTGGTCGTGGTTGTGGTAGTGGTCGTCGGATTGTAGGAATCGTTGACCTCGCTCATCCCCGTCAGGCTGTTCCCGTCGCCCATGTTCCCTGTTGCCATCGTCGAAGTACGCACAGTCGCAGAATTACCTGTTCCAGAGACTGTCTGATTGTAATTGCTAATCGTGTCCCCTGCAGCCTTGCCAATCTCATGCGCCACACCCCATACTCCTATCCACGGAAGAGCAGCACTCACGACTCGCAGCCACGGGCCTACATAATCAGTCTGCTTGTATTGTGATAATTCCCTGTCACTCCCCGCCACAGGCGCATATACCTTGAAGCTACCAACATTTCCTAAGACAATCGGCTCTCCCTCTTTGGCCGGAGTCAGCTCGAAGATCGGCTGCGAAGCCTTCTGTGTCTGCATCTTTACAGCGGCTTGATAATAGGCCCGTTCCGCCTCAAGCATGTTTGCTGTCATACAGCCCGATACAAAAATCACCATCATCAGAATTGCGAGTAGCTTTTTCATGTCTCCTCCTTACGCCGTCAAAACCTTGACCGCCTTTACCAAGTCCAGAACAACCTTTTTCAGCGTGTTTAGGTCGGCGGCCTTGTCCACGGCGGTTTCGATGGTTGATATGCTGGCTTTAGCGTCTTGAACGGCAAGCACCTTAGCCTCTTCTGCCAGCCTTGCGGCCACCCTGTCGGGATCTGCAACCCACGCTTTCCCATTCCACATACTCTCATCATTCGGGGCGTCTTGAAGCAGAGTCAGCTCCTTATTCGGTTGTGGCACGGCATAAGAGCCGAGAACCTTTCCATCTATCAAATCGTAGTATCTCATAATGAATCCTCCACTCTCTTCTTATAGTGAGTCCTCCCATCCAAGAGTCGCTATATATAGCGTCTGACTCGAACTCATCCGGTAACGGATTTGCGCCGACGTATTTGTTAAAACCATTACATTGTTCGCAAAGGCCTGTGTTGAGCCAAGCGGCGCTGCCGTTGCAGAGGCCGCCAAGTCCGTATTGTCGAGCCAAGAGATATATACTATGGTTGTAGTGGCCGCCGTACTATTCAAAAAAGCAAGCATATTGACGCCGGACGGCACGGATATAGCTAATGTATGTGCATTGGTATTCCCCGGTGCTGCCGAAAGGTCCAATATCGGTGTATCATACATAAATGTCCTATTCAGCCCCGTTCCCCATTGGTCGCCGTTGAGAATGTTATTGCTCGCATCCGTCCGCAGCGAGAAGATGCGCCGCTTGTAGTCGTAGTCTGTCGGAAGGGATGGCGTAAGGCCGGATGTCGCATGGTCATTTGCCATGACATCCACAACACCCGTATCCGCCCGTTTGATGAGCCAGATATGGATCGTGCCGGAAGCAGGAAGTGATTCACCTGCTGCAAAGCCGCCCTTATTCGTCCCGACTTCCCATGCGCCGTCAAACTGCTTCGTGATCGCAGAGGCCAGAACCATATCGGCTGCATCCGTCGCGTCCCTCGCCTCACCTGCCGCAACTGTGATGTCATGCTCCGTGTCGGCGGCGTGGGCTATGGTAAGGCCGGAGAGATAACCGAGAGGCAGTCCGCTTGCAACCGTTCCCCATTCGGGAGCCGTCGCACCGGAGTTCATGGTAAGTACTTGTGACGCCGTGCCTTTAGCAAGTCTTGTTGGCACCCCATCTGCCCCGCCATAGATTGTATCTCCGGCTGTGGTCATGGGGTTTATAAGCCCTACCATCGACACTGGCCCGGTTCCCACCCATGTCCCGGCAGCTTTCGGCCCATAAAAAGCTTTATTTGTCGTGTCAATGTAAAAGTCGCCATCTACTCCTGTTCCATCTCCCGGTGCTCCATCCCCACTATACCAAGACTTCCCATCTATGCCATTTACCCCAACCATCCCGGTTTCATTACCCTCATCGTCCTTTGAGTAAAATCCGGTAGATTTCGCATAAAAAACCCTTGTTCCTGCTGCCGGGGTTACAGGTGCATCGCCTTCTGTCATTATGATCTTAGAAGCATCTGCCATTTTCTCACCTATGAATGAACAATAAGTTCCGCTCCCGCCGCAAGGGTCATCGTGCCTTGATGATCTAATAGATGGAAAACGGGATACTGCGTCCTTTCCGCAACCGTGACGCTTTCACCCGGAGCAATCTGCCAGTAGATAGAAACACCACCCCCACCTGCTCCTATCGCCGTCTTCACCGCCTTACTTGTCGGGATAACCGTATCGCTGTTAGCCAATGCCCCCGTATCCACTTTCGTAATAGCCGCCGCTGCGTCATTGACAAGGGATAGAGCCTGCCCGGACAGGGACAGCGGGGATGTGCCGTCGATGGTCAGGGCGGCGTGGACATCTGATGACAGCTTGGACGATTTGACCAGATTGCCCGTCGCATCGTACTCCGGCAGATAACCGGTCGGGTCGGGCGACGTTGCTTCTTTTGTCACCAGCCCCGACAGGTCTTGATCATCTGAACCCGCAGCGTGGATCTTTGCGATCTCCGTATCCGCCACGAGCGAATGGCCCGCTACCTTCTCGACCAATCCGGACAGGTCCTGATTGTCGGAACCGGCGGCGTGCGCCTTGGACACCGCGTCGCCCACGTCCGTTTTGAGCGGGCCGTCCGCGAGGCCGGTCGCATCGTTGACATGATAGGGGATTCTGCCGTCAGAGAGTCCCGACAGCTTGACCGTCACGAAAGCAGGGGAATCGGTCGTGTTCAGGTCCTGATCGTATGACCCACCGCCGCTGAATGAAGCCGTAAATTCCGCGATGAAATCGAGGGCCGATTGACGTTCCCAAAGCTCCGTGTCGGCGTCATAGCGCACGAAGTCGCCGTCAAGGATCCCGCGCGGGAAGTCCTCCTGCGGATAGAACGCGGGTTCGCCGGCCGGAACCGCACCGGCGATCCGCGTTGACTCTGTGGGTTTGTGCCTGGGCATTGCACCCTCGATTACGCCGTGATGTTGCCCAGCAGATAGCCCGCGCCCGCGAAGATGAACGCCTCATCGACGTTGTGCCGCACCCGGATGATGTTGCTCCGGGTCTGCTCCTCGCGATAGGACTCCACGACCAGGTTGCTCGGAGAATCCGCCGTCCACAGGAACGAACGGCCGAGGCACGGTTCGCGCAGATCCGCGCCGCCGCCGGACAGCTTGGCGAGCAGGATGTACTCGTCATCCCAGATGTCCGCGATGGTCGTGGACTGA
>Ga0116153_10002168_pt1 | contig 16086 bp, 17 predicted proteins | sample AD_UKC028_MetaG_FD_89896 | JGI IMG/M metagenome (GOLD analysis project Ga0116153, IMG submission 89896) | Active sludge microbial communities of municipal wastewater-treating anaerobic digesters from USA - AD_UKC028_MetaG | ecosystem: Engineered > Bioreactor > Anaerobic > Digestate | place: USA...
AAGATGATCATCTTTTTTTCTTGAAAAGCCTCCATTTTGTCGGAGACAATCTCAATCGGTTCGGTTTTACGCAACAGGTTTTTTTTATCTAAACCGGTCTGTGCCCACGCACAGGTATTCATGGTGAACAGGATAAGGAAAACAACAAAATATATTTTTTTTACGCTCATGGTTTGTGCCGATCAGTTGATTTTGGCTTTTACACCGGAAGAAAGTATCAGTTCCCCTTTGTTCATAAAAATAGACAGACCAACGCCCTGTATTTTCATCCGGTTGCCTTCCATCACGACGGGGGCGTCGGTATAGATTTTTTTTTGGACATCGCTGTAACGAAGGTAATCGGTCGAGAATTTATCACCCGCATCAGAGGTGATGACAACATGACCTTTGATTTCAACATCCTTTTTATCGGTCAACATCTCGCCTTTATCACCCGTCATGATAAATACTTTACCTTCCTTTGTGGTTAATTTTATCTGAACCTGATCAAACAAGGCAAGATTCTGTTTTTTTTGATATTGCGCGCTTTTAGCTTTCACTTCCCAACGAATATCATCCTGACCGACTTCCGTAAAAACAAAATCCGAAATCCGGACATCGGCTTCATTAGGCAATATTTTTAAAATATTCGCCTTTTTTTCGCCAATACCCTGAACAACGGCAAAAATGACTGCCGCAACAAGGACCAGAATAACGAAAGTTATTATTATTACTTTATTTTTCTTCTTAAGTTTCATTTTTTCTCATGAACGTCCATGCAAATTCTCAGCCAGCTAGAGTTCTTTATATCACTCGCCATCGTTTCTGTAAAGGAATTCGGACACTTCGTGTCTTTCTACTGATTAAGGCAAGAAGGGAAACCGGTTGGATTGAATCACATAGAAATTCTCAAACCAATCACGCCTGCGACAATAAGCAAAAAAGATAGAATCCGCATCATGGATCCGGGATCATGAAAGACGATCAGACCGATGAGAAAAGTGCCGGCTGCGCCGATTCCCGTCCAAACCGCATAAGCTGTTCCAATCGGGATATCTCTTTGCGCCAGCCACAAAAACAATCCGCTCAGTCCCATGCAAATCACAGCCACGATGATATAGGCAACTCTATAGGGAGTAACCTGTGACAATTTAAAACCAAGAGGCCAGCCGATTTCCAGCAGCCCGGCTATTAACAGATAAGTCCATGCAAGTGTCATTGTTATTTTCCGAGATGAATAGTCCGCATTTCTTCTTCCCGGTCACAGGAGATCGGTAAAATCATATCGGGCTGCGACTTCAGTCCAATAGCCCTGGGACATGAGCAACATCTCGCAAATTTCCCTTACGGCACCCTGCCCGCCGCCATTGACTGTTACATAATCAACTGTTTTTTTTACCAAATCCAACGCATCCGCCACAGCCGCGGAAAAGCCGACCATTTTTAATACGGGGATATCTACAATATCGTCGCCCAGGTAAGCTATGACCTCCGGCGTAAGATGATTTTTTTCAAGAATCTGCGCGAAGACTTCCTTTTTGTTCAATGCCCCCTGATAGACTTCCGTAATTTTTAAATCACGCGCCCGATGTTCAACCACGGCCGATGTTCGACCGGTGAGAATGGCAACCTGCATGCCATGACGCTGAAGCATGACCAGACCGTGGCCGTCACGGACATTGAAGTTTTTCATTTCACGTCCATCGCTGTCCATGATGATGCTGCCGTCGGTCATCACACCGTCCACATCCAGAATCAGCATCTTTATCTTTTTTAATTTTTCCTGAATCTCTTTTTTCAACATCAACGTAATCCCTTCGCCTTTCACCTTGCTCCTTTCACCGCCTCATCGATCTTCTTCAGTGATGTCAATAGTGTTTCGAGCGTATTCAAATAAAGAGAATTCGCTCCGTCACAGAGCGCTTTTTCGGGATCGGGATGAACTTCCATAAAGATTCCATCCACACCCGCCGCCACAGCCGCCCGCGCGAGATAGGGCACCATGTCCCGCTGGCCGCTGGAGGCCGTTCCCGCGCCACCCGGCAACTGCACCGGATGCGTTGCGTCAAAGATCACCGGATAGCCCATCGCCCGCATAATGGGCAGAGCGCGTACATCAAAAACAAGATTATTATAACCGAAGGATGCTCCACGTTCCGTAATCATAATTTCTTCATTCCCGGCCGCTTTAATCTTTTCAATGATATTGGCGACATCCCACGGCGCGAGAAACTGCCCTTTTTTAACATTGACCATCTTCGCTTTTTTCGCGATCTGGACAACAAAGTCCGTCTGACGGCACAGAAAAGCCGGAACCTGCATAATATCCAGAACAGCGGCCGCGGCGTCAATCTCTTCAAAGCGGTGCACGTCGGAAAGAATCGGCACACCGATTTTTTCTTTAATGTTCTTTAATATTTTCAAGCCATCCTGCAGTCCCGGTCCCCGGTAAGCCTTGATCGACGTCCGGTTGGCTTTGTCGTATGAGGCTTTAAAGATGAAAGGAATATGCAACTTGGACGTCAGCTGTTTCAGATAAGATGCAATCTCCAAGGCAGCCGCTTCATTTTCAAGAACACAGGGACCGGCAATCAAAACAAATCCCGCCTGATCGCCAATTGTAAAATTATTCAGTTTCACCTGTTTCATGGTGGACTCCTGTTTTTTAATCTTTTTTCTGTAAGAGTTGAATTCGGAGCTTCGGAATTCTTCTCCCTACTTTTGTTTCGGGATTAATCTCGTACGCCTGTGTATAAGCTTTTAAGGCTTCCGGGTAAAGCCCTTTCTTTTCGTAGGCATTGCCGAGATTAGCGTATATTTCATCGTCTTCGCGGTCGTATTTCAGGGCTATTAAATAATTCGCGATCGCTTTATCCCAATGATGACTCTCGGCATAGGCATCTCCCAGACTGGAATAGGATGAGGCCTTTTTAGGTTCGAGCTTCACAATTCTCTGATAATATTTAATCGCCTGCGCAAAGTTCTTATCCTTAAGGTAATAGTCGGCAATCACACCCAAAGTTTTTTTGGTCTGAGGCGATATTTTTTCGTAATAGATCACAGCCTCTTTTTCCCTGCCCAGCTTGGTGTATGTATAGGCCAGATTAGAATAGATGGTTTGATTTTTTACGCCCAGCCTGATCGCTTTTTCGTAATTTTCAGCCGAAGGGGCGTACTGCTTTATTTCACCATAGGCAAACCCCATATTGACAAATATAGCCGCCTTTTGCGGATATTTCTTGGCCAATTTTTCATAATAAAGAACGGCCTGATTATATTTTCTGTTTTTAAATGCCAGATCCGCCAGGCGCTCCAGGGCATCGGTATCATCAGGTTTCTTTTTCAAAACAACCAAGTATTCCTTGAAGGCTTCGTCCGTCTTTTTTCTTCTTTCATAAGCCGCCGCCAGATTAAAGTGGATGACGGGTTCATCCGGCGATAACGCCATCGCTCTCTTCAGGTTTTGCATTTCTTCTTCTAATTTGCCCTGCCCGGCATAAGCCGTCGCCAGATTGGCATAAACCGACGCCTCTTTGGGTTTGCTTTTGAGAACTTGCTTGTAGCTATCGATAGCCTGATCGTATATTTTTTCCCGGAGATAAATATCCCCAAGTGCTCGCCAGGCTTCGGCGGAATCCCCTCCGTGCCCGGCAATATATTGATACTGCTCTATGGCCGATTTTGTCTGTTGCGCCTTCTCGTAAGCCTCCGCCAGCAGCAATCTCACCGAATGATTATCCGGTTCAATTTTAACCGCCTGCTGATAATGCTCAACCGCTTTACTCCATAAATTCTTTTGACCTAATGAAAGACCGAGCAGAGCATGGACTTCGGCATCCGGTGTTGTTGTTCCGGCACGGTCGGACAAAAGCTCGATTGCCTTGTCATATCGTTGACTTTTAAGATAGCAGCGCGCCAGCTCCTTCATCGTTGCGGCATCATTGGGTTGAATCCGCAGAATGTCTTCGTACAGTCCCGCGGCCTCATCAATCCTGTTCCGACGCAGATAGATGCCCGCCAGAATTTTGCGCACGCCGGCATCTTCTCTGTTGTGGGCAATGGCTTTCTTGAGGTATTCAATCTGCGAATTGCTATTACTCGAGCCTTGAGTAAATCTCAGCCAATCCTGAGGTGTGATTACCACCCGAATCGGCACCACGGCCATTTGTTCTTTTTGATGATAAACGGCAACCTGATAATGATTAACCGATGGCTCGCCTTTCGCCATCGTCTTGCTCTGCATGATATGATTGACTAAATCAATGCCGCGCAACAGCACGCCGATATCGTTACCATCCTTACCCGTCCCTTCAAGGGTTGCTGTTGTGTATTTCCCGCTCAAATCGTCGCTGATCACGGCTTTAATGACAAATTCATCTCGATAACTTATTTCTAAAGGATCATCCACGCCCACTTGAATCTCTTTGCCGTTTTTTTCCATTTGCAGATAATAAAAATGTGGTTTGTTCTGCAAAACATAATAGGAGAAAGTATTTTTTGCTCTTAGCGCGTAAAAAATACCTGCCGAAAAGAAGCGAGGACGCCAAAAGATCAGCGACGCGAGAACGAGGATGACAACCGCTGCGATCGCTGCGGCTGCAATGAGATTTTTGTTTAATCTTTTTTTATTTCCGGCATCTTTCAGCATGCGCTTACCCTCTGGGATGATATTTCCGATGGATCTCCTTCAAACGGTCTCTGGTGACATGGGTATATATTTGCGTCGTCGAGATATCGGCGTGCCCCAGCATCACCTGCACCGCGCGCAAATCAGCCCCGCCCTCCAAAAGATGAGACGCGAAGGAATGGCGGAATGTATGCGGATGTACATTTTTTTGCAAGCCTGCTTTTTGTGCGTAATGAACAATAATTTTCCAAAGCCCCTGACGACTCAATGCTCCGCCGAAACGGTTCAGAAATAAAACTTCCGTCGTTTTGGCTTTCAATAATCTCGGCCTGGCTTCATCCACATAACGCCGCACACAATCATATGCCGTCTTGCCGATGGGCACGACCCGTTCCTTGCTCCCCTTTCCCATGACGATCAGAAAACCGACCTGCCAATTGATACTGTTCATCGTCAGAGAAATTAATTCCGAAACCCGCAGCCCCGTCGCGTAAAGAAGCTCCAGCATCGCGGTGTCGCGAAGGTCTGCGGGCGTTTGATCGCCCGGCTGGGACAAAATCAAATTCATCTCTTCGCGGCTCACCGTGTCGGGCAGACGCATCCAGACTTTGGCCAGTTCGATATTGGCCAGCGGCGATTCTTCCACTGCTTTTTCCTGCAATAAAAATTTATAAAAACCCCGCAACGCCGCCAGCGACCGGTTCATCGAATTGGCCGATAGCCCTTCTTGCTTGATTTGCACAAGAAACTCGATCACCGTTTTGGGAATAACCGACCGAGCATCCGTCAGTCCCTTCTGCTCCAGAAAGGAAACATAACGTTTCAGATCGCGCCCGTAAGCCTCCAGCGTATTGTCGGCCGCCCCTTTTTCAATCAGGAGATGATCGAAGTATAAATTTAACAAGTTCCGCATGGACGTTTTTTACGCAAATATACCGCTTATGTAAAGTTTTTTTGTTGACATAACGGATAATCTTGTAGAAAGAGAGAGCATCATTCTCATTCGGAGAGGAAAAATGAAAAAAATCGTCATCGCCTGCGATCATGGAGCGGTTGATCTTAAAAATGAGATCGTCGCCTTTTTAAAAAAGAAGGATTTTGAAGTCACGGATCTGGGAACCCAGGGCAGTGTCGCCGTTGATTACCCGGACATGGCGCTTGCCGCCTGCAATGAATTTAAAAAAGGCGGCTATGAGCTCGGCATCCTGCTTTGCGGCACAGGCATCGGCATCACAATGGCCGCCAACAAGGTCAAAGGCATCCGTTGTGCGCTCATCTCCGATTTATTCAGCGCCGAAATGGCTAAATCCCACAACAACGCCAACTTCATCGCCTTCGGAGGCAGAATTAAATATGCCGTACCGGTGAAAAAGATGATCAAGAAATTTCTGACCACAACCTTCGCGGGCGACCGCCATGAAAGAAGAATCGCCAAGATGATGGCCATAGAAAACGAGTGCTGAAGTAAAACCGGCTGCTCCGTCTCAACACTTTCAACAAAGAAGGTGCTGTTGAAAAAGTTTTTTCAATCTGTCGTCAGACAAACTTCATTCTATAATAAGTTAAGAGAGAGCTTTAAATAACAAAAAGAGAAGGGACGGGATAACACCACACGCTGGATTTCATTGGTGCTTTCTGGCAGATTTTTAGCGTCGCGCCTGTGGCGTTCCGCCGGATATTCCTTCACATAGCCATAAACGCCGAAAATCTGTACACATTCGATAACCGCGTATTGCAACATCCGAGGAATAGAAAACACAATACCAACGCTTGTCCTACGCGCCTTTAAGTAGCCGGAACGGAATTGATTCCGCTCCGGCTACTTACATTTTTCTTGTATTTGCGCCAGAAAGCGGGGTACGTTCGCTTACATGAAGCTTGCTTCGGGGATATCAATGGCACTGCGGTCGCCGACCTTCATCGACTTGAGATAGCCGAAGAGGTCGGGAACATGATTCATGACATAGAACCGGGCAGTGGCAATTTTGCCCCTATAGAAATCGGCGTCGATTGCGCCCTTCTCTTTCATCTTTGCCGATGCCAGAAGCGCCTGGTCGAGCAACAGCATGCCGCAGTAAACTCTGGCGCCTGCATGCAGGGTCCGGGTGGCGAAAAGTTGTTTCATCTGCTTGTCGCCCTTTGTCCAGGCGTCATTCATGTTGATGATCTCTTTGAAAGCCACCATGGCTTCAGCCATCATCGCGAATTCCGCCGCGAATTCGTCCGTCTTCTTCTGGGCAACGAAATCATCTATTTGGGCCACCCACTTTTTGAACGGCGCGCCGTCCTTCATAGTGAACTTACGACCGATATAATCCTGTGCCTGGATGAAGTTGGTGCCTTCCCAGATTCCATAAATCACAACATCCCGGTACAGTTCCGCCGGGGCATACTCCTCCGTGAAGCCGTAGCCGCCGAGGCACTGGATGGCGTCGCCGGTGGCAAGCCTTGCCATATCTGATGTATAGGCCTTGCACATGGGGTTGTTGATCGCAAACATATCATCATAATATTCCCGCTCCTCCGGCGTTGCGGCATCGACGGCCAGGTCGCGGTAGAGATAGGACTTGTAAATAAGCGCTCGGCAGGCCTCCAGAATGGACTTCTGGGACAAAAGCATTCGGCGGACATCTTCGTGTTCGATGATCCGGACACTGGGGCCCTTGGGGTTGGTGGAATGTTTGCTCTGCACGCGCAGCTTGGTATAATCCAGAGCGGCGTAGTAGGCGGCGCCGATACATCCCAGTGAGAATAAGCCCGTGTTCAGGCGTTCCTCGTTCATATACGCAAACATCTGCTTCATGCCGATGCCGCGTCCGTCTTTCACTTCCGCTTCGCCTACCATCCAGCCGTAGCAGTTTTCGTTTTCACCCATGGAGAGGGTGGCGGTCGTCGAGCCGTGAATGCCCAGCTTGTGCTCGATGCCCATGGTGGTGACGTCATTCCATGCCCCCAGGGAGCCGTCTTCGTTGACCCAGAACTTGGGCACGATGAAAAGCGATATGCCTGCGGTGCCTTCCTTGGCGCCCGGCGTCTTGGCCAACATCAGATGGATAATGTTTTCCGCCAGATCATGGTCGCCTGACGAGATGAAGCATTTCGTTCCCGTGAGCTTATATTTTCCGGGCGTATCTGTGGGAAACGCCTTACTCTGCACCGCACCGACTTCGGAGCCTGCACCCGGTTCGGTAAGCCCCATGGTGCCGCCCCATTCGCCGGTCCGCAGTTTGGGGATGAACAGGTCCTGCTGTTTTTTTGTGGCAAATTCATGAAGCACTGTGATCGCGCCCTGCGTCAGGCACCAGAACATGACGATCGATGGCGAAGCGGCGGACTGCATCTCCAGAATCGGCGCATACCAGCACAGGGGTATTTTGCCTTCGCCGCGGTAACCAAACTGGGGTCCCAGTTCTGCATCCATCACGGTTCTATAAACATTCTTGAACGAATCCGGGGTCACCACCGCATGTTCATTGCCGCCCACAAATTTCGCGCCAGGTTCGTCTGCGTCTTTGTTGGCCGGACACATCACGTCGCGGCAGACTTTAAAGTTGACATCGAGGAAGCTGTCGATATCATCCATCCCGTAGTATTCTTTGTAAGCATCAAGGCTCAAGAGCTTTTCCACACCGAGCCATTCTTTGATCTGGAACATGATGTCCCGTGTCTGATATAACCAATTACTGTGTGCCATATTGAATTCCTCCTGTTGAAAATGAAAGGCACAAAATGAATAGAATCCTCTACCACACAAGATTCACAGCTCTTTTTCCCGATCCGTCTCCATGCCTACCCCTTTGCAAGAACTTGATCCCTTTCAAGCCGCTGTTCATTTACTGCCGTTTAAATTCCGATTCGCCCGCGTTCGTTTCACATCCCGCACCAGTCGGTTATTTCCCGCTGAATACCGCCTTACGCCGTTCAATAAAAGATTGCAGACCTTCCTTCATATCCTCGCTTTTCATCACTTCGGCGACATCCTGAAAAATAACTTTTTTCGCGGCCTGTTCGCCCTGCGTTTCCGCTAGACGGCCGCTTTTCAAAATGTTGCGAACCCCCAACGGCGCCGCGCTCGCCACTCTTCTTGCCAGTTCCATCGCCTTTTCCAGTTGCTTCCCCGGTTCGGTCACATGCTGCACCAAACCCATGCGGTAGGCGTCTTCGGCGTTCCATTGATCGCCGGTTAAAAGATAGCGCATCGCATTGGACCAGCCCATGTCCCTGGCTAATCTGATGGTGCCGCCTCCGCACGGGAAAAATCCGCGGAGCACTTCCAGCTGGCCGAATCGCGTATCTGACGCCGCCACGCGGATATCCGCGTTCAGCATCATTTCCACGCCCCAGGTATAGCAATACCCTTGAACGGCGAAAATGATCGGTTTACTGCAGCGCTTCTCATTCGCCATATAAAATGGATCAATTTCATTTTTTGCGTCCACAGTAAAACCCGAACCGCCGCTGAACAAATCCGTCCAATCGGTCAACTCGAGTCCTGACGTAAAATGCGGACCGTTAGCGTACACAACCCCTACCCATAAATTGTCATCCTGATCCAGTTTGTAATAGGCCTGCGCCATTTTGGAATACATTTCCCGCGTCAGGGCGTTATACTTTTTGGGCCGGTCGATTTCAATGAGTAGAATATGCTCTTCGGTTTTGATATTGATGGTCATCAGATGTTCCTTATTATAAATTTTTACTGACCGGCAGTATAAGGAAAGGACGGATATCTGTCAATAAAATAAAGACTGGCTGGCGCAAGGGATATCGGCGCTCATCGTGAGACTATCACGTGTTCGACTAACGCAGCGGCATCACGCACGCAAGGGCGACAAATTAAATTGAAACATTCGTTGTTGGTATAATATGACTGCCCATCCGGGGTGCGCAAGTCACAACCGCTTAATAACTCCCGGCAAAGACAGGAGCGGTGTTTAGCGGAAAAACGATTCATGAATTCGCGGATTTTCGAATAAGTCAAATCCGTTTCAGCGCGCGTATCATTTTTTCCCCTGCCGAATTTCAGGCCCAGTACCACAATCCCGCCCGATACGGCACCACAGACCTCTCCCTGACGCCCCATGCCCGCTCCCAAACCGCAAGAAAGCTTCAGCGCCGTTTCGGCGTCCAATCCCAATTCTTCACAAAAGGAAAACAAAACGGACTGTGCACAATTGTAACCTTCCCTAAATTTTGCTTCAGCCATTTCCGAATGTGTTTCCATGATTCATCCTTCCCTTTAATTTTCAGTTTTACATGGACTTTACGAGGCTAGAATAACATTTTTACTTTTATATTCAAACGATTATTAGCCATGGCCCATCACCTGTAACCCCTCGCTTATTTCCCAATCTTTCTTCTTGACAAATTCAAATATGGTTGTATGTTACAACCACTATGAAAAAGACCACACCAAATCATGACGAGTTCATGGACCTGTTCATCGGACTTTCCCAAGCAACGCGCTGTTGCCGGCAAGATACAGCCTTTTGCGAGGGCGTTACCTTTCATCAGTTTGTCATTCTGGACGCCGTGGGTAAAAATAAAGAACTGAATATTGCAGACTTACATAGGATTCTTTCCGTGGAAAAAAGCACGACCACCCGGCTGGTCAATCCTCTTATTTCAAAAGGTCTTCTGAAACGAGAAAAATCAAACCTCGATTCCAGAGCCTTTGTGCTGACCCTGACCGAAGACGGCAGGAATATTCATCAAAAAGTTCAGCTTTGTCTTGAAGATTTTTTTAATAAAGTAGCGTCTAATCTACCGGTAGGCAAGAGGGATAACATTTTGCAGGTTGTGCAAATGTTTATCAACGCCATAAAAAAGGCAGCAGGTGTTTGCGATTGTTGTACATAATATCGAGGGTACAAATATGGAAGGAAATAAGAAGAGCCTTGACCCAGGTGTCAAATTTGAGTTTCCGGTCATTTCGGAACAAGCAACCTGCGGTTGCAGCGTTAACGCCTTAACGGACGCAGTGAAAGCAGTCCCCAGCCTGGATCAGTCTTTTGTTTCAGGATCGATTTCCACGCCCGCGGGTGATTTACCGAAAGTTTCATCCATATTGACAAGGCAAGACCAATGGGGAACTCTCAAGGCCCGCATCGGCGTGGGGAGAATGAACTATACGATTAATCCCGGTCTTTACGCATTGGGGGAACCGGATGAAAATGCGCCCGTGCTGGTTACCGCCAATTACAAAATGAGTTTTGACTATCTGCGGAAGGAGCTGGCGGGCCGTAATGCCTGGATTCTGGTTCTGGATACCAAGGGCATCAATGTCTGGTGCGCAGCAGGCAAAGGCACGTTCGGAACGCAGGAACTTTTAAAAAGGATCGACGCAAGCCGTCTCAAAAATGTCGTCAGCCATAGAAAAATCATTCTTCCTCAGCTGGGAGCGCCCGGTGTGGCTGCGCATCAAGTCAAACAACTCTCCGGCTTCAAGGTTTACTATGGTCCCGTCCGCGCTTCTGACCTGCCCGCCTATCTTGACGCTGGATTAAAGGCCGCAAAAGAAATGAGGCTCATGACCTTTCCGCTGAAAGACAGGGCGGTGTTGATTCCCCTTGAGCTCTTGACCACGGCTAAACCTTTTATTCTCGTGTCACTTGCTCTGTTAATTCTGTCGGGCATCCTGGGACAATCCGGATTTCAGGCAAACATTTTCCATGAGGGGTTGTTTGCCGTCGGAGCGCTGGCCTGCGCTATTGCGGGTGGCGTCATACTGAATCCACTTCTCCTGCCTTATCTGCCGGGACGCGCTTTCTCGATTAAGGGATTGTTCGTCGGAGCACTGATTGCCCTGGGCCTTATTTATCTGCGCGGTATTGATGTGCAGCTCTGGGCGGGTCGCGCGGAAGCAATGGCGTGGCTGTTGATTATTCCGGCGATATCGGCCTATCTGGCCATGAATTTTACCGGCTGCTCAACCTATACATCGCTTTCCGGTGTAAAAAAAGAAATGCGATTTGCTTTACCTCTGGAAATGACGGCTGGAATTCTTGGTCTGGCCGTTTGGATAACATCGTTAATTCTGAAATAGGAGCAATCATGAAAAGCATGGTTTATCTGAAAAATGTTGCAACACTGGCGATGGACAAGACCAAATGCACCGGCTGTGGGATGTGCCTGGAGGTCTGCCCTCATAATGTATTTAAGATGAATGGGAAAAGCGCGCAAATTATAGATCTTGACGCCTGTATGGAGTGCGGTGCTTGCAGCAAAAACTGTCCGGCAGGCGCGGTAAATGTTCAATCCGGTGTCGGTTGCGCTGCAGCCGTCATAAACAGCATGCTGGGGCGAAACGGCGGCGAATGCTGCTGCGGACCTCAGACGGATAACGCAGGCGCGTCCGGAAGTAGCGGCTGTTGCGGCTGAGCTTTTTGCTTAATGCAGGTTTATAAAATTATTCGTGAAATTATTCTCAGACAATCAAAAAATCCCTATGGCCGAAAGGCCATAGGGATTGAAATTTATTATCTAAACTTTAATGTTTAGAAATAGTATTTTATGCCTAATCCAACATTAATTCCATGGACATCAACATCAACTTCGTCAGGTGAAACACGTAAATAATTATAACCGACTTCAAAGTTAAAACCGACTTCGGGCAACTGCGGGAAATTATATTCAGCGCCTGCAAAGATGCCGGGGGAAATAACAGAGCCATCTTCACCATCAGCATCAAACTGGCCAAAACCTAATTTCAACCCACCATAGAATCGGCTGTTCGGTCTTACCAGAAAAGCGTACATTCCCTTAGCTTCGAGCATCCAAAGATCAGCATCTGCTCCAGAACCAGAATCGTACTCAATTTCACCTTTCCCATAGAAAAAATTGCCTTCCAAGCCAATAGCGGTGTTTGGGCCAAGCCAAGCTCGCACTGAAGCCCCATTTAGCATGTTACCAGCAATTAGGCCTTGAAAACCGAAACCGATTTTAGCATTGTCCGCTGCAAAAGACGGAGCAGCGCACAGACAAATCACCGTGACCATGACAGCCACATAACCCAAAATTCTTCTCTTCATTTTTTCCTCCTAAGTTAAATAGGTCAAAAAACTTCCGCCTTCTTCTCCAAACGGGCATCTCTTGAAAAAGGCCACCTCAACTTCTGCCGCATATTTTGCCTCCCGAGATTCCGGCTGCAAAATTAACGTTGTGAAACTGTCATCGGCCTATCAGGCTTGTCCAGATTTGTTTCCTGAAGGCTCGAACGCGTTTCATCTGATTAATGCGCTTAGCAAATTCAATGCCATACGTAAAAAATATATCTAGTGGATAAAATAGTGTGGATTTAGTTTTTCTAAACAAGGTGCAAGCGATTGAGGAGAAGCACTATAATACGTTCTTCTATTTGAAATAATTAACATTATAGGAAAAAATTCAGTGTGTTTCCGATGATCAGTTCTTCATCCAACATGTGTTTATTTTAGCACAGGCATTGGGATCGCAGCCACGATTTGGAGCAAAAAGACACTTGCAAATGCATGTGTGTGTCGTTTTTAACACACCTCCATTGAAAACGGCATACATTCAATACTAAGATGATGAGTTTAGACTAGCTCAAAAGCATTCAATGAATGCTACCGGAAAACCGTGCAGGCCATTATCTGCGTCAAAGTGGAGCCGGGCCGGAAAGCCTCCTCCATTTTGACGTCTGGCGCGGTTACAATGGCCTTGTTGACTTGGGATACAAAAAACACTATTGTATCCATCAATGAAAGAACGAATTTTCCCGTAAGAAAAAACATATTAATGACATTGAATGGTTCCGGTCGTTCACCTAACCTAGATCCTTGATTAAATAACGGCTTGAGGCTAAAAATGATTCGCTTTCTGAATAACCGCAATTTTATTTTTCTGCTGGCCATTGGATTCGGGCTTGCTTTACCGCAGCCGGCAGTCTGGACCAAACTGATGATAATGCCTGCGTTGGCGCTCGTCATGACGTTGGCAACCATCAATGTCTCCAACGATTATTTTCTCAAACCGCGCGCGATACTGATTCCGTCTCTGTTCGGTATCCTCATGACTTACGTTATTTTGGGCGGTGTGATTCTAGCCGCTGCGGCTTTGCTGATCAACGCTCAAAACATATGGATCGGCTTTGTGCTAATCGCAGCAGTGCCTCCGGCCGTGGCCGTCATTCCCTTCACCGCCATTCTGGAGGGCAATGTTTCCTATACCCTATCAGGCACAGTGGCTTCTTATCTGGCGGCTCTGGCGATCATGCCTTTGATGTTTTGGATCTTTATCGGGACGGGCTTTGCCGATCCTTATAAACTCATCCGGATCATGCTGCTGTTGATTGTTTTGCCGCTGGTGCTATCCAGGATTATTCTTCACTGTAATTGGCAGGACCGGATCTCACCGGTTCGCGGATTGCTGACGGATTGGGGTTTTTTTATTGTCCTGTATTCGATGATCGGCGTGAACAGGGATTTGATTTTCAGCCAGCCGCTGCTGATCGTGCCCATAGCGATGGTTGTGCTTGCGGCTACATTTATCCTGGGGTTTGTCATTGAAAAGATCGGCGTTCTTTTTAATGTGGATAAAAAAAATAGCATCAGCCTGGTCCTGCTGGGTACTTTAAAAAATCAGGGCATTGCCGGCGGCCTGGCCATCGCGCTGTTTGAGAAAGAGGCGGCTCTGCCCTCCGCTGTTTACAGCGTTTTTATGATTCTCTACATCATGTGGCTCGATCTGCGCCGGCGTTGGCCATGAGCTCCGGCGGATCAGCATCCCCTACTATTCCTGGACTGTCTGAAAATTTATTGGTTGTAGTGTCGCAAAACAGCTTTTAAAAGCGAAGCGCTGTGGCCCAATTGCTCATAGGCTTCTTCTTTGGTCATGCTTCTTTTTTCCGCCCGGAGTTTGTAGCCCAACTTACGGCTGATATTGGCGATGCGTGCAATTTCTCGGGCCAAATCTGCTTCCAAATCGTCCCCGCTCAACTTGATGGTGTACATACGTTGCAAAATCTTCTGTGTCTGCTCAAGGATGGCTTCTTCAACGACGCCGTCATTGGCCTGATGGTATTGGATATTGAAGTCGTCATAGGCCATGTTATGCAGCGGCATGGTCAGGTCGCCGATGTAGTGGGCACAGTAAACAAAATGATAAAGAGCATATTTGCCGGTACGCGCGTCTTTTTCGTAGGCGCGCAGGGATGCGATAATCGCCCCGAGCAGATGTCCTTCTTCATCCAAGCCCTTGTTTCTTTTATTATAGCGTTCAATCTGAGCCAACACCATCTGCGGTGTGATTTCCGCTTCCGCGTTATTGTTGAACCAGTGGTTGTAGGATTCGATATTGCCTGCTTTTAGTTTCGCAATGTCCGGTCCGGCGCAGTTATACCACATGCCAAATCCTGCCGCCTTGGCAATCGCCAGATGAGTCTTATCATTCCAGGCATGGCTTGGTGAGGCCATCAGCAGAAGGCCCAAAACGATCAAAAATTTTAATGCAATATTTTTCATAATATTCCTTTGCATATTGTAATTTCATCACTTCATGCGGCTGAAAAGAATGCTCCCCGAGATGAGCATGGCTGCGGCAAACAGCGTGATGATTCCCAGATCAACATAAAACGGATAGGTGTTCATGCCTAAAAGCGCGCCGCGCACGCCGTCCACGGTGTAACTGAGAGGGTTGAGTTTCACCAGGCCATGGAGCCAGGTGGGAAGTTTGTCGTCCACCGGAAAGAGCGCGCCGGACAAGAAGAAAAGAGGAAAAATCAGAAACGCTGAAATCACCTGAAACCCCTCCAGGCTCTCCAGCAGGGATCCCAACGCCAGCCCCAGCGAAACCAGGGCGATCGATGTGATGAACAAAATCAACAAGGCCTGCGGAATGCCCCACGGATTCACGGAAGGGAACAGAAAAGAAAAAACAAAAAGGATCACCACCTGCAGAAGGACGTCGGTGCAACCGCCGAGTACTTTCCCGAAAAAGATGCTGATGCGCGTCACCGGCGCGACCAGAACGGCTTTCAGCACATCGAGCTTGCGGTCCCAGATGATGTAAAGGCCGAAAAACACGGAACCGAAAATGACCGACATGGTCAACACGCCGGGATAAATGTAGTCGCGATAGTTGACGGCGCCTACGGAGAGAGAAGCGCCGATGCCGCTTCCGAATAAAAAAAGCCACATCATCGGCTGGACAATGCTGGAGACGATTCGGCTTTTTTCCCGCCAGAAGACTTTGAACTCCCGCCACCACACGGCGGCAATGCCCAGGAGTTCTCTCTGAAACCAATTGGAATGCATTGTTTCATCTTCCTCTCTGGCGATAGCGGGCAACGGAGTCCACCCAGCTTTCCCCACTTTCCACGGCATCTACGCGGATATCGCGGCCGGTGAGTTTGATAAAGACATCATTGAGCGTGGGTTTTCGCATTTCTACACTGACGACGCCGGGAATCAGAGGCAGGAGTTCGGCCAAATGCAGATGGGCCGATTTCATGGTGATTTCAG
>Ga0116153_10002170_pt1 | contig 16077 bp, 27 predicted proteins | sample AD_UKC028_MetaG_FD_89896 | JGI IMG/M metagenome (GOLD analysis project Ga0116153, IMG submission 89896) | Active sludge microbial communities of municipal wastewater-treating anaerobic digesters from USA - AD_UKC028_MetaG | ecosystem: Engineered > Bioreactor > Anaerobic > Digestate | place: USA...
AGCGGGATGATTAACAAATGAGCGATATATTCACAATAGGAAACGCAACGCTCTATCACGGAGACTGCCGCGAGATTCTGCAGTCGTTGCCAAAGGTTGATCTGGTGCTGACCGATCCGCCTTACAGCGAGAAAACGCACAGCAACGCAAAAAGTAATGCTGGCGGAGGAAGTGGGATCAAGGCAATCGACTTCAATGCAATCGACTTCAATGCAATCGACTTCAAGGCAATCAATGATTTGCTAGATGCTTGTTCGGTTATTTGCGACGGGTGGGTTATTGCCAACATGGACTGGAGGCACATCGCAAAACTAGAGTTTGAGCCACATCATTATTTCGAGCTTGTGCGTTTTGGTGTGTGGGTGAAAACAAATCCAATGCCTCAAATATCAGCAGACCGACCTGCTAATGGGTGGGATGGGATTGCTTACCTTTATCCAAAAGGTAAAAAGAAGGTCTGGAATGGTGGTGGATCACATGGTAACTGGATTGGACCAGTTATAACGAATGGCGATCATCCGACTGGAAAGCCGATTGGATTGCTTGAAAGTTGGGTAAGCAGATTTGCAAATTCTGGCGCTGTTATTGCTGACCCATTCATGGGAAGCGGAACAACCGGAGTTGCCTGCGCCAACATGGGTAAGATCTTCTACGGAATCGAGCGCGAACGCAAATACTTCGACATTGCATGTAAACGAATTGAAGACGCATACAGACAAGTGAGGCTATTCGAATGACCGTACCAAACCACCCGCAATCACTTGCAGACTACCGCGACCGAACCAAGCAGCACGAAGAGTCATCGCTGAACTCTGTACGCTTCCACAACTCGTTCAAATGCCCTGTATGCAAACGAATCATGCCTAGACTTGGCAGGCAGGCCAGGGGAGGAAAGTTGGGCTTCAGGTGCTTCGAGTGCAAGGAAAAACGCGATGCACGAATCAAGGCGAAGGCTGCGGCCTGAATTGCAGACATAATAACGCAACCGTCAGCGGGCTGTAACCCTCGGGTGGCGTCATAGATAAGTGAGTAAAAGTATGAACGAAAGAAAGCAGATAAGCAAGAAGATAAGGTTTGAAGTATTGAAGCGCGATTCGTTTAAGTGCCAATACTGCGGTGCAACTCCAACAGATACGCTACTGCACATTGACCATATAACGCCTGTTTCACTTGGCGGAAAGAACAACCTGGACAACCTTATTACGGCATGTGCAAGTTGCAACCTTGGGAAAAGTGCTACTCCTCTTTCATCTGTTGCTCCGTCTATATCAATGAAAGAAAAGGCAAAAGAAATATTAGAGCGCGAAAAGCAAATCCGCGCCTATAGTGACGCTCTAGCGCAACAAGCTGAACGCATTGAAAATGACGCTTGGGAGGTTGTTTTTTCGCTAGAGGGATGTGTTGCAGAGCGTTTTAATAGGAATAAACTACAAAGCATCAAGTCATTTTTGGAAAAGCTTCCGTCCCAGATTGTTGTAGAAGCCGCAGAAATCGCTAACGCAAGGATGCGTAATAAAAGCCGTTCATTCGCATACTTTTGCGGAATTTGTTGGAACAAAATCAGGGAAAACGACAATGCCCAATAGGATCATTAAGGAAACGATCTGCACAAGCGAAGAAATTGATTCACTTACAGATTCTCAAGAAGTTTTGTTCTATCGCCTGATGGTAAATTGCGATGACTTTGGATTATTTGATGGAAGGCCGAAGATAATTGCAAGCAAATGCTATCCATTGAAATCAATTGCTATCAAAGACATTCAAGCGATGTTAGGTGCTTTACAAGCGGCTGGACTGGTTTTCGTTTATGAAGTAGAAGGAAGGCCATACATCGCAATAACGAGTTGGTCTAAACACCAGCAAATACGGGCTAAACGGGCGAAATATCCTATGCCAGAATGCGGAAATGAAATCATCTGCAATCAATTGCTAGCAAATGTGCACGTAAACCAATCCAATCCAATCCAATCTGAATCAAATCCTAATCCAATCCAATCCAATAATTCCGCGCTTCGCGCTGACGATGTTTTGGAAATCTTTGGACTATGGAAAGTTACGTTTTCTCACGACAAGGCGAAGCTTGACGACAAGCGCAAAAAGAGAATTCGTTCAGCACTGACACTTGGTTATTCCGTTGAAGACCTATGCAACGCAATAAAAGGTTGCTCTATGTCTCCGTACCACATGGGAGACAATGCAAACGGCCAGCGTTACGACTCACTAGACCTAATCCTTAGGGATGCTGAAAAAATAGACCAGTTCCTAGGCTTCTATCGAAATCCTCCGCGCAAGCCTCAAACACAGAAGGAGGTTAGCGACTCGATCACCAACAAGGCGCTTGGCCTTGATAAACTAGCCGCTGCCATTAAAGCGCGCCAGGCGTTATCTGGAATGCTAATTGAAGGTGAGACATCATGAGACTTCGTTCAGATGCGTGTGCGCGCATTGTGATGCGTTTGCAGGGAACTTATGGGCAACAGTTCGCCGGAAAATTCTCAAGAAAGGAAAATGGCGTAGATGTTGGCATTGAAATGTTCAAGGAATCGCTTGCTGTTGAACTTGCCGGATTTGATAACAACTTGGACGCAATAGCGTGGGCGCTTGCTAACCTTCCTGGAGATCATGTTCCAAACTCTATTCAGTTGCGTGATTTGTGTCGCCATGCTCCGAATAAAGAAGCCACAGCACTTGCATACACTCCGACCGCAGAAGACGTTGAACGCGCCCGCGAAATGTCGCACAAGGTTGCTGCCGAACTAAAGCCAAAATTCAGCGACGGAATAGACAGGCATTGGGCAACGCATCCGCGATCAGAAATGCAGCTAAAGATGATCTTTGACTCAGCAAAGAATGACGCAAGGTTCCGGCCATGCGTTTCCGAAATGGTCGATATGCAAATTTGCACCACGGAAGGAAAGTTGTTGAAGAAGTACGCCGGAACAAATCAATGGGTGAAAGCATGACTGTATTCGACAAAGTTGAAGCAATGCGGAAACAGTCTAATGATCGTGCCGCAGAAAACAGAATTAGCATGCCGACGATCACCAGGCTAGTAGATTCATTCCGCAAAGAGTTTCCAGATGTACGAGTTACCTACGCAAGTGAAAACGGAATAACACGCGGTGCTAAGTTGGAAGGCGGGATTAAATTGAGCGAAACGAGGGTTGGACAATGGAACAAGAAAAAATGAACGACGACTTCAAGCACTACGAAGAGATGTATTCCGAGCGTGCGGCAATTCTTGAATATTGCGCCGGACTTCCACGCGAGAAAGCTGAAGCACTGGCACTTGCTGAGGTAGAAACGTACCGAGAGCATCGCGCAAAGGTTGATTCTGAGAAGATTGCGGAATGAAATACACAATCACCGGAGATATTGCCCGTCAAGCTATCTGCAAGGCCGTACAATCGTCTGAAATAGGCATGGTGGTATCCATAGGCCAGCCAACACGTTCAAGCGAACAGAACGCGATGCTACATCCTTTGCTAACGGACATATCAAATCAAAAGGAATGGATGGGGAAGAAGCGCACCATGCTCCAGTGGAAGGTCATCATGGTTTCGGCTCATGCAATCGCTACCGGAGAGCCTGCGGAGATGGTGATCGGACTGGAGGGTGAGGTGGTTAATCTACGTGAGAGTACGGCTGCAATGAGCAAAAAGCGGTTCGCCAGTTTGCTCGACTACGTTCTTGCATGGGGCGCAAACAATGGCGTGAAATTCTCTGAGCCTGAAAGGTTTGCAGCGTGAAAGAGAAAACATGTAAAGTTTGCCGCGTCAAGTTCATTCCACTAAAGCCATTACAGGCCGTGTGCGGATTACGTTGCGCTCAATCCTACGCATGGCGCGTAAAGTCGAAATCCGACATGGAACTAGCCAGGGCCGAGCGCAAAGAGATAAAGGCCAAACGTGAATCAATCAAGACACGCGCACAATGGATGCGAGAGGCTCAACAAGCGGTAAATGCCTATGTCCGTATTAGGGATGACAAAGATCCTTGTATAAGCTGCGGGCGGTACCATGAAGGGCAATGGCATGGTGGTCACTACAGATCAACCGGATCAAGCCCTGCGCTTAGATTTGACCTGATGAATATCCACAAACAATGCATGCCCTGCAATACACACCTCCACGGTAATCTGATACCTTATCGGGTAAATCTGATTCAGAAGATAGGACTAGCAGAAGTCGAACGATTGGAAGGGCCGCAAGAGCCAAAGAAGTATTCGATTGACGAACTGAAAGAGATTATTTCAACCTACCGTGCCAAAACAAAGGAGTTGAGAAATGGAGATTGAACGCGAAGACTGCCACGGCGACGAGGCCGACCGTGCAACTTACTTCATTGAATCAGTAATAGACGATCACGTCAAAGCTGCAATGATTAGAGCAGCAGAGATTCCAGTTGGAGTAGCAGGAACATGCGACCTATGCGGTAATGATTACGTCCGCCTTGTGAATGGTGCCTGCGGGTTCTGCCGCGATCGCTATCGTCTTCCATGAAATACGGTTGCCAGGATTACGACATTAACCGCCTATGTCGATTCGACCGCAGGGCAATAGATAGCATGTGCAAAGGATGCAAAAGGACTACCGATAAAGAGTACCTGGTTAAAAATAATCTATGGATAAACGAAATAAGCCACAATGATACAAACTTTGATTATGCAATAATCACGACAAACATAGGTTGAATAATGCAAATATCCGAAGTCGAAGCACTCATATTGCTACTGGAAGATTGGGCGCAATGGCAATCATCCTATCGGACAAAGACAGGATTCAATTCACGATCCGCAGGTTTTTCATGCGCAGGACTATCAACATTTGAGGATATGTGCCATCAATCAGACAACGCAACGATGGAAACGATTGACTCGGCCATTGATGACCTGGAACCAGCGCAACGTGCTGCGATAAATAGAAAGTATGGCGTCTGTAGCGTGTTCAGGTTTCCGCGTAACAATTTCGAGGATACGCTTATACTTGCCCATGATCGGTTAGTAGTTATCTGCAAACGGAAAGGGGTTGTATTGTGACCATTGACGAAGCAAGAAACGATATACGAAGAACCGAAACAGAAATCCAGCGAATGCTTGAAGAACTACAGTCGAGAACTGGCGCAAACATTGACGATGTAAGCGTTACGATAATCAAAGCGCAAAGCATTTCAAAGCCTTCAGCCAATTCATACATCGGACTGGTAAAAATTGACGTCATGCTTTGACTTGCAAACAGAATAGAACAATGATAGATTCACCATGTGGCGGATTCGTTCGCCCAAAAATAGCCCGGACTCACAAGGTTGCGGGAAGTCTGAAAGCCGAACTTATCGCTGACGTGTCAATAGAAGCGAGTAGCGTAGCAACTGGCGATTGCTTTAATCGGGTCAATTACTGCCACATATGTCTAGTTTCAAGCGTTTCATCTGTCTCCCTCCGACCGCAGCGACCAGTGCGAAAGCATATCCGGATGGTCGCAACCTTCTCCCAATGAAAGGAATTTGGAGTGACCGCTAAAAACATTGGGCGGCCATCTAAATATCGCACAGAATTCGTTGAACAGGCAAAGAAGCTTGGAAAGCTAGGCGCTACTGACCTTGAGATTGCTGATTTCTTCGGAATCAGGGTTAGAACACTGTTTAACTGGAAGAACGAGCATGAAGAGTTTTTTCACGCCCTAAATGAGTCAAAGGCAATCCCTGACGAACGGGTTGAGAGAAGTCTTTATCATCGTGCTATCGGGTATGAACATACCGAAGTAGATATCCGCGTTATAGACAAGCGGATCGTTAAGACAAAGATACGCAAGTATTACCCTCCAGATACCACAGCTTGTATTTTCTGGCTGAAGAATCGCCAACCTTCTAATTGGCGTGCTGCACCAGAACAGGAAGATGACGAAACCGCACAAACGCCGGTAAAGGTTGAAATCACTGTAAAGGATGCACGAATCAGGCCAGATGAATCCGACGCTTAACATTCCACAAGCGCGGTTCCTGTCTATGGATAGAAAGTTCCGCGCATTCGTTGCTGGATTTGGAAGCGGAAAGACATGGGTAGGATCGTCCGGGCTTTGTAGTCATGCATGGGAATGGCCTGGCGTTAATTCAGGTTACTTCGCGCCGACCTATGGGCAGATTAGGGATATCTTTTACCCGACCATTGACGAGGTTGCTTTCTCGTTTGGCCTGACGACTAAGATTCACGAATCAAATAAAGAGGTAACGCTTTTCTCCGGTCGCAAGTGTAGAGGGACAATCCTTTGCCGGTCTATGGAAAAGCCTGGCGATATCGTAGGTTTCAAGATTGGCAAGGCGCTAATCGACGAACTAGACGTAATGAAGACTGACAAGGCTGCAACAGCCTGGCGCAAGATCATTGCCCGCCTTCGTTACAAGAAAGACGGATTAAACAATGGCGTTGATGTAACAACTACGCCAGAGGGATTCAGGTTCGTCTATCAACAGTTTGTTAAGTCAGTCAGGGACAAGCCAGAACTATCCGGCCTATATGGAATGGTGCAGGCAAGCACATACGATAACGAGGCCAATCTACCTGAAGACTACATAGATTCACTGAGGGCTAGTTATCCTCCTCAGTTGATTGGCGCGTATCTCAGGGGCAAATTCACTAACCTTACGTCAGGAAGTGTTTATCCAAGTTTCGACAGGGCGCTTTCTCATACAGACGAGATAGAGCGACCGCATGAAGTTCTTCACGTAGGTATGGACTTCAACGTATTGAACATGACCGGAATCATCAGCGTTATTCGTGACGGCAATCCATACACGGTCGCAGAACTGACGGGCGTAAGGGATACGCCAGCGATAACAAAGATTCTTGAGGAACGATATCAAGAGGCTGGCCATCAGATCATTGTCTATCCGGATGCTTCAGGTCAGAACACAAGTTCGAAGAACGCCAGCGAGTCAGATTTGAGCATATTGAGGCAGGCTGGATTTATCGTCAGAGTTGATACGCAAAATCCAGCTGTCAGAGACAGGGTTCTATCAACTAACGCAATGTTGCTGAATGATAAAGGCGACCGCAGATGGAAGATAAACACGGATCGTTGCCCGAAACTAACTGAATCATTGGAACAGCAAGCGTATGACGATGCTGGAGAACCTGACAAGAAAACAGGATTTGACCACACGAACGATGCGGCTGGTTATTTCATCGTGAATCGTTACCCGATACAGAAGCGGCTTGCCGTCGTTACACAACTGAGAATGTAAGCATGGAAAAAACAGTCCGAAGCGAGTCCGAAGCAATCTCGGTAATGGGTACGCAATGGCCGATGATCCTGGCGCTATTGTCCGGCACTTCAGCGATGCGGAAAGGCGCTACGAAATACCTCCCGCAATGGCCGAACGAACAGGCAGAAAGCTACGCCTCACGATTGGCAACGGCAACGCTCTACCCCGCGTTTTCCCGTACCGTTGAGGTGATGGCATCAAAACCTTTTTCCAAGCCAGTAGCGATTGACGAAGGCACTCCGCCGCGCATTGTCGAATGGCTTGATGATGTGGATTTGTCCGGGCGCAATCTCCATTCTTTCGCTGCTGACGTTATGCTTGACTGCATCAGCTACGGACTATCCGGCGTCCTAGTCGATTATCCGCAAGCCTCGCAGGTTCGCACTCGCGCTGACGAAATGGTAACGGGCGTTCGTCCATACTTCGCCCACTACAAGCCGCAATCCATCATCGGCTGGAAATCCACCAAGCGCAACGGTATGGAAGTCTTAACCCAAGTTCGGCTATTGGAATCTGTCGAAGAGGAAGACGGGCCATTCGGCACGAAACAAGTGGAACAAGTGCGAGTCCTTGAGCCTGGGCTATGGTTCGTCTATCGCAAGCTAGGCGACGATTGGGTAATCTACGAAGAAGGGACGACGACACTAAGCGAAATCCCGTTCGTTTTCTTCTACGGTATCCGTAAGTCTTTCGGGATTGGCCTGGCTCCGCTGTTGGAGTTGGCATTCCAGAATGTCGAGCACTGGCAGTCATTGTCAGATCAGCAAACCATCCTCCATGTGGCGAGGGTTCCTATCCTCGTTACAGTGGGCGCTGATAACACTTCTATCACTGTAGGGGCATCTTCTGCCGTAGGGCTTCCGGTTGGCGCAGATATGCGCTTCGTGGAACATTCCGGCCAGGCTATCGAAGCAGGCCGTAAGTCTCTGCTAGACCTTGAAGAACGGATGCGTCAGACGGGCGCGGAACTTCTCGTTCTGAAGCCCGGCGATATTACCGCTACTCAAGTCACAAGCGAGAACGAGGCGAACAGATGCACCTTGCAGAAGATCGTGGAAGTCTTTGAAGACTGTTTAGATCAATGTCTGCAATACATGGCTGATTGGGTTGGCGAGGCTGAAGGCGGTTCTGTGTCGCTATTTACTGACTTCGGCGCGGCCACTTTGGGCGAAGCATCTGCCGAACTTCTGTTGAAGGCGAATCAATCAGGCAAGCTGTCCGATGAAACCATGTTCGATGAGTGGAAACGTCGCGGCATCATCTCTCCGGAGAATGAATGGGACGACGAACAGGAACGGATTAGCGAACAGGGCATGGCGCTCGGAATGGCTGAAGATGAAACGCAACCGACGCAACCGAATGAGCAGGTCGAACCTGTTGATGACGATAACGAGGACTCAGCTAATGAGATGGAAGCGGTTACTAATGCGCTTTCGGAACTCGGAAGCCAAGTCAAAACCCTATCCGCACAAGTAGCAGAACCGCAAGTGGCAGAAATTGATCTGTCTGAAATCAATGCTCAGATCGCTTCGCTTGCCGCTGCTGTTGCTCAATTGGCCGCACGTCCTGAATCTCAACAGCAACAAGCGCAACCGGCTCCGATTGTCGTAATGGACAACCAGGGCAACATCAAGAAACAAATCACCCTCGTTTATGGCGCAGATGGGAAACCGTCAGGCGCAACCGTAGAAACAACCATTCAGTAAAGGATAGATCATGGCGGCAACTGTACAAATCATTGAAAAGAACGGGGCCGGCGGCACGCCGACCGACAAGACCAGCGGCAGCATCCGCTTCAAGAATGCGGACAACTCCACGGTCGATACGGGAAACCCGATGGTCAAGCCGGGCGCCGGGGTGGATTACAGCTTCGAGAAGTGGCTGCGCCTCAATGTGACCGGCGGCACCTACACGGAAATCACCAACATCAAAGCCTACATGGACGGGGCCAACGGCCTCGGAACTGGCGTCACCCTGTATGCCAAGGCCGTCACTACCTATGCGACGCCGGCAGAAGCGACAGGCACGGCTGGTTATACCGACGCCTTCACCTATACCAGCGGATCGCCGCTGACCCTTGGCGCTGGCCCATACACCAGCACCGGCGAAAAAGGCGACCATCTGGTCATGATGCTGACTGTAGGAACCACCGCAAGCGGCGGCATCACCCCAAGCGAAACCATGACGATTGGCTGGGATGAAATCTGATGGCAGATCCTGTTCATCAGATCACCACCGACGCTGAAGGAAACCAGCACGGCAGCGACGGAACAATTACTGTCACACTGATGGGTAGTGGCCGCATGTTCAAGCGCCGCGCCGTGAAAGGTGTCGGCAGCGGAGAGTCCAGCGAGGTCTGCTGGCTAGTCGCTGAACTAGATGGCGTGCGCGTCTATCAGCAAGCGAACAACGTCATCGTCACGAAACAGGAGATGTACCCATAATGCTTACCGATAACCAACTGCAAACCCTAGCCGCCGGCATCCGTGCTGAAACGAATCAGGCGTGTGTCGATGCGCTCGCCATTCGGAACGATGTAGCAATTACCGAATGGGTCAATAGCGCCTCGGCTCAGGATGCGTGGAATCCGTCGATGACAGGTGGTCTGCTATTCGAGGCTACTGATGTTGCTAAGTTTGACAGCCTCACAGCAGGCAAGCGGGACGCATGGCGGCTGATGCTTGATTTCGCACCTCTTAACATGGCCCGCAATAAGCTCCGCAAGGCAGTTGTTGACGCGTGGGGAAACCAAGATTCTGTTTCCGTCCTGCAAGCCTGTACCCGCAAGGCGACCAATGGCGAAAAGTATCTCGGCGGAACTAGTGCCACTGAAAACACTGTGACTGCGTGGAAGCTAAGTGTGCCTGGGAATATCGGCATGACTGAAATCCAGTCAGCACTGAACAGGTTCTAAGCAATGGCAAACGAACTCAAGATGGTGTTTGGCAGCTCGACCACGGTGATTTCGCTCGCCGCTGCACTCGCTGGTGGGGCGAATACCTATTCCGGTCTGTCCGGCTGCACGATGACGCAACTGGACAATTCGACCGCGCTCTATACCTACGCCCGTGCAGTGTTGGGCATCCCTGACACTTTCGCCGCTGCCCCAACAGCGGGGGGAACAGTCGATCTGTACATGACGCTGGATGACATTGACGGAACCAGCGACGAAACGCCTCGGCCCGGGGCAACTGATATTACCTATCTGGGCAAATATGTCGGTTCATTCGTGGTCGATAATCAGGATGTTGCACTGATCAAGCCGATTGTAATCTCGCTAGAAGGGGTGCAGAAGGCACAGTTCTACATCCTGAATTCGTCCGGGCAGCAGATCAGTTATACCAGTAACCCGACGACGGTCAAGATCACGCCATTCACCTACGCACCGGCGGCGTAAATGCCGGTCCATCTCGTCCGCAAGGTTCGTGACAAGCAACCAACAGGTTATGTTGCAGTTGATAAGGCGAATTCAATAACGACTGGATTGATATTCGCTTCCTATGGAAATACTGTTGTTGGTCAAAATCGGCTTAAAGGCACACAACCAATAACTGTAACTACTTCCCATAACGGATTATTATTATCCACAATAGATAACTCTGACTATTATTATGTAGATGGGAACTATATAACTCCAAAGTCAACATTATTTGTTCTGGCAAAACCCATTCGCTATATTGGTGGAAACTCCGGCGTAATTGGGTATGACGTATCTACAAAAGGCAGTTATATTAAAATCAATAGCGCAAACCGATGGAGGTTTAGTGTATATGACACGGCGCAGCGTGACGCCGTAGACGTTACCGCACCATCGCTTAATAACTTTGAACCTATTTGTGGTACGCATGATGGGTCTACAGCTCGCTTATATAGACTTGGAATAGAAGTTGCAAGCGTTTCGGCCTCGTCAGCTACAGGAAGCGCAAGCGAGGTTCGTTTAGGTCCAAGTGGAGGTAGTGGCGCTGGTTTTGGTGGGTTTCTAGCGTGTGTGTTTATTTGGAATCGCGCGCTCAATGCCAGCGAAGTTGAAGCCATATCAAAAAATCCATGGCAAGTATTCGCTCCGGAAACTATACCGTTATTTTTCTCGACCGTCACGGCGCAATATGCTCGACCGACCAGCGATGTATCGGCAGGCACTTGGACGGCCTCAAGCGGTTCCGACCTGTTCGCCATGCTTGACGAAACCGCTGCCAGCGATGCTTATTACATAGTTACGACGGGCGCAAGCACATGCGAAGTTGCGCTCGGCACCCTGAGCGATCCTAGTAGCAGTTCCGGCCATATCGTGCGCTACCGCATTGCGGCGGATTCTGGCGGAATCACTGTCCGCTTGCGCCAAGGCACGACGACCATCGCCACCTGGGCGCATGCCAGCGCACCTACTTCATTGACCACCTATGAGCAGACTCTGACCGGCGGCGAAGCGGATTCGATCACGGATTATTCGGCGCTCAGATTGCAATTCGAGGCGACCTAAGTGGCATGGCATGTTTCATGGGCTGAGTTTGAAGTACCAGCCGGGACAGCATCCACACCGAAAACGCTGACCGCATCAGTCGCCGCTGCCGTCGCAGAAAACCGCACTGCAACATCCAGCCTGACGGCATCAATCCTGCAAGCGAAGACGGCTACAGCCAGCCTGTCCGGTGCGATCCGCCATGCCAATACCGCAACTTCGTCGATTGCCGCCGCAGTCCGCACCGACCGGACGGCAAACGCATCTGTATCAGGGGCCATTCGCGCCGCTTATACGGCAACGTCAAGCCTTGACGCGAACATCGTCACCGCAACCGGAACCACGGCAACTACTTCGCTCGCCGCCGCGATCCGCGCCGCACAAACAGCAACAACGACGATCAGCGCCGCCGTTCGACAAGCGAATACCGCCGTCGCCAGCATTGATGCGGCTATTGCTCAACCTCGCACCGCCAGCACATCGGTCGCAGCAGCCGTCCGTCAAGCCTTTACCGTTTCCGCCGGGCTAACTGCTGTTGTCCAGACGGCGCAGACAGTATCGGCCAGCCTTGCCGCCTATGTGTTGGAGGTCAATGCATCGGTCGTCACTGCGACGATTACAGCCGCAGTCCGTGCCGACCATTCTGCAAGTGCAAGCCTGTCATCCGCCGTCCGCGCTCAGGCCAGTGCAAGCACGTCTCTAGCCGCTGCTGTTCAGCTTGCAAATTCTGCTACTTCCGACCTGTCTGTTGTAATCGCCGCCGGAAATACGCTATCAATCGACCTTTCTGCAGCCGTCCGTGCCAGTCAAAGTCTGAGCGCATCGCTTTCAGCTTACGTCGAATCCGGTGCTGTTCTTAATCAGTCAGAGATAGACATGCTGACTGATATTTGGAGAAGGTTCGGCCTTGATTCTGAAGCTCCATTGGTTGAAAGCGAAGAATCTGCAACATTCGGGAACGTGACCATTTCAAAGACAACAACACCGACTGAGGTTGTAAGTTTGCGTAGCGGATTAGATGCGTCTGGAAATCCGTCTGCAATGATTCTTGACGTATGGCAACGGCTAGGACTTGACCCAGATAATCAAATGTCTGCAAGCGCAACGGAAATAAGCGCAGGTGGAGTTTTGCAAAGCGTTGAACAGATCGGAACCGACGTTAGGGTTGTAAGGATGACATGAGTTCGCCAAAGAATATCGCAAGCATAGGACTTTTAGCCGGGTTCATTCAGGTTTCGGCTATTGGTCTTTTGCTTGCTCCGGATGTAAGCGTTGCTCATGGTGGAGGCGATGATTCTCACGTCAATCTAGTCCAACTCCGCCAAGGAATTAAACGGGCGCAAGAGGAACGCGACCGACTAGAGGCAGAACGACTCGCAGAGATTGAGCGTGAATCCTCCGAAGTATTGGCGCGGATTGCCAGAGCCAATGATCCGGAACCGTCTGAACCTGTCGTCATTCCGATACCGGAAGTAATCGAGCCGGAACAGGTTGCACAGGTTGAGCCGTTAGCGCCGGTCAATGATCTGGTCGAAGCTGTCAAGGAATCCTTTACAACTGATCTAGATAGGCTAGATGATACTAATTCTCTACTAATCTCTGAACAAATTAGTAGAAACGACGAATACGACACAATCGCGTTGCTTTTCATACTTGCGGAAATAGACTAATGGCCTCTGTAAATGAAGCGTTGCAGACGGCAGCAATAGACCACTCCCATGATCTGATTCGCTACCAGAACCAAGTAGTCTATAAGGTCATTGCGCTACTCAACAGAACTGACAAAGACCTGTTCGAGAAACTTGAATCGGCATTGATTCGGCTTCCTCCTGGCGCTTTCACGGTTGATCGTCTGGAATCGCTTTTATCGTCAGTGCGTGAAATCAACGCGGCGGCATATCAGAAGATCCGGTTTGAACTGCAAGCCGAACTTGCCGACCTAGTAGGTTATGAACTAGGTTATCAGACTCAACTATTCCAGAATCAACTACCTGTAACGCTTCAAGTTGCTACCGTTCCTGTCGCTCAAGTTGTCTCTGCCACGGTATCGCGTCCATTCCAAGGTCGTCTATTGTCCGAATGGATGGCAGGGCTTGAAGCTGATAAAGCCGCAAAGATTCGGGACGCCGTGAGAATCGGTTACGTCGAAGGCCAGCCAATCGCGGATATTGTGCGCCGCATCAGAGGGACGAAGGCTAGGCAGTATCAGGATGGAATCATCGAGATTACACGTAGGAACGCCGAGACAGTCGTAAGGACTGCCATAAGCCACACGGCAAACCATACGCGCCAGAAGTTCGCGGAAGCCAATAGCGATTTGGTCAAAGGCGTAAAATGGTTGAGCACACTCGATTCCAAAACTTCAGAGGTTTGTCAGGCGCGCGATGGAAATATCTATCCGGTCAATTCAGGCCCAAGACCGCCAGCGCATCCTAACTGCCGTTCGACTACCTCTTACGTGCTGAAGTCGTTCAAGGAACTTGGCGTCGATTTGCCGGAGTTTTCTGAATCCACCCGCGCAAGTATGGACGGGCAGGTTCCGGCGAAGATGACCTATAACGAGTGGCTGAAGACCAAGCCTGCGGAATTCCAGAATGAAGTACTCGGTCCATCACGTGCTAAACTTTTTCGTGCAGGGATGCCGGTTGATCGTTTCGTGAATCGTGCCGGTGATAAACTGACGCTAGAAGATCTTCGCATGCGTGACGCGGAATACTTCAGGAAAGCCGGAATATGATGGAAGATGGATTTTATTGGGTAACGATAGAAGGCGATTATCCAGAGGTAGTACAAATTATTTGGACTGCAATGCTTGCAGTTGGTGACTATTCGTACTATATTGAAAACGGCGTATGGAACAATGCATGGGGAACCGTTGATATAAAGTTTCTATCAGGAATTCTTGTTCCGCCAAATGATTGAATTGGTATCATCAAAAGATAATCCGGACGAACCGAAATCATCTGTCAGGTTATCTAGTGTTTCGCGTTACTGTCCGTTCTGCGGATCGAATACGTGGATATATGCAAACGTCGGTAATGCTGACGTTATCAAAGGCATAAAGCAGGTTAAGGTTAGATGTTGTGTTGTCTGTTTGTCGAAAGGGAAGGTGACGACGTGGTGAAATTCGGTGAAATATCATCTAAGTTTGATGGCATAGAAAACAATCCTTTTCCAGATACGTGCAAAGACATTGCAGATCAGTTTAACGCGATGGTTTCAGACAGGCGGGCGGGATGGTATGAGGCGAAAATCGTTTATCGCATTGATGAGAGCGGGACGATTGATAAGATTGATGAGTTGCGGATTGTATTCAGCGGAAATTAATGTTAGATGCTGTCTGCACTGTTTAGCAAAAGGACACGTAATCACATGGTAGGCGACTACACTTATTCTGCCGCTTTTGTTATCAATGAAAAGCCTAGATATGTATCTGCATGTTTGATTGATAACGCTAGGCGTATTTTTCTTGATGGAAAACTGTTCTATTCTGAACTACTTCAAGATTTTATAAACGATGACAGATCATTGCCGGTTGTAATTCCTACATTTGAAGAAATCAACGTCAAAGTTGATTCTACAAAGCCAATACCAAAGCAAAACAACTATTAGGATATTGATGTTTTGCCTCGTGTTTTGTGGATTGATGACCTATTGCAAACGGAATAGATTTAAGTTAAGCTAAAACCGTGGCGGATTCGTTCGCCTAAAGATTACCAAAGCCTCGCACCTTAACTGGTCCGGGGCTTTTTTACATCCATCGTCAGGCGATGGAAGCAACAACGGCAAAGCCGTAAATCACTCCCAAGGGGAAACCATGTCAGACACGAACGACCCAGCAACCGTCGCGCCCGAAGTTCAGGCGCTCATTGATTCCGCAGTAGCGGGATTGAAGAACAAGAATTCGGAAATCCTCGGCTCGCTAAAGGCGACCAAGGAACAGCTAGCAAGGTTTGAAGGTATCGACCCCGATGCCATGAAAGCGTTGCTCTCTAAATTCTCCGAAGACGAAGACGCCGCGCTTATCAAGTCGGGAAAGATTGACGAGGTTATCAACAAGCGAACCGAGCGCATGAAAGCCGGTTACGAGGCTGAAACGCAAGCCGAACGCGCCGCCCGTGAAGTAGCAGAAAATCGGGTTAAAGCATTCAGTAAGCGCGTACTCGAAAACAGCATTCGTGCAGAGGCCGGAACGGCGGGCCTGTATCACTTCGCCGTGGAAGACGCTCTCTATCGTGCGGGTTCGATGTTCGTAATTGACGACAACGGAAACCCTGTTGCGGCTGAAGGCGTACTCGGCAAAGACGGCAAGCCGCTAACGCTCAAGGAGTGGTTCGGCGACATGAAGAACAAAGCGC
>Ga0116153_10002183_pt1 | contig 16007 bp, 12 predicted proteins | sample AD_UKC028_MetaG_FD_89896 | JGI IMG/M metagenome (GOLD analysis project Ga0116153, IMG submission 89896) | Active sludge microbial communities of municipal wastewater-treating anaerobic digesters from USA - AD_UKC028_MetaG | ecosystem: Engineered > Bioreactor > Anaerobic > Digestate | place: USA...
ACCCGCCGCTTTCAAAGCGCGCCAGAACGTCAAGCAGCGCAATGAGCAACGCCGCCAGCAGGTCATGGCGCTCGGGTAATTCCGGCAGTGCATCGATCAGGCCGGCTGCCGGCTGTGCCAGGTCGCCTTCCGGAGCACACAGGTTGATGCCGATGCCGATGACGGCCTGCGTGCCGCGCCGGTCCGAGCCTAGTTCGATCAGGATGCCAGCCAGTTTGGCGAAATCGCCGCCGCGCTCGAGCAGCACGTCGTTCGGCCATTTCAGGCGCACCCTGGTGGCACCCAGCCCTTCAAGCGCCTCGCTGACCGCCACGCCGATGGCCAGCGAAAGACCGGACAGCTGGGCATTCGACCCGGAAAAGCGCCAGAGCAAGGAGAACGTGAGGCTGTCGGACGGCGTCGACAGCCACTGCCGGCCACGCCGCCCGCGCCCGGCGCTCTGGCAGTCGGCGACGACCACCGTACCGGACGGCGCGCCGCGATCGGCGCGCCGCATCAGTTCGCTGCTGGTCGAGTCACACGCTTCAAGCGCCTCGACGTCCAAGCGACCGGCGTACCGGCCGAGGCTGGACTGGAGGCGGGCAGGGTCGATCAATGGCATGGGCGGATTCTACTCCGCCGCCGACTCCTTGCCGCCGTCGATGCCAAGTTCGGCGATTTTGCGCGTGATCGTGTTGCGCCCGATGCCGAGCGCCAGCGCCGCCTCGATCCGCCGTCCGCCAGTGCGCGCCAAAGCGCGCGAGATCAGGATGCGCTCGAAGGTCTGGGCCAACCGGCCATGCACATCGGCGACCCCGGCGGCAAGCAGGCGATCGACTTCAGCCTCGAGCCCGCTTTCCCAATCGGTCGTCAGCGCATTCGACTCGGCTTCGCGCAATTCGACGGGCAGGTCGCCGATTTCGACCATCTGCCCAGGCGCCATGACGGTCAGCCAGTGGCAGAGGTTTTCCAGCTGGCGAACGTTGCCCTGGAATTCGAGGCCGCTCAGGTATTTTGTCGCGGCGTCGGACAGGCGCTTGGTTTCGACGCCCAGTTCGCGGGCGCTTTTCTGCAGGAAATGCCGGGTCAGCAGCGGGATGTCCTCGTGCCGCTCGCGCAGCGCCGGAAGGCGGATGCGGATCACGTTGAGGCGGTGGAAAAGATCTTCGCGGAACAGTCCGTCCTTGACCCGCGTTTCGAGATTCTGGTGAGTTGCCGCGATGACCCGCACATTGGCCTTGATCGGCGAGTGTCCGCCAACCCGGTAATAGTGTCCGTCGGACAGGACGCGCAGCAGGCGGGTCTGCAGCTCCGAAGGCATGTCGCCGATCTCGTCGAGAAACAGCGTCCCCCCCTCGGCCTGCTCGAAACGTCCGCGCCGCTGCGTCTGAGCACCGGTAAAAGAACCGCGCTCATGACCAAAGAGCTCCGATTCGAGCAGATCCTTGGGAATCGCCGCCGTATTGATGGCGATGAACGGCTTGTCGGCGCGTGGACTGTGGCGATGCAGCGCACGGGCGACCAGCTCCTTGCCGCTGCCGGATTCACCGTTGATCAGCACGGTGGCGTGCGAAAGCGCCAGACGGCCGATGGCGCGGAACACTTCCTGCATGGCCGGCGCCTGCCCGAGAATCTCCGGCGCCACCACCTCTTCGGCAGATGCACCAGCCTGGTGCATCGACTCGTCGATCGCCCGCTGGATCAGTTCGACGGCCTGATCGACATCGAACGGCTTGGGCAAGTACTCGAAGGCCCCACCCTGGAAGGCGGCGACCGCGCTTTCGAGATCCGAGTGCGCGGTCATGATGATCACCGGCACGGCCGGGAAGCGCGCCTTGATTTCCTGCAACAGTTCCAGCCCCGACTGGCCGGGCATGCGGATGTCGGACATCAGGACCTGTGGCGGGTCGCCACCGTGTTCGAGCTGCGAGATCGCCTCGGTTGCCGATGCGAAGCTCTTGAACGGAATGCCCTCGCGGGACAGGGTTTTTTCGAGGACCCAGCGGATGGAGCGATCGTCATCGACGATCCAGACCGGTTTCATGGCTTTTTTGCCCGTCATTACATTTGCAATGCGCGATAACTAGCAAGACTCAGGCCTGCTCAACCGGCAGGCGGATGGTGAACACCGTATCGCCCGGCTGGCTGACGCAATCGATGGTGCCATGGTGGTGCTGGACGAAATTCTGGGCAATCGTCAAACCCAGACCACTACCACCTTCGCGGCCGGAAACCAGCGGATAGAACATGCGCTCGCGCACCGTTTCCGGGATGCCTGGACCATTGTCACCGACCTTGATCTCGAGGGCGAGGCGGTAGCGTTTCTTGGCCAGCGTCACCTGGCGCAGCACCCGCGTCCTCAAGACGATTTCACCGGCGCCCTCCATCGCCTGCGCCGCGTTGCGCGCGACATTGAGCAGCGCCTGAATCAGCTGCTCGCGGTCACCCACCATTTCTGGAAGGCTGGTGTCGTAGTCGCGACGCACCGCCAGCGAACCGGGAAACTCGGCGGTCAGGAGACTGCGCACGCGTTCCAGTATTTCGTGAATATTGACCGTTGACGGCAGCATGGTGCGATGTGGCGTCAGCAAGCGTTGCATCAGGTCCTGCAGGCGGTCTGCTTCCTTGATGATGACCTGGGTGTATTCCTTGAGCGACGGGTTGTTCAGTTCGTGCTCCAGCAACTGGGCGGCGCCCCGGATGCCGCCCAGCGGGTTCTTGATTTCGTGCGCCAGATTGCGGATCAATTCGCGGTTGGCCTTCTGCTGCTCGATCAGTTGTTCCTCGCGGCTCGCGGCCAGTTGCTGCTCGATCGGCTGCAATTCCAGCAACAGCCGCGCACCCGCCGTCATGCTCGGGCGCAACGGCGTCACCGTGCAGTTGATATGCAGCAGTTCGCCGTCGCCGCGCCGTAACTCGATATTCTGGCCGGTATACCCCCAGCTGTTTCTCAAGGCATTGTCGAGCGCTCCCTGCAGGATTGCCGAACAGGTACATATCCCCGACAAGGGCTTTCCGGCGACCGAGCGCAGGCTTACCGCAAGCAGATTTTCGCCGGCCGGGTTGATGTAGCGGACGATCAGCCCTTCATCGAGCAGGATCACTGTCGATGCGAGAATATCCAGCCCGGAGAAGTAATTCGGCGCATCATTCATGGTCGTCATTGTAACGATTACATTTGTGCGGCACACAAATCGTTGCGTTAATGACCAGTTGTTCATTATCATTGGGGCATCCCTTCCGGTTTCCTGCCGATGCTCGCCCATCCGACTCTTTCCGTTTTTGCCGCGATCTCCCTGAGCCTCGCATTGAGCGCCTGCGGCAAGCACGAGACGCCTCCGCCACCCATCCCGAAAGTGCTGGCTCAGACAGTGGCCACGAGCGATGTGGGGATCACCGTGTATACCGGCGAGATCCGGGCGCGCCACGAGGTCGACCTGGCGTTCCGGGTCGGCGGGAAAATCGCCGCCCGCCTCGTCGATAGCGGCATGACCGTCAAGGCTCGGCAGACGCTGGCCCGCCTTGACCCAGCCGACCTTCAGCTCGCGCGGCAGTCTGCGGCGGCGCAGGTCGCGGCAGCCGAAAGCGAGTTCACCACGGCCAGCGCCGAACGTGAGCGTTATGCCGGATTGCTGGAAAAGCGTTTCGTCAGCCAGGCCGCCTTCGACGCCAAGGAAAATGCCTTCCGCAGCGCCCGCGCCCGCCTTGACCAAGCCCGTGCGCAAAGCCAGATCAGCGGCAACCAGGCCAGCTATGGCGCCCTGATTGCCGAGCACGACGGGGTAATCACTGCCGTGCTGGCCGATACCGGCCAGGTCGTCAGCGCCGGCCAGCCGGTATTTCGACTCGCCCGCCCGGAAGAAAAGGAGGTGGCGATCGCCATCCCGGAAAGCCGCCTCGCCGAGTTGAAGGCGACGCAGCAGATCGCCGTTGCACTCTGGACTCAGCCCGACCTCGTCATGAAGGGTGAACTGCGCGAACTGGCGGCGGCAGCCGACCCGGCCACCCGCACCTACGCGGCGCGCATCCGCATTGTCGACCCCGCGCCGGCCGTCCAGCTCGGCATGACCGCCCGCGTCGTTCTCGGATCGACCGCCGGCGCGGCGATCGTCGTTCCGCTGACCGCCATCGTGGACAGCGGCAGCGGACCGCAGGCATGGGTGGTCAGCGATGGCAAGGCAACGCCACGGCAGGTTGAGGTTGCCGCTTTCCGTGAAAATGGCGCCGCGATCGCCGCCGGCCTGCAGGTCGGCGACCTGCTGATCCTCAGCGGCCAGCGGAGCCTGAGCGCCGGCCAGGCGGTCGAGGTGCAGGCCGCGACGCCGCCCGACCGCCAGCGTTAAGCCGTGAGCCAGCGCTTCAACCTGTCCGACTGGACACTGCACCACCGGACGCTGGTCGGCTTCCTGCTGCTGGCGATCGCGCTGATGGGCATTTTTGCCTACGGCCGCCTCAGCCAGGCCGAAGATCCGCCATTCACCTTCAAGCTGATGGTGATCCGCACGTTCTGGCCAGGCGCCACGGCCATGCAGGTCGAGCAGCAACTGACCGACAAGATCGAGAAGAAGCTGCAGGAAATGGCGTTCATCGACCGCGTCCAGAGTTTTTCGCGGCCCGGCGAGTCGACCGTGATGTTCTTCGCCAAGGACAGCACGCCACCGGCAAAGGTGCCCGAGGTCTTCTACCAGGTCCGCAAGAAGGTCGGCGACATCCGCCACACCTTGCCGGCCGGCATCCAGGGCCCCTTCTTCAACGATGAATTTGGCGACGTTTTCGGCAGTATTTACGCGTTGACCGCGGAAGGCCTCGACTACCCACAACTGAAGGACATCGCCGAGCGCCTGCGCGACGGCCTGCTGCGCATCCCCGGCGCCGGCAAGGTCGAAATCTTCGGCCTCCAGGACGAAAAGATTTACGTCGAGCTGTCGAATGCCAAGCTGGCCACCCTCGGCGTCGACCAGGCAACCATCATCCAGGCGCTGAGCCAGCAGAACGCGGTCACCGGCGCCGGCTTCTTCGAGATGGCGGACGAGCGCATCCAGATTCGCCCGAGCGGCGCCTTCGACACCGTGCAGGCCGTTGCCGATACGCTGATCCGCAGCGGCACCCGCACTTTCCGCCTCGGTGATATCGCGACGGTACGGCGCGGCACCAGCGAACCGCCGGCGCCCGAAGTGCGTTACGGCGGCAAGCGGGCGCTGGCCATCGGCATCACGATGGCCCCCGGTGGCGACATCATCCAGCTCGGCAAGGCGCTGCAGGCGCACATGGCGGAAGTGCGCCGGAATCTGCCGCTGGGCGTCGAGATCGGCGAAGTGGTCAGCCAGCCGGATGCCGTCAAGCGTTCGATCGACACCTTTGTCAAGGCCTTGGCCGAAGCGGTCTCCGTCGTGCTGCTCGTCACCTTCATCAGCCTCGGACTGCGCACCGGCATGGTCGTCGCCATCTCGATTCCACTGGTCCTGTCCGCCACCTTCCTCGCCATGGACCTGCTCAACGTCGGCCTGCACAAGGTTTCGCTCGGCGCCCTGGTCCTCGCCCTCGGCCTGCTGGTCGACGATGCGATCATCGCCGTCGAGATGATGTGGGTGAAGATGGAGCAGGGCTGGGAACGCACGCGTGCCGCTTCGTTCGCCTATACCAGCACTGCCGGTCCGATGCTTTCGGGCACCCTGGTCACGGTCGCCGGTTTCATCCCGATCGCCATCGCCAAGTCGGCCACCGGCGAATACGCGCTGGCTTTTTTCCAGATCAACGCGCTGGCCCTGCTCATTTCATGGCTGGCAGCCGTCGTCGCCATCCCCTGGCTCGGCTACAAACTGCTGCCCGACCCGCGCGCGCCGCGCCAGCACGGCTTCGTCGCCCGCCGCTGGCCCGCTTTGGCGCATCGCCTGGCGCGCTTCGGGTTCGGTGGACCGGCACACAGCGAGGACCACGACGTTTACGGCACCGCCTTCTACAACCGCTTCCGCCAACTGGTGAGTTTTTGTGTCCGGCGGCGCTGGCTGGTCATCGGCATCACGCTACTGCTGTTCGTCCTGGCGATCGTCGGCATGGGCAAGGTGCAGAAGCAGTTCTTCCCGAATTCGACGCGCCTCGAACTGAACGTCGAGCTGCGCCTGCCGGAAGGCGCCTCGCTGGACGCCATCGACGCTGCAACGAGGCAGCTCGAAGCGTGGCTTGACCACGACAGCGCCGAATTCGACCAGCACGAGCACTCCATCGCCTACCTTGGTTCCGGCTCGCCGCGCTATTTTCTCAGCCTTGACCAGCAGTTGCCGGCCAGCAACGTCAGCCAGCTGGTCATCGTGACACGCAATGTCGAGGCGCGCGAAGCCTTGCGCGGTCGACTGATCAAGCTGTACGAAACCGATACCTCCGGAGTGCGCGCCAATATCGCCCGTATCGAAAACGGCCCGCCGGTCGGCTACCCGATCCAGTATCGGGTGTCCGGCGAAGACATACCCACGCTGCGCCGGATCGCCGGCGAAGTCGCGGCCGCCATGCGCATTGATCCCGAACTGTCGAACATCAATTTCGATTGGAACGAACTGTCGAAGGCCGTGGAGATCGAGATCGACCAGGACAAGGCGCGCCTGCTCGGCGTTTCCGGCCAGGATCTGGCGGCACTGCTCAACATGTCGCTCAACGGCTTCACGGTGACCAGCTACCGGGAAGGCCAGAAGACCATCGACGTGGTGCTGCGTGGCGATCGCCAGGAACGCGCCCAGCTGTCGGCGCTGCCTGATCTCGCCGTGCCGACGAAGAGCGGCAAGAGCGTGCCACTGAACCAGATCGCCCGCCTCAACTACAGCTTCGAGCCGGGCCTGATCTGGCGCCGCGACCGCACGCCGACCATCACGGTACGCGGCAGCCTGTATGGCGTCACCCAGCCCGCCACCATCGTCGCCCGCCTGCAACCGCAGATCGACAAGATCATCGCCGACCTGCCGGCTGGCTACCGGATCGTCACCGGCGGCTCGGTCGAGGAGTCGGCCAAGGGCTCGACATCGGTGATGGCCGGCATTCCGATCTTCATCCTGGTCGTCGTCACCGTCCTGATGATCCAGTTGCAGAGCGTGTCGCGGGTCGTCATGGTGCTGCTGACGGCGCCGCTCGGCATCATCGGCATCGCACTGTTCCTGCTCATCTTCAACAAGCCCTTCGGCTTCATGGCACTGCTCGGCACCATAGCGCTGTTCGGCATGATCATGCGCAATTCGGTGATTCTGGTCGACCAGATCGAGCAGGATCTGGCAGCCGGCAAGGCGCGCCGGGACGCTATCGTCGAATCGACGGTACGGCGTTTCCGCCCGATCGTACTGACTGCGGCGGCCGCCGTGCTGGCCATGGTGCCGTTGTCGCGCAACGACTTCTTCGGGCCGATGGCGGTCGCCATCATGGGCGGCCTGATCGTCGCCACCGGGCTGACCCTGCTCTTCCTGCCGGCCCTCTACGCCGCCTGGTACAAGGTCAAGCCGGCCAGCGGATAATCAGCGCAGGCCGGAAAGTTCTTTCTTGATGGCGACGATATTGCGCTCGTGCTGCGCAACGCGGTCCCGGTACGGCTGAATGCGGTCGGCCGTCGTCGTCGGACTCTCTGCCGGGCGCAGCCCCTGCTGCTCGGTCAATTCGCGCTGCGCCTGCTCCAGGCTGCGCTGCTCGGTCGACAACTCCTGTTCCAGAATGTGCTTGCGATCATTGTCGCGTGCCTTCTGGGTATCCTCCTGAACCTTTGGAAATCCTGCCGGGGTCGGCGTGGCGGCTGCGCCAGCCGGTTTCCTGGGGGCCGGAATCGTCGCGTCCTGAGTGATCACAACCGGCTTGCAAGTCTTGTTCACCCGTGAATTCGAGATCAGCATGCCGCCACCCGCATCGGTACAGCGATAGATGGTTTGTGCCGATGCCGGCAGGGCAAGGGTAATGAAAAGGGCAGCCAAGGTAATACGTGTCATCGTCATTGATCCTCTTAACCTTTTCAGTCTACCGGAGTTAAGTCCTGCACACCAAACCGTGCACGAAAAAAGGGCGGGAAATCCCGCCCTTTGTGCACTTCAACCCGCCAGATCAGCAGGAGTAGTAGAGGTCGAACTCAACCGGGTGCGTGGTCATGCGAACCTTGTTTACTTCGTCCATCTTCAGGGCGATAAAGGCATCGATCCATTCGTTGGAGAAGACACCACCACTGGTCAGGAAGTCGCGATCCGCGTCCAGCGCAGCCAAGGCTTCCTCAAGGCTGGCGCAAACGGTCGGGATCTTTGCATCCTCTTCCGGTGGCAGATCGTAAAGATTCTTGTCGGCCGGGTCGCCCGGATGAAGCTTGTTCTTGATGCCGTCGAGGCCTGCCATCATCAAAGCCGAGAAGCACAGGTACGGATTGGCGATCGGATCCGGGAAGCGGGTCTCGATACGACGGCCCTTGCTTGATGCGACGTGCGGGATGCGGATCGAAGCCGAGCGGTTCTTGGCCGAGTAAGCCAGCTTGACCGGTGCCTCGTAGTGCGGAACCAGACGCTTGTAGGAGTTGGTACCCGGGTTGGTGATGGCGTTCAGGGCCTTGGCGTGCTTGATGATGCCGCCAATGTAGAACAAGGCGGTTTCGGACAAACCGGCATAGCCGTCACCGGCGAACAGGTTCTTGCCGTCTTTCCAGATCGACTGGTGAACGTGCATGCCGGAACCGTTGTCACCAACAATCGGCTTCGGCATGAAGGTCGCCGTCTTGCCGTACTGGTGGGCCACGTTGTGCACCACGTACTTCAGGATCTGGGTCTGGTCGGCACGACGGACCAGGGTGTTGAAGAGCGTACCGATTTCGCACTGACCGGCAGTGGCGACTTCGTGGTGGTGAACTTCGACCGGACAACCGAGGGATTCCAGTGCGAGGCACATGGCCGAACGGATATCGTGCAGGCTGTCGACCGGAGGAACCGGGAAGTAGCCGCCCTTGACGGTCGGACGGTGGCCAGTGCCGCCGCCGCCTTCGCTCTTCTCACCGGAGGTCCAGGCCGCTTCCGAAGAGTAAATCTTCAGGCTGCAACCGGACATATCGACGCTCCAGTCAACGGAGTCGAAAATGAAGAATTCAGGTTCCGGGCCAAAATAGGCGGTGTCGCCAATGCCGGAGGCCTTCAGATAGGCTTCAGCGCGCTTGGCGATGGAGCGCGGGTCGCGGTCGTAGCCACGGCCATCGGCCGGATCAACGACGTCGCAGGTCAGGACGAGTGTGGTTTCGTCAAAGAAGGGGTCGATGTAGGCGGTATCCGGATCCGGGTTGAGCTGCATGTCGGAAGCCTGGATACCCTTCCAGCCGGCGATGGAGGAGCCGTCGAACGCATGACCGCTCTCGAACTTGTCTTCGCTGAATGCCGACACCGGCACGGTGACGTGCTGTTCCTTGCCACGGGTATCGGTAAAACGGAAATCGACGAACTTGGCGTCGTTCTCCTTGACCATCTTCATCACGTCTTGCGGGGTTGCCATAACCGTCAATCTCCTAACTAATCAAATAAACCGGCGTAGCCAGTGACAATCGAAAAAAACTTACGAACCAGATTTAGCAGAAAGCGTGCCAGCCGCATTCAGCAAAGCATTTCATTTTGCCACAACAAGATGCCGCATTCACGCCGCCTTTATTTGCACAAATTTGGTGCAAATAAAGATTATCGGCACTACTTTGGTGCAATACGAAAATTCAGCGAGATACTGCGGATCGTCGGATGGTCCTTGATCCGCTCGGCGAGCATTGCCTCGGCCGCCCTGAGCGTCGCAATGTCGGCGAACACGTCATGCGCAAGAAAAGCCTCGACCTCGACACGGCCGCCAAGATAATGCAGCACGATATGCTCGGGCGTCGGCAAAGTGCCGAACAGGCCGATCAGTTCGTCGAGCAGCACCGCCCGGGAAGGCATGCGGGCGGCGCCGAAGTCGGGGCCGAGATCATCTTCGGGGTCAATATGGACCAGCACATCGAGTACGTCGGGATGCTCGCGCAGCACTGCGGCGCGCGCCGACTCGGCAATCAGGTGGCCTTCCGAAACACTGATCCGCGCATCGACCAGCACATGCGCGTCGACCAGCGCCTGATGCGCCATGCGCCGGGTCCGCAATTCATGCACGTCACGCACCCCAGGCGTCGCCAGCAGAGTCTTCCGGATGGCCTCGACCTGCGTATCGTCGAGCCCAGTATCGATCAACTCCTTGAGCGCACCCCAGGACAGTTCGACACCCATGCGCAGGATCATGAAGCCCATCACTGCCGCCGCCAGCAGGTCGAGGAAGCCCCAGCCGAGCAAGGCGCCGCCAATACCCACCACGACCACCAGCGCCGAAGCCGCATCGGCACGCGTATGCAATGCATTACCCGTCAACAGTTGCGAGCGCAGGCGTTCGGCGACGCGGATCAGGTAACGATAGAGCCCTTCCTTGACCACCACCGTCGCGACCGCGACCCAGAATGCCAACCACTCGACGGCGGGCAGCAGTTCGACATGCTGCAGACGCAATCCAGATTCCCACAGAATGAAGCCGCCGATCAACGCCAGCGAGGCACCAAGAATCAGCGTTGCAGCCGTTTCGACGCGCGCGTGGCCATACGGATGCTCGGCATCTGCCGGGTGCGCGCTTTGGCGGGTGGCGTAAATGACCAGAAAGTCGGAGAGCAGATCGGAGAACGAATGCAGGCCGTGGGCGATCAAAGACTGGGAGTTGCCGATCCAGCCGACCAGTATCTGAACGACGGTCATCAGCAGGTTGACCGCAACGCTGACCCATGTCGCGCGTTGCGCCTCGGCAGCGCGGTCACCCGGCGATGCAGCGCCCATTCCGTGATGGTGGTGTTCGTGACCCATTCGCTGTGCCCTATACTATCGGACCCGGATTTTAGCAGTTGGCGATGATGAACGCGTCAACCATGCCTCTGTTCCAGGTGTTATGCCGGATAACAAGATAGACCGATATTCAAGAGAAAAAAATGCAATCCACCCCGATCGCCTTCGCCCCCTTCAACAAGCTTGCCGACGATGATTGCCAGGAACGTATCCAGGCCGCCCGCGCCAGGCTGGGCAAGAAGGCCATAATCCTCTGCCACCACTACCAGCGTGCGGATGTCTACCAGCACGCCGACCTGACCGGCGATTCGCTTAAGCTTTCGCGCCTGGCTTCGCAGGCCGATGCGGAATACGTCGTCTTCTGCGGCGTGCACTTCATGGCCGAGGTCGCCGACATCATGACCGCGCCCAACCAGATCGCCATCCTGCCCGATCTCGCTGCCGGTTGCTCGATGGCCGACATGGCCAATCTGGCCAAGGTCGAACGCTGCTGGCGCGAACTGAATGAGGTACTGAACGCCGACGAGGAAGTCACCCCCGTCACCTACATCAACTCGGCAGCCGACCTGAAAGCCTTCTGCGGCGAGCATGGCGGCATCGTGTGTACCTCGTCCAATGCCGGCACCATAGCCAAGTGGGCCTTCGGGCGGCGGCCCAAGATACTGTTCTTCCCGGACCAGCATCTCGGCCGCTGGACCGGCCACAACCTGGGCGTCCCGATGGACGAGATGGTCGTCTGGGACCCTGACCTCGAACTCGGCGGCCTGACGCCCGAGCAGATCAGGAAGGCGCGCATCCTGCTGTGGAAAGGCCACTGCTCGGTCCATCAGATGTTCCAGAAACCGCAGATCGACGCCTTCCGCGCCAAATACCCGGACGGCAAGGTCATTGCCCACCCGGAATGCAATTTCGATGTTTGCGCGGCGTCCGACTACGTCGGCTCGACCGAACACATCGTCAGGACCATCAAGGAAGCGCCGGAAGGCACGCGCTGGCTGGTCGGCACCGAACTGAACCTGGTCGACCGTCTGGCGAAAGAAGTTCTGCCGCAGAACAAGATCGTCCAGTTCATGGCGACCACGATCTGCATGTGCTCGACGATGCAGCGCATCGACCCGCAGCACCTCGCCTGGACACTGGAAAACCTCGCCGAAGGCAAGGTCGTCAACCAGATCAAGGTGCCGGAACACGAGGCCGTACTGGCCAAACTGGCCCTCGACCGGATGCTGGCGATTTCCTGAACCATGAGCAAACCCGCGCTGCACGTCACGACCTTCAACATCCACAAGGGTTTTTCGCAGTTCAACCGGCGGATGATGATCCACGAGTTGCGCGAACGCCTGCGCCATCTGAATCCCGACATCGTTTTCCTGCAGGAGGTCCAGGGCCTGCATCTCGGCCATGCCGAAGCACATGGCAACTGGCCGAGCGAACCCCAGTACGAATTCCTGGCGCAAAACGTCTGGCACTCGGCGGCCTATGGCCAGAACATGGCCTACGACCACGGCCACCACGGCAACGCGATCCTCTCGCGCTTTCCCATCCTGCACAGCCACAACCAGGACGTGACCCATCTCCAGTTCGAGAAACGCGGCCTGCTGCATTGCCGGATCGAACTGCCCGGCGGCCAGCCGGCGCATTGCGTTTGCGTGCACCTGTCGCTGTTCGGCTATTCGCGGCGCCGGCAAACGGCAGCCCTGGCCGACTACCTCGAATCGGTTTCCGACGCCACCGAGCCACTGATCATCGCCGGCGACTTCAACGACTGGAGCAACCGCGCCGGCCATAAAATGGCGCAGCGACTGGGTCTGGTCGAAGTGTTCAGCAACCCGGGAAAGCCCGGAAAGCCGGTCAAGAGCTTCCCGGCTGCGCTGCCCATGTTCCGTCTCGACCGCATCTACGTGCGCGGCTTCGAGGTTCAGCGCACTGAAGTCCATTTCGGGCAACCGTGGTCGGCAATCTCGGACCACGCGGCGCTGTCGGCACACCTCGCGCACCATGGACGCTGAGTTTCTACCCGGAAACCAGATCAAACTGCTGAATTCGGGAAGCGAGTATTTCCCGGCCCTGCTTGCCGAAATCGAAGCCGCAAAATTCGAGATCTATCTCGAAAGCTACATCTACGCCAACGACGAAATCGGCCACGAAGTTACCGGCGCCCTCTGTCGCGCGGCGGCCCGCGGGCTCCAGGTACGCGTTCTGGTCGACGGCTTCGGCGCCCGCAACTTCGACCTCGACTTCAAGGCGCGCCTGGTGGCCAGCGGCGCCCTCGCCATGTCGTATCGCCCGGAACTGGCGCGCTTTCGCCTGCGCCGCCACCGCCTGCGCCGCCTGCACCGCAAGCTGGTGGTCATCGATGGCCGACTGGCATTCGTCGGCGGCATCAACGTGGTCGACGACAACAATGCGCCGCTCGGCATGCGCCCGCGCTTCGACTATGCGGTGCGCGTCGAAGGCCCGATCTTGCGTCAGGCGCACCACGCCGTCAGGCACATGTGGGAGGTCGTTTCGTGGGCCAATTTCAAGCGCCGTTTCCGGCTGACGCGCAAGCTCCCGACCCATTGTGCCGAAGCCGGCTCGCAGGCCGCAGCTTTCCTGATCCGCGACAACATCCGCCACCGCGCCGACATCCTCCATGCCTACCTCAAGGCAATCGACGAGGCGCAGGAGGAAATCCTGATCGCCAACGCCTACTTCCTGCCCGGCGTGCGTTTCGGACGCGCGCTCCGGGCGGCTGCCCAGCGCGGTGTCAAGATCACCGTCCTGATGCAGGGCAAGACCGATCATCCGCTCCTGCGCTACGCCACGCAGGCGATGTACGCGGCGGTACTGGCGAGCGGGATCCGAATCTTCGAGTACGAGCGTAGTTTCATGCACGCCAAGGTCGCCGTGATCGATAGCCAGTGGGCGACCGTCGGTTCATCGAACATCGACCCGTTCAGCCTGCTGCTGGCCAAGGAAGCCAATGTCGTCATCCGCGACCGGCATTTCGCCGGCGAACTACGCGCCAGCCTGACCGAGGCCATTCAAATCGGCGGACGCGAGATGCTGGTCGAGGAACTCACCCGCCAGCCGCTCTACTCGCGTTTCATGCGCTGGCTCAGCTACGGCATCGTTCGCGTGCTGGTCGGCATCACCGGTTATGGCCCGAAGCACTGGTGGGCCGATGAATCGAATCCGGAGGCGAAGAATTGAAGGGCGCGACAACCCGGCGCGGGATGGCCGCAAAATTCCAGTGCCGGAAAGCCCAATGCCAGATTTCCGTCAAATTCGCGCGCCCCAGTTCCTGCGGCGCCGGCTGACCAAGAAAGCGCAAGGCAGCGACCAGATCCGGCCCCGGCCGGTCGCGGCGCACCGCCGGCGCCTGCGTCTGCTTCGACAGTTTCTCGCCGGCGGCGTTGGTCACCAGCGGCAGATGCGCATAACACGGCGTCGCAAAGCCCAGGCAACGCTGCAAGCAGATCTGGCGTGGCGTCGAAGCGATCAGGTCGGCGCCGCGCACGACATCGGAAATCCCCTGAAATTCGTCGTCGACCGCAACAGCCAGTTGATAGGCATACAAGCCGTCTGCCCGACGCAGCACGAAGTCGCCAACATCGCGTTCGAGATTCTGGGTCTGCCGGCCTTGAACGCGATCATCAAAGGCGATCTCCTCGTCGCGCACACGGAGCCGCCAGGCCCGCGCGACCCTCCCGGGCGGCAAGCCGCCACGACAGGTTCCCGGATAGGCGAGGCCGCCATCGACCGCCGGACGCGGCGCCGAGTCGGCAATCTCCTTGCGCGAGCAGCCACAACCGTAGGCCCGGCCAGCCGCCTTCAGCCGCTCCAGCGCCGCCGCATAGGCATCGAAACGCCGGCTCTGCCACAGGACCGGACCATCCCATTCGAAGCCGAAGGCCTCGAGTGTCGCCAGAATATCGTCCGCCGCCCCCGGAACATTGCGTGGCGTGTCGACATCCTCCATGCGCAGCAACCACTCGCCGCGATGGCTGCGCGCGTCGAGACAACTGCCGAGCGCCGCGACCAGCGATCCGAAATGCAGCGGGCCCGTGGGTGACGGGGCAAAACGGCCGCGATAACGGAAAGTAGGTTCAGGCACGACAAAGGTCCGGAAAAGATATCGAGCCTAGGCGAGATCGCCACGCCTGACAATAGAGCGGGGTCTGCTCCTCCGGACATGGCGTTAGAATCACGCCTCATTGGCAACCCGGAATATCAGGCAGCATGCTTTCTGAAGGCTCCAACCCCACTACGCCATGCGAAAATTAATCAGAAATTTCCAGTCCTACTGGCTGGCGGACGCCAGTTTCGTCACCTTGCTGATCATCCTAATCGCCGCAGTATTCGTACTCCCGGTAATCATGGAAATCACTAGCCACGGCGTGCTGCTGTTCAACATACTTCTGCTCAGCGTTTTCTTTTCAGGGATTTTCTCGACACGCAGCGTGGGGCTCATGTCCGTCTCCGCAATTCTGTTCAGCATTCACCTGACGCTGCGACTCATCCGTTTCGGGGAGAATCCGTATTCATTCTTTGTTCTGGAAAATGTCATAGGCATCGCCAATACGCTGGTATTCATTTATATCAACCTCCAGCTGCTGTTTCGCGACCAGATCGTGAATACTTACCGGATTGTCGGGGCGGTCAATGTTTACCTTTTGCTGGCGCTCATGGGGGCGCTGACTCTGGAAGTCATCCATGCGGCCACCGGCGTTTCGATAGGCGGCAATGTCGAGCTGAGCGGGAAGGACGATGACTATGTTCACTTCATTTACTTCAGCCTGGCTTCACTGACTACCGTGGGCTTCGGAGACATTTATGCCGTGAGTACTCCGGCCAGGATGCTGGCCACTTTTTTATCCACTCTGGGCATCCTGTTTCCGGCCATAGTCATCGCCCGCCTGGTCGGACTGGCTTCCAGCCGAAGCTGAGCGGCGTCAACAGGGAACCGACCACGGTTATTGTTCAAACAGGCCGCAAGGCTGCCTTGAATCCGATCCATTTTTACCCGTATTTTCAGGTCGACCGTTACAGGGCAGAGGGAAACGTGGTCTGCTCCCTGATATTTCCGGTCACCTTGCAGGAAGACTAGGCGGACAGTTCCCCGGCGAGAACACCCCGTGGCAGCACCGAGACCGCCATGTGCTCAGCCACGCTGTAGAGGCGCCGCAGCCGGTCGAGTATCTCGAGTTGCACACG
>Ga0116153_10002186_pt1 | contig 15981 bp, 12 predicted proteins | sample AD_UKC028_MetaG_FD_89896 | JGI IMG/M metagenome (GOLD analysis project Ga0116153, IMG submission 89896) | Active sludge microbial communities of municipal wastewater-treating anaerobic digesters from USA - AD_UKC028_MetaG | ecosystem: Engineered > Bioreactor > Anaerobic > Digestate | place: USA...
CCGAGCGACGACTGCCGGACCTGCAGGCCGCGTTGGTGTTGGTCCGCGCCGAACTGTGCCGGGCGGCCGGTGCTCCGGAGGAATCGGCGGCCGGGGAGGCGGCAGAATCGGCGGCCGGTGCGACCGAGAGCACCGCGGTCGATGAGATGTGGCGTACTGAATCGTTCATGTGAGTGATCGGACACACCCTGGATTCACCATGACCTGGGCACTCGCGATAACCTCGTAGGGAGAGCCGTCCGTTTCTGTCGGCGCGCCGTCGCGCCCGGCGCGGGGCAGAAATTCGGATCGAGAACTTGGGGTAGGAGACTTCGATGACCGCAGCGACAATTCCCGGACTTGATACCGCACCGACCGAGCATCCGGGCCTGCTGGCCTGGGTCGCCGAGATCGCCGAACTCACCCAGCCCGACCGCGTGGTGTGGGCCGACGGCTCGGACGAGCAGAACGCGGAACTGTGCGAGCACCTGGTAGCCGCCGGTACCTTCCAGAAGCTCAACGAGGACAAGCAGCCCAACTCCTACCTGGCGCTGTCCGATCCGTCCGACGTGGCCCGGGTGGAGTCGCGGACCTACATCTGTTCCGAGCGTGAGGTTGACGCGGGCCCGACCAATAACTGGATGGACCCCGCCGAGATGCGGCCGCTGATGACCGAGCTGTACCGCGGCTCGATGCGCGGCCGGACCATGTACGTCGTCCCGTTCTGCATGGGCCCGCTGGACGCCGAGGACCCCAAGCTCGGCGTGGAGATCACCGACTCGGAGTACGTCGTCGTCTCGATGAAGGTGATGACCCGGATGGGGCGCGCCGCGCTGGACAAGCTCGGCACCGACGGCTTCTTCGTCAAGGCGCTGCACTCGATCGGTGCGCCGCTGGAGCCCGGCCAGGCCGACGTGCCGTGGCCGTGCAACGAGACGAAGTACATCACCCACTTCCCGGAGACCCGGGAGATCTGGAGCTTCGGCTCCGGCTACGGCGGCAACGCGCTGCTCGGCAAGAAGTGCTACGCGCTGCGGATCGCCTCGGTGATGGCCCGCGACGAGGGCTGGATGGCCGAGCACATGCTGATCCTCAAGCTGATCAGCCCGGAGGACAAGGCCTACTACGTGGCGGCGGCGTTCCCGTCGGCCTGCGGCAAGACCAACCTCGCCATGCTGCAGCCCACCATCCCGGGCTGGCGCGCGGAGACCGTCGGCGACGACATCGCCTGGATGCGGTTCGGCAAGGACGGCCGGCTGTACGCCACCAACCCCGAGTTCGGTTTCTTCGGCGTCGCGCCGGGCACCAACTGGGACTCCAACCCGAACGCCATGCGCACCCTGGAAAAGGGCAACTCGGTGTTCACCAACGTCGCCAAGACCGATGACAACGACGTCTGGTGGGAGGCGCTGGAGGGTGAGCCGCAGCATCTGATCGACTGGCTGGGCAACGACTGGACCCCGGAGTCCGGCACCAAGGCCGCCCACCCCAACTCCCGGTACTGCACCCCGATCTCGCAGTGCCCGACGCTGGCCCCGGAGTGGGAGACCCCCGAGGGCGTGCCGATCTCGGCGATCCTGTTCGGCGGCCGGCGCAAGACCACCGTCCCGCTGGTGACCCAGGCACATGACTGGCAGCACGGTGTGTTCATCGGGTCGACGATCGGCTCCGAGCAGACCGCCGCCGCCGAGGGCAAGGTCGGCGCGGTGCGCCGCGACCCGATGGCGATGCTGCCGTTCATCGGCTACAACGTCGGCGACTACTTCCAGCACTGGATCAACATCGGCAAGAACAGCGACGAGTCCAAGCTGCCGAAGGTGTTCTTCGTCAACTGGTTCCGCCGCGGCGACGACGGCCGGTTCCTGTGGCCGGGCTTCGGTGAGAACAGCCGGGTGCTCAAGTGGGTCATCGAGCGGATCGAGGGTTCCGGCGAGGGTGCCAGCACCCCGATCGGTGTCGTCCCGACCGCGGCCGACCTGGACCTGAACGGCCTGGATGTCACCCTCGCCGATGTCGAGGAGGCGCTGAAGGTCGACGCCGACGAGTGGCGTGCCGAGCTGCCGCTGATCCAGGAGTGGTTCGACTTCGTCGGGGACAAGCTGCCGACCGGCATCAAGGACGAGTTCGACGCCCTCAAGCAGCGCCTCGCCTGACCGCACAACCGTTGATCGCCCGGGTCCGTCTGGACCCGGGCGATCTGCGTTTATCCGGCCATCCGCCGGACTTGAGGTTAGCCACAAACAAAAGTTAGGGCAGCCGAAATATCTGTTTTAAGGCCACGAACTGCGCAGTTGCGCTGAGGTGTCCGGTAAACGAATAGACGACCTACGTTGCTAGCTCCCCGATGCTGAGGTAAGGTTCACCTCAGCGAAGGGGAGTAGTTCCGTTTCCGCCCGGCGGGAATGCGGATGGTCGACATACTGGCGGCACGCGTGCCGCCCGGTCATCCACCGGGTACCCAATCCGGCGAGCGAGACCTTCAGGCCGACACCCGTTGTCGACCCGAGGTCTCGCTGCGCAGTTACGAGAATCCGGGTCGCAGGACCCGAAGGGGCACCGCGATGACGCCCGACACCCTCACCGAAACACCGGCCGATGCGCCGCCGACCCGGCGGACGCTGGCCCGCTCCCTGGGCCTGACCGCGGTGTTCATCCTCCCGGCGCTGGTGCTGCGGATCGGCGGCATCCATCCCGAGCCGGTGCTCACCGTCATCGTCTACGGCGCGGCCGTCGTCGCCGCCAGCTTCCTGCTCGCCTGGGCCGCCGAGGCCGCCCAGATCGATGTCTCCGGCGGCCTGGCGATCGCCGCGCTGGCGCTCATCGCGGTGCTGCCCGAATACGCCGTCGACCTCTACTACGCCTACGTCTCCGGGTCGGACCCCGCCTACGTCCAATACGCCGCGGCGAATATGACCGGGTCGAACCGGCTGCTGATGGGCATCGGCTGGCCGGTGGTGGTGCTGGTCAGCCTGTGGCTCGCCAAGCGGATGTCCGGACGCCGTGCGTCGGTGCTGCAACTGGAGCCCAGCAACCGGCTCGAGCTGGGCTTCCTGCTGATCGCCGGCATCGTCGCGTTCGTCATCCCGGCCACCGGGCGGATCCACCTGACATTCGGCATCGCACTGCTGGCCTGGTTCGGGTTCTACCTCTACAAGCTGTCCCGCGGCGGCGTCGAGGAACCGGAGCTGATCGGCACGGCCGCCGCCATCGGCGCGCTGCCGGATCGGCCTCGCCGCACCCTGGTGATCGCGCTGTTCGTGATCGCCGCGGCGGTCATCCTGGCCTGCGCCGAGCCATTCGCCGAGTCGCTGATCGGCGCGGGCACCCAGCTGGGCATCGACCAGTTCCTGCTCGTGCAGTGGCTGGCCCCGCTGGCCTCCGAGGCGCCCGAGTTCATCATCGCGATCATCTTCGCCAGCCGGGGCAAGGGCACCGCGGCGATCGCCATGCTGATCTCGTCGAAGGTCAACCAGTGGACGCTGCTGGTCGGCTCGCTGCCGATCGCGCACCTGGCCGGCGGCGGCAGCACCGCGCTGGTGCTCGACGGACGGCAGATCGAGGAGATGTTGCTGACCGCGACGCAGACCATGATGGGCGTCGCGCTGATCCTGGCGCTGCGATTCCACCGGCACACCGCGTGGGCGCTGCTCGGGTTGTTCCTGGTGCAGTTCGTCATCATCTCCGAGCACGGCCGGGTGATCCTGTCCTGCGTGTACGCCGCGCTGGCGGTGGCCGGGCTGGTGATCAACCGCCGGGAGATCCTGGCGACGCTGCGGGCGCCGTTCGGCGCGGTGGCCGAAGCCGAGGGAGCGTCGTCCGGGGCGGTGCCGTCCGAGGGTGCGGCGTCCGAGGGTGCGTTCGCGGGTGTGCCCACGGCGGTGCGGTCCGGGGGCGGGCGGTCCTGACCCCGGCGCGGGCGTCCACGGCAGTGACAAAAGTGAGTGCTTGTGTAAAGTTTCTTCCGGCGCGGCCGCGCCTCGATTAGTACTTGACACCTGTCAACTTCGTCGAAGTAGAGTCATCGCATGCAGATCCGCGAGCACACCGGTCCCGGCGCGGGCGACAAGCCCGCCATCGTGATGTACCCGTCGGGCACCGAGGTCAGCTTCCGGGAGCTGGAGGCCCGGGCCAACCGGCTGGCGCACTTCTTCCGGTCCCGCGGGCTGGCCGAGGGCGACGCGGTCGCGATCCTGATGGAGAACAACGAGCACTACCACGCGGTGATGTGGGCGGCGCGGCGCGCCGGGCTGTACTACGTGCCGATCAACACCCACCTGGCCGCGGCGGAGGCGGCCTACATCATCGCCAACAGCGGTGCCCGGGCGGTCATCGGATCCACCGCGCTGGCCGACGTGCTGGCGCAGCTGCCCGCCGAGCTGCCCGACGGGATGCCGGAACTGCTGCTGGTGGCCGGCGCCGGACCGGCACCCGAGGGCTGGCTGCGCTACCCGCAGTGCGTCGCCGACCAACCCGAGCAGCCGATCGACGACGAGATCGAGGGCGACCTGCTGCAGTACTCCTCGGGCACCACCGGTCAGCCCAAGGGCATCAAACGGGAACTGCCGCACGTGCATCCAGCGCAGACGCCCGGCCCGATGGCCGCGTTGATCGCGTTCTGGATGCAGCCCGACGCGGTCTACCTCAGCCCGGCGCCGCTGTACCACACCGCGCCGTCGGTCTGGAGCATGCAGGCGCAGGCCGGTGGCATCACCACGGTGGTGATGGAACGGTTCGACGCCGAGGGCTGCCTGGACGCCATCGCCCGGCACCGGGTCACCCACGGTCAGTTCGTCCCGGTGATGTTCACCCGAATGCTGAAATTGCCCGCCGCCGTGCGGGATTCCTACGACGTGTCCAGCCTGCAGCGGGTCATTCACGCCGCGGCCCCGTGCCCGGTGCCGATCAAGAAGCAGATGATGGATTGGTGGGGGCCGATCGTGGACGAGTACTACGCGTCCTCCGAGGCCATCGGCGCCACCATGATCACCGCCGAGGACTGGCTGACCCACCCCGGCTCGGTCGGCAAATCCGCGCTGGCGACCATTCACATCCTCGGTGAAGACGGCGAGGAACTGCCCCCCGGATCCCCGGGCGAGATCTATTTCGAGGGCGGAAGGGATTTCGAGTACCTCGGCGATGCGGCCAAGACCGCGTCATCGCGGGACCGGCACGGCTGGCGCACCTGCGGCGACGTCGGCTACCTCGACGAGGACGGGTTCCTCTACCTGACCGACCGCCGGCACCACATGATCATCTCCGGCGGCGTGAACATCTACCCGCAGGAGACCGAGAACATGCTCGTCAGCCACCCGAAGGTGGCCGACGCCGCGGTGTTCGGCATCCCCGACGACGAGATGGGCCAGAGCGTGCAGGCCGTCGTGCAGACCGTCGACCCGGCCGACGCCACCGCGGACTTCGCCGACGAGCTGCTGGACTGGCTGCGAGATCACCTGTCGCACTTCAAGTGTCCGCGATCGATCGTCTTTGAGCCGGCGCTGCCGCGCACCGATGCCGGCAAGCTCTACAAGCAGTCGCTGATCGACAAGTACTCCCGGTGACCGGGCCGCTGCGGGTCGTCGACCTGGCCGACGACCCGGACGACGCGGATCCCAGCACCGTCGGGGAGGTGATCGTCGCGGTCGGTGACCCGGCCGCGCCGAACGCGCAGTACTGGCTGCAGGCAGCCAGCTTCACCCTGCTGCCCGGCGACATCGGCGACCGCCGAGCGATCGCGGTGGATTCGGTGGACGCCGCGGTCGCCGAGCTGGCCGAGCGGGTGGCGCGCTGGCCGCAGGCCGCCGCGGTCTGCGACGACGTGCTGCGCGCGCTGGACCCGCAGGCACCCGCGCGGTCCGGGGTCATCACCGAATCGCTGGCCTACTCGACGCTGCAGGCCGGCCCGGAGTTCGCCCGCTGGCTCGCCGAGCGGGGCCCGGCCCGGGTGCCCGAGAGCGCCGACCCGGTGCTCGTCGAACGCACCGGGAACACCGTCGTCATCCGGTTCAACCGCCCGCAGCGGCACAATGCCTTCTCCACTCCAGCCCGCGCCGCGCTGCTCGACGGCCTGCGGGTGGTGCTGCTGGATCCCGACGTCACCGAACTGATCTTCACCGGCAACGGTCCGTCCTTCTGCAGCGGCGGTGACCTCGGCGAATTCGGCACCTTCGCCGACCCGTCGTCGGCGCACCTGGCCCGCACCCGGCACAGCCCGGCGCTGGCACTGGACGCGGTCACCGCCCGGCTGGGCACCGCCGCCCGCGCCGAAATCCACGGCCGGGTGCTGGGCAGCGGGCTGGAGATGGCCTGCTACTGCGGCACCGTGGTCTGCGATCCGGCCGCCGTGTTGGGTCTGCCCGAGCTGAGCCTGGGGCTGCTGCCGGGGGCCGGCGGCACCGTCAGCATCACCCGGCGGATCGGGCGCTGGCGCACCGGCTACCTGGTGCTCTCCGGGCACACCATCGACGCGACCACCGCGCTGGCCTGGGGGCTGGTCGACGAGCTGAGCGAAAGGCGATGAGCGTGAACACGATCCGCGCGGGCGGGCCCTACTTCGATGACCTGACCCGCGGTCAGCGCTTCGACTGGGCGCCGTCGATGACGCTGACCGACGGGGTGGCCGCCGTGCACCAGTCGATCCTCGGCGACCGGATGCGGTTGCCGCTGGACGCCGAGCTGTCCCGCGCGGTCACCGGCGGCCGGATCGCCCACCCCGGACTGGTCTGCGACGTCGCGATCGGCCAATCCACCCTGGTCACCCAGCGGGTCAAGGCCAACCTGTTCTACCGCGGCCTGCGGTTTCACCGGCTGCCGATGATCGGCGACACCCTGGCCACCCGAACCGAAGTGGTTGGCCTCAAACAGAATTCGATCCGGCCCGACCGGCCCGCGACCGGCCTGGCCGCACTGCGGATGACGACGGTCGACCAGGACGGCCGGCTGGTGCTGGACTTCCACCGCTGCGCGATGTTGCCGCTGAGCGCGGAGCTGGCCACCGGGCATGCCGATGACCTGTCCGGAATCGGCGACAACGACGGCGCGGCCGCCGATCCCACCGGCGGCTGGGACGCCGACGCGTACCGCCGCCGGGTGCCCGGCCCGCACTTCGATCCCGCCGTGGCCGGTGCGGTGCTGACCAGCACCCCCGACGTGGTCAGCAGCGCACCCGAACTCGCCCGGCTGACCCTGAACATCGCCGCCGCCCACCACGGCGCCCGGCGGCTGGTCTACGGCGGCCACACCATCGGCCTGGCACTGGCCCAGGCCTGCCGGCTGCTGCCGAACCTGGTGACCGTATTGGCTTGGCAGTCCTGCGATCACACCGGACCCGTGCACGAGGGCGATGTGCTGCACAGTGAGCTGCACATCGAGGCCGCCGCGCCCAATGGGGTGCTGACGCTGCGCTCGCTGGTCTACGCCGCCGGCGCCGAGGAACCCCGGCCGGTGCTGGACTGGCGCTACACCGCGCTGATGTTCTGAGCGCGGGTGCGCCCGCAGGCCGGGGCCAGCGCACCCGGGCACCCGGATCGTCACACCGCCGGGAAACGGGTTGCGGAACAATGGCCGGTGTGAACGATGCGGCGGCGCGCTGGGCGGCCGGTGGACTGGCGGCCCTGACCGGCCACGCCGACGGCCCCCCGGACTTCGGCCGGGCCGCCGTGTTGGCCGCCGCCACCGACGCCCGCCCCGATGCCGGCCTGCTGCTGACCGGGCGGGCCGGGCTGCTCGGGCTGACCCGGCGCGGCACGGTCAGCGCCGGCGGCGCGACCCGGCTGCTGCCCGCCGCCGACGGCTGGATCGCCCTGACGCTGTCCCGGCCCGACGACCTCGATGCGGTCCCGGCGCTGCTGCGCCGTGATGGGCTGGGCGCCGACCCGTGGCCGGCGCTGACCGGCTGGGCGGCCACCCGGCCCGCCGCCGAGATCGTGGAGCGGGCGGTGCTGCTGGACCTGCCGGTCGCCGCCCTCGGCGAGACCGCGCCCGCCGCGCCGCGGGTGCACCGCCTCGGCCCGAGCGCCGCACCCCGGTCGCCGGCCGGGCTGCTGGTCGCCGACCTCACCTCGATGTGGGCCGGGCCGCTGTGCGGGCGGCTGCTCGCCGACGCCGGGGCCACCGTCGTCAAGGTGGAAAGCCCCCGCCGCCCGGACGGCACCCGGGCCGGGGACCGCCGGTTCTTCGACTGGATCAACACCGGAAAGCTCTCCTACGCGGCGGATTTCGACGTCGACGCCGATCGGCTGCGCGCCCTGATCGGGGCCGCCGACGTGGTGCTGGAGGGCTCCCGGCCCGCGGCGCTGACCCGCCGGGGGCTTGGCCCCGGCGACGTCGCCGGCCCGCCGGGGCGGGTGTGGCTGCGGGTCACCGGCCACGGCGCGGAATCCGGGCGGGTCGCGTTCGGCGACGACGCCGCCGTCGCCGGCGGCCTGGTCGGCGCCGGCGGGGGAACGCCGGTGTTCTGCGGCGACGCCATCGCCGACCCGCTGACCGGTATCGCCGCCGCCGCCGCGGTGATCGAGTCGTTGACCCGCGGGGGCGGCGAACTGATCGAGCTGTCGATGGCCGCCGTCGCGGCGAACTACGCTGCGCTGCCGGTGATCTCGCCCGGGCATCCGCCGCAGGCGCGGCCCCCGGTCGCACCGCCGCCGTCGGCACCGGCCGCCGCCCTCGGTGCCGACACCGCCGCGGTGGACCGGCTGGTCGCCGACCGGAGCCCGCGGTGCTGATCACCCGGGCGGTGCTGCTCGACGGCGCAGACCCGGGCGGTGCGGAACCCGGCGGCGGGGGCACCGTCGACATCCGGGTCGGCGACACCATCACCGCGGTCGCCGCGCGGCTCAAACCCGTTGCCGGCGAGGACGTTCTGGACGCCGCCGGCGCGCTGGTGCTGCCCGGGCTGCACGATCACCACGTGCACCTGCGGGCGGCGGTCGCCGCGCACGACTCGGTCCGGGTCGGCCCGCCGCAGGTGGCCGGCCCCGCCGAGTTCCGGCACGCGCTGCGCACCGCCGCCCCCGGGGCCGACGGCTGGATCCGGGCGGTGGGCTACCACGACAGCGTGGCGGGCCCGCTGGACGCCGCCGCCCTCGACGCCGTCGTCGAAAACCTCCCGGTCCGGGTGCAGCACCGCAGCGGCGCCCTGTGGATCGTCAACTCCGCCGGGCTGGCCGTCCTGGGCCGCACCGGCCATCCCGACGGCCGCTTCCACCGCGACACCGAGGCGCTGCAGCTGCCCGGGCGGGCCCCCTCTGCGGCGGCGCTGAGCACAAGGCTGCTGAGCCACGGCGTCACCGGGCTCACCGACGCCACCCCCGGCCAGCGCCCGGCGGACCTGGAAAACCTTGCCGCCGCAGCACAATCCGGCGAGATCGCCCAGCGCCTGCACGCGATGGCCCCGGCCGGCACCGCCGCCGTCGCCGGCATCACCCTCGGCCCGGCGAAACTCATCCTCGATGACACCGACCTGGACCTGGACCGGGTGAGCGACTGGATCGCCGACAGTCACCGCCTCGATCATCCGGTGGCCGTGCACTGCGTGACCGACGCCCAGCTGGTGGTGACGATGGCGGCGCTGCGCGAGGCGGGGCGGCACCCCGGCGATCGGATCGAGCACGCCGCGCTGGTGCCCGACGACTGCGTCGCCCAGCTCGCCGAACTGGGCGTCACCGTCGTCACCCAGCCGAACTTCGTCGCCGAGCGGGGCGATGAGTACCTGGCCGAGGTGCCCGCGGCCGACCGGCACCGGCTGTGGCGGGTCGCCAGCCTGCGGAGCGCCGGGATCCCGCTGGCGTTGTCCACCGACCTGCCGTTCGGCGATGCCGACCCGTGGCGCGTCGTCGCCGCGGCCGCACACCGGCGCACCCCGTCCGGGCGGCTGCTCGGCGCCGACGAGCGGGTCTCGGCGGCGGTGGCGCTGCGGATGCTGCTGGGCCGCCCCGAGGCCCCGGCCCGGCCGCGGCGGATCGCACCCGGGCAGCCCGGGGACATCTGCGTGCTCGCCGGAAACCCGGTCGAGGCGCTCGCCGAACCGGATTCCGGCCGGGTCGCGGCCACGATCATCGGCGGCCGGGTGGCCTGGCGGCGCTGAGCGCGGCGCCCGGCAGTGCCCGCCCCGCGCGGCTCAGTCGGCCGCGGAGTCCAGCGTCCGGGTCAGCCAGGAGATCTGCCCGTCGAACCAGTCCCGGCTGACCTTGGTCTTGGGGGCCAGCTGATCGAAACCGTGGAACGCGCCCGGCACCACCAGCACCTCGGTGGGCACCCCCGCCGCGCTGAGCGCGTCGGCGTAGGCCAGGTCCTCGTCGTGGAACAGGTCGTGGGTGCCCACCCCGATCCAGGCCGGCGGCAGGCCGGCCAGGTCGGTCCGGCGGGCCGGCACCGCGAGGTTCGGGTCGGTGTCACCGAGGTAGGACCGCCAGCCGTACGCATTGCTGCGGCGGCCCCACAACCGGAACGTCGCTTTGTCCTCGTTGCCGTCATAGGAGGTGCGGTCATCGAGCATCGGGTAGACCAGCACCTGCGCGGCCAGCTTCGGGGCACCCCGGTCGCGGGCCAGCAGCGCCAGCGCGGCGGCCAGCCCGCCCCCGGCGCTGGCCCCGGCCACCACCAGCCGGGTCGGGTCGACCCCGGGCAGCGCGGCGAGCCAGCTCAGCGCCGCATGGCAGTCCTCCAGCGGCGCCGGGTAGGGATGTTCGGGGGCCAGCCGGTAGTCGACCGCGGCCACCACCGCACCGAGTCGGTCGGCGAGCTGCCGGCACAGCGCGTCGTCCTGGGCCGGGCTGCCGATCAGGTAGCCGCCGCCGTGGATCCACAGCACCGCGGGCGCGGGCGCGGTCTGGTTCGGCGGCCGGAACAGCCGCAGGGTCAGCGGCCGGATCGGCTGGCGGGGCAGTACCCGGGCGATGTTGCGCAGCTCCGGATGAATTTCGGCGAGGGTCACCTGGGCCACCGTAGCCGACGGCCGCGGCCGGGCCGGATCACTCCGGGCGGCCCGTTAATTGCGCGCGGGCCCGATCGTCGGAACCCAGCAGCGGCAGGCCCTGCTCGCGCATCCCGCGCACCCAGTCCAGGAACCGGGCGATCGCCACCGCGGTGTAGTGGCCGTGCGAGGAACCGAACAGGTCGAACGCGTGCTGGGCGCCGGGGATCTCGGCGTACACCACCGGCGCGGTCGACGCCGGGGTCAGCGCGGCCACGAAGTCGCGGGCCTCCTCCACCGGGATCAGCGAATCGTTGCTGCCGTGCAGCACGAAGAACGGCGGCGCGTCGGCGTGCACGTGGTTGATCGGGGAGGCGTCGGCGTAGATCTCCGGGTGGGTCCGGTAGTCCTTCTTCATCACCAGCCACCGCAGCAGCATCTTGACGAACAGCCCGCGCCCGACGCCCTCGGTGGACAGCATGTCGTAGCGGCCGTACACCGGCACCGCGGCGGCCACCGAGGTGTCCGCGTCGGCGAAGCCGGGCTGCCAGGCCGGATCGTTGGCCGTCAGCGCGGCCAGCGCGCACATGTGCCCGCCCGCCGAGCCGCCGCTGACCGCGATGAAGTCGGGGTCACCGCCGTATTCGGCGATGTGCTCGTGCACCCAGGCCAGCGCGCGCTTGACGTCGACGATCTGGTTGGGCCAGGTGTGCAGCGGGCTGACCCGGTAGCCGATCGACACGCAGACCCAGCCCTCGTCGGCCAGGTGCCCCAGCAGTGGGTAGGCCTGCGGCCGGCGCATGCCGATCACCCAGGCGCCGCCGGGGATGTTGACCAGCACCGGCGCCTTGGCGTTGGGCTTCATGTCGTGGCGGCGCCAGATGTCGGCGCGGTTGGCCCGGTGCGGGCCGTAGCGGACGACGTCGGCGCGCTCCACGTAGCGGCGGCGGGCCGAGCCGGCGCGGAACAGCCCGGCCGCCAACCGGATCCGGCTGGGCCGGACCACCTCGGTGTAGCTGGGTCCGAGCTCCTCGCGCAGCGGCTCCTCGAAGTACGGGGAGGAGCGCAGGTTGCGTTGATGCACCCCGGCCAGCAGCACCCAGGACGCCGCGGTCAGCAGCAGGGCCAGCATCCCGGAGCGGCCGCCGAAGTCGCCGCGGCGCCAGCGCCGCGCGGCGTCGATCACCGAGGCGGTACCCAGCCAGGGGGCCAGCTCGCCGGCCGGCCAGCCGAAGGAGAACGACCAGATGGCGCCGTAGCCGTCCCGGGTGACCGGCCGAACGGCGTTGGCGGCGTTGGCCAGTTCCGCGGCGGCCCGGATCAGGGTGCGCCGCGGCGAGCGGGTGCGTGGCATGTGTCGTGGAACCTTTCAGCCGATGACCGGGAGTCGTCGTTGCGCGGCGAGCCGGTCCAGCGCCGCCTGCATGACGGCGCGCACGTGGGTGTCGACCTCGTCGATGTCGGGGTCGGGGCCGAACGTCTCGGTCAGGTCGATCGGCTCGAGGGCCTGCATCACGATCTTCGACGGCAGCGGCGCGTTGATCGGCAGCACCACCGACAGCCCGAACGGAAAGCCGACCGAGATGGGCAGGATCCGGGCCCGCACTAGCCGGTGCAGCCCCAGCATTCGGGCCAGCGCGGTGCCGCGGGACAGGAACAGCTGGGTCTCCTGCCCGCCGATCTGCACGACGGGCACGATCGGCACGCCGGCGTCCAGCGCGGTCCGGACATAGCCGGTGCGGCCGTCGAAGTCGATGGTGTTGCGGGCGGTGAACGGCCGGTACACGTCGTAGTCCCCGCCGGGGAAGACCACCACCACGCCGCCGTCGCGCAGCGCGGCCGCGGCGTTGCCCGGGTTGGCCGGGATGAAGCCGAAGCTGCGGAAGACGTCGCCCAGCGGGCTGGCGAACAGCAGGTCGAAGCTCAGCGTGAACAGCGGCCGGCGATACCCGAACCGGCGGTAGAAGGCGTTGGCGAACACCGGCAGGTCCATCGCCAGCATCCCGCCGGAGTGATTCGCCACCACCAGCGCCGCGCCGTCGGGGAACGCGTCCAGGCCGTGGACCTCGGCGCGGTGGTAGGCCCGGATCAGCGGGCCCATCGTCGAGACGTACCGGCGGACCCGGTCCGGGTTCCAGTCGGCGCCGGGAGCCCGCGGCACCGGGGAGGGATCGTTGGTGGCCACGTCCGATGGGCTCCCTTCAGGTCACCGGTCATGGTACCGGCCGGTACTCACCGGCCCCGGGGCGACGGCCGAGGATCGCCGGGGGCCGCTCCGGTAATGCTTTCGGTATCCTCTATCGTCGGCGGCATGAGCGATGACTCCGCCACCGAACCCGCCGTCCTCGTCGAGCAGCGTGACCGCATTCTGCTCATCACGATCAACCGTCCGAACGCCAAGAACGCCGTCAACCTGGCGGTCAGCCAGGGGCTGGCCGACGCGATGGACCGGCTGGACGCCGACCCGGGCCTGTCGGTGGGCGTGCTGACCGGCGCGGGCGGCTCGTTCTGCGCGGGCATGGACCTCAAGGCGTTTGCCCGCGGCGAGCGCTGCGACATCGACGGCCGCGGCCTTGGCTTCACCCAGTGCCCGCCGGCCAAGCCGCTGATCGCGGCGGTCGAGGGCTACGCGCTGGCCGGCGGCACCGAGGTGGCGCTGTCGTGCGACCTGATCGTCGCGGCGAACGACTCCGCGTTCGGCATCCCGGAGGTCAAGCGCGGCCTGGTCGCCGGCGGCGGCGGGCTGCTGCGGCTGCCGCAGCGCATTCCGTACGCCATCGCCATGGAACTGGCGCTGACCGGTGACAACCTGTCCGCGGCGCGGGCCAATGAGCTGGGCCTGGTCACCACGCTGACCGAGCCGGGCGGGGCGCTGGCGGGCGCGCTGGCGCTGGCCGAGAAGATCTGCGCCAACGGCCCGCTGGCCGTCGCCGCCACCAAGAAGATCATCGTGGCGTCGCGGTACTGGGGCGAGCAGGAGCAGTGGACCGAGCAGATGCAGATCCTGGCGCCGGTGTTCCTGTCGAAGGACGCCCGCGAGGGTGCCGTCGCGTTCGCCGAGAAGCGTGCCCCGCAGTGGACCGGTAGCTGAGCGGCTACCGGCAGAGCGCGGCGAGCCGGGCCGACGCGGTCTCGGCGGCCTGCAGCCGGACGGCCTGGGCCGGGTCGTCGTCGGTCTCGCCGGCGAGCTGATGGATCCCTAACCCGACCAGGGCGTTGCCCAGGGCGCGCGCCTGTTCGGCAAGGTCGGGCGGGGTGGCGGCGGTGACCTCGTCGAGCAGGTAGTGTCCGCCGCCGAGGGTGGCCAGCCGGGCGTTGGCGGCCACCGCATGCTTGGCGACGGGTTCGGTGCCGAGCTCGGTCTTGGTCTGCAGACCGACCGCGGTTTGTACGACCTGCGCGGCCGCGCAGGTGCGGTCCTTTGCCGACTCGACCGATTCGGTGTGGGCCCCGCCGGTGTGCGGCTCGTCATCGCGGTTCAGCGCGACGAAGATAGAGATGGCCAGCGCGGCCATCGAGAGCACCAGCGTCATCGGCAGGATCCAGCTGTGGCCGGCGCCGGTCAGCCGCGGAGATGTCGCCGGCGCGGCCACCCGGGCGCCGGTCACCTCGGCGCCGGTGCGCCCGGCGTCGACGTCGCTGGGCTGGGGGCGCTCGTTCTCGGCCATGCGGGGGATCCTAACCATCCGATGCGCTGCGCTTCGGTGAAGTGAAATGCCTGGCTGTGGTTTAATCGGAGAATCATGTTCTTCCTTTCGGATAATGGCAATCTTGGGCGGTGTCGGTGAGTATCTCGCTTCTGCTGGAGATGGCCGTTTCGGGTGATCCGGAGCGGACCGCGGTGGTTTCCGACGACATGCGACTGACCACCCAGGAACTGTCCGACCTGGCCGACGGCGGCGCCGGCGTCATCGCCGGCTCCGGCGCCGAGCACGTCGTCTACATCGGCGCGGGCGGTGCATTGCTGCCGCTGCTGCTGTTCTCCTCGGCGCGGGCCGCCCGGGCCTTCACCCCGATCAACTACCGACTGTCCGCCGAGGGCATCCAGGCGCTGATCGAGCGGTTGCCCAACCCACTGGTGATCGTCGACCCCCGCTACCGCGACATGGTCGGCGACGCCGGCCTGGCGGTGCTGGAGTCCGCGGAGTTCCTCGCCGCCGCCCGCACCGCCGAACCGGTCGCCGAGTTCGCCGACCCCGACGACGTCGGGGTGGTGCTGTTCACCTCCGGCACCACCAGCGCCCCCAAGGCCGTCGAACTCACCCACAACAACCTGACGTCCTACATCACCGGCACCGTCGAGTACGGCGCCGCCGAACCGGGCGACGCCGCGCTGATCTGCGTGCCGCCGTATCACATCGCCGGGGTGTCCGCGGCGCTGTCCAACCTGTACGCGGGCCGAAAGATGGTGTATCTGCCCAACTTCGACGCCGAGCGCTGGGTCGACCTGGTGCAGCAGGAGGCCGTCACTTCGGCCACCGTGGTGCCCACCATGCTGGACCGGATCGTCGCGGTGCTGGAGGCCGGCGGGGACCGGCTGCCGAGCCTGAAGACGCTGGCCTACGGCGGCTCCAAGGTCGGGCTGCCGCTGGTCCGCCGGGCGCTGTCGCTGCTGTCGCACGTCGGCTTCGTCAACGCCTACGGACTGACCGAGACCAGCTCCACCATCGCGGTGCTGGGCCCCGAGGACCACCGCCTCGCGCACGGCCACGACGACAAATCGCTGGCCCGCCGGCTCGGCTCGGTCGGCCGGCCGGTGCCGGGCATCGAGGTGCAGATCCGCGACGAGGCAGGCACCGTGCTCGGCCCCGGCGAGACCGGCGAACTGTTCGTCCGGGGCGAGCAGGTCTCCGGCCGCTACACCGGCATCGGCTCGGTGCTCGACGAGCAGGGCTGGTTCCCCACCCGCGACATCGCCAGCCTCGACGAGGGCGGCTACCTGTTCATCTCCGGGCGCAGCGACGACACCATCATCCGCGGCGGGGAGAACATCGCCCCGGCCGAGCTGGAGGACGTGCTGATCGAGCACCCCGACGTCCACCAGGTCGCCGTGGTCGGCGCCGAGGACGCCCAGTGGGGCCAGATCATCGTCG
>Ga0116153_10002203_pt1 | contig 15894 bp, 9 predicted proteins | sample AD_UKC028_MetaG_FD_89896 | JGI IMG/M metagenome (GOLD analysis project Ga0116153, IMG submission 89896) | Active sludge microbial communities of municipal wastewater-treating anaerobic digesters from USA - AD_UKC028_MetaG | ecosystem: Engineered > Bioreactor > Anaerobic > Digestate | place: USA...
AGTACCAGGGATACACCGAGTATGACGGCAGACCTGCCACCCTGAGCTTGACCTTCAGCGGGCTCTATGTGACAGGCAAGCTGCATGTTAATCCAGTCTGTGAGCAGAACTCTCATCTCACCGGGGTCGGCCTGGATCTATCAGGCAAAGCCACAGGCCTCTGGGAGGACCGGAGCACAACCATAACCGGAGACTGGATCGGAGGGGACACGGACCCCTGCAGCGGCAGCACCATCAAAGACGATCCCTCCTATCCCAATGTGGGCAGTTTCACAATATCAATGGAGGAGCGCGGCAGCGATAGCAAGATCAGGCTGATCAGGATGCCAACGGGCTACGGCTATGTGTTCAAGGCCAAGGGATTGGTATTATCGGGAGGTGAAGGCAGCGGCAAACCCGACCTCAAGCTGACCGAGATCTCTGTTCCAACCGGCATCGGTCCGGGAATGGAGGCCGAGATTGTGGCCACATTTAAAAACGAGGGCTCAGGCGATGCTGGTCCCTTCCGCCTCTATGGCTATGCCTTCCCCAGCAAGGATTATCAGAAGAGTTCAGAATCGGAGCCCGTTGCCGTCCAGGGGCTGGGTGCCGGCCAGATCGCCAGTGCCAGCATACCCATATCCATAGCATCAGGCGCGCCGGCGGGCACTTTTGACATCAAGGTGGCCATAGACAACTCCAACTATGCCGGACCGGGAGAGGTGCTGGAGACAGACGAGAACAACAATGAGATGTGGAAAAGGAAGGTATCGGGAGCGGAGGCGGTCGCCCCTGCCGGGGGCCTGGCTGACCTCGCTGACCTTGCCGTCACCGAAGTCCGATTTGATCCCAGCCAGCCTCAGTCATCGGATAAGCTGACCTTTATCATGGGCCTCAAGAACCTGGGGGGAGAAAAGGCAGAGGGATTCAACGCTGGATTCTACCTTTCCGCTGACAGGGATATCAGCACCGACGACATCTACATCGGCTACGGGGTCATTGATCTGGAGCCGAACGAGTCCAAGAGCGGACCGGTTCCCTGCGATCTGCCCGAGACCCTGGCTCCGGGCCTCTACTATATCGGGGTAATCGCCGATCCGCTGGAAAAGCTGGTTGAGTCAGACGAGACAAACAACGCTATGGCCACCGATGAGCCGGTCTTCGTCCCAACATCGTTTAGCCGGATTTCCGGCCAGCCTCTGGGCTCGAATATGCCCGGCTCGCAGTCTGAGACGATCTATCTGCAGCCTGGCGAGACCCATACCTATCAGATGCCCCCCGCTGCCTTTGCCGACGGAAAGAGCTTTGCCGAGCAGGGCATTGTCTCTCTGACCCAGTCTGATTACAGGAACTTCGTCAAATGGGGCCCAACTGATGTGCTTAGCGGAGACGGAGAGGAGACTTTAGGCACCGGCAATTCCATCACCCTGACCGCTAAAAAGGAGGGATCTGCCACTGTCAGCATGACTGTTTTCTGGGAGGCTAAGTGGCAGGATGGCCGGGTCACTCAGGGCTATCAGGATTTCACCTGGAATGTTATCGTGGGCCGGGACTATTCGGATGGCAGCCTGGATAAGGGCAAGAGCTCATCGAGTACCACCTCTGCCAAGAAGGGCTCAATTGTCAGCGGCAAGATCAGGGGCAGGGTCATCTACCGGCCTACCGGGGAGCCGGTGGCAGGAGCCGCCATCCACAGCATAGACTTTGAGGATGAGGCAAAGGGAGGATATCCGGTAGGATCGGGGGGAGAGATGCTGAAGACCGCCTCCGACGGCTCATTTGAGATAGACATAGCAAGATCGGTGCCCTCGGGCCTGGAGCCGGGCAGATTCTGGATAAGGATAATCAAACCCTATGAGGGATACTTAACCAGCAAGGTCTGGGATACCACCTGCCTGGATTTGTGGGTTGTTCAGAGCCCGCGGAAGACATTCTCTCTTGATAAGGACGCTCTTCAGGCCGGGACGGTAGATGTGGGAGTGATTGAGATGGACCAAGCCTTCCGGGCGGTGCCGGGGATGGAGTGCCCCGTCGATCCTGAAACGGGCGGGCCGATAGAGGATGCGGGGTGGCCGTGAGCGGGAGCACCCTGGTGGATCATCGGAAACGGCTCCCTGCACCGGCCCTTCAGCATCTTTTTGCGGGATATCGATGAGCTACCGGGCAGAAGATGGTCAATCTCATATCCCAGCGCTATATCACGCCCGAGAAGCAGCCCGATCATCCCAGGCGCAGCTACGCCTACGTAAAAGGGCAGATGCAGATCTATGGGGGAAGGCCGGAGCTGGTCATAATCTCTTCCGGGCAGATATCATGATGGGCTGGCGAAATAATCGGAATAGTTAAACTTTCTTTTGGGAGAAAATGGTGGGCTTAACCAAGTTTTCTTCCTTCGACTTTTGCCCTAATGCACATTGCAGCCATCCCAAGGACCTGATGTAGAACCAATCTGAAACAGGGGGCTTAAAATAATTTCACACAGAGAAATAAATGGTGGAGAGGTCAGGATGCCTGAAGGCAAACTGGCCAATGTCATCCTACGGCTTCTTCTCAATCTTTTTCGACGCTTGTCCGTCTGCATACCCCTGACCGATTACATAACCTCCAACAATTCCTGTGATCGCCGTCAATATTCCAGAAATGTTGTCCTTAGTCACCAGATCTTTGAACAATATGATAAACGCAGCCAGCAATGCGAGTCCAGCCAATGTAATAAAAAATTTCCTGCTATCAAGCTTGTTTTCGCCTTGTCCCTGTTTGATAACATCTCCTTCTTTGACCCCAGCCGCCAATTTCCCTAAGGTTAACTTGTCGTTCTCATTTCCCATTCTCTATTTCCTCCTCGATTATTTTTGATAATATTGGATTCCCTACTGTAAAAAGATGTTGATTGATCATCATTTATTAGCTCTAAATCTCTGCAGTCTCCGCTACATCAGATGACTTCGGCTTTGCGAAGCATTCTAAACTGATACAGGTTCTAGGCGATAGCAGTGAAAATCATCTTGATATAGACTCTTCCAACTGTGGTAATGAGAATATGAGCCGCCTTGAAGACATGTCTAGATTACTGCGAAAGGCCTTTTTTCCGGCTCTCTTATTTTGCTGATCTACTGTTGCACCTAAGTGAAGGCCTCTCGTCGACTCTCCATATGGTTATAGATTTTATCGGCTAAGCGGTCCAGAGCATAGTAGTCCTCTAGAGTGGGCCCTATGCGGTTGATTGTAGATAGTTTTATATTGTTAAAAGTCAACACACAATCATGACCTTTGAAGACGACTTAGCCTCAAAATTTGCTCCGACCTACGTATCGTCAGCAGGAGAGGATTGTTATCTGGTGGAACTTGAGGAGCAGACTGTACCGAAAGTTGCATTGGGATACCCCCCATGGAAGCCCTGCATCCATTATTCCGTTTTCAAACATAATCCAAGAGGCAACGAGATATCTTACGAGATAAATTATTTATCGATTTGGGATCGTGATACTGGTGGCCCATTAGGTATTACACCCCATATTTGGGATACTGAACGCACTGCAATTCTTGTAGAAGGTCCTTCAGGAGATAAAGATCCATCGAAATTCGAAGCAATAGAGTTGTTTTATGCCCGTCATGGATTCTTGGATGAGTATATTCCTGCGAAATATAAGGATAAAGGGGCAATAGTTTACTGGTCTCTTGGAAAGCATGCCAGCTATCCAACGTATCCATATCAAGTAATATTAAAGTATGATGTATTTATAGAACCTGAGGAAAGAGCAGAGCCCAACAGCTATAAATTAAAAAATATCGGAACTTGCGACAAGCCCAATCAGCATGCACCTTGGATTACCTACAAAAACGACTGGGGCCCGGATCAAGTTTCCTCTGTTTATTGGAAACTAAAGGACCCTTTATGGAAAATGGAACGTGGAGATAAAAAATTGATGCCTGTTCGGAAACCGGCATTGACAAGCCCAGACCAAATTAAATTCGTCCAAAGAGGCTTAGATCTTCCGATAACAGGCACTTTAGACCATAATTTCATGGCTCGAGTTCATACCCTTAATCCGGATCTAATTAGGAATGCGCCATATATGGATGAAGAACTTTTTGCAAATTTAGTAAAACTAAAGCCTGCGAAAATAAGTCCGAACACGATCGACTCTATGCGAAACGAAGATATATCCCTTCAATCTGTTTTAAATCCCAAAAAAGTAGAAGGAAAAGTTCCAGGGATGAAAAACGTAAAAGCATTAAATTTAGGAAAAATTGGCCCAGAGACAATGATCTACGGATTAATTGAACCTGAAGATAACAGGATTTTCGAGGTGGTATCTGCACCAATTCAGACGATTAAGGATAATAAAATATTGGCCTCTAAAACACAAAAATTTTTAATTAGTTGAATTAAGCCTAGACAATCATTCCACTGCATGACCGATGGGCGAACCGGTACAGGATATCAGAACAGGCGATGCCTGAGCATAGCTCTAAGACTAAATCACGCCCTTGCACAGCTCCCCGCTGGCCAGGTCCTCCAGGAAGAAATCCCGCGGCGTGCGCCTGCCCAGCGCCAGGTCCAGCTTTCTCCGGGCATAGAAGGGGGCGAGCCTTCGCATTTCGCGGGCAAACCACTTGGGATAGATCTTTTTGACTTTGTTGTAGCGCAGCCACTCCAGATCATAGTAGCGGGCATTCATCTGCCAGGTGATGTACTGTACCTCTTCCGCGCTGAGATGCTTTGTCTTTAAGTTGGCATGCAGGCCGTCGTACCGGGTGAAGTCGCTGCTCGTCACCAGCCCCATCTCCTCCAGCTCGGATCGCATCTGGGTCTTGGGGTAGGGGGTGGAGATATAGAATATGGGAAAGTCGGCCTTGAGCCGGCGGGCCAGGTGGAAGTTCTCCCAGAGGTCCTCCTCGTTGTCATCGGGATTGCCGCCGATCAGGCCGGTGGAGACGATGATATTGTTGTCATGCAGGTACTGCACCGCCTTCTCCGCATCATTGGACATATTTCCCTTGCCCAGAAACTCCAGGTTCCTCTTGTTGATACTCTCCACCCCCAAAAAGACCCCGTCGAATCCCGCTTCTCCCATCTTGTCCACCAGCCTCTTGCTTGAGGCTATTCCCGAGGCGGAGGCCTGGGTCTTGTAGCGTAGATGAGTGAGCCCGCCATCGATGATAGCCTGACAGAGCCTCTCCAGCCGGCGTGGATCGAGGGTGATGTTGTCGTCCGGAAAGAAAATCGAGCCCGCCCCGTGGGCTTCGGCGTCCTGAATGTCCTCTATCACCCTCTCCAGGGAGAAGCGCCGGAAGCGCCGGCCGTACATCAGATTGATGGAGCAGAACTTGCAGCCCTGGGTGCAGCCCCGGCTGGTCTCAACGCTGTCTATGGGCACATCAAAGCTGTAAAAGCCCTTGGTGATCAGGCGGCAATCCCGGTTGGGCCGGCGGATCCCCTCCACCTTTAGCAGCGGCCGGGGAGGATTGTGAACCATCTCCGGGCCCGAACCCCCAAGATGATAGGAGAGGCCCAGGACGTCCTGTAGGCCTTTTCCTTCCAGCTTGGCCTGAATCAGCTCCCGGAAGGTGGCCTCTCCCTCGCCACGAACTATGTAGTCGATGAACTTTGCATCGGGGCTCCTTCCGATCTCCTCCGCCGCCAGGGTGGGATGATAGCCTCCAAAAACGGTCTCCGCTCCTGCCTCTTTGGCTATACTCGCCAGAGCCAGGGCTTCTTGGTACTGAAAGCTCATGGCGGTGAGCCCCACCAGATCATAGCCTGGAGCAAGCTTCTCCACATACTGGCGGTGGTCCTTCAGGCCGTGGATATCCGCCACATGAACTGTGCACAGATCATCCACATGGGCCGCCAGCGAGGCCAGCCCCAGATTGGGAAGGCGTGCAATGCGGTCGAAATCAGGCTGGACTATAGGGGAAGAGAGCAGCAATATCTTCATCCGGCCTGGTCCTCCTCTCCGGGCTTGGCCTTGAGCCTAATTCTCGCTCACCTTCAGCAGCCGCAGACCGGCATTCCAGTCGAACTTGTTGGCCCGGCTGATATAGGATGCAACCTCCTTGACACCAGTCCAACCGCCATAGCGATAGGCATTGCCCCAGACCCTGGCCGAGGTTCGCAGGGGGGTGCTCCAGGGATAGACCTGCTTGAAGGACCAGTCCAGGATCTTGGGGAAGCTCTCCGGCCGGATGTGAGGATGATTCCAGACCATATGCTTTCCATCGTAGTGATGATAATCGTGATCCCAGATCCCGAACTTCTCCTCTATCTCCGTCCACATGGGGGTCTGTGGCAATGGTGTGATCACACAGATCTGGGTTATATCCAGCTTCAGAGCAGCCAGCTTGGCTATGTCCTCTCGCAAAGACTCCTCGGTGTCCTCCTCAAATCCGATCATGTAATAGCCTATGGTGCCGAGGCCCCGAGCCTGAAGCAGCCGCACCGTCTCCAGGATATCCTCCGTGCCTTCCTTTTTCTTGATCTGGTCCAGGCGCTCCTGATGCAGGTTCTCTATGCCTATGGCCGCTCCGCCAAAGCCTGCCACCTTGCGGCCGTTTTTGACCCTCATATCTGCCCAGTCGTTGATCTTCTTTCGCAGGTAATCGGCCCGGGCCATGCATCCCCAGACCATCTCGTATTTGTCCAGAAGCTCGACCACTTGGTCGGCATGCTTTCGGTTGCATCCGAAGTTCTCGTCCTCGATGAGGACCACATTTATGCCCTGCTCTTTGTAATAGGCCAGCACCCTCTCGATGCTCTGGAGAGAGATGATGTTGGGCTTATTGCAGAAGACGGGAGTCTGGCAGAACTTGCAGCCCACCGGACAGCCCCGGGTGGTGAACATCACCCCGTAGATGTTCAGCTTGATATTGAAGGGGGTGTTGAGATACTCGATCAGGGGAGGATGAATGATGTCCTTGATCGTTCTTCCGAAATAAGGAGCCAGCTCCCTCTCAGAGTATCCCACAAAGATGCGATCGAACTTGTCCTGAACTGCGGTGGTCAGAGCGCCGTAGTTGCCGGCCCATACCTCTCCCGCTCCGGCCGCCCGCGCTGCCTCCACCATCTCCAAGGCCTCATGGGTCTCGCTGAGATAGAAAGAGAGCCCCACCACATCCCATCCCTCCTCTAGCTTCTTCTGGTACTCCTCCCAGGTGGGAAACTCCAGGATCTCCAGCTCGGGGATGTTCTGCTTGAGAAAACGCAGGCCGAAGGACTGGATTCGGGGCCAGTAAAACCTAAACCATGACCTGGTATTGGCTCCGATGTAGTCGTAAGGCTCGGAGCTGTTTCTGTAAACTGTGGTAAAGAGAACCCTGGGGGTCATAAAGGCATTCTCCTCTTCCCATAGGAGATTAAGCTTGCGATTATGCGTAGCCGTCCGGGGGAGGGTAACGGCTCTGCTTCTCCTTTTCCAGTGCCATATCCGCCTCCCTTCTGTCCATCTCCTTTTGCACCGTCTGGAAGACCTCGGATACCCCGGCATACTTTCCGGCAAACCATCCGCAGGCAAAGGCCTCCGCCAGCTCCGGCCCTTCGATCTGAAACTCCTCCGCCAGCTTCACGATCCACTCCGTCGGCCCACTGGACTCAGAGAATGAGGCTCGCACCATCCGGGCGATCTCATCGGCACGCTCCTTGGTTATGCCCAGCAGCTGGTAAAGGGTTATCTTTGTCTCTTTCTCCTCATGGCTCATAAAGACCTTCTGATGCAGCTAAAATCGATTTAATCATTGAGTTATGCCTTTTGCATCCCCATCGCACACTTTGCTTTGATCCCCGGCCCGGGCCAGAAGGTTCTGATAGGCCTGGCCGGCCAGCTCTCGCACATCAATGCCCATCTCCCGGGCCAGGAGCAGGACCACAGCATCCAGTTCCACCAGCTTTTTCAGGGAATCCTGCTTTTCGTTGGCGGCTGCTATGACCTCTTTTCGGCTCATGCCGGTATGCGAGGTGATCAGCCTGATTCCCTGATCCAGTATCCCCTCCTCGGTAGAGGGCTTGAATCCCAGGGGAACCTCCACTGCAGCCGGATCAAAGAGAGCATCGACCATCTGCTCATCCATCTTTACCATGCCCTCAGCTTCTGCTTCCCTTAGAAGGGATCTCACCTTCTCCGGCGGCCCCCATTTCAGGTCCAGGGAGAGAGCGAATATAAAATCGCTGATCTTCAGACTGCTCTTGCCCCGCTTCTTAAAGGGCGTGGCCACCAGAATTGCTTTCTCAGGCTCCAAGCAAACACCTATGACTGCTTGTTTTGCATAACAAGGCTGTAAGAAGCAGAAGGTTATTTATTCCTTTGGGAGAGAACTTAAAACGGTAAACGAAAGTGGGATAGCAACTATGGCAAAATCCGGATCGTGCCAGCAGTGTGGTGTTTGATGAGGCCAATATACCCAATTGTTATTCTGTTCCTGCTTGCTGCAGTCAGCTCTGCCCAGCTGTCTCCAGACAAAGATAGGTTCGATGTGGTGCTCCATCCCGGCGACCTGGTGGAAAGAACTCTTAAGGTGACCAATACCGGGGACTCCACCATCCATGAGATCTCCAAGACGGAGATGAGCGGGACCGCCAAAGGCTACATATTCCTGGATATGCCCGAGGAGGAGCCGCTTGTTCCCGAAGATGAAACTGAGATAAAGATCTTTTTTGTTTTGCCGCCGGAGACCAAGCCGGGAAGTTATACCGGATTTCTATACCTGCTGGACAGTGCACCGCCGTCTATTCCCATAAGAATCGAATTCGATTTGACGGCCATCGCCCAGGAGAGCTACGGAATGAGCATGACCATAAACGATGCCAAGTCCGCTGACATCTCTGCCGGAGCCGAGGATATAGCGGAATTCGATCTGGCGGTCAACAATCTGGGCGCATTTCGTGATGTGGCCTCCATAGATTGCGGACCGCTCCCGGAAGGCTGGAGTGCCAGCCTCTTGGACGGCGAAGAGACGGTGGAGTTTCCCTATGACCTGGCGCTGGATCCGTCTGCTACTCACAGCATGAAACTGCACATAGAAACCACTAAGCCTGGACGCAGGGAGAATCTCACCATCACCGCCACCTCCCTCGGCAACAGGTCGAAGAACTCCTCTGTAGAGGCTATAGTAAGCTTCGCCGTGGAGGTCCGGGGATACAGTGTGGATATCAGAGTGCCGGAGACGCTGGTGGTCAATCGGACCTATAAAGGGTCCTTCAAAATCCTCCTTGATGTTGAGGAAGAGGTGATGGTGGGAATAATCACGCCATCAGATCTCATGGTCATACCTTCCGCCCAGATTGTCAAAGTCGGACCAAAGAGGCCGGGAATTGCCAATTTCACCATGCTGGCCTCGAGTGGCGGCGAATATCCGCTCATATTCAGGCTCATGGACTCCCACGGCATTCCCATGCCCGAGGAGACCGCCACAATAAATGTGGTCCAGCCCAAGGGCATGGTTGTGCTGACCGGAGACGACTTCCTCTACAGCACAATCGTCTCCGCCAGCCGCATGGGCAATGAAACAGTTGATTTTGATCTCATCACCACTGAAAAGGGCAGGATACAAAGTGAGGACCTGGAGAAGCTGCAGGAATACTCCGAGGTTTTGATTCTGGGAAATGAATCCATAGTCTCAGATGATGTAGAAGGGAATCTCAATGACGCCGGCATAAAACGTATTGGGGGGGACAGCCTCTATGAGCAGTCCTGGATTTATGCGGCTGATATCTGGATCAATGGAAGCGAGAGTGCGGTTTTATGCGGCACCACTTCGCCAGACCTATTCCGGGCTTATCAAATAGCCCAAGCCTCCGGCATGCCCATGGTGGTCTGCCAGGGCCAGGCCACAGAAAAAGCCAAGGCTGCAGTGGCCGAGTTGGCCGGAAAAAATATCACCCTGAATAAGGCCCTCTATATCGGCGATATCGATATGAGATATCTCCAGCCCCTTAATGATGCAGGCATTGAAACCGAAGAGGTGAGAGCATGAAGCTGCAACATCCATTGCTATTCATATTGATCATATCCTGCATCGGGCAGGCGCTATCAGATGATCGCCCCCTGGAGAGGGGAGTTAAGGGCGAGATCGAGGATGTGATCCTGATAGGAGCAGACGACTGGCACACTGCCATAGCTGCAACGCCTCTTGCCATATGGTCCGAGGAGAATGAGACTGTCAGGACTCCCCTATTGGTTCTTCCTCAAGAGGTCCAGGCCGGGGAGAGAAACGGATGGGTGGAGCAGTCCGATCTGGAGCGATATGGAGCGCCGGCCATATTGAGCGCATTTAAGAGCGCCAACATCAGCGCCATAACCATTCATGGGTCCGGAGATAAGGTAAAGGATCTGACCGAGTCGGCTCATAAAGACGGCCTCAAGGTTTATATCACCGCAGGCCTGGAGGTCCCTCTCTCTGCCGAGAAAGCCTCCTTGGAGGAATTATCAAAGCTGCCTGAAGCCATAGATGTCATGCTGGCTGAGGCTGGCCTTGATCTTCCCATAAGCAGCAACTCCGGAATCGACAGAAGTCTGCTTCAGGTTGCCAATCCCGATATAGGTGGAAATGCCACCCTGTACTGCCCGGTCAACCAGGGGGCAAAGGATAACCTCTACAATTACATCGAGACGCTGATCGACGACTACAAAGCAGACGGCGTGGTCCTTTACAATTTCGGATTTCAAGATGAGAATTACTGTTACTGCAATTTCTGCAAAGAAAAGTTCTATCAGGATACCGGTATAGACTTGAGCAAAGTTTATTCCAACAGCTACAACCTGGAGAGATGGAGGCAGTGGAAGCAGGACCAGGTCATGGAAATCGTAGATTATGCTCGCAATATAACCACCGATCTCGGCCCGGTCAAACTGGCAGCGGCCCTGGATAAACCCTTCGACCGGGTTCAGGGATATAACTTCGCCCGGATATCTCAGGCAGCGGACTTCATGGTGATCTCTCCGCTCTCCGCTCAGGAGGTGGGTGAGGTCTGCCTTCTCAGTGAAAAGCCGGTTTATGTCCGACTGAGCGACGATTACCTGGCCTATATTCTATCCACCCAGAATGTGGAGGGTGCGGTAAGATATGTGGAGGACCTGAATAGCTTCGGAGCATACGGCCTGGCCTTTGAGTTTGATGTGGTCCATACCCCATTCTGGGCGGAGCTGGAGCCGCCATCGCCGGCAGCCAACTGGCTGCTGGGACAGATGGAGGGAGAGAGCCTGGCCATAGGCAATGTCTCCTGGAAATATGACCGGAAGCTAGAGGCCAATAATAGCTACGATCTGGCGGAGAAGATCAGCCGGCGCTGGAAGAGCTCCCCGGGAGCGGTGATCATAGGCGAGAATTATAGCGCGGCTCTAACTGCCGCACCCATTGCCTCTTATCTCAACTGGCCTGTTCTATATGTAGGCGAGCAGATGCCGTTCGAGACTGAGGCGGCTGTTCAGCGTCTGGGGGTCAGAAATGCAGCCCTGGCCGGGCCCATCTCCGCTAAGATCAAAGAGAACTTGAGCCGGATGAATATCACCTGGCAGGATGCATCAGAGAGAATGCTCATCGAGGAGATGAGGCGGAGAGGCGAGAGCCCGGATATGGTGGTTTATGCCAACTCCCGAGACCTATCTCTGCTCCTGCCCCAGTCCAGTCCATCGGTTAAAAGGACCTTTGCAGAGGATCTGCTGGTGAGAATGGAATTGAGCCCGAGCCAGGTTCCAGCGGAGGAGATAGGCCAGATCGTCAGGCTCAATATCACCCTCAGCAACACCGGAAAAGAGAGGCTCCTCGGTGTGAGGCTGCTGGACACCTTTCCCATGGGCCGCCTTATAAAATGGCCCCGAGCGGATGCTGGCCAGGTCAATATAACCGATCCCTACAGCGGACAGCCCTCCGATGCTGTGAATTCCTTCCTCAACGGCTCCCTGCTTCGCTGGAGCATAAGCCGCCTTGAGCCCGGTCAGTCATCCAGCCTGAATGTGGATGTGGAGCTGCTCTATCCCATGGACTCTGGCTGGGAAGATGGGCTGGATCGGGGGGCCACTGTAGCCTATGAGGGATACTCCTACAATCATACTTTGAGGAACCTGGATGATCCTCCGGCCATAAATCTGACCTATCCCGTCTGGATCTATTCCGGCAGGACCAACATCTCCTGGAGCCTGGACCGTGAGGCGGCTTACACCGCCATCAATCTCTACAGCCCGGAGCGGGGTAGCGGCAGGCTGGAGATCACTGATATGGAGCCGGATAAGCTCTATGATGTTCAGGTGCAGATGCTCACCCCTGGAAGATGGACATTTAATATCGAGGCAGGAGATGGTGCTGTCCGCAAAACCAAGAATTACACCGTAGAAGTTCTATCCAACACTCCGGCATTGAATATCACCGCTTTCAGCCATACCAAGGTACCGCGCCTCTCCCTGCTGGCTCCCGCCGCAGCGGCAGCCCGCCGGGCAGCTCTGCTGGATGTGGCCAGCGACCCCCAGCAGATCGATCCATCTGCCGAGGAGGAGTCGCTGAATCAGAAGGTCGAGGATCTAAAGATCTCTCCCCGCTATCTGATGGTGGTAGGAGATCCCGGATCGATGCCATTGATATCCACCGGCCTGACCCAGAAGGTTGACGAGGTCATGGAGTACGAGATCTTCCGGGATTATCAGCTCTTCCTGGACGAGGGCAACTACAGCAAGGTAGCAGTGGGAAGGATCATGGCCCTCTCGGTTTATGATGCATCCCAGCTTCTGGCCAGAACCCTGGCCTACGATCAATTGAACGGCTCCTGGAAGAAGAGTGCTCTGGTCATCTCTTCGCCTCCTCTCTCCTTCCCCCAGTCGCCCATCGCCATGAGAATCAGGGATTATCTGAAGGATGGGGGACTGGAGGTCAAAGACCTGCGCTACGAGGAAGCCACCTACCAGCAGGCCGTCTCCCAGATGAACAACGGCCAGAATATAGTCACCTTCAACAATCACGGCTCTGAAGACCAGTGGGGGCTATCGGATTGGTCGATGATGGATGTCACTCTCACCGCAGGCCATGTAAAAGACCTAATCTTATCTCCCCAGACCACCACAACCGATGCCTGTGTCACTGCGAATCTGAAAGGATATTATATCAATGTGACCGGAACCAGGATGTACATCCCTCTCAAACTTGAGGATTCCATTGCCCTTTCCTTTATCCGGGCCGGGGCGGTTAATTATATTGGTGAGTCCTCCCTCTCCTGGATCTTCCTCTCCGAGGACTATATCAAGAGATTTTATCAATCTCTGGTTTATGAGAATGCCACGGTGGGAGAAGCGGTGCTTGAAGCCGATAACCTCTACCGCCTGAAGTTTCAGGGAGCAGAGAACATTAAAGAGATATCGCACTACGATGAGAGCCTGCCCGATTGGGATGAGTCCATCTCTGAGATGCTAAATCAGACTGCTTATATGGATATGATGCTGGGCGACCCCAGCTTCCGGCCTTATCTGCCCCGGTCGCCTGCTCTCCCCTACCGCATCAAAACCTTGCCCTCCAATGCAACCATAGATAATGCCAGCTTTGTCGAGACATCCATAACTCCTGAAAACGAGAGCGCTACCGACTGGGTATACTGGATTGAGAGCGATAGCAACGGAGGCACTCTAAGTCTCAATGCCCCTCCGGCGATCATAGGCGAGGCCCTGCTTCCTAAAGACGCCGACAAGGTAGTGGTCAAGGAGGATGGACTGACCGTCTGGCATGACGAATATGTCATTGGTGATAAAAAGAAGGTGATGTGGCCTGTGATCCGGCCCAGGCTGGGTGAAGAGAGGAGATTTTCAATCGAGTATGTGATCATCCCCGGCCAGCTCCAGAGCATCAACATCACAGCTGGCTGGAATGCCGTATCCATTTATCTCCGGCCCAATGATCCAAAGGCATCAAAGTACCTGTCCAACAAGCCCTATCGCAGCATATTCACCATAGCCGGCCAGGGCTGGGATTTTAATATGAAGGATGGAGAACTGGTAAATGTGACCAGCTTCTATCCCGGTGAGGGGCTGCTCATAGACAGCTCGGACAACTTCACCTTGGAGATAGCCGGAAAGCCGGTGGACCTCCCCCATCGCCTGGATCTGCATCCCGGCTGGAATATGGTGGGCCTTCCTGTGAACCAGACCGTGGCCCTGGAGAACATCACCGTCAATGTCAAGCATAAGAGATACAGCTATCCTGAGGCGGTGGATGAGGGAATGGTCTCCGCCTTCGTCTGGAAGTATGAGCCCTCAGGCTGGACCCATCTGGGCGAGAACGAGACCCTTATGCCGGGGATGGCCTACCTCTTCGAGGCCATGGACGATGCCAGACTGGAGTTTCGCTGAGACACCGGAAGCTCCATTTTTTCTTTTTTCGGGAACTGCTGAGAGCATTTCCTGAATGATCCGAAGAAGGAATCTAAAAAAACTTCTTCCTGTGCAATCACTTCTTCCTGTGCAGCTCCCGGATCAGCTCCCGGTGCATGGAGGCCATCATATCGCCCTGCATGCCTATCAGGAATAGCTGGAAGCCCACGATGATCAGAATGGCAGTGAGTATGGTGAGAGGGATATGGTCTATGCGATAGTAAAGCCAGTCCCTGGCCACATAAAGACCGATGAGAAAGCCGGCTGCGGCAAAGAAAGAGCCAATAAGGCCGAAGTAGAACATGGGATTTTCCGTCTTGGCCATGCGAAAGATGGTGAGGATGATCTTCAGGCCGTCCCGGAAGGGATGCAGCTTGGTCTTGGTGCCGGCCGACCGGGGCCGGTAGGATATGGGCACCTCAACTATGCGCAGCCCCTTCTTGACGCTCTCAATGGTCATCTCCGACTCGATCTCAAAACCGGGGGTGGAGAGGTCCAGGCTACGTATGCCCTCTCTGGTAAAAGCCCTGTAGCCGGAGAGGATGTCGGTCAAACGGACTCTATAGATGGTGGAGAAGAAGAAGTTGATCATCTTGTTGCCGAACATGTTCAGGCGCTTTAGAGCGCCGCCCTGCATCCGGCCGTGCCGATTGCCCACCACATGCTCTGCCCTTCCTTTCATCACCGGCTCAAGGAGGGCAGGGGCCTCGGAGGGAAGATAGGTCCCGTCTCCGTCGATGAGAAGTATGTACTCCTCTTCTATCACCTCGAAGACCTCTTTCATGGCCTGGCCCTTGCCCGAGCCGGACTGAACGAAGATGCGTGCGCCGGCGGCTCTGGCGATATCCACAGTGCCGTCGGTGCTGTGGCCGTCTGCTAAAAGGATGTTTTGAAATCCCATGGCCTGGAACTCCTTGATAACCGGCCCTATGGACTCCTCTTCATTAAGGGTGGGGATGAGGACGCAGACGTCTTTATATTTGGCGCTAATATCAGCTTGGGCCATGGCAATATGATGAAAGGGGCTTGGCAGTATTAAATAGATTGCTTAGGGCTTTACCGCCTTTCGGATCAGCTCCAGGTAATGCTCTTCCAGCTCGGCCATATCATCTCTGCTGGTTTCGATGTAAAGCCTGATTATGGGCTCGGTGTTGCTGGGGCGGATCAATACGCTGCAAGTTTCGGTGGTGATCTTCAGGCCGTCCAGTGTATTCGGTTCCATAGCCGAGAGAGCCTCTTTTAGCCGCTGCATTGCGGCAGAGGGATCCCCCTCAATCCTGATGCTCTTCTGCAGGTAGGGATAGTCGGGTATCTCATCCGCGAGGACTGAGAGCTTCTCGCCCCGGGATATGATCTCGGCCAGGACCAGGCTCATGGCAAAGGGATCATCGGAGTACTGGAACTCGGGCAGGAAGAAGTGGCCGCTTCTTTCCACCCCCAGTACTGCGCCCTCGTTCTTGACCCGGTTGGCCACGAATACATCCCCCACCCTCTCTCTTATTACATGAATTCCATCCTTTTCCAGCTCCCGCTCCAGCATCATGGAGCAGTCGAAGCCGGAGATGATAGTGTC
>Ga0116153_10002215_pt1 | contig 15841 bp, 14 predicted proteins | sample AD_UKC028_MetaG_FD_89896 | JGI IMG/M metagenome (GOLD analysis project Ga0116153, IMG submission 89896) | Active sludge microbial communities of municipal wastewater-treating anaerobic digesters from USA - AD_UKC028_MetaG | ecosystem: Engineered > Bioreactor > Anaerobic > Digestate | place: USA...
CTGCCCCATGTAAAAAATCACGAAGGGCACGAAGATGGTCAGCGTGATCGCTTCCTGCAATATCTTGAGCTGGCCGAGATCCATTTCCGTATGGCCGATGCGGTTGGCCGGCACCTGGATCAGTACATGCAAGTAATTTATTCCACGGTATGGTGTGCAAGTTTGTTTCAAATGGACAGAGTTTTCGTCGTGGAGCGCAAGGTTGTCAATTGATGTGCTTTTCAAAATTTCTGGCGAATGCCCTTGTTGAGGCGCATCAACGGCTTTGGTGTGTCTTGTGAAGCCGGGAGTATAAGTGAGCGCTGAGCCTATTAACTTGATCACCACGCTGATCATGGCTGTAAGACAGGTGGTTTCTACCATTTTCTATAAACAGCTTTGCAACCAGAACAGAGTCTGGACGCGTGCCGCGTAGCGGCGCGAGTGAGAAGGCAAGCGAAGCGCGGCAGGGAGCAACCTAAAATCTAAACAATTCCCCAGGTTCACAACCAAGTGTGCGTGCCAGTTTCAGTATGTTCAGAACCGCAATGTTGCGTTGTCCGCGTTCCACTCCGCCGAGGTAGCTGCGGGCCAGACCGCTCTCCAGCGCCAGCTTTTCCTGTGACCAGCCACGCTCTTTCCTAAGTGCGGCCAATTGTTGGCCGAAAATTTTTAGATCAGCCAGTTGTTCCGCAGTAAGTGTGGTTTCCATAGCGCAATGCTAGGAATTCGGTCTCTTTGCGGCCACGCGCTATGAGTGACAAAGTGGGTGGTCTTGCCTATATTTCGTCACTTTCAATGTGAGACTTTCCGTATGCCTACCAGACAGCTACTTGGACATCTGGATGCAAGTGCTTTGCAAGATTTGATTGATCGTTACTACGCAGGTGAAAACGTGTCGGCGCTGCTCAAAATATTTGATATTGACTGTCGTCCCGGTGCCTTGTGGTATCACTTCCCGCCTGGCGAAGCTGGTCGTGACTGCCCGATGTGCGGTGCGGCGCTTGTTGTGTCACGCTTCTCGCGCACTGGGGCGAGTTCAAAAAAGGCTTCGCCTGCACGGTGTCCTGCATGTCTTCACATTGAAGCTTCAAGTTGCACATGTGACACCTGTAGTGCGGTGCGGAGGCAGGCAATTCAAGAGAAAAAACGTCAAGACATAGAATCCGTCAATAGTTTCTGTGAGAGTCGCTGGTCATATACCCTGCAAGAAATCACCCCGGATCAACTTAATGCCGAATCCGCAATTGCTTTACTTAGCCTAGTTCGATGCGGAAGTTGGCTGGATGAAAGCACTGTTGGTGCCATTCGTAACTCAGCCATCCCATTTGCGCCCCAGGATTCCGCGCTTCAAATGGAGCTTCTTGAAGCATTGTTGGAATACGGTTTGGTCGCGCCCTTGCCAAGCTCCCCTCCTGGAACATTTATGACGACAAGGGAAGGCCAGAGTTGGCAAACGGAGTGTGCGCACTGGGTGATGCTTTTTCCTGACCCTCCGGTCTTCATTCAACAGCTTGAATGTTTTGTTGCTTCGTCTGTTTGGCCTGATTTTTGGTTCGAAGACTGTGTTCTGCTTTGGAAAAGGTTGGCGGTAGCAGAGTGCTGGGAATTCTGCAAATACAGCGTCCAGCAAAGAGACCTTCCGATGCCCGGAATCACTGCGCTTTACGCTCTGATTGAGAACCTATTGCGGGATTTTTCGGTTTCCCAGTGCTATCAACTCATCTGGGCCAGTGCTGCAGATGCGACCGACTACCGTGCCCGCAAACGCATCACGGCTCAACATGCGGCAAATTATTTAATCGGGACATGCCAACGCAGAGCAGACCGTTCTCGTGCGGAAAACTGGCCAATAAAGGGCTTTCATCGAAATTACCATTTAGTTCGTTCGCAAATAAGTCATGTGCTTCATGATGTATTCCTGAAGCATGGCGAAGCTGGATTTTTTTCGAACCTTAACAGTCTATGAAAATTAGCTCATATGGATAATTTAGGGATTCTACTTTCCCATAAATCTGGTGTGGCTGGCACCTTCCCAGTAAGGAAAACAAAATGCGAGCGCCCTTGTCTCGGTCGCGCCGAGTCTTGCGCTGGGGCAATCCACTTGATTGCCAGCCATGCGATTCGCTTTGTTACAGGTACAGTTGGCGCTAACTTGAAAGTTAGCCGATGAGGGAGTTGCGGCGAAAAGTACTTCTTCCAGTATTCCAATTGTCTGAGCTGACGACAGCTGACGATCCGTGTGCGCTCAAGCGGGTCATCAAGCAAGGCATAGGATATTCGGCACTTACCTACCATTATCGGTTTGTTTGGGATAGTCAGGCAGGTAGGGGCTTTAATTACAATCTGCTTCCTGTTGTGCTAGACAGAAATGCTGCTCCGTGGCCGCTTGGAACTTTGTACATCCTTGCCCAACTGGAGGCGGAAACAACTCCAGTTATGACAACATACCATAGCAGGGCAGATGATCTTGGTGCTTACAGGGAATGGCTGGATACACAGGATAGTCCCGACGATCTTGTTTTTCTATTTCCAAAAATCAAGTTGCGGAGGCCAACTTATCGCTATCGTGGATATCTTCAGCAGAAGATTCAAGCCGGCGAGGTAGCGCCAGCTACCGCCAGGCGGCGAATGGGGACTATTGTAGCCTTCTATCGCTGGCTGATTGACAACCGCTTTTTCGAACCTGAATACCCGCCCTGGGAGGAAGCGCATTACCACCTTACTTTCAAGACGAGCGAGGGGCGTTCGTTATCTAAGAAAGTTCATTCGACTGACGTGAGCATTCGCGCTCCGAAGTCGGACGATCCCTTTGCTGGGACAATCCAGGACGGCGGCAAGCTTAGACCACTGTCTGGCAAGGAGCAGAACTGGATTCTTGAAGCCACCAAGGCTAAGGGAAATAGTGAGTGCTATTTGATCCAATTATTCATGTTGGCTACCGGGGCACGTATCCAGACTGCCGGTACACTTCGCATGCGGCACTTCACTCAACCCAACCCGGGTTACGCCAAGGCGCTGACTGGGGAAGGCGAGGTATTCAAGCTAAAGGCAGGGCCGGGCACTGGTATCGATACCAAGAGCGATAAAAGCGGCGTGCTTCAGATTCCTGGCTCGGTCTACGAGTTGTTCCATATCTATGCCATGTCAGAACGCGCAAAGGTTCGGAGGGGAAGATATATATCAAAGTATGGCGAGCACCCCGATCCCTACCTGTTCTTGACACAACAGGGCAATCCCTACTACACGGCTAAGACGGAGTCTCTGCGCTTTAACCCGGACCTTGATCGCCGCCATGAGAAGACGGGACAACCAGTGCGCCAGTTTCTAAAGGAGCACGTGATTCCCTATGTGCGTGAGCATCACGACAAACACTTTCACTACCGTATTCACGATCTTCGAGCTAGCTTTGGTATGAACATGACGGAGCTGCTTATGGAGTCGGTGCAAAGGCAAACAATTACTTTGAGTCGGGCGCGAATGATAGTTAAAGATCTGCTTTGGCATGAGAACTTTGTCACTACAGAGCTTTACCTTAACTATCGTAACCAGATGGATGCCGTTTACCAAGCGGTGAACAGTTATGGCGAACAGTTGCGAGAGTGGATTACGCAGGCAATGGAAAACGTGGAGGTCGCGGATGAATAAACCCGTTGAGTACATCTTCGCAACGCGTCCAACTATCACATTCGACTTTCCGTTGCCGAAAAAAACGCACATCCTGCACCCGAGTCAGGTCATTTTAAAAGTCGGCAACAAGTACCATGATCTTGGCGCATTCTGCTATGCGATACGCTCAGAAAAGAAGCGTAGGCATCGCGAACCTTGCGATGTTGTGTCCAGTTCATTTCTCAAGCAACGCCCAAGGCAGGTATTGCAACTGATCAAGGCGCTCTCCCGAATTGTCACTGATGGTGGCAAAAGCGTAGAAACAGTTCATGGGTATGCTCAATACCTCAAGTCGTTCCTTGACTGGGCAGACACCAATGGCCAGCAAAATTGCCTGTCTGGTGGGGATGCTACTCGAAACGCCTATCTGCTCTGGACAGAGCACACTGGCGAGCAATACCGCCGGCAGGTTTTTGGCGACCAGGTACACAACAAACGACTTCGTTTCATCAGGGAGCTCCTTGAAGCGTCGACTGGGGTCAATGATCTCCATCTCGGTACTCGCATGGTTAAGCTGCAATCGAAGCCCAGTGCTCATACCGATCCGCTAGCTCCTCATGATTTTGCCCATGCCGTTGCGCTCAACCAAGCCTTGTTCGATGGCTTGTGCGATCTGGTGCTGGAGCAACGCCCATTTCCTTTTAAGTTGATACTGCCCAAGTCCCTTGGCTGGGCAGAAAACCACCTCTGGCTTTTCCCTACCACAATGTGGCGCTTGCCCCCTCATAAATGGGGCGCCGAACGCGAGAAGCTAAAAATTCCACATTGGGCATATAACTACGCTGAAGGGCGTCTCTCAACTTCTGACGAGATTGAGCATCGTTATGCCGTATGGCGCTACCCTTCAGAATCACGGAAGATTGCAAGGAGTCTTATTGCGGATGCGGAGGATCGGCTTAAGGTCGCAAATGCAGATGAGCGCACTTGGTCGAGAGTCATGTTGGGCATGATTGCGCATAACGCGTTTTTGTTTCTTTTCTTTTGCAATACCGGCGCAAATGAATCGGTGGTGAGGAGAATTGAGACAGACGGCGAAATTGATGCGGTCACGAGTAAGCAACGGTTTCGGTCGCTCAAATTACGGGCAGGAGGCAAACCTATCGTCATTAGCGTGCCGGTAACATTTCTGCCGTCTCTGCGGCGCTTCATGCAATTGCGTCAATTCCTTCTCAATGGAAAGGCGTTCCCATACTTATTCTTCACTCAACAAGGGCGCCTGAAGAGACCACCCTCTCAGCTCTCAAGTGAGCCGCTCACATCGCACTATTCAACGTTGCTGCTGACCATTGATCCGCAGTTGCCGCGCATGGGGCCACGGGTACTTCGTGCCAGTGTCGCGGACTGGTACCAGCGTCATCATGACGCATCTGTTACATCCAAAGTCTTGCAAAATTCTGAACATACAGTGCAAAGGCACTACGACGCAGGCTCGGCGACAGATCATCGAGAAGAGTTGTCATTATTTCTGAATTCGGTTTCCGAAGCGGCAGACCGGCAGCGCATCATCGCGATTAAGAAGGTGAATGCACGGCCGCTGGAAGAGGGGGGATGCTGCGACAGCTTTGGTTACCCAGAGACGTTGGCTGACCACGTGCCGATAAAACCAAATTGTAAGGACAGCCAGGGGTGTCTGTTCTGCGTGCATCGGGTGCTGGTGGCTTGCGAGGAGGATGCACGCAAGATCGCATCAGCCGCATTTGTCATGGAACAGGTGATACAGGGCCCGAGACACGAGGAGGTGCTACGTCCACTGATTGATAAATGCGACGCAGACCTCGAAAAGATTGCTGAATTCAAAAAATGTCGGGCGATGGTCAATCGAGTGCGAAAGGATGTGTTTGAGAATGGCAACCTTACCGCTTTCTTTGCCGACAAATACCAGCTGTTTCTCGAACTGGGGGTTGTCGCGTGAAGGTTAACGCACGAATTGAACTGCACGGAGCAGCCAAGGGACCAGACTCATGGGATGAAAATTGGGGGAGTGGTCTGCCGTTGGAGCACGTCATCTGTCGTGGTGTAGATGGAGCCCCGCACACGGTCAGCGAGTTCATCTGGCCATGGACTGCTTACACGACCCACCATAAGCAGACCCTGTTGTCTTTCTACTACTGGAAGCAAAATACCGGTTCGGTAATTCCCAGCAGGATGGATGTCACTGCCGAACGAGAAGCTCGCATGCGTGAATTGCAGTTCCTAATGATGCGGCATATTTATTTCGGGGAGTGGTGTTCCTCAAAGACGTTATATGAAAAGCTCAGATACTGGCGCTACGTAGCGCGATTTGCCGAAGCGCGCTCATGCTCGGTACGTGATGTGTTGACGCAAACGACTTTACTGGATGCCTGTGGTGCGAGTCTGCCGAAAAATGCAGTGCATCATTGGATGGGGTTACTGGCATTCTTACGTCAACTTGACCCTAAGACGCAACTGGGGTTTGCTGTCGCGACAGCGAAGGGCTGGAAGGATCTGGATCGGCGGGCGAAAGAGTACCGTAATAGCCGCCGCCAATATGCTCCGCTCCCGACGCGGATTTACGCTGAACATATCAATAATCTCTCGAAAGAACTCGATGACATTGATGAGCACAAGTCTAATCTTGTTGCTGTTATGCGTGAGGCATGTGCGGCGTATCGTCAGGCAAAAGCAATCGAGACCGGAGCGGGAATTAAAATCGGCGGCAGCTTGATAGAAAAATACGGTCTCGCTGGCTACCTTAAGGAGCGTGGGTTTAGTCAAACGAGATTGGTGTCACTGGCTGGCGCGGTTAGTGAAATCTTTTTTATATGCAAACTACAAATTCATTTATTCAGCGGCATGCGGGACGCCGAGGCTCTTCACTTACCTTATCACTGCATGGTCAGTGAAAAAGCTTCTCACGGGCGTAAGCATTGTCTGCTCATCGGTTCTACAACCAAGTTAAATAATGGACGGCGTCTTAGAACGAAGTGGGTCACAACCGAGAGCGATGGATATCGGGCGGTTCGGCTTGCGCAAGAATTCGCAACTGTAATCTACGAGTCTCTGGGGGTCACGCCAAGCGAGGGTGAAGAAACCAAGGATGACTATCCGTTGTTCCCGTCTCCTGATTACCTGCCATGGATGCGGCGGCGTGCTTTGGGAGAGAGTCACTTTGCCGCGTTTAGTTCTGAACTTTCCTGCACTCGCAAAGGCCAGTTGCTAAGCCGTTTGTGCCCGCTCATTGAGGAAGATGATGTTGCTGAGTTGGAAGAGATTGACCCCTTTCGAGCCTGGCGCACAGAGCCCGAGTTCGAGGTTGGACAGCGCTGGCCGCTGACTACTCATCAATTGCGTCGCAGCTTGGCTGTTTACGCTAATGCCAGTGGCTTGGTTCGGCTCTCATCTTTACGTCGGCAACTGCAACACATTACGCGTGAAATGGCTATGTACTATGGGCGTGGAAGTACCTTCTGCAAGAACTTTATTGCGGAAAATTTAGTTGAATACCGAAAGCATGTTGCGGTCGACTGGCAGGAAGGTGCCGAGGAGGCAGAGATGTTAGCCTTCGTGCGTGACGTGCTGAATAGTACCGAGCCTATGTTCGGCGGGGCTGGCAGTTTCTTCGATCGTCAACGCATTCGCGGCGAGGTAATGTCGCGAGAGGATGTGGTTAAGCAGATGAAGGCAGGGTTGCTTGCCTATCATGACGGTCCTCTTGGGGGATGCACGCGACCGGGCGAGTGTGAAAACCGTAAAGGCTTGGCCCTTATCGATACTGTTTGTGCCACCGATGGCTGTAAGTATTTAATTGGCAAGCATTCGAAAATTGTGCAGACGGTTCGACTCAAGCGTGCGGCCATGCAACACATAACTCCCGGCTCCATTAATGAGGCGATGGAGCGAGAAGAACTGAATGCTCTGGAGCGGGTTGAACAGGAGTGGCGCTCCGCGGGGTACGTTGCGGCCGCCTCGATGGGAGGCGAACGTGCTCAATAGCCTAAGCGATTACTTCGAGGCGCTGGATCGCCTAAAAAGGGATAAGTCGGTCAATGTCCCGAAAGGAACCAGAATAACCAACGACTCGGTATCTCTCGAAGCTGGACGGAAGGTTGGCTCGATCAAGAAGTCACGACCGATTTTCAGAGAACTCATTCAGGCCATTGACGCAGCCAAAGCAGACGCCAAGCCTGGCGATGAAATAGAGGGGCGCCTGGCCGAGGCCAAGGCGGAAGCAGCCCGTTACCGCGTGCTTTGGGAAGGAGCACTGGCTAGGGAAGTGTCACTTATCAAGCAATTGTGGGACGAGCAAGAGATTTGGGCCAAGGAGAGGGCGATCTTGACTGGCGGGAAGGTCGCACCATTCCGAAAATCGGGATCGGCGGATGAAGGGCACCGCAAATGAATCAACAAACTTTAAACCAGAAAAAATGACATCCATAGTTGTTACGGTCTTTGTAGTCGTTTACTTCGGGATGCTCTTTGGCGGACTTCCTTTCTTGCAATTGGATCGTACTGGTATTGCTTTGCTCGGAGCGATAGTGCTCATTGCAACACAGGTGATTAGTGTTGAAGAAGCCTATCGGTCGATGCATGCGCCGACATTGATTTTGCTGTTTGCCTTCATGGTGATTTCTGCCCAACTCCGATTGGGAGGTTTTTATCCTTGGATTGCGCGTCGAATTGGCTTACTGAGCACTAGGCCTTCAATACTGTTGGGCTTCATTATCGGTGTGGCGGCACTTCTGTCCGCGGTATTTAGTAATGATGTCGTCTGCTTGGCAATGACTCCAGTGCTTATCGAGATATGTTTCGCAAGGCGGCTGGATCCTATTCCTTTTCTGATTGGTCTAGCTTGTTCCGCCAATATTGGATCGGCAGCGACGCTTATCGGCAACCCGCAAAATATCCTGATTGGCCAAACGCTCAATCTGTCGTTTGGTAGTTATCTTCTGGCTGCGTCCATTCCAGTTGGATTGAGCCTAATCATTGCGTGGTTCCTGATCGTGGCATCGAGATTCCGCCAAGAATGGAGCTCTGCCGATTTTTCCGCGCAGCGATCTGAAAACTCACGTGATTATGGGTGCGTAGAGCTTGACCTTTGGCAGACGAGCAAGGGGTTGATAGTTGCTGCTTTCATTTTTGTGGCTTTCTTGGCTACGCCTTGGCCGCGTGACCTTACTGCCTTGGCTGGGGCGGGGCTGCTTCTGACAAGTCGTCGCCTACATTCGAGCCGAATGCTTGGTCTGGTGGACTGGCAACTACTTGTCTTATTTATAGGGCTATTCGTGGTCAACCACGCTATGCAGGGGACAGGACTGCCTGATCGTGCAGTAGATATATTGGCTGCCTATGGTTTTGATTTGCGGGCACATGGGCCACTCTTCGTTACTAGTTTTGTTCTGAGTAATATCGTCTCTAACGTGCCCGCCGTGATGCTGCTATTGCCAACGACGGAAGGGGAACATGCCGGAACCGTGCTTGCACTCTCAAGTACCTTGGCTGGAAATCTATTGATTGTTGGTAGTATTGCCAACATCATCGTTGTGAATGAGGCTGCAATCAAAGGTGTCAAGATCGACTGGCGGGAACATGCCAAATTGGGGATACCCGTTACTGTCGCCACTTTGGCAATAACTAGCGCTTATCTCAAGATGCTGGCCTAAGTCCTGATGGACGTTGCCACCTATTGAATGGTGACTAGTTCAGGGATGGCCGGTTATAGGTGTCCTTCGTAGTAGGCGTAACCCCCGTATTTCCAATGTCCGGAAATGAGAGAGAGGGTTGATAAGAGCCATCTCGCTGCCTATCGAAGTCGAATTCATACAAGGTGATGGGTTTCAACACTTGGACATGTCGACCGAGATAAAAGGTGAACGCGTTTGGCCCAGCTATGAATATGTGCATCCGCTCGAACAGTAGTTCGGGATTTGCTTCTCGATCATGCTTAATTCTCTCCGCAAAACTCTCTGCCAGCATGTTAGCGTGAGCGCCACACACTACTACAGACTGCGAGGCACCTCCTTGAGGCTTCGCTACCAAAAGCCGACGTAAGCCGGGCAAGTTTTGCTGAGCGTACTGTTTCACCATCGGTTCCGCATTTCGCGTTATACAGACAGCACAAGCAGTTCCTTGTCCCGAGGCATCCAGTTCAATCTCGGCAAATTCCCAGTTATCCCATCCAGGAGATAGTGGATGGTCATCTGGCGCCCAAAACTTGGGCATTGGCGAACGCTGTTCAATTTCCACGATTCGACCAGACTTTGTGTCCAGAACTGCTCCGGCGGCGAAGGCCAGCGTGGCGTGAGTGTCGAGCACAAGTCGTAGCCTACCGTCAAAAATCGGCGCTGACGACAAGAATTTCCGAAGCTGGGGTAGCAGGGTCGTTCGCCAAGCTTCGACGTCTCGAATGAAGCGTTCCTCAAATTCGGATACAAGATTCAAGACGTCCTTGCAGCGGTCCTCCAGTCGGTCAAACTGGTGTTCAAAAGACTTGACGCCGTAAGCAACGACCTTCTTTGCGGGCGTAACTAGTAATCCCTCCTGCTCGCATTTGTCTCGGAACTCCTTGCGGTCAAACACCATGCGCCGCTGACCGACCCACTCAAATATATTGCTGTCGTAAATGGTTGAGCTGGCTTTTGGCTCTGGGCGTTTCAGGCCATTCAGTCGGCAGGCGTCGTCGAGCCGGTCACGCAGCATCTCCAACGACTCACTCGTGTGGTTCAAGCTCAGCGAGATACACAGTGTGCGTAGTTCGTCCTCGTCAATATTTAGATGCTCAAGCCACGTTTGTCGTACCCTGAAAGTTGCGCTTCGAGGCGTGGTTCCGCTAAATAACTCGTCGATGTTCAGCGTAAACGCCTTCATCCTGAAAAGGGGGGTCAAGGGGTCGTCAGGCGCCAAGTGATGATTCGTTACTAAGGCCAGACGCGATCTTGTGCCAGCATCGCGATCAGTTTTGTGAGCCTCATACGCACGTTGCAGTAACGAGGTTGTTGTTGCATTGATGTAAGCGGGGCGAGTCAGATCCTCATAGGTGTAGGAGCCTGGAGTCGCGTGCCATTTGCATTGCATGCGCTCAACCAACAGTGGTTCGCCAAACTGATTTTGGGGTGCCCTCTCTGGGTCGTATTCGACCCATACATCATCGAAGCCTCGTGGGCCCGACTCAAACCCGACGCGCAAAATCTTGCCCTGGTCGTCCAATAGATGGGCTGCCTTGAGCCAAAACATGCGTGCTTGGAAGACGTCTCCATCACGTCGGGTAACGACAGCTTGCGTCATATGCTTCGAGTCTCGTCGGTAAGTAATGTTAATCAACTAAGGGGAAACATCGGTCCGAAAAGGTCTCGCCACACTCTCAGCGCGTCCCCGTTTCTTCCCTGACGGACATGGTTAATGGCCACGCCCGCTTGTGTTGCAGCTTCGCTGAGCGCCTGTCTGGCCTTGGAGATGCGCTCGGGGTCCATGGAGTTGCTGATGGGTGGTCCAAGTTCGGCAGGGTCGTTCCACGTATCTCCGATGCGATCTGCCATTGTCGCGAAAAAGCTTTGCATCTCACGATCAAACTGGCCGCCCCAGCCGCCGTGGAGGCATTCCAGAGCCATTACTTCGATGAGAAATGACGGTTTGACAGGCTTTTCACCATGCTTAGTATGGTTGTTCCAGTATTTCGCCATACGCACCATGCCCTTCCACTCATTGGAGTAGGCTTGATGGGCCTTCGTCGCCTTTTCGGCATGGATTTCGGGATTCGTCTTGATCCATTTCCCCGTGTCGTCATCGGGGATATCGTAGTCATTTCCGCTCGCAAACGCCGGAACAACGTCCACGCTTAATATCTTGTAGTTGGTCTTGTCCTCGGAATCGACGAAGACACCAAAATCCACGTTGATGGAGCGGCTTTGCCGCCGGACGGCCTTTTCGCCGTATTTCTCTACGAGTGCCTTCTCATAGTCATCCAGGACGACGCTAGCTGCCTTGTCGCGGTAATGCTTTTCAGAATTACGCATCTCGAAGAATATGTCGATATCTTTGAGAGGCTTGGTCTTTGTGTATCTGGCGTACGAGCCGGTCAGGAAATCGCGTTCAATAGAAAACTTTGTTCTGATGTACTCGCGTACCTCTTGATGTCGCTCAGTCGCGTTTTTTTGCTCCTTGTCATTAAGCTCAAGCCGACTCTTGAACTTCCGAAACGCTTCATCAATAGTTAGCATCAGACTTTCCTCCAGTAGCTGGTGTTAGCACCCAGGCCGTTATGCTCGACCGTAGTTCCGAGGCTCTGCCTGACCATGCCATCGGTTGATCGGTAGCTGCATTTGCTCCACCCTTCGACATCCGGGCGACCGTCCTTGTTATGCACGATAACGCGGTAGGCAGCTTGAGAAGGTGCAAGGCCCGCCTTTTTGATGGCAAACCGCAACTGATCCGTATCAGTCCAAAAATTGCCCGCGTCTAAGCTCCATGTATAGACCAAACCGATATCCCATCGGGTGATGAGTTGGTCGGAAGCCGGCTCGTAGATCTCTAGGGAGACGTTCTCAAGGTGTTTGGACTCAATCCACTTGCTGATGCCTCGCAGCAACACAGCCCACTCGCCGATCAAATTGGCAGGATCAAGTCCGCTTAGCCGGATGATGTCCTTCAAGCTCTTCAAAATGTTATCGGCCACATAGGTGACGGACTGGGTATATGAATAGACGGCGACAGTGCTCATGATCCAAAGAAAGCTTTCACATCAACCGTGAGTTCTTGCGACTTGGCAATGCTGTTGTCGCTCTCACCGAGTTTTGAAGAAAGGTCCCGCGCTGTTATGTGGCTACTCTTTGCTTTAAGTGCACGCTGAACCCAGAGCAGGTCGTCTTCGGCGCATGGCAAAGAGACTGCCCACTCGCCCTTTAGCGGGTCGTATCCAAGCGCGTCCTCCTTGGCTTCGGAACCGTCGATTGCGTCTTCGTCGTAGAGGCAATAAATGCGAGTTCTCGGCCCCTCACAGGTGACTACGATGGCTGCATCTTTTGGGGCCCGCTCAGCGATAATCGAGCTTGCGATCCCCGCAACAGCAATCAACTCCGTCCTGGCGGCACTTGCCTTACCCTGGGTGAGTATATCGACGATGAGTTCCCAGGTGCTCGTGGTGTCGCGATGGGGTGAGCTTCGAATGATGCGGCTGGCCACTGTTGTCAATTTGGCCTCTCTTTGGTCGTACGGGCAGCCTTCGCAGCTTTGGCGGCAATCAGAAGGTCTTTTATCGTGAGCTCGATGGGGTTGAGTGCCACCTCTTTGCGCATGGTCAGCGCGCTCGCAACAACTTTGCGGATCGTCCGCCCATCAAGTCCCACAAGCTCATTTGCGACCGCAGTGAAGCCATCCATTCCTGGCAACAATCCGATAGAGCTGAAGGTAGCCCCAAGGCCCTTGAGGCAAGACTGCAGAATTTGTTCGCAAGCTTTAGCGTTGGGCAGCGGAATCTCAAGGACCACGTCGCACCGCGATGTGAAGGCAGAGTCGACGGCCTCGGGAAAATTGCTTGTTGCGATGAAGAGTAGATTTGTATGGGACTCAGCCAATGCGTCGAGCTGTACAAGTACCGCGTCGGTTGCACGGTGGACGTCTACTGGGTTGGCTTGAAGACTTAACTTGGTGCGGTCAGCTGCCAATGTTTCAACTTCATCCAGTAGCACGATCGTCGGGCCGGACATCGCTGCTTCAGCAATGGTCTGGGCGAACAAGTCAGACACCGCCTTTTGTGTCTTGCCCATCATGGCGCTACCCAGCGCATGTGGGTCTACCTCAAGCAATGTGAACTTGGCGCCTTTGAAGCACTCCGCTGTCTTGTGGGCTAGTCCACGAGCCAGCGAGGTCTTACCGGTTCCAGGTACCCCGACGAGCAACACAGTTCCGTGCAGGGGAAGCACGTTGCGGGAGACTTTTGGACGAACCGTGAAATTCACGATTGCCTGCGACAACAGTTGATCCTTGATGGCTTGATCGAGGACGATCGAGTCCCAAAGTTCGCCCAGCTTTGAATCTGGCAATTTGCTCGAACGATGGATGCCCTTTGGCAAATCACCGGTGTTTGATGGCATTCAGAGTGCTCCCTGATTAAGTATTGGCTTCAGATTTCGTGATCGCAGGCTCGGTCCCCGAACCCGCTGGTGTTGTTGCAAGGCCAAGATAGCGACGGCTGGTTTGGAGCAATCTATGGTGAGCGTCTTGCGAAGGCAGGTCGCAGTTTGTCGCTCCGTACTGATTTGTAATCAACTTGCCTCCAATATTCTTGTTTTGGGTCATGACAACTCACTTGCAACCACCGTGCCAGTTTTTAAATTACGGTAAGAACCCAGTATTGACGCGGGAAGCGCCAATTTTATATGCCATTGGCACCTGTGTGGGTGCTGGCTATTTGGTAGTTTATTTTATCTAAAGCAAATAAATTTATTTTTAATCCAATTGCTTTCTATTCCATTGATCAATAGGGCGAGCGGGTTTGTTGCATAAGTGGACATGGAGGCTGAGGGGATATTAACTTTGCGGCTTGTAGTGGCCCCATGGCTAAGCTCAACGCCCAGAAATGCCGCTCCAAGCACGGGGGTTCGTGCAAGGAGCGCCGAAATCTCGAGGCTGACAGATGATCGGGGATACGGGGGCATGGCTTGGTTTGCCGGTAGGAGCGGTCAACGTATAGGGTCGCTGACTAACTCGGAGTCGACCATGCGGGGCGCTATGTTCTTTACGTGGCTGTTTGTTCGGCCGCTGCGGCCGAATATTGGGCAGGTGGAAAGCCTCTTGAAGTCATCCGGTCTGGATCGTGGCGCGAGCCGGGTTTCAGTACCCGAGCCGGGTTTCAGTACCTTATCGCGGCGTCGCAAATCTCAGGAGGTAAAGCAATGCTTATATGTTAGCGGGAAGATAAATATATTTATCTCGGCGTGTTTAAGACTTATCATCTAGGTATGACAGTTAAGAAATGGCTCATATCCTGGATCGGTAAGACAGATCACGACTGCGCTGAAGGGCGGAATGGTGATGACTTAGGGCCGATCGCGTCAGCGGTTAAGGCACTTCCCGCCTTTGACCGCATTTATCTCCTGACAAATTACGAGCATGAGCGCAGTAGGAAATACTGCGATTGGCTGGAGTCGACCACTGACTGTGTCGAGGCCGATCTCTACAGTATTGCGCTAAGCAGTCCAATCGACTACGCAGACATCTACGAAAAAGTCTGTGCTGAGCTCAAGCAGGCTCGCCTTCCAAGTGATGATGTTGAACTGACGTTCCACTTGAGTCCTGGAACGCCGGCAATGGCGGCGATCTGGATCATCTTGGCAAAGACGCGATTTCCCGCAAAACTGATTCAGACATCTAAAGAACAAGGTTGCCAGCAGGTAGATTTTTTTTTCGACTTGGCGAATGAGTTTCTTCCCGAGTTTCTCCAGCGCTCAAGCGAGCGAATCAAGCGCTTGAGCGATTCTCAATCTGAGACGGCTCCTGAGTTCAACAAGATAATTTTCCGGTGTGCAGAAATGGGGGAGAAGGTCTCACTGGCACGAAAAATTGCTGCCCACGATGTGCCCGTATTGATCCTTGGCGAGACAGGGACGGGCAAAGAGCTCTTTGCCGAAGCAATTCACGCTGCGAGCGATCGAAAAGATAAGCCGTTTATTGCAGTCAATTGTGGAGCAATCCCCAAGGAGTTGGCCAATTCAGAACTATTCGGCCACAAGAAGGGGGCTTTTACCGGGGCTGACTCAAATCGCCTGGGTCACTTTCGAGAGGCCGATGGTGGGACGCTATTCCTGGACGAAATTGGCGACCTACCTCTCGATTCACAGGTTCGGCTATTACGTGCTCTACAACAGCAAGAAATCACCCCTGTTGGTGAATCGAAATCGATCAAAACGAATGTGCGCGTTCTCGCTGCGACCCATCGCAATCTTGGAGAGGATGTGGCTGCTGGCCGTTTTCGTGAAGACCTTTTCCATCGTATCGCTGTCGGCATCATCAACCTGCCAGCGTTACGGCACAGAGGAGACGATCTCGATCTCCTCATTGGGTATTTCCTAGCCAAAGTAAATGCTGACGCAGCAGGGAAGCCAGAGGCGCAACATAAAGAATTTTCTGAAGAAGCTAAAAATCTTCTTGGCGCCTATCCTTGGCCAGGCAATGTGCGGGAGCTTTACCACACGATCCTGCGTGCTGCGATCTGGTCATCAGGTTCTGTGATTGAGGCCAA
>Ga0116153_10002216_pt1 | contig 15826 bp, 22 predicted proteins | sample AD_UKC028_MetaG_FD_89896 | JGI IMG/M metagenome (GOLD analysis project Ga0116153, IMG submission 89896) | Active sludge microbial communities of municipal wastewater-treating anaerobic digesters from USA - AD_UKC028_MetaG | ecosystem: Engineered > Bioreactor > Anaerobic > Digestate | place: USA...
ACCGGAAACCTTTTTAATATATGATGGTTTGTTGGATGTGGTGTCCTGCACTCCACCCATTGATTCTAACCAGGAATAAAATGGGTATTTCTTAACCACCATGTTCTGGAGTCGAGGATCCAGTTCAGGTTGAATAACATCACCGGCACTACTGGCGTCTGTGGTTAATGCTTTTTGTAAGTCGATTAATTCTGCTTTGGTGGCGAAATGTCCGTTTATTGCATCTTTAATTGTGGTCATTTTAATATTCCTCCTATTAAATTTATTATTTTAGGCTAATCCTTTTCTTTCAGCGACCATTTCAGCGGCTTTTCGGGTTGATACTTTACCGCTTTTGGTTTTCTCTGGAGATTCTTCTTCGGATTCTCCTGGGATTTCAAATTTAGATGAGCCTAAAGATTTGGATTTGCGGGTTCCTTCCCTCTGTTTAGCAATTCCAAGGATGGTTTTCTGAATAGCGTCGGCCTGTAAATCTTCAAGGGCTTTCTGATCCATGATAACTATTTTACCATCCTCCACTGCTTCCTCTTCCTCTTCAATCCCAAAGGATTTTAAAAGATTTTTGGTCACATCTTCGGTGATTGATTTGGTCATCTTGGCTGCATCAATAGCAGGAGTTTCTTCAACTTCTTTTTCTGGTTTGATTAAACCTTTAATTTCGCCTAATAGTTTGGCATTGCTGTCATCTATCATTTTTTGAACTTTAGTTTCGTCCATATTTTCATCTCCTATTGTCTTTTTATAATCCGCTGGTTTTTCGTGTTCTATTGCTTTGGTTTTAAACACTTCCAGCTTCTTTTCAACATACTGTTCTTGAACTTCGACGGGGTCTCCAAGGGCTACATTACCCCCTTCATCGATGGTATAAGGTAGTTCGTAGAGCTTGTCTTCTTCCCAGTTTCCAATAATACAACTTTCTGGGAATGTTAATTTGAGCCACACATTGCTATATCCATCAGGGCCACGGTATTTTTGATTAACAGCAGCACTGACAGCGGACATTATGGCATCATAAGATTCATCCTCTGTTCTGGTCACATTTTTAACCTCCAACTTCTTTTCTTCTGGTAAATCATACTTGTCACGGATTGATTTCACAATCTGGGTACACATACCATTTTTACATGCTTTTGTAGTTTCTTCAGCTGTCCCTAGAGTATCCCAGTTCACGGGTAAAGGTGTAAGACTCCCTTCTAAAAGTAAAATCTTTTTGAGTATTCTAACTCCATCAACAATCTGATCTTCTAGACAAGTCCCTCCAAAACTCCCCCCAAGGCGGACTCCCGCATCGACAAGTTCTTTGATTTTATCTTTGAATGAAGGGATTACTCGGACCTTAATCATCATCATATTGATGTTTTTAACTTTCTCTTTCCATGAGTCAACTATAGGACCTAATACATCATCTAAACCATATTGGTGACATTCAAAGGCGTTTATGAGTTTAGCCTGTTCGATCATGTCGTCAATAGCTAAAGGATCGACCTGTTCTTTTTCTAAATCAACAGTGTCAGTAGATAGGCCAAACTTAAGATAGTAATAACCATCATCCCCCATTTCGCCTTTGATTAATGGCATTGTAAATTTAAGCTTCTTATTTTTAAAACTAAGTTTTTTCATGGCTTTTTTACTCCTATGGTTGTCTAGCCATTCCTGGGCTGAATCATCATCGTATTTCTCATCATCAAAGGTGTAAGCATACACAGCCTCATGTCCAGAACCTCTTAATAGTCCAACTTTTCCTTTAACACCGTTACCATAGTTGATAGTGCTTACTCGGTTTGTTTTGCCTTGGTTGTTTTGTCTGAACCCTGTTTCTGGTTGGTCTGGGTTTTCTAATACTATTAAGTCTTTTGTTAGGTCTGGCATTGGCTCAATGCTCCTTTAAAAACAGTTTTGTATTTACTTCTTTATATTGTGGTTTAACGAAGTAACAAATTTCTTTAAAAAATGGATTTTATTTTGTGTGGATATTTATTATTTAATCAAAATAATGAAAATGTTTTAAAAATAAAAGAAAATAATAGTTAAATAATTTTTAAGATAAAGTTAAAAAATTGGATCTCTTAGGTTGAACATAACATCAACCCCAATTATCCATATCATAATCTCCAACCTCTCCACCTAAAGCAATAATAGGTTCAGGGAATGGCTCATTACACCTGTCACCATAATGCTGTGCCTCCGGATAATCATCAGCAGGGTAAGGTCCATTAGCCTCCATGTCCAGGCAGTCCTCACAAACATTAGCATCTCCCACGGTAACCCAGGGGAAATAAATCCCTTCCATTGCAGCTGCATTTAAACTTCCTTGAGTGCTGCTTTCATGATACCCGAACTGACCAACCTGTTCCGCTATGTTTGACTGACTGTTAAATGTAAGGTTCTCTGCTGTTTTAGGGTCACTCATACGGCCATACTGTTTACCATCTTCCATCATCTGGTTAAGATGAGTAAGGTCTTCGGGTATTAGTTTCTCGGCAACTTCTAACTCCATCATCTGGTAATCTTGTAAAAATTCAGATGCATATCCAAGGTCAGCGGCTGCTGCTTCTGTTCCAGGAGTTAGGGTTTCGAGCATCTCATAATCGGATGATGATACTGTTCCTAACACTCCTAGTATAGCTGTAAGGCCAACTAACCCACCAAGAAATAATAAAGAGTTATCAGATTCATTAGAGGCGTTGTTAAATGAAGGTTCATAGTCCTCTCTGAACTCTGCTTCCTCATCATCCGGGTTAATCTGATGCTGGCGAACTCTTGTTACCATAAGTGGCCTCAAAATAATTCTTTCCGAAACGTTGGTTTAAGATTCCTAATAATAGTTCATGGCCTATCTTTTCCACTGCGAACCGTTGCCATGTTATTAGGTTTTTTTTTTCCTCTGTGTTTTTTGGAACTTTGGCTTTCACTCCGAGCTTTTCAAGTTTACTAATCATTCGCTCCGCATTGGCTGTGTAAACTGTGTCTATGAACTCTTCGGCTAATTGTTTGGCTTCGCTGTCTTCTTTGATGAATAAATCGTTTATTTTATCTTTAATGGTGGCTTCTGGTTTGTCTTTTATTTCCCAGACTTCTTTTATTAGGTTTTGTAGGTTTTGTCTGTATTTGAGTTCGTCTTTGGTGGCTTTTCCTTCGCCCATTTCTTTATCTGCTTTGAAATTGGGGTCATCGGTGTTGGCCTTTTGTGATATGTTTTCGTTGAGTAAACTGTAATAGAGGTCTTTGTCTATCACTGCTTTGTCTTTCAGGTTTTTACAGACTTTGCACATGGTTTAAACCTCATTAGAACATTTTAACTAACCCTTTACTCTGTAATAAGTTATCAAGACTCATAACACGTTTATTAATAGATTTACTTGGTTCAAAAGATGGTTGCTGCATTAAACCACCATAACCCGACCCACCAATAGCATAAGATAAGGGCTGATCACCATACTCAACAGGGTCTAACCCCCAAGCGGTGCGGTCTTCATTAACCAATAAACTGCCATTCCTTAACCGAATATTGTTAATAGTTGCTTTCTGTTGTTTGTCTTCAAGGTCAATAACTCCAAAGTGGAATCTTTCATCAAAACCCCAAAGGTCAAAAGATTTACCAAACACTCGGTTAAACTCGTTTTCAACTGGTTTAAGGACTTTACCATCTAAACGTTTCTTAAACTTCTTATCCGCTGTCATATCCTTCTCATTACCTAATGATCCAGCAGTGTATATTCCCACATTCTGGGGTGGCACTCCATAACCTGCGACTATCCGGTCACGCATCTTATCCAACATCTCGGAGAATTGCATATCCTTATTACTTTGACCTAAATCCTGGAAGGTTCCACCCCGTAGGAAGTAGGTTCCATCAGGGTTGTCCTTGGCACTAGCTTTTATCTTTTTAATGTTATCCTTAAAAACAGTGTCTGCTATTGCAGCATCAAAACTTATAACATTCTTAGGGCTTATTCCCTTCTCAAAACGTCTACTATTATTCCTCATCCCTAAAATGTCAAGGGTAATATCGTTAGCGATTTTATCAATCGGACTTTTTCCATATAATTCATTCCAGGGGTCGGCTAGTTCCACATGGATTAACTCATCATTCTCATACCTTATTTGAGTTCCATTAAGACCCCATTGGTCTGTATCATAATGATATTGGAGGCGGTGAGGTTGTATGAAGTACAATCCAGTGGGTAATCCTTGTAGGTTGTCATCATTCACGCATTCAGCGAACCAATCACCAGTTCCAAGGAGGCTGCCAATACCTCGTGTCATGAATTTAATATAACTATCCCTGCCATCCGGGCCGTCTGGATGATTCAAAAGGTCTTTAACATAACTTACAAAGTCAGGGTTGTCCTCTTCCCTGTTATCACTATATACATCAAACCCGGCGGCCATTGCATCTAACACATAAGCATCTATACAGGAACCCACCCAGACATTGTCCATTGCCTGGTAATATGTTGTCCAGGTTGGTTTGGCGGTTTTGGATCTGTCCCCCATCCCTGCGTTTAGGTATGGGTTTAACCATGCCCAGGGGCCAAAGGGGTTGGTTCCTTGTTTTCTTTGTGGGTTTCGCACTACTCTAAAGGGTAATGCTTTGTTTATAGTGCTTAGTATTGACATTATTTTTTTCCTCAAAAAAACTGGTTTATTAATATTTATAATTGGATAATTTCAAGATCGGCCTTTTTCTCTGGTTCGGGTCGTTTCAAAATTAAACGCCTAACAATATCATCAGCGTCAAGAATATCATCATGTTCCCCTTCATCAAACGATGCATACTCATTTAAAAAAGCAGGATACTTTGGATGATCAGCAGGGACCATCACCAAATCATTCTCATAATCAACACTACCAGCCCTTATCCTAGTTTCCTTGTTTTTAATACTAATGATTTCTTCAATTGGATAATTAGCCTCATCTAATAATTGTTGAGCTAAAGCTATTTGATAAGCGTTTGATTCAATTCCAACCCTTAAAACATTCCATTTAAGACCATTCCATATCGGGGTGAGTGGACCATAAAAGAGTTTATCATATACTTTCACCTGTTCTGGGAAACTTAATTGGTCATGGTGCCAGTCAAGGATCCAAATCTTAAAGGGGTTATGGGTTACTCCTATTGTTTCACAGCAGAAGAAATCGTTTTTCTCACCCTTTTTAATAGCTAAATCCACACCCTGATAGATTTCCATGGTCTCAAGTGGGGGGCATCCTTTTATTATGTCATTCTGGTTTTCTTCTAGGATTGCATAGTAACCGAGCCATTCGGGTTTAAAGACTTTTCCCATCATTCCAGCTGCATCATTCTGATATTCACGGTTAAAAATAACCGTTCCCATGGCTGCTAATTGTAAAAGTAATTCTTTAATTCCCCATTTATTGGGCCATAGGACTTTATAATCTCCAGACACATCTACATCAACAATAACTCCAGCTTTATCCTTTATGTACTCATAATTCTTAGGCCATTGAAGTATTGCTTTCTGTTCTACAACATGCCAGGCAGGGTTATTAATCATCTCCTGATAACCATCTTCAGGATGTTTCCGGGTTCCAATTCCTAATAAGTTACATCCTGGCTCCAATAACGGTAGGATAGTACCATTGATTGTTTTCATCACCTTTTCTCGGCCAGACTTAGTGCAAGTGTTAACATCATCAAAAATGTCATCCATGATGATTTTATTAAAGTGACCCCCTGTAACATCGCTTAAAATTCCAGTGGCTTCTATGGTTGCATCCCTGCGAACTTTATCACCAAGATTATAAAATAATTGATTGTCTTTCCTTCTAAGGTCTTGGAGTTCTGCATTGAAATCTTGCCTGATTCTAGGATTATTTTTTAGGTCAGCCTCAATAACATCTAAAGTTTTATTGGCCTGTTTATATGTTTTAGATAAAAGTAAAATGTTAAATCCTTGGTTATATAAGGTATCATGCTCTGCTATCACTCTAGGAATGCTAGTCGTTTTCCCATGATCCCTTGGAGCTAATAGTATATCTTTAAGATATTTGCCAACATTCTCATACCAATCATACTGGTGTTGAGGTACTTCCAACCCAAGATAAGTTTTAGCATAGAATGATTTACTATACTTCGCCTTTGTCTTATTGTTTACCTGGATCGCTTTCCTTATCTTCTGGCTGTCTTGCGATATCGTCTGCAAGTTGTTTAATAAGTTTCTGCTCGATATCATCAACATCCTCCACTGGTACAACTACTAATGGTGTGGGTTCATCCCTCAATATATCATGCTTAGCCTTAGCGGCCCTGATTACAAGATTCTTTCCTTGGATTTTAACTTTCTCAATATCAAGATCACTAACTCCAGCTTCCATATCAGGACTGATTGAATTAAGTTGAAGTTTAATCTCATTACCTTCTTTAATGATCTCATCCAAAGCCTCTAAGTCACTAACTACTTTTTTGGCTGCTTTGTTTTTTCTCTTCTTACTCTGTTTTTCATTATACTGTTTTGCAGCCTCATCTTTAATATTAAAGTCACCTTTGCGGTAACGATTAATTGCAGCGTGACTTATACTCTCATCCTTTTCTTTTAACCAGTTACTAATAAAACGTGATGATTTTCCTTCTATAATCATTTCCTCTATTTCTTTTCTAAAAGGAGACGTTAGAACCGCTGGTTTTGGTGGCATTGTATCACTTCGTTGTAACGTTACAGTTGTAATGGAATGTAACGGTTTGTAACATTACATGTCATTTTGAATGGATAATCTTTGGTCACGGATCCAATTTTCATGGCCATGAATTTTGTTTCAATTTAAAGGCTATTCGTGACCCTAAATTCCAATTTTATGACTCTGGTTTTTGTTTGGTTTGGAAAGGTTTTTCATGACCACGGTTTGGTTTTTTGTGGTCATGGTTTGTGGTTCAATCCCAACCACGATCTTTGGTCAAAGATTTCAATTTTGTCATCAAAGATCGTGGTTGTTTTTGAATGGCAATCCGTTGTCCTAATTTTCAGTTTTAGGGTCATACTTTACTGTTCGGTTTAACCACGATTTGTTATGCTGAAATTGGAATCTTTTGTTATGGTTTTCTGTTCAATTTGAAGGGTTTTTGGGCTTGTTTCCTGTTTTCTTTGAGGTATTTCCACATCTTTATTTGGTCTTCTTGTGTGGGTTGCGGTCCTGTATAGGGGAGTGTGCATGCATCAATTGGATATTTTTCAGGTTTGATTTTATCAGGACCTATTCTTTGAAAATGAGTATTCCTTTTTCATTTGTATTCGCTGTTGCCGTAGGATATTCTTTTAGTGGATTATAAGGGCAGTTTGAATAATAAGGGCATTGTTTTGGAGTACATTTGTTTGGCTTTATAATTGATCTTATTTTAGCCAGTAGATTATGGATTTTCTCAATCATTTTTACCAAAACCTTATAAAAGTATTACTGTCTTTTATATACTCATTGAAAAGAAGCTCTTAGAATGCTTTAAATGTATAGGTAGATATTTTGGAAAGTATTACTATTTTAATTTAATAAAAAATGTCACGTATAAAATTAATAGCCATCGGGACAATAGCTCCTATTAAAATTAAAACCAGACCCACAAGTATCTTAGAAGTATCATCCCATCTTCTTTCTTTCTTCTTTTCATCTTTCAAGACTGCTGATTTAATCACTCCAATATCAACTTTCATATTGTTAACATCAGATTGAACTATATCTATCTTTGATTCAAGGTCTCCATCCTTTCCCTTCAAACCCTGTATAGTGTCCTCGGTGTGGCCGTTAGTCATGTCTTTACGTTCCTTCCATTTTTCCAGGTTGGTTATTTCACTATCATGTTTTTCATATAATCTGAATATTCTTGTTAGGCTAGCATTGAATGATTCCATTACTTTTTGTCCTGATTTTAATTCTTCACTTAATTGTTTTTGGCCTTGTAGGATTTCTTTAATTTCATCAGTGGACATACAAGTATGGAAATATTTTCGGAGTTCAGGTCGTTCCTGGAGTAAGAGTTCAATGTTTTTAGGGTCATCTAGGATTGAGTTGGTTGGTTTGTCAAGGGTCATCTTTACCTTACTCCTTTGAAAAATATTTTAGGATTGTTGCACATATTAAGTCTGGGTAGGGAGTATGGCCCTACCTGTTCGTTGATTCAATTTAGGCTGATTCTGTGTTCTGACCGTATTCTTTAACAACTTCACGAACACCTAATATTAACAGTGCGATACATATTCCTGCCAATGCTCTGTAAGGTTCAGGTACAAATGGTAGTAATGCTTCTGTTATTTGCTGTTGCATTGCTATTACTCCAACTGCAACGGCTAATAAAAATACGTTCACTGTCCTATATTTTGGAGCTATAACTGCCCCTCCTTCGTCTTTTAAAAAACCCATATACATTCCTCCTTCTTATTTTAATCATTTAAATGAGTGTTATCTATACTTACCTGCATGAACATGATTTAATTCTGTATTAATACGGCCACAATCTGGACATATCCATTCCTTTGAATATTCATCCCATTCTAGCCTTCTGTGACAGTATGGGCAGAGAGGGCCTTTTTTAATATAATCACCTTCTAAAAAAAGGATAATAGCAAGACCATGAACATATCGGGGAATTATGTTTTTAAGACGGTTTTTTTCTTAAATAAAGTTTTGTTCATGGCCTGCTATCGAGGGGGGCGTCACCCCCAGAAGGGATGACTGTAATTCTGGACTTTTTCTTTTGCTAAGTCCAGGGGCGTTTTTTCTATTACTTTGGTTGGTGCAGTTTCTGCACGTACTGGTTCATGATAATGTGGTGTGAGCCATGCACGGGGTTTATACATCTTTTCCTTTCCTGAAAAGCTGTAATCGGCTCCACACGTCCAGCAGCTTATTTCATCGTTGCGTTTGATTCCTCTTTCAAGGCAGTTGTGGTGTCCACATAAAGGGCAATAGTTATAGAATGCGAAAGTGGTAAAATAGCCTTCGTTGACCCCGCTGGTATGGCCACTTCCTGATATAATTTCACATTTGTCGTACTGTACACTGGCATGACTACCACTTGTTAAACCTAAAACCAGTAATGAAAATAATAATATAATAAAGAAATTGTGCTTAATCTAAGCACCTCCTTGGTTTTATATAGGCGTTCTTTTAAACATTAAACGTCTTTTTTGACAAGGGAGTGCCACTAACTGTTAGCGTCTGCTAAGACGATTATCATTACATTTAACTCACCTAAAAAAATTAATAATTTATAAGTGCTTCTGCTACTAAATCCCTAACTAATTGAGCAGATAATGGATCATGGAAAAACCCTAAATGTTTACTATTTCCTTTATATTTGATACGTGATCTCCAAGGTTTATTTTCAGGATTAACGTTTTTTTCACATTTCACACCAGTAAATCCAAATAAACTTTTACCTCTACGATTATCATATCTATTGGGAAAATTTGAGTCTTTAAATGGGTGCTTGTTAACCGAATAATACTTTTTTAAAGAATTAGATATTTTTTCCCGAGTTTCGAGTGAACGGGTTTTATTGTAAAATGGATGATTTTTTCCTCTAAAATTTGCATGGTTTTCACTCATTTTTTTCCGAGTTTCTAAAGAAAGTTTTACTCCTTTCTTTGTTTTACTTATTTTGTTGCAGGTTTCTAAGGTGTGCTTACCATTAGATCCTCCACATTTGTGATTATAACCAAAATGGGGGTCTAAACAATGATAATAATTTATATAATCCTTTTCTAGTTGATCTAATGTTTTTTTATCGGTAGCATAATTTAAAACAGTGAATTTAAAATTGCATTCGCCATACTTATTAAAAGCACGCTGTAAATGATTGTTGTAATGTATATTCTTCTTCAATCCATTTAAATGGTTTTTTCTTCTTCTAGAAGGGTTCAAACTAGTCTGTCCAATGTAAATCTTACCATTTACTAAATTCTCTATTTTATAGATATAGCCATAGACCATATTTTTAACTCCTTTAAATTCACGCCCTTTAACTCTAATGTTTAACGCCTTATGATAGGCGTGGAGAGTGGCGGAGTTAAAGAACACCACTCTCACATGATAATATATGAATTTAGAAGTATATAAACTTTATTAAACTCTTTAATGATGGTTATAACGTATTCCCCAGTATTCATTAGCGATTACCTGGGGCCAGTAACCTAAATGATTATATAAAAGAAGTCTTCTTATTCTGTCAGGATCGCCTTTGCTTCCAGTTGGATAATTTTCAGGGTCTCTTTTAGGATGTAAAGGTTTACCCTGGAAGTGGGACATTTAAATCAACTTTGGATAATCTTCCTTAACCCTACTAACTAATTCAGGGAACATTAAAACCTCTCCCAGAATATTGTTACATTTAAATTCCACACTGGTAACTATGCCTTTCTTGAGTTCAATATTCATCCTCACAGTTAAACCTAACTCTTTGCTGTGCTTTTGGATTAAAGCACTTATCAATTTACCATCTGGCCGTTTCCACCATTTGGGCTCAGTGTAAATAACATTAACCATCATGTCGATGAGTCTTTCCCTGTACTCTTTGACTGATGTTTTCTCATCTGTAATCATCAAACAAACACCTCCATTTAATGGTGTTCATATAACTGCAATCCTTTAAGATCCCCTTCCCAGATCGTGTCTATTAAATTCTTATAACATTCATTTCTGGCCGTGTTGATACATACTGTGATAGTGAAAACATTATGCCTAGTGAAACAGTCCTTTAATAATAAGCCTGGAAGTTCATTATTTAGGATAGATAATTTGATTGATTCTATTTCCTTGGTGGCTCTGGCTGTTTTCTTTGGGTGTATTTTTATACAGTTTTCATGGCAGACTTCAATCCAAATATCACGGTTATTTTTGATAGAGTTTTTAAGATGTTCCATGCTTTCATGAGCTATTGTTCCCACAGCATCACGTCTTATAACTGATAAATAGGGGTGTGTGGCATCCTAAGAGGTGGTGATTTATATGGCTGAATTAACCGGCAGATCAAGAAGCTCTTATATAAAAACTTAGGATGCCACTAAATGGAAAAAATGGTTGTGTAAAAGAGGACACTATATAGAAAAGTCTAGTTTTGGGTTTTAGCCTTTCCTCTTTTAATCGTTTTATTCAAGTAATGTTCCCAGTAGGTGGGATTCATTGGGTCATTCTCATTAAAATGGCCTTTATCTAATTGTAGTATTTGGCCTGTTTCATGCTCATATTTTCTATAAGCATTCTCATGAGCCTGTTTAATTGCTTTAACTGGTTTGGGTTGTCTTTTTTTATTGCATTTTTTAGTGAAATCTATTGCAGGGAAATCTTGAACAGTTGCAGCTATCTTTCTAATTGAAAGTAAATCATCGACTATGTATCCTGGATGTATGGGTGGAGCTTTCAAAACAAGTCCACATTCGGGATTAGAACATATACTAAGTGCATGTTCAATTAAATGAGTTCTATTCCCACACTCTGGACATTTAAACTGGTTATCTTTTAGATAAGATATACTAAATTCAAAAACATCGTCTTCAGTTACATATTGATAAGGAAGGGAAGGCCCTACTTTCCCAGTAGGGTCCTTTTGTTTTCCCTTACTATTACCTGTAAGAAAAGTCTCCCTTTGGTCTTTTTTTATCCTCAAATATTCTGAATAAAATAATAAGTTATATTGGTTTTTAGTCTTATCAACCACTAGATAATTATGGCCCAAATATGTTATGACTTTACAAACCCAAATAAAGCCCTTCGTGCCTCCTAAGTACGTAATATTGCTTTTAAGTTTACGTTCTATTGTTGTTCCAATATGTTTATTGTTTTCACGTTTTTTGTTTTTATGATAATTTTTTTTCCTTGCCAGCCGGTTACTCTCTAATACTGATTCATGCCTGCACCATGATGAACAATATTGCTTTTGTGCTGTGTGTGTGAAAAACTGTTTAATGCATCCTTTTTTTAATCCTCTGCATTTTTTAAGGTAGATTTTTTTTAATTTTTCCTGATTGGTTATTATTTTAACAGCCTCCAAGCTCCCCATTTACTGTTAAATAATTTCATGCCTCTATTGGAATTGATAACTGGATTTTACGGTGCTTTTCATCAATCACCATTCTAGTATGTTCTTGAAGGTTTGCTGGCAGCCTGTGGAAAACATCTAATAATGTTTTCTGGTCGCTGAATTTAGCAACCATGCGTTCATGTTCCATGTTTTTAAGTTTACTTGGTTTGTATGGGGTTGCCTCCTTGCAGTGTGGCCATACTAAATCAAGTATCTGGCCAATGGTGAAATCGCAATTGTCTTCTATCGGTTCGGGTTGGTCGTTTAATATTTCTTCAGGTTCATGAATTACAACCTCTTGTTCTATTTCTTTTGCCTCTGGAGATTGAGGTTTGTATTGTGGTTTTAGGATGCTGTAAAAATTCTTATTCTTATCTTTTTCCACGAAGATTAAATCATCAGTTTCCATCTTTCTGAGGGCTTGGTAAACACTATCAGGGGTGATCTGTTCATATTTCTTCAATACTTTGTGTATTTGGAACTTATCACTTTGAGGATTTTCCTTGAGGAATTTAATTATCCTATCTTCCCTTATTTTTATCAAATCAGACTTGCCCTTATTCACCACTTTATCAACCACCTTTTCCTCTTTTTCTAATAATTTAAACCCTTTACTTGTTATGCAGAATTTACGGCTTCCATTAACTAGTTTGGAATCTAAGAACCCAATCCGTTCCATATACATAAACCGGTTGAATATTTCATCATAAGTCCCTGTCAGGTACTCCTTAGCCTGGTAGGTTCCAAAATATTCCCCCCCAAATACTTTATTAACTGCATTTAAGATTTCCCTTATTTTGGTTTCACTTATCGTTTTAACTCCCTCCAATTAACTGTTATATCAATACCACAATAACTATTTATCTGCATAATTATCGACATCAACCACCTCCAACACCTTCCCAATAGTAGAACCACATAGGAAACAAGAATCCTCCACCGTAATTGCAGCCCGACCCAAACCTGCAATCAACCCAGGCTCACCTTTCACCTCTTGATAAAACCCACACCTCTGGCAGTGGGTGTAAACTACCATAAAATTAAACCTCCAAGGCTGGTAGTGAAATAAGTTATGAAAACCAAAGCCATCCACTGGTTATGATCCTTCAATGCAAACACAATGAAAATAAAGTTACTAGCCATCCATACTATGAAACAAGAAGGTTCTTTCCATATATTAAGGATCGCTCCAATAATTGATGAAAGGGTGGCCGCTGCCATTATTAAGTTATTTTTATTTATGGATTTATGGATGTTTATTTAATCACCCCTCCTATCATGCATTAACCAAATAACCTGCACCTCTCTATCCTCCTCAAGGTTAGGATAAAATTCTTTCAAAAGATTAATAGCATCTTCCCTTGACTTCATGCTGGTGTCATCCATTAATAAAACCGATGAGAGGTCATTTAAAGGAGCCGTCCAACGTCTTATTATAATTCCTTTAAACTCCGTTGTTGGTGTTTTGATTAAAACAATTTCGCCACTTCTAAGGTCTTTAGGTGGTGTTCTAATGGTGCTGAAATAATCTTTTTGGAGTTTTGGGAAGTCCTCAGCGAATTTAACTGTTTTCATTCTTTCACCCATACCTCCACCGATTCACCCATCTCCTCAGAAAATTCTAAACGTTTCTCATAACCATTCTTTTTAACTATGTCCACCATACGGCCCATTGGAGTGGGGATTTTAACCGTGTAACCCTTCTTAATGCAGTTTTCAATTAATTCCTTAAAATGGCCTTGGCCTTCCTGTAAAGAATAAATAAATGAAATGTAAATCTCATTCCCCTTTTTGAAGAGGTAGGTTCCTTTCCTAAACCGTTCTTTAGTCAACCCTAAATCTCTTGCAAATTCTGTTGCTCCAGGTAATATGAACCCATCCTTCTTCTCCCCAGCCGGCCTTAATTTCATAGTATCACGTCCAACTCTCCCGCACTGATAATTAGATCTGTCTGAATATTATGCAAAGCAACTAAAACATCCCACATTTTCATTAGAGTTTGTTGAATTGCTATAACTGGATGAATCAACCTTTCTTCTATTAATAAAATTTGGGATTCTGTTTTTTTATAATCTGGATGAAATCCCATCATCATGCGAATCATCCACCTGGGAACTCCATTAGGAAGTAAAGAATAGTTGAATAAATTTATTTCAATATGTTCACAGATTTCTTCGTGCGGCCTTGCATCTTCTAAAAACCTATCTGCATTGGTATAAAGTTCTATAAATTTTTGTAAAGATTTCATTAAATCGCTCCTTCATTCAAAGCAGGATTGATATTCATCCGCACCACACTCTTTACAAGGAACAAAAGCCCCCCCCCCCAATTTCAGAGGGGTTTAAAAATTTCCTATTCTCCTTTTTCATTCTTCTAATCCAATGGCATCCGGGGGTGTGGATTGTTTTACTATTAACAGATTTAATCAGCTTGTTTTTCATTTAATCAGCTCTCTTCTTTGTTAGTGATTTGTTCAACACTTATTTTAGAAATCCTTAACAGTTGGCCTCTTAAAGCTGAATTCTTATCTCTTTCTTCATTTAATGCCTGACCTGCTTTCCTGCCATGTTCTCGATATTTTAATGCTTTATCTTTCCAATATTCCACAGCATCTGTCGGTTCCATTTTCCCATATTCACCTTGATTTGTAAGCACTTTTACATTGTCTTCTTTTTCAATTGTTATTATCATCTAAATCACTCCTCTTTTCTCAATAAACCTTTTCGCCCTTTTAACATGACTACATGACCCTCTAAAATAAAATCCTTTACATGGGCCGCAAAACCAGACACCATACAAATATGTAACCTCATAATAGATCTCAGAACCCAAGACCTCCAACATATAACAAGGCCCACCATCCTTAACATCCTCATAAGATACATAGATTCCAGCCAACTCCAGGTCTGTTCCAAGGTCATAAGGGCCAAACAATTAAGGCCGGCCCCCTGGCTTGAAAGAGCCAAAAAAGAAATCATGCAACTGACTGCCAATATTTGCCAGCCACACAACAACCTCTTCAAATCCTGATTTCTTTTCCTCCAAGATTCTCAGCCTGTTGACAATAGCCGATTCGGTCCTTTTAAATTCTAAAGACATATCCCTAGTTGTCACACCAAGGGCGTTTAAATGAAGTAAGACTCTATCCTCATCAGGAGTCCAAGGCTTATGATGATTATCAGGCTTCGGAGTGTCTATTAAAACCTGTTGCGGGTTCTGCTTTTCAATATCCTGCCTACGACGTTTAACAGCATCAGGGCTGCGTTTATGGAACCCTGGAACCTCATCTTTTGTTTTAGTATGGAACTTTGCACTGATTTGAAAGTCATCCAAACCCTTATCCATGTACTCTACCATGGCTGACTTTTCAGGTTCACTCCATGTAGGGCCACGACCCATCTTAATCACTCCTGCGTGACCTCTTTTTTATCCTCAATGTATCCTACCTTGTTTTGTGCTAGTTCCATCTGGGCTTTTAATTCACCTTGTTTTACTTGTTCTTTGTATCCATCAATCCCTAATTCTCTGATAACTTTTAGCCTACTGTCAACAATAGCCTGAGCCTGACCTTGTAATATAGCAATCTGGAGACACTTCTCGGTTAATTCCGGATCGTCTTTGATAAGATTCCACTCCTTAGTCGGGATCTGATCGCTGTATATGATTTCTCGGTGCCTTGCATTCCAGGATGTTTTTACTGCACTAACAATCTTTGTAATATCAATTTTTTCATCTACCATCTTACCACCCTCTAAAATAGTTTTTTCTGTTCCTTTTCGTTCCTTATTTTCTCTCTTA
>Ga0116153_10002219_pt1 | contig 15803 bp, 13 predicted proteins | sample AD_UKC028_MetaG_FD_89896 | JGI IMG/M metagenome (GOLD analysis project Ga0116153, IMG submission 89896) | Active sludge microbial communities of municipal wastewater-treating anaerobic digesters from USA - AD_UKC028_MetaG | ecosystem: Engineered > Bioreactor > Anaerobic > Digestate | place: USA...
CGCGTCCAGGAAGGTCGTGTTGAGCTCGTAGGGGACGGGCCCTTCCGGGGTCGACCGCTCCGATACGAGGCTCCCGCGCTCCTTCGCCGCCGCCACGAGCCGCTCGAGCTCCGCAGGCGGGAGGAGGCCCCGCGCCGGCGTGAGGCCGATGCCGTCGTGGCTCGAGAGGAAGTTGACGTAGCTCCTCCAGGGCTCGGGCCCGGGAAGGCCGGCGGCCCAGGAGGCCAGGTATCCCGTGCGGCCGCCCACGAAGGCGTGGAGGGCCAGGGGCGGCAGCGCGAAGTTGTAGGCCAGCTGGGCCTCGTCCCCCTTCCCGAAGTAGGAGTCGTTGACGGCCTGGGGAAGGTTGGTCTCGGAGAGGAGGGAGACGCCGGGCGCCGCCTCGTCCAGGACGGCGCGGAGGAGCCGCACGAGGGCGTGGACCCGGGGGCGGTCCAGGCAGTCGGTGCCGTCCTCCTTCCACGCGAAGGCGACCGCGTCGAGCCTGAGGATCCTCGCCCCCCGCGCGGCGTAGGAGAGCGCCGTCTCGACCATCGCGAGGAAGACCTCCGGCTCCGAGTAGTCCAGGTCCACCTGGTCGGGGCTGAAGGTCGTCCAGGCCAGGACCTCCGAGCCGTCGTCCCGCCTGAAGCGCGTGTGGAGGGGGTGGGTCCTGGGCCTGAAGACCCGGGAGGCGTCGAAGCCCTCCGGCCTGGCCACGAAGAAACGGTCGTAGGGCTCGCGTTTCGCGAGGAAGCCTCGGAACCAGTCCCCTTTCGCCGAGGCGTGGTTGAGCACGAGGTCGAAGGCGAGGCCGAAGCTCCGCCCGAGCCGCTCGACATGGCTCCAGTCGCCCAGGCGGGGATCGACGGAGCCGAAATCCGTCACGGAGAAGCCCTCGTCGGAGGAGGAGGGGAAGAAGGGAAGGAGGTGCAGGTGGCTGAAGCGGCCCGCGAGCCTCCGCTTGCAGAAGCCGGTCAGGGTCGCGAGGGGAGGCTCGCCGCCGCGGAGCATGTCGCCGTAGGCGATGAGGATGGCGTCGCCCGCCCGGAACCGCGGGGGCGCGGCGGCTCGGGCGGCCGCGTCCCTGTCGCCGGCTGCCACGCCCCTGTCGCGGGCGGCTTCCCCCCCGCGGCTGCCGGACGCGCCGTGGACCCCTTCGTTTTTTTTCCTGTAGGTCTCGACGAGGGAGAGGAGGCGGGGCAGGAGTTCGGGCCCGCGCCCGGGGTAGAGCTCTCCGAGGGCCTGGGAGAGCCGCTCGAGGCTTGTCCTTCCCCTTCCCTCCGATGGTCCGTCGTCGCGGACGGCTCCGCGGTCTCGCTCGGGCATGGCTCAAGTATCAGCGTCCGCCGCTCCGTCTGTCAATGTTCGAAGCCGGGCGGACGCCGGCGCGGTCCGGCTCCCGGACGGTATTTTGATTTCGGAACGATGTGTTCTATGATGGACTCATGAAGGTCGCGATGCTCCATTATCATCTGCGCCGGGGCGGCGTCGGCTCGGTCATGCACCGGCAGGCTGCCGGTCTCGCGCTGACGGAGGATCCGCCGGAGCTGGCCTTCGTCGTGGGCGCCGCCCCCGAGGGTCCCTCTTCCGCGCCGGTCTTCGTCGTGCCGGGCCTCGATTACGACGGCTTCACGGGCGCGGACGCGTCCGACCTGGAGGCGGGCGCCGAGAGGCTCGCCGCCGCGATCGAGGAGGCCCTTTCCCGCGCCTTCCCGGGCGGCTGCGACCTCCTCCATGTCCACAACCCCCTGCTCAGGAAGAACGCGCGCCTCCTCGGGGCCCTGAGGATCCTCCAATCGCGCGGCTACGCGCTCCTCGTGCAGGAGCACGATTTCGCGGAGGACTTCAGGCCCGATGTCTACGACTCGGCCTGGCCCTATCCCGAATCCTGCGACTACGCGACGATCAACAGCCGCGACCGGGACAGCCTGGTCGCCGCGGGCCTCGACCCCCGGCACGTCCACCTCCTTCCCAATCCCGTCGCCGACGACGGGGAATTCTCCCCGCGCGGCGGCTTCGCGGCGGAGGCCGCCAAGGGCAGAAGGACCGTCCTCTACCCCGTGCGGGCGATCAGGCGGAAGAACCTGGGCGAGGCCCTCCTCCTTTCGCTGTTCCTGCCCGAGAGCGCCGAGCTAGCGGTCACCCTTCCCCCGACGAGCGAGGCCGATTGGCCCGGCTATCGGGCCTGGAAGGCCTTCGCCGCCAAGGAAGGCCTGCCTGTCCGCTTCGAGGTGGGCGAAGGCGCGCCGCTCGCGGCGCTCTACGGGCGCTCCTTCGCCGCCGTGACGACCTCCGTGAAGGAAGGCTTCGGCTACTCCTATCTCGATCCCCTGACGCGGGGCATCCCCGTGCTCGGAAGGCGGATACCCCATATCGCGAGGGATTTCTCCGAACAGGGCATCGAGTTCCCCGGCCTCTACGACTCCCTCTTGACGCCGGTCGCCGCCCGCGAAAGGAAAGGCCCGCGGCGGGCCGCCGACGGGAGGCTGGCGCGGTTCCGCGAGGTCTTCGGACCAGCCTTCGGCAAGGCCGGCGTGGCCCGGCTGGAGGCCCTCCTCGAGGCCCTGCCGCGGAGGTTCGAGGGCGATCTCCTCGATTTCGGCGCCCTGGACCCGCGGTCCCAGGCTTCCTTGCTCGCCCGGATCAAGGGCGACGGCGCCTTCGCCGCCGAGGTCGTCCGCCTCAATCCCGCCCTTGAGCGACTCGCGAGCCAGGCTCCTTCGGCCGAGGAGGCTCTCCTTCGGCGCGAGGCCGTCGCGCGGGCCTACTCGGAGCGCGGCTGCGGCGAGCTCCTCGCCGCGGCCTACGGCCAGGCCCTCCGCCGCGAGGCTTCCGGACGCGTCGACAAGGCGGCACTTCTCGAGCGCTACCTCCAGCCCTCGGCCTTCTTCCTGTCCGCCTCATGAAGCCGATGACGAAGCAAGAGCGGCTCGGACTCGTCAGGCTCCTCGCGGAGGTCTCTCCCCGGGATCTCGTCGCCGAGGCGCCCCCCCTCAGGCCCGACCTCGCGGCCCTCGCCGGCGCGCGGCTTCCCCGCCGGCCGCGCGCGGTCCTCTTCGACGTCTACGGGACGCTCGTCATGAGCGCGGCGGGAGGAGAGCCCAACCTGCCAGGCGGCGCGGACGGGCAAGGCGGCGAGGGGGCCCTGGGCCTGCTCGAGGAAGAGCTCTCCCGCGCGGGCTTCCGGGGCGGCGCGCGCCGCTTTGCCCGCGACGTGGCGGGCGCCATCGCGGCCGACAGGGAGGAGCGGCTCGCGGGCACGCCGCACCCCGAGGTGGACATCGAAGCCCTGGTCTCCCGCCTTCTCGGGGAGGCCGCTCCGGCGACCGCGCGGCGTGCGGCTCTCCTCCTCGAGGCCTCTCAGAATCCCTGCGCGCCGATGCCCGGGGCCCTGGAGCTCCTGGCCAGGCTCCGCGCCTCCGGCCTGCGGCTCGGCCTCGTGTCGAACGCGCAGTTCTATACGCCCCTCCTCCTCGAGGCCCTGTCGGGGCGGTCGCCCGAAGAGCTCGGCTTCGAGGCCGAACTGCAGGCCTACTCCTTCGAGGGAGGGATCGCGAAGCCCGCGGAGGAGCCCTTCCTCCGGGCGGCCGGGCCGCTTCTCGCTGGAGGCCTTTCCCCCGGCGAGATCCTCGTGGTCGGCAACAGCTCGGCCAACGACATCGCCCCGGCGCGCCGCCTCGGCTTCATGGCCGCCCTCTTCGCCGGCGACGCCCGCTCCTTCAGGCCCACCGCGCCGGGATCGCCCGGCGCGCGGCCTGACACGGTCCTTCGCGGCCTGGACGGCCTCGAGGCGGCCTTCCCTCCCTCCGACGAATCCTGAAGGGTCCGCGGGCGCCGAGTGCTGGATGACGCGCCGCCGCGCCGTATAGTCGCCGCGCCGCATAGCCGCCGCGCCGCTTAGCCTCCGCGCCGCCGGGCGGAGCCGAGCCACCGGAGGCCTCGCGGCTTGGCCGCCGCGCCGTCGGGCGGGGCCGAGCCCTCGGGGGCTGGGCCTTCGGAGTCATGGCGGCCGGAGCGCGCGAAGCCTTTCCTGCTCAATCCCCTTCCGCGTCCGGCGACTGGGGATCTTCCGGCGCCTCCCCGCCAGCCGAGCCGGCGGGAGCCGCGGCCGCGGCGGGGAATCTCGCGAGGTACTCGGGTATCGTGAGCATCGGCGGCCGCTCGACCATGGAGATCTCCGACAAGACCGGCTTCCAGGTCTCCTCGTCGGCGGTCAGGGCGATGTGCCGCTTGCCGAGCTCCTTGAGCAGGGAGATCTCTCCGTACTTCTCCAGGCGGTCCAGGAAGGTGGCGAGGATGCCGTAGGACATCCGGCTGAGCGCCTCGATGCTCTGGTTGCGGTGGATCCGCTCCTCCATGTCCACCTGGGCGAGGATCGAGGGCCCGAACATGTGGAACAGGTCGATGAGGTGGCCGACCTCGACGCCGTAGCCGACGGAGAAGGACAGCCGCTCCAGGATGCTCCGCCTTCCCGCGTACTCGCCGCTCAGGGGCTGCACGAGCTCGGCCAGCTCCGGGTAGAAGAGGGAGAAGAGCGGCCTGACCAGGATCTCGGTCACCCGACCGCCGCCACTCGGGGTGAGCCCCGTCGCCGTGCGGATCGGCCGCTTGTAGAAGGCCTTCACGTAGCCGATCCCGTCGTCCTCCAGGAGGGGGCCGACCAGGCCGTACAGGAACTTCGGGTTTATGTTGCTGATGTCCGCGTCGATCCACACGATGATGTCGCCCTTGAGGACGTAGAGGCTCTTCCAGAGGTTCTCGCCCTTGCCGCGGAAGCTCCCGTATTTCGGGAGGATCGCCGCGGAGTCGAACACCTTCGCTCCGAAGCGCCTCGCCGTCTCCCGGGTCTTGTCGGTGGAGCCCGAGTCGATGACCGCGATCTCGTCGATGAGGGGGAAGCGGTCCATGAGCTCGGTCTTGATGACGAGGACCTCCTTGGCGATGGTCGCCTCCTCGTTGAGCGTCGGGAAGGCGAGGGAGATCGTCAGGTTCTTGGCCTGCTTGAGCTCGACGAGGCGCTTCTTGTCCTTGAAGGCGCTGTTGTGGTAGGAGCGCGAGAGGATCGACGGCCGGTCGTTCACGGCTTTCGTCTCGGCCACGGCTAGTCCCTCCCCGCGGCGGCGGCTGAGCCCTCTACGACGAGGAGGAGCTGCCTGAAGCCCGAGGCGATGGGCTCGAGGTCCAGCGCGTCCCCCTCGGGAGAGGCCGTCCCCGTGGTCAGGCCGACGGCGATCGCCGGGATGCCGCGCTCGTTGAGCAGGGAGACCTTCTCAGAGACGATGCCGGTTTTGGGGTTGGGCCCGGCCTAGGCGAGCGCCGACTTGAGCTCGGCCACGAGCGGCGCGTTGAGCTTCGGATCCCCGACCGACCGCTTGAACCTGACCAGGGTGTCGATCTTGGCCTTCGTGCCGCTCGCGGTCTTCTCGATGCAGCCCGCCACCACGCTCTTGATCGTCTCCAGCATCTTCTCGTCCTCCGCGACGATCTCCATGTCAAGCTCGCCTTGCGTCGCCCAATGGCCGTAGCCCACGCCCGCCTCCATGCGGGCGATGTTCACCATCGCGGTCTGTTTCTCGTCCCAGGTGAGGCCGCCGACCTGCGCGGCTATCGTTCCCAGGATGGAGGCCGCGGAGGCCGCGGCGCCCGGCGAGAGGATCGCCTTGTCCTCGCTCTGCACGCCCACCGAGAGCCGGTAGGAGCCCACGTGCCTGGTCTCGACGAGGCCGAGGCCGGCGCCGCGGACCAGGATGCCGCAGGAGACCCGGTCGCCCCAGCCGTCCAGGAAGTGGCGGAAGGCCTCCTCGCGCTCGTCGACCGACGAGGAGAGGGTGAAGAGGACGAGGAGGTTCTTGTCCAGGTGGAATCCGGTCGCCTGCGCGAATTCGGCGAAGACGAGAAGGGCGGCCGCGCCGAAGCTCCGCTCCCCGAGCCCCTGGCCCGAGGCCCGCGTCCGGGAGAGCCGCACGGCGTTGCCTAGGGGCGAGTAGTTGGCGTCGCCGACCTCCGCGACGAGGAGGACGTAGTCCCGCTTCGTGCCGAAGGCGGGGAAGAGGGCCAGGGTGTTGCCCCGCTCGTCGGAGAAGACGTTCGAGATGCCGAACTCGCCAAGCCGGTCCTTGATGAAGCTCATGCGGAGCACCTCGCCGTCGCTGGGCGAGGGGATGTCGTTCATGAGCACCCCGTCCGAGACGATCCTGCTCGCGTAGGTCGCGGTGTCGAGCTTCTTGAGCTCTTTCAAGGCCTCCCGCGCCCGGCGCCCGCCGAAAAGAAGGCCGATGAGTCCGGAGACCCTGCGCAGGAACAGGTAGATTCCCCTCATGCCGTTTCACTCTCCCGCCGCGAAGATTGGTTTTCCTCCCGCTCCGGCCCTCCGCCGGCGCCTTCGGCCTTGCCCGGGGTCGATCCGGGCGCCGCCCGGTTCAAGTATAGCCGACCCTCCGCCCTTGGGCGAGGGCCGGGCTGGCGGCTCGCCCTCTTCGATGATAGCATGCGGCTTAGGCGGCCGAGGCCGCCGCGCGGAGGCCTTCGGGTCCGGGCGGCGCCCCGTCGCGCCGCGGAAAGGAGGCTCCGATGCGGGCATTCGTCGATTTCGTGGCGGCCACCTGGTCGGGCGCGCCGGCCATAGCGCGTGGCTTCGCGGTCCTTTTGGCCGGATGGCTCGGCGCCCTCGTAACGAAGGCCGTCGTGCGGGGCCTCCTCGCCCTCCTGCGCTTCGACCGCTTCGCCGACAAGGTCGGCCTGGGCGCCTTCCTGGAGAAGGGGAAGGTGGCGCACAGGCCCGCCAAGCTCCTGAGCGTCCTCGCGTATTGGCTGGCCATGGTCATCGCCTTCATCATGGCCTCCCGCACCCTGGACATCGCGGCGGTGAACCGCGTCTCCGACGGCATGGTGGAGGCCCTGCCCGCCCTCTTCGCGGGCATCTTCGTCACCATCATCGGGATCGTGATCGTCACCTTCCTGGGCAACGTGATCGAGACGATAGCGCGGAACGCGGCCATCGGCGACGCCCGCGCCGTGGCGAGGATCTTCCGCTACATCGGCTTCGCCGCCATCGTCATCCTCGCCTCGGACCAGCTCGGCCTGGGCAAGGGGCTCCTCTCCACCTTCCTCGTCATCGGCTTCGCCGCCGTTTCCCTGGCCTTCGCGATCGCCTTCGGCCTCGGCTCGGTGGATTTGGCCCGGGAGCTGATGCAGAATCTCCTGAAAAGCCTCAACGAGCGGTCGCGCAAGGAGTGAGCCCGCGGGCGCGTCCCGCCCTGTAATGGGCGCCGGCCTGTCTTGGAGCGCTTGCCGGGTCTTGCGCCCGAGTCGGCGCGAAAAGGCCGGAAGACGATGCGGTTTTCCGCATACTTACAAGAACGCTCAAAATTTGATAGTATTGAAACATGTCCACTGTCGAACTGCTCGCCCCCGCGGGCAACCCCGAAGCCCTTGACGCCGCCATAGGCGAGGGCGCCGACGCCGTCTACCTCGGCCTCCGCAGCTTCAACGCGCGGATGCGCTCCTCCAATTTCGCCTTCAACCAGTTCGAGGCGGCCGTCGAGGTCTGCCGGAAGAACCAGAAGAAGGTCTACGTCACGGTCAACACGGTCTTCGAGCAGCGCGAGGCCGACCGGATGTACCAGCTCCTCCAGTACCTGGAGCGGGTAGGCCCCGACGGCCTCATCGTCCAGGACCTGGGCGTGGTCAAGATGGCGAAGGACTTCTTCCCCTCCCTGAAGCTCCACGCCTCCACCCAGATGAACATCGGCTCGGCCCGAGGCGCGAACTTCCTCTCCCGCCAGGGCTTCAAGCGCGTCGTCCTCTCCCGCGAGCTCTCCCTGGACGAGATCCGCAAGGTCTCGGAGACGACGAACCTGGAGACCGAGGTCTTCGTCCACGGAGCCCTCTGCGTGAGCGCCTCCGGCCTCTGCCTCTTCTCGAGCTACCTGGGCGGCAAGAGCGCCAACCGCGGACTCTGCGCCCAGGCCTGCCGCCGCCTCTACTCGACGGAGGCCGGCTCCGGCTACTACTTCTCCCCCGACGATCTTCAGCTGATAGACCGGGTCTCCGACCTCGTGGAGGCCGGCGTCGACTCCTTCAAGATCGAGGGCCGGATGAAGAGCGCCGAGTACGTCGGCGCCGTCGTCGCGGCCTACCGCCACATGCTCGACAACTGGCGCATCGACCGCGAGCGCGCCCTCGCGAAGGCCCTCTCCCTCCTCCAGGCCGACTTCGCCCGCAGGAAGACGAGCTTCAACATCTCGGGCGAGCTCGACCTCGACTACCTCAAGCCCGACCAGCCGGGCGGCACGGGCATCCCCCTCGGGAAGATCCGCGACATCCGGAGCTACGAGGACGGGCGCTGGGCCCTCATGGAGAGCGCCGGGGCCGAGGGCCTCGGGGAGGGCGACTCCCTGCGCGTCCACCACGCCGACGACTCGGGCCGCTTCACCGCGCGCCTGAAGGGCGTGAAGGAAGGCCCCAAGGGGACCCTCCTGCGCTTCGACGGGGACTACCGCCAGGGCGACGAGGTCTACCTCGTCCAGACGAAGACCATGGGCAAGCGCTGGAAGCCCGTCCTCCCGAAGGACATCGGCCGCTTCCACAAGTTCCCGAGCCGCGACCTGGCCCCCAAGCCCGACTACCCGAAGCTCGGCAAGGCCGAGCTCGAGGTCCTGCCCGACGGCCTCTACGCCCTGGTCGGCCGCGTAGCCGACCTCCACGTCCTCCTCGCGGCCAGGCCCGAGAAGGCCATGCTGGTCTTCGACCGGAAGAACGCGGAGGGCCTCCGGCGCCACGAGAAGGAGATCCCCTTCAAGCGCGACTCCCTCGTCCTCTGGCTCGACCCCTACCTCCCCGAGGCCGACTCGGACTGGCTCTCAGGCGAGCTTGACTACTGGATCGGCCAGGGCCAGCGCTTCTTCGTCGCCAACAACCCCGCCCACCTCGGCCTGCTCCGGGGCCGGACCGATCCCAAGGGCAGGCCCGTCTTCACGATCGCGGGGCCCTGGCTCTACGTATTCAACCGCTACGCCGCGGCCTTCCTCCTGGAGGAGGGGGCGCGCTGCGTCGTCCCGCCCTACGAGATCGGCAAGCAGAATTTCATGAAGGTCGCGGAGACCGTGCCCTCCAAGGCCTGGATGCCGGTCGTCTTCTCCTATCCGCCCCTCTTCCGCATCCGGACCGACCTCGCGAAGAAGTACGACTTCCGCTACTTCACCGACCGCGAGCGCCAGGCCTACGAGCTCGTCACGGGCCGCGACTACTCGACGGTCATCCCCCAGTCGCCCTTCTCCATCGTCGACCGCATCCCCTTCCTCAAAAGGAGGGCATCGGCAAGTTCATCATCGACTTCTCCCAGCTCGAGCTACCGAAGCCGCTCTACAAGCAGGTGATGAAGGCCGCGGAGGAGGGCAGGGTCCTCCCCGAGACCGGCCGCTTCAACTGGAAGGACGGCTTCTGGCAGCCGCCCGAGGCTCCTTCCGTCGACTGAGCGCGGCCGCCGGGTCGCCGGGCGCCTCGTGTATCGCGGCCGCCTGGCGGCTCCTTGGGCGGCGGCCGCCATTGTTCCGACGCCGGCCGGCGGTTCAGCCCCCGATAGCGCATTTCGACTTTCACGCTTGACGGCTTCGGACTCGGGTGCTAACCTAGCTCCAATAGTTTGTTCGGCAAAACATCGTTTCGTCCGTCAAACCGACTAGGAGCATCGCCACAATGAGCGAATCAGCCGGAAAAGCCATAGACCTTCTCTTCTATCTCGCGCGGACCGAGGGCGAGGTCAGCCTCGCGCGGCTTTCGCGGGACACGGGCATGAACAAGGCGACGGCGCTCCGCTACCTTTCCGTCCTCGAGTCCAGGGGCGTCGCCGAGCGGCGGGGCGGCGGCTGGTCCCTCGGCCTCTCCCTCTACGAGCTGGGCACCCGCGTGCCCGTCCGCTCCCTGGTCGTGGAGCGCGTGCGGCCCCACCTGGAGCGCCTGGCCCGCGAGACCGGCGAGACCGCGAACCTGGCCTGCCTGGCCGGAGGCTCCGCCGTCTACCTGGACAGGGCCGAGGCCGACCGCTCCCTGCGCATGCGCTCCGCCCCCGGCGACCGCCTGCCCCTCTACTGCACCGGCGTCGGCAAGGCCATCCTCTCGATCCTCCCGGAGGACCGCGCCCGCGCCATCCTGGGCTCGGGCCTCCTTCCCAAGATCAACGACAAGACCGTCATAGACCCCGAGGAGATCATGCGGGAGGCCTCGAAGGCCCGCGAGCTCGGCTACGGCCTGGACCGCGAGGAGTACGAGACGGGCCTCACCTGCATGGCCGTGCCCATAGGCCTCCCCGAGGCGGACTTCTACGGCGCGATGAGCGTCTCCGGGCCGACGGCCCGCATGCGCGATCCCGCCGTCAGGGACAAGATGATCGACGCGCTCAGGCGCGCGGCCGCCCTCGCGATGTCGGCCCTGAGGCGCGACTCGGAGGCCGCCGACCGCATCCCCCTGCCCCTGGCGGGCGGTGGACCGACCGTGGAGTACGCCTTCCGGCCCTCCTCGGGCTTCGGGGCCGACGCCTCGGAATAGGGCCAGGCCGGCCGGGTCGGCGCGAAGGCTTCCGCCCACACGTCAAAAAGGGGGATGGGCAGGCGGAATCCCTGCGCGCCGTCCCGGCCGGCTTCCTCTTTTCCGCGGCGCCTGGCTTCAGAACGCCGGCTCGGCTTCCTTCTCCTCCGCCTCCGCCCCTTCCTTCCTGAACACCGGCTTGAACTCCACGTGCTCGGCGACGATCTTCACCTTCGAGCGCGACTTGCCCTCGGGATCCGTCCAGCGGTCCTGCTTCAGCCGGCCCACGACCCGCACGCCCCGGCCCTTCTTGAGGTTTTCCGCGCAGGCCTGCGCCAGCCGCGACCAGGCCTCCACGTCGAAGAAGGACACCTCCTTCTCGAGCTCCTCGTTCTGCTTGTAGAAGCGGTTCGAGGCGACGGCGAAGTTGCAGACCTGGCTGCCCGTCGGAAGGGTCTTGCTCTCGGGGTCGCGTACGAGGTTGCCCTCGAGCAGTATGGAATTGAGAGAGTTCATCTTGCCTCCTTGGCTGGGGCGCCGGAACCTGCCCGGGCGTTTCCGCGCCGGCGCCCCGCATAGCTACTACGCCCGGCCGGAACGAAAGCGATTGAAAGGCTCATCTTTCGCTTGACGGGAGGCGGACTCGGATCTATGCTCTGGTAATACCACAGAGAAGGCTGGATATACCAAGTGTCGGATCAAGAGACGAACGAAGCGCGAAGCCGCGGGCGCAAGGAAGACTTCATTCTCCGCTTCGAGGAGCTCATCCTCTCGGGCCGCTTCAAGGCCGGCGAGCGCCTTCCCCCCGAGCGCGAGCTCGCGGAGAGCCTCGGCGCCTCCCGGCCCGTCGTCCACGCGGCCCTGGGCGAGCTCGCCGCGCGGGGCCTGGTCCGGATAGAGAGCAGGCGGGGCGTCTTCGTGGCCGACTGGCGCCGCGAGGGCTCCGTGGAGATGCTCCTCTCCCTCATGAGCTACGGGGGAGGGGAGCTCTCGCCCCGCCTCTTCGACTCGGTGCTGGAGATGCGCATCCATTTCGAGACCGAGACGGCCCGCCTGGCCGCCCTCCGTCGCAGTCCCGAGGAGCTCGAGGCCCTCTCCCGCGTCGTCGCGCGCGAGCGCCTCCTCGACTCCCGCGAGCCCCGCGACGTGACGGCCCTCGACTACGAGTTCCACCTCGCCGTCGCCCTGGCCTCGGGCAACGACATCTACCCCCTCCTCATGAACTCCTTCAGGCGCATCTACACGCGGATCCTGGAGCGCTTCTACGGTGACCCGGGCGTCGTGCCCGAGGTCTTCCGCCTGCACCGCGAGCTAGAAAGCGCCATCGCCTCCCGCGAGGAGGCGAGGGCCGCGGCCGTGATGCGGGAGATCCTGGTCTACGGCGAGCGCAACCTGCGCAGGATCCTGGTGGGGGAGGCCGGCACCGCCGGCGGGCCGGCTGGAGGCGGTGCGGTCGGAAGCGGCTCGGCCGAGGGCGGCGGCGCCGCGGGCGGGCCGGCGGGAAGCGGCGCGGCCGGAGGCCGGGCGTGAGCCTCTCGAAACTCAAGGCCGGCGTCGCGAAGCGCGCGGGGAGCGGGGCCGGTGCCCTGGGCCGCCTGGACGTCGAGGTCCGCGAGGACCGCGGCTCAGTCGTCCTCGAGGGCAGGGTCCCGACCTGGGAGCTCAAGATGGAGCTCGGCTGGTACGCCGCCGGCTTCGGCTACAAGGGCGTCGTGAACGACGTCGAGGTGCCCGACGGGAAGGGCGGCCTCCTGGGCGACGAGCGCCTGGAGGCGCCGCCGCCGGCCGCGGGCGGGGATAGGCCCCTCGAGGGGGCGGCATTCGACGCCGTCGTCGTGGGCGGCGGCGTCGTGGGATGCGCGATCGCGCGCGAGCTCGCGCGTTGGCGGATCTCGGTCCTCCTCCTGGAGAAGGAGGAGGACGTCGCGGTCCACGCCTCGAGCCGGAACGACGGCATGATCCACGACGGCTTCGCGGCCAGGCCCGGCACGAAGAAGGCCGCCTACAACGTGCGCGGGAACCGACTCTGGGAGCCCCTGGCGCGGGAGCTCGGCATAGCCTTCGAGAGGCCCGGATCCCTCATCGTCTACAGGAGCGCGGCCTCCCGGGCCGCCTATCCCCTGATGGCCGCCCGCGCCGCGGAGAACGGCGTGGACGGCTGGGAGTACTGGTCCAGGAAGCGCCTCCTCGCGGAGGAGCCGAACGCGGCCGACGACCAGCACGGCGGCTTCTTCCTCCCGAGCGCGGGCATCGTCTCGCCCTACCGCGCCACGGTGGCCCTGGCGGAGAGCGCCGTCCTGAACGGCGTCCGCGTCGCCCTGGGCGCCTGCGCCCTCGGCTTCGGCATGGAGGACGGCCGCATAGCGAGCGTGAGGACCAACCTGGGCGACGTGAGGGCGGGCGTCGTCGTGAACGCCGCCGGCGGCTGGGCCGACGCGGTCGCGGGCTTCGCGGGCGACCGCTTCTTCAGCCTCCACCAGCGCCGGGGCGTGGACATGATCCTGGACCAGGGCGCCGGGGCTTTCCTCAACCACATCATGTCGAGGCCGGCCCTGGCGGTCGCCAACCGCAGGACCAAGGGAGGCGGCCTCGTGAAGACCATCGAGGGCAACGTCCTCGTCGGGCCGACCGCGTCGGAGGCCCCGGGCCGCGAGTCCTACCCGACGACGGTCGCGGAGCTCCGCGAGCTCGAGAGGCACTTCAAGCTCAACAAGCGGCTCTCGCCCTCCATGGCCATCACCTACTTCGCGGGGGTCCGCGCCTGCACCTACGAGGAGGACTTCGTGGTGGAGCGCTCCGCGCGCGTGCGGAACCTCGTGCACGCCGCGGGCATCCAGTCGCCAGGCCTCGCCTCGGCCCCGGCCATCGCGGAGGACGTGGCCCGCCTCGCGGTGGAGGCCCTGTCGGAGACGAGGAGGGTCGTCCCGAATCCCTCCTTCGATCCCGTCCGCAAGGCGAGCCCCGAGCTCAGGCGCCTTCCCCTGGAGGAGCGGGCCGCCCTCATCGCGCGCAATCCCTCCTACGGCCGCATCGTCTGCCGCTGCGAGGAGGTCTCCGAGGGCGAGATCCGAGACGCGCTGCGCTCGCCGCTCCCCGTGGGGAGCCTGGACTCGGTGAAGCGCCGCGCCAGGCCGGGCATGGGAAGGTGCCACGGCGGCTTCTGCACGCCCCGCGTGATGGAGATCGTCGCCGACGAGCTCGGCATGGACCTCTGCGAGGTCACGAAAAAGGGGCCGGGTTCCCGTGTCGCGTTGGGCGAAACCAAGGCCGGCCGGGAAGGAGGAGCCCGATGATCGAGAGGGAGAGGCGGGACGTGGTCGTCCTGGGCGGGGGGCCGGCCGGCCTCGCGGCGGCCGTCGCGGCCGCGGAGGCGGGGGCCGACGTTCTCGTCGTCGAGCGCGAGGAGCGGCTGGGCGGTATCCTCAAGCAGTGCGTCCACGACGGCTTCGGCCTCGTCCGCTTCGGGGAGCAGCTCGCGGGGCCCGAGTACGCGAGGCGCTACGTCGACCTGGCGGAGGCCAGGGGCGTCGAGTCCCGCCTCGAGACCTTCGTCCACTCGGTCCGCCGCGAGGGCCCGGGCGGCGCCGCGGGCGGCGGCGGCCCGGCCGGCGCAGGCCGCGCAACAGACCAAGGAAGCGCCGCCGGCTCCGGCGGCGCCGCCGGCCCGGGCCCCCTCGTCCTGACCTGCGTGAGCCAGGACCGGGGCGTCTTCGAGATCGAGGCGCCCTCCCTCGTCCTGGCCACGGGATGCCGCGAGCGGACGGACAGACAGGTCTTCATCCACGGGGAGAGGCCCGCCGGCATCCTGACCGCGGGCCTCGCCCAGTACCTCGTCAACGTCGAGGGCCTCCTGCCAGGGAAGCGGGCCGTCGTCCTCGGCTCCGGGGACATCGGCCTCATCATGGCCCGCAGGCTCACCCTGGAGGGCATGGAGGTCGAGGGGGTCTACGAGCTCAAGGGCGAGCCCTCTGGCCTGTCGCGCAACGTCCGGCAGTGCCTGGAGGACTTCGGCATACCCCTCCATCTGTCGACCACGGTCACCGAGGTCCACGGGAAGCGGCGGGTAGAGGCGGTCACGGTGGCCTCCGTCGACGCGCGGGGCCAGGCGATGGCCGGCACCGAGCGGCGGGTCGCCTGCGACACCCTCGTCCTCTCCGTGGGCCTCATCCCCGAGGACGAGACGGCCCTGTCCCTCGGCCTGGACCTGGACCCCTCGACCAGGGGGCCGCGCGTCGACCAGGCCGGCGCGAGCCGCGAGGAGGGCGTCTTCGTCTGCGGCAACGCCCTCCACGTGAACGACCTCGCGGACTACGTCTCCGAGTCGGGCGCGGCGGCCGGCAGGGCCGCGGCCGAGCGCGCGTTGGGCGGCGCCGCGAGCCGCCCGGAGAGGCGGCTCGCGCCGGTGAAGGCGGGCCCCGGCTTCCTCTACGCGGTCCCCCAGTACATAGATCTTTCGAGGCCGGGCCCGGCCGTCCTGTATTTCCGCTCCAACGCGACCCTGCGCGAGGGGGCCAGGCTCGTCGCGCGCGCCCTCGGCCCCGGCGGAGAGGAGACGGGCCTCCTCCTCAAGAAGAGCTACGCCGCCCTCCGCCCCCCCGAGATGGAGCGGATCGAGATAGACGTCGCCTCCATTCCCGAAGGGACGGCCTCCGTCGCCTTCGAGCTCGAGAGGAAGGAGTCGCTCCGTGGCTGAACAGAGGAGATTCGTCTGCGTGGCCTGCCCGAGGGGCTGCGCCCTCGAGGTCGATGTCGCGGAGGCGCCGGCGGGGGGCCGCGAGGCCCTCGCGGTCAGGGGCAACGCCTGCAAGCGGGGCGAGGACTACGGCCGCGCCGAGGTGGTCGATCCCCGCCGAAGCCTCACGAGCACCGTGAGGACCGAGGGCACGAGGAGGCGGCGTCTCCCCGTCAGGACCTCGGGGACCGTCCCGCTCGGGCGGCTCGTCGAGGCCGCCCGATCCCTCGACTCCGTCGTGGCGAGGCCGCCCATGAAGTGCGGCCAGGTCCTGGCTCGGGACCTCCTGGGCCTCGGGGTGGACCTGGTCGCGACCGACGACCTCGAGGAGGAGGGCGCCGTGCCCGCGGCCGCCGCCAAGCCCGGCGCGGGCGTAGCGAAGCCCGGCGCGGCCGCAGCGAAGCCCGGCGCGGCCGCCGTCAAGCCCGCCGCGGGCGCTCAGCCCTCAGCCGGCGCGCCCCGGCGCGGAAGGAGCTGACATGGAAGAGCTGCTGCTGTCGATCGACGCGGGCACCCAGAGCCTCAGGGCCCTCGTCTTCGACCGCGAGGGAAGACTCCTCGTCAA
>Ga0116153_10002223_pt1 | contig 15772 bp, 18 predicted proteins | sample AD_UKC028_MetaG_FD_89896 | JGI IMG/M metagenome (GOLD analysis project Ga0116153, IMG submission 89896) | Active sludge microbial communities of municipal wastewater-treating anaerobic digesters from USA - AD_UKC028_MetaG | ecosystem: Engineered > Bioreactor > Anaerobic > Digestate | place: USA...
ATCGAGCTCGGACAGGCGCGAAATTGGAGTTTCCGTAACGATGAGGGGAAGGAAGCCTAAGCCAACGGCTCTCAAGGTACTCGCGGGCAACCCGGGACGGCGTCCACTGCCAAAACGCGAGCCGCGGGTCGATGGCGGGACGCCTTACTGCCCGCGGGAGCTCACCGGACAGGCGCGCAAAGAGTGGCGACGGGTGATGCGGCACTACGGTCAGAGCGGGGTGATCACCCAGGTGGACCGGGCGGGGCTGGTGGCGTACTGCTTGATCTATGCGCGGGCGATGGAGGCGGAGCGGCAGCTGGCCTCCACCGGGCTGGTGATCACGACGGAGAAGGGCCAGCAGGTGCAGAACCCGCTGGTGCGCATTGCTGATCGCGCGTGGGCCGAGGCGCGCGCTTATGAGGTGGAGTTCGGGATGACGCCGAGCTCCCGGAGCCGGGTGTCGGTGCCGGAGGAGATCGGGGAGGACGAGTTTACTTCGTTCCTTAAAAACAAGGCGGCTGAGGGGTGACGGCGCACCCGGTTGTCGCTTATATGCGCGGGGTGCTCGACGGGTCGGTGCCGGCGGGCAAGCTGATCGCACAGGCGGTGCGGCGGCAGGAGCGAGATCTGGACGCGGGGCTGGCGCGGGGGCTGCATTTCGACCGGAGCGCGGCGCAGCACGCGATTGACTTCTTCGGGTTCCTGGTGCACTCGAAGGGCGAGTGGGCCGGGCAGCCGTTTACGCTGAGCCCGTGGCAGCAGTTCGTGGTGTGGTGCCTGTTCGGGTGGAAGCGGCAGGACGGGCTGCGGCGGTTCCGGCGGTCGTACATCGAGGTGCCGCGGAAGAACGGGAAGTCTACCTTAGCCGCGGGGATCGCGCTGTACATGATGGTGGCCGACGGGGAGCCAGGGGCGGAGATCTACAGCGCGGCGACGAAGCGGGACCAGGCAAAGATCTCCTGGAGCGAGGCGACGCGGATGGTGAAGGCATCGCCGGCGCTGTCGGCGATGATCCGGCACTACAGGGCCAGCGATAACCTCAGCATCGAGGCAACGGCGTGCAAGTTCATGCCGCTGGGGGCCGACGCGGACACGATGGACGGGCTGAACGTGCACTGCGCGGTGGTGGATGAGGTGCACGCCCACCGGACGCGGGCGGTGGTGGATGCGCTGGATACCGCGACCTCGGCCAGACGCCAGCCGCTGATCTTCGAGATCACGACGGCGGGGAGCGACCAGACATCGGTGTGCTGGGAGCATCACGAGTACAGCCGCAAGGTGCTGGAGGGTACGGTTGGCGATGATAGCTGGTTCGCTTATATCGCGGCTCTCGACGAGGGAGACGACTGGGCGGACCCGGCGACGTGGGCGAAGGCGAATCCCAACCTTAACATTTCGGTGAAGGTGGATGATCTGGCGCCGAAGGCGGAGCGGGCGCGGCGGTTGCCGGTGGAGCAGAACGTGTTCCGGCGGCTGCACCTGGACCAGTGGACGCAGCAGACGGACCGGTGGATCGACCTGTCGCTGTGGGATGAGAATGCGGGCGAGGTGAATGCCGAGGAGCTCGCCGGCAGGGTATGCTATGGCGGGCTGGACCTGTCCTCGGTGAGCGATATTACGGCGTGGGTGCTGGCGTTCCCCAGGCCGACCGAGGTGGACGGGCTAGACATTCTAGCCAGGTTGTGGGTGCCGGAGGCGAAGCTGAACGATGAGAGCAATAAGTACAGCGAGCAATACCGGGCCTGGGCGAAGGCGGGGTTCCTGCAGGTGACGCCGGGGGAAGCGGTGGATTACGCCTTTGTGAAGAAGGCGGTGCTGGACGATGCGGCGAAGTTCCAGCTGGTGAACTTGAATGTGGACCGGCTGTTCCAGGGCTACCAGCTCTCGCAGGAGCTGGCAGACGAGGGGCTGGAAGTGTTCGGGATGGGGCAGGGGTTCCTGAGCATGGCCGTGCCGATGAAGGAGTTTGAGCGGCGGCTGCTGGGGAAGAAGCTGCACCACGGCGGGAACCCGGCGCTGCGATTCATGGCGGACAATATCGCGGTGAAGATGGACCCGGCGGGGAACCTGAAGCCGGACAAGGCGGCCAGCCAGGGGCGGATCGACGGGATTGTGGCACTGGTGATGGCGCTGGACCGAGCAATGCGGCACGAGGCGCCGAAGAAGAGCGTGTATGAAGAGCGCGGGCTGGTGACGGTGTGATGGGAATCGGGAAATCAGGAAAGCAGGAAGCAGGACCCATCCACCAAGAGTGGAAGGGGATCACGGGCCGGGCAGCGAGGGCGGTGCGTCACTAAGGCGTTGGCGCGGGGCTAGGGTTGCTACCGGTCGCACGCAAGTCGAGGCGAGGCCCGGGGCAAACATCGCGCAGCCGAGCGACCTGGCCCCGGCTCGTACAGATCAATCATCGAATATAGCCGCTGGCAGTTAAAGTTGATGAACGAAGTATCGGGACTTTTAACGAAATACCGCGGAATCGTTAAAAGCCGGGCGAGGTAGGGATGCGGGTCGTTGGTGGGGAGTACCGGGAAGGGGACGCGGCGCTGCTGAAGGCGCGGCCGTGGGTGGCGCGGTTGACGGGCGCCAAGTTCGACCATGCGGCGCTGTTGTGGCTGCGGGGAGATGACTGGTACACGGTGGAGGCCGGGCTGACGGGGGTGCGGGCGTATCCGATCGGGCACTGGCCGCGGGAGTTCGCTGTGTTTCGGCCTAACTCGGCCTCGGCGAGTCAGGGGCAGATGGCGGCGACGGCGGGGCTGAGGCGGCTGGGGGAGCGATACGCGTTCGAGAATCTTACAGCGATTGTAAGGAAAATGCTGCGGCGGCGTGTGGGTATCCAAGCCGTGGTTTGCACGGAGCTGGTCCAGCAGGCATGGGAGCGCGCGGGGATCGTGCTGTGCGATGGGAACCTGCATCCGACGCCGGACGAGCTGTGGGCGGGGCTTATGGAAGAGACGGGCGCGGTCTCGGTGACATGGCCACCGGCATACTATGTGGATCCGCCGCCGACGGATGGGAAACCGATTGATGGGACTGTTTGACCGGTATCCCTGCGTGAAGCAGGTGATTGTGAATACAAAGAGCGAGAAGGCGTTCCGCGGGGTGCTGTGGAAGCGTACCGGGGAATACCTGGTGTTGCGAAATGTGCAACTACTGAAGCCACGGGGCGACGTGACGGATGTGGATGGGGAAGTGATGATCCTGGCCGCCAACGTGGATTTCATACAGGTGGTGGGCTGATGGCAGTAATTCAATCGTTGGGACGGCTGGCGGATGTGGAGCTGGGGTGGACGCCGATGTACACGTACACCAGCATGACGCTCTACGACGGCAAGTCCTACGACTATGCTGCCCTGTACCGGACTCAGCCAAATGTGCGGACGTGCGTGGATTTCCTGGCCAGGAATGTGGCGCAGCTCGGGTTGCAGGTGTTCCGCCGGGTGAGCGAGACGGACCGGGTGCGGCTGCGGGATCACCCGCTGGCGCTGCTGATCGAGCAGCCACTGCCGCCGGCGTTCAAGGTGACACGATACCGGTTGATCGAGAGCCTGATGGCGGATCTGGGGGTATGGTTCAATGCGTACTGGCTGAAGATCAAGAGAGAATCGGGGAATCAGGGGATGGGGCTGCTGCGGATCCCGCCGGATCTGGTGACGGTGACGGGAGGGCTGGTGCCCACCGGGTACGAGATCAATCTGGGCGGGGTGGTGCAGACGGTGGTGCCGGAAGAGGTGGTGCATTTCCGGGGATACAACGCGGAGAATTGCATCGCGGGGCTGTCGCCGCTGGAGACGCTGAGGCGCGTGCTGGCGGAAGAGGAAGCGATGGGCGATTACCGCGAGCACTTCTGGGAGAACGCGGCGCGGATGGGCGGGGTGATCGAGCGGCCGGCGGAGGCTCCGGAGTGGGGCGAGGCGGCGCGGGCGCGGTTCAAGCAAGAGTTCGAGCAGCTCTATTCCGGGGGAGACAACAGCGGGAAGACGGCGATCCTGGAAGAGGGTATGGAATGGAAGGAAAGCACATTCAACGCGCAGGAGAGCGAGTACCTCGGCGGGAGGAAGCTGACGCGGGAGGAATGCGCGCGGGCGTACCATATCCCGCTGCCGATGGTGGGGATCCTGGAGCACGCGACGTTCAGCAATATTCGGGAGCAGCACAAGAACCTGTACCAGGACTCGCTGGGGCCCTGGCTGGCGATGGTCGAGCAGGATATCATGCTGCAGTTGCTGCCGGACTTGCCGCCCACGGACGGGGTGTACTGCGAGTTCAATATCGCGGAGAAGCTGGCCGGGTCGTTCGAGGAGCAGGCGGCGACGCTGCAGGCGGCGGTGGGCCGGCCGTGGATGACGCCGGACGAGGCGCGGGCGAAGCTGAATCTGCCAAGCATGGGCGGGGACGCGGCGCTGCTGGGGGTGCCGCTGAATGTGATGGTGGGGCAGGGAGCAGGAAATCAGGTATCAGGGAATCAGGAATCGGGGAGCGAGGAAGGCGAAAAGGCGGCAGCACGGCTGCCGCAGTCCAAGGCGGAGGAGCTGGACCCGACGCGGATGGCGAGCCGGGAGCAGTGGGAGCGGAAGTGGGCGCAGGTGCTGGGGGAGTTTTTCCGGCGGCAGGAGCGGACGTTTATGAGCCGGCTGCCGAAGAGCCGCGGGGCGAAGGGCGTGGACGATGTGTGGACGGACCCGGAGCGGTGGAACGCGGAGCTGGCGGAGGACTGGTACAAGCTGGCGATGATGACGGCGGCCGAGTTCGCGAAGTGGGTGGCGAAGGAGCTGAGCGGGTCGGTCGAGGCCGAGCTGATGGCGGATTACTGGCGGGAGAGCGCGGGCTACGCGGCGGCGAATATCAACCGGGCGAGCCGGGAGCAACTGGCGGGGGTCCTTCGCTCTGCTCAGGATGACCCAGGGGTGGATGTGAGGAAGGCGATGCGGGACCTGTTCGCGATCTGGGCGACGAGCCGGGCGCTGGAGATCGGGCGGACCGGGGTGACGCACGCGGCGAATTTTGGGAGCCATGAGGGGGCCAGGGCGAGCGGGCTGCGGTCGAAGACGTGGCAGGTGAATTCGACGAATCCGCGGGACGCGCACCTGGCGATGCACGGGGAGACGGTGCCGGTGGGGGCGCTGTTTTCGAACGGGATGCGGTGGCCGGGTGATCCGGCGGGCGGGGCGGAGAATAACGCGGGTTGCCAGTGCTCGGTGCGGTTTGGCAGGTAACAGGGAATCGGGGAATCAGGTAACAGGGAATCGGGTAAGAGATGCCCTGGACTGTGGAGGAGCCACCGGCGGTGGCGAGGAATTGGACAGAGGCGGAGCAGAGGCGGTGCGTGGAGGCCGCTAACGCGGCGCTGGCAGAGACGGGGAACGATGAGCAGGCGATTTTCGCATGTATCCGGGCAGCGGGTAAGGAGCGGAAGATGGAGACGAAGGTTTATCAGGCGGAGCTGAGGCTGAAAGAGGGGAGCGAGCAGACGGGGGAGTTCGAGGCGCTGTTCGCGACGCTGAAGGTGCGCGACCACGACGGCGATGTGACGGTGCCAGGGGCATTTGGCAACGAGCAGGAGACGCCGGTGGCGCACTACGGGCATAATCATTCGCTGCTGCCGGTGGGCCGCGGAAAGATCGTGGAGCGCGAGGGGAAAGCGGTCCTGGAGGGCCGGTTCTTCCTGGACACGAATAGCGGGCGCGAGCATTACCTGACGGTGAAAAACCTGGGCGGGCTGCAGCAGTGGTCCTACGCCTTTGACGTGCTGGATGAGGAGCGCGGCTCTTTCGAGGGGCACGATGTGCGCTTTCTGAAGGCGTTGAAGGTGCACGAGGTGTCGCCGGTGCTGGTGGGGGCCGGGATCGATACGCAGACGCTGAGGATCAAGGGGGAAGGGAATCAGGGAAACGGGGAAGCAGGCATCGGGGAGCAGACAGCGCAGGCTGGCGAGAAGCAACCTGAAGGCGAGGCCCCTGATCAGGGCAAGCCGAGAGGGGCGCGAATCCTGCCGGGCGTGCTGAAGGCATGGGTTGAGACAGAACAGATCGAGTTGGGAGGTTGACGATGTTGAAGATGCAGGAGTTGCGGGAGCAGCTGAAGGCGAAGCTGAACGAAGCGAGGGCCATCGCCGATGCTGCGGAGAAGGAAGGCCGGGATTTCAGCGGCGACGAGCGGACCAAGGTGGCGGCCATCCTGGCCGAGGCGAAGCAGATCAAGGACCAGCTCGTAGTGCTCGAGGGTGACGAGGAGATCAAGCGGACGATCCTGGCCATGGGCGCGGGGCTCGAGCAGAAGACGGAAGTGAAGCGGGCAGCGGGACCCAGCGGGAAGGGCCGCTCGATCGGCGAGATGTTCGTGAATGCGCCGGCGTTCAAGGAGTGGCTGGCGCGGTTCCCGAACGGGCAGATTCCGGAGAGCATGAAGGGGCTGATGAGCCCGCCGGTGGAGTTCAAGAGTCTGTTCCAGCAGAAGACGCTGATCACCGGTGCGGACGATGAGAGCGCGGGCGCGTTCGTGCAGACCGACTATACCGGGATCTACGAGGCGCTGGGGCGGTTCCCGCTGACGGTGCGGGATCTGATCAGCATCCGGCAGACCACGAGCGACCTGGTGGAGTTCGTGCGCCAGACGGCGCAGATCACCCAGGCGGCGACGGTGGCGGAAGCGAACGTGACCGACTACAGCGGGGCCACCGGCGAAGTGTCGGGTGAGAAGCCGGAAGCGACGATGACCTTTGAGAAGGTGCAGGCGGCAGTCAAGACCATCGCGGCCTGGATCCCGGCGACGAAGCGCGCGCTGAGCGACGCCGCGCAGATCCGCGGGATCATCGACCAGGAGCTGCGGGACGACATCGCCGAGGAGCTGGAGAACCAGATCATCAACGGCGACGGGACCGGCGAGAACTTTACCGGCATCCTGAACACCGCGGGCGTGCTGGTGGAGGCATGGGACACGGACATCTTCACCACGACCCGCAAGGCCAAGACCACGCTGCAGGTGACGGGACGGGCGCGCCCGACGGGGTATCTGATGAACCCGGCGGACTGGGAGACGATCGAGCTGACCCAGGACCTGGCTGGCCGCTATTACTATGGCGGCCCCATCGCCAACGGACAGAAGGCGCTGTGGGGCGTGCCGGTGGTGGAGTGCCCGAGCCTGGCTGAGGGGCAGATCATCCTGGGCGACTTCCGCAAGGCAGTGATGTGGGACCGCGAGCGGGCGACGATCAGCGTGAGCGACAGCCACGAAGACTTCTTTATCCGCAACATGGTGGCGATCCTGTGCGAGATGAGGGCGGCTTTCGGGCTGGTGCGGCCGACGGGGTTTGTGATCATCGACGCGACGTCGGGGTCGTAAACCAACCACGAAAATCACGAAAATCACGAAAGGGTAACATTGGGTGTGCGGGTCAATGTGGTGTGCCGGAACTTTAACGATGACCGGGTGCTCCCTCGGTTTGCGCGGTATCTGCGGCAAGCCCTGGGCTGGGAGCTGACCCGCACACCCAATGCCGAAGCGGATGTTATCTACTGGATGGGGTACTTTGAGGCGCAGTTGATGCGCCAGCCGGCAGGGGATAGATGGCTGGCGGCCTACTTCACCCACAGGGAAGAGTGGCCGGTTAACAATAGCAAGGCGGAGCTGTTCGACGAGCTGGGGCGGCGGGTGGACCTGCGGGTGGTGATGTGCAGGAAGTACGGGCAGGAGCTAGAGGCCAACGGGCCGACGGCGCAGCCGCCATTGCCGGTGGAGAGAGAACGGTTCAGGCCGGTGAAGAGGTCGCGGCGCAGGGTGCCGGTGGCGGGGATGTCGGGGTACACGTACCCGAACGGGCGCAAGGGCAACGACCTGGTGCGGGCCCTGCTACAGTCGAACCTGGCGAATCGGGTCGAATGGCGGGCCTCGGGACGGGGCTGGCCAGTGCAGACGCAACGGTACACATGGGAGCAGATGCCGCGGTTCTACCAGGAGCTGGACCTGCTGGTGTGTCCCAGCCGGGTGGAAGGCGGGCCGATGCCGGTGCTGGAGGCGCTGTCGTGCGGGGTGCAGGTGGTAGTGCCGGAGCACGTGGGGATCATCGACGAGCTGCCGAAGGTGTGCGGGATCACACGGTATGCGGCAGGTGATCCGGTGGGCCTGGTGGCGGCGGTGGAAAAGGCGGTGGCGGAGCGCGATGAGGTCAGGCCGGAAGAACTGCGCGAGGTGACGAAGGGATACACGGTGCAGGCGTTTTGCGAGCAGCACGCGATGGCATTTGAGGGGATGTGGATGCGGGAGCCGAACGAGGGGATCGCGGAATGACCAGAGGGATTTACTGCGTGGCGTTCGGGGAGCCATCGCGGCGGTGCGCAAAGCGGCTGATCGCGAGCGTCAAGAAGCACATGCCGGACATCCCGCTGATGCTGTGCGGGGCGAAGCAGATCGGCGGCGAGGATCTATTCGTTGAGCAGCCGGACAGCGACGTGGGCGGGCGCAGGGCGAAGCTGAAGGCGTACGAGATGACGCCCGCGGAGTGGGACGCGGTACTGTACCTGGACGCGGACACAGAGGTGGTGGCGCCGATCTACCGGTTCTTCGAGTGGATCGAGGACGGCTGGGAGCTGGTGATCACCAAAGATCCGCATTTGATGGACACCATGTATAGCTTCCGGCGGGCCAACAATGTGGAAGAGTCGGCGAAGGTGGAGCGGGCGGTACGGACGCTGCACACGCTGCAGTACAACGGCGGGGTCTGGGCCTTCGCACGGAATGAGCGGGTAGCGGCGTTTTTCAAGAGATGGCAAGAGGAGTGGGAGAAGTACGCGCAACGCGACCAGGGGGCGCTGATCCGGGCGATGTACGCGGACCCACTGCGAGTGCTGGTGCTGGGCAACGAGTGGAACACGTTCCCGAAGTACACGCGGGGGATCCAGACAGCAGGACTGATGCACTACCCGGGGGACGCGCGGCGCTGGGAAGGTCTGCTGCCGGGGAGAATTGACTCACCGGAAGCCTGGGCAATTGTGAAACAGCAAGAGAAGATCATGACGAGAGGTAGGAGGTAACAATGGGCGAGTTTGGTAACAGGAACGTGGGGCGGGCAATTCTGATTGCGGCAGCGCTGCTGTGCTCGCTGCTGGTGCTGAACGCCTGCGAGAAGGAACAGAACGTGCTGGGGCCGGCGGCGTACATCAAGGATACGCTGACGCTGCCGTACAACGTGGACATTGATGAGGACCTGCGGGTCAACGGCGATGTGACTATCGACGGATCGGCGAGCGTCGGCAACCTGGCGATCCTGAACCTGGTTGGACTGAATAACCTGGTGGTGGGCAACGGGATCACGACAACGTTCTTGACGCTGAGCGGCGGGGCGATGCTCAGCACCAAGGGCGCGGTGACGGTGACGGATGATATCAACGTCCGCGGCGACGTGACGATGAACACCGGCGGCCGGCTGGTGAACGCGAGTGGCGGGATCACGGTGGCCGACAGCCTGTATGTGACCGGCGACGCGCTGTTCGGGGCGGAGCTCGAGGTGACCAATCACGCGCGGATCAATGACTTTTTGATCCTCGAGGATGTGGAAGCGGCAGCGATCATCACGACTACCGGGTACATCACACCGACGATGAGCAACCAGCGGATCGCGGCCGCGGCATGGGTCAGCCCCACAGTGGCCGGCGGATGCGTGCCAGGGACGATCGTGATCCTGTATAACTGGGCGGACAAGAATATCTTCCTGGCGGACAGTGGGACGCTGATCCTGACGGATGATTTCCTGATGGGCCAGCACGATATCCTGACGCTGATGTGCAATGCCGGCGGAAACTGGGCGGAGCTGTCGAGGAGCAACAACTAGGAGCGGCCATGCAGGCATTTCATGACATCCATCTCGAGACGATCCAGGGCTGCAACCGCAAGTGCGCGTTCTGCCCGAACAAGGACATTGCCAGCACCGGCGCGCTGATGAGCCGGGAGCTGTTTGACCAGATCATCGGGCAGCTCGTGGAGATGGACTTTCGGGGCTACGTGCGGCCGTACCTGATGAACGAGCCGTTCCTGGACGAGCGGATGCCGGAGATGATGCGCTACATCCGGGAGAAGCTGCCAAAGGCGCTGTGCGTGGTGAACACGAATGGCGAGCTGTTGACAACGGAGATGGCGCGGGAGCTGGCGGGCATCGGGGTGAAGCTGCGGGTGAGCTGCTACACGCCGGATGTGCTGAAGCGCTTTCTGCTGGCCAAGATCGGGCGGACGTGGATCACGGACTATACGCACGCGGCGGAGAAGCTCCCGGCGGGGTTCATGAACCGGGCGGGGAACATCGAGCTGCCGGGGCCGGAGCCAGGCGTGGGCGGGTGCATGTTCCCGTTCAACGAGATCTACATCCGGCATGACGGGAAGGTCGTGCTGTGCTGCAACGACTGGAAGAGCCAGGTGGTGATGGGCGACGCCAACAGGACGCCGCTGCTGACGATCTTTAACAACCGCAAATTCGCGAACTACCGGCGCTGGCTGGGGAACAAGGAACGGCGGCCCCCGCTGTGCTCGCAATGCAACCAGGACGAGGAGCGGTCGTACATATGAGGATGCGCGGGACCGCCGACGAGCTGTGGGAGCGGCTGACGAGCGCGGAGATCGCCAGGGCGATTGCGGAGACGTCGCACGTCCACAGCTTGATGCGGCAGTACCAGATGGCGGCGCTGTGGCGGCTGGCGCAGCAATACGACGGCGGGGAGATCCTGGAGATCGGGTGCTATCACGGGGCGTCAGCGCTGATCATGAGTATTGCGGCGCCAGAGGCGCGGATCATGACGATCAGCCCCGACGCGGAGCACGTGGAGATCACACGGCGGAGCGTGGCCGGGCGCAATGTGGCGGTGGCGCAGACAAGCTCGATGGACCTGCTGAAGATAGACCGCACGGCATGGGACATGATCCACGTAGACGGGAACCACAAGCGGGCGCAGGAAGACGTGGCCTGGTTCAACCGGCTGGCAGTGGGCGGGCTGATCCTCTTCCACGACTATACGCCGGCGGGAGCGAAGATCACGATCCCGGAGCGCAAGTCACACCCGGAAGTGGTGGCGGCAGTAGACCGGCTGGGCGAGAAGCTGGGGCGCCGGCCGGACGTGCTGGTGGTGGACGAGCAGAAGATCGGGATGGCCGGGTTCTACCGGGGCGAGGGCGAGACGTGGAAGTAGACATCGTGATCGGCACGCACAACCGGCTGGAGATGCTCAAGCTGACGGTGGCCACGATCCGGGAGCGGACGCAGACCCCGTACCGGCTGACGATCATCGACGATGCGTCCACCGATGGCACGGCGGAGTGGGTGGAGTCGCAGGGGCTGCGGCTCCACCGGCACGAGGCGCGGCGCGGGATGCACGGCAACCTGTGCGACGTAGTAACGCTGACGAGCTCGGACCCGGTGATCTGCACAGACGATGACGCGCTGTGCCCGAAGCTGGAGCCGGACTGGCTGGCGCGGGAGCTGGAGGCGCTGAGAACGCGGCCCAAGCTGTGGATGCTGGGGCTGAACAATCCGGGGGACAACGTGACGGGGTCGCGGCACCCGTACGCCGATGACGGGATGGTGATCTACTCGAGGCACGTGAGCGGGCACTTCCTGGCGATACGGCGGAAGGTGCTCGAGGTGACGCCCAAGCTGTTCAAGGCACCGGAAGCGCGCAAGAGCCCGAACAAGACGCAGGCATACTGGGTGGACGGGCACGGCGGCAAGGTGGGATACTTGAAGCACGTCTACACGTACCATTACTGCCCGGTGTCGATCCGCAGGCCGGGGAAGGACTGGAGAAAGCTGATGATCGAGCCGGTGAACATGGAAACGCTGGAGCCACCGGACAAATACAGGCAGTGCCGGCCATGACACAGGGCATCGTACTCGTCGAGCACGACCAAACGATCGAAGCGGGGGCGAAGCGGGCGCGGATCGCCGTGACGATCGCGCCGGGTTACGAGCTGGCGTACGAGAAGACGCTGTTCGTGGCGAAGGGGACCGTGGTGCCGTGGAAGCTGGTGCCGGCCGGTTTCGACTTTCTGGACAAGTGGGAGGCGGCGGCCCCCCTGTGGCGGTACGGGGTGCTGGCGGAGGATGTAGGCGGGCCAGCGGAGCGGGAGCGGACGCAAGCGGTGACCAAGGATCTGCGAGTGCTACTGTACGCGCACGAGCTGGTGTTTGTGCGGCGGTGCGATCCCGGGGAGCGCTTCCTGCGGGTATGGCAGGAAGAGATGGCCGGTGGCGGAGAGCCACGGTTGGCATTCCTGCGGGCGCTGTACCTGGCGAAGCCGATGCTGTGCACGCTGCCGGCGTCGTGGCTGCCGCAGCCGGTAATGACGAACAACCGGCAGTGGCTGATCAATACCGGGCAGGAGAAGGGGAAGACGCGGGCGGAACGGCGGAGCAAGGCGCTACCGGATGACTTTGTAGTGCTGGAGTACCAGCCCGGGCGGTTCGTGCGCTGCCGCAAGGGGCAGGAAGAGTTCATGCGGCGGAGGCTGGCGAAACTGAGCGGGACGCGGGAAGAACGGCAGGCGGACGGATAGAACGGTTGTTCTCATAATGGCTCTAGTGCGAAGTAGGAATTTGAACCGCGAAGGGCGCGAAGAACGCAAAGGGAAAAGAAGTAGGAAGAAGGGGAGGAAGCGATGGCTCTGGTGACGGGGCGGGCTAGTATGCCGGTGGCCGCGGCTGGCGGGAAGCTGGTGCGGGTGCCGATGGGGAAGGGGAGGTTCATGCTGGTGACGGAGCAGGTAGCGCGGGAGAAGGGGTATTTGCCAGCGCTGCCCGCGGAGAAGGCGCGCCCGGCGGGACGGAACAAGGCGCGGAAGGCAGCGGATAACAAGTAGAGGTGAGAGATGGCGTTTGCCACGGTCACGGATGTTGAAGAGTTCCTGCAGGTAGCGATAGCCACGGACGCGGTGAAGAACGCGGCCTGTTTGCGCGCGCTCGATGCGGCGACGGCGGCGATCCGGAACTATTGTCACCAGTACCTGTCGGAGGTCGCAGACGATGAGGTGACGTTCGACTGCGTGGGCGGGTCCAAGCTGTTCCTGCCGGAGCTGCCGGTGACCGAGGTGGATTCGGTGGTGGAGGATGGTGAGACGCTGGTGTCCGGCGCGGATGATGATTACCAGCTCGGGGAGCATGGGGTATTGCACCGGGTGGGGCAGGAGTGGGAGAGCGGGATCCAGATCATCGAGGTGAAGTACACGCACGGGTACGCTACGATCCCGGACGACATTATCGACGTGTGCACGAGAGCAGCGGCCAGGGCTTACCAGGCGGGGCTGGCGTCGGCGGCCACGGCGGGGGTGCCCGGGGTGGCGAGCCTGGGGCTGGGTGACTTCCAGGCGGGGTTCCAGAGCTCGGTGGGCGGCGGGGTGAGCGAGCCGGCCGGCGGAGCCAGCACGGCGCGGATGCTGCTGCTATCGGAGAAGGACATCCTGGATAAGTATCGCGTGGTGCCACAACCGACGAGGGCATAGATGGGACTGGTAGAGGCGCTGTTTGCGGATAGCTCGCTGATCGAGTCGCTGTTTGGCGACACGTTCACCGTGGAGCGGAGGACCAGAACGCACGATGGGATGGGCGGCTGGATCATCGGCTACACGGCGATTGGGACGGTGGCGGGACGCATCCGGCCGGCGACGTCGGAGGAGATCACGGTCGCCCTGCAAGAGCAGCGCAAGATCACGCACGTGCTGTACGTGGATGGAGCTGAGGACATTCAACGGGGTGACCGGCTGAGCATGAATGGACTGAGCGTGCCGCTGCTCACGGTAGACGTGGTGGGCGTGCGGGTCCCATCGCAGGTGTACCACCATCTGGAGATCGATTGCAATGAGGTGCAGCAGGAGGCGACGGACAGCATCACGGCCGGCGGGCTGCATGCGCTGATGTTCAACTATAACACGAACTCGGACTATCTGGCCGTGATTCATTAGGAGGCACGATGGCTAATTTGATCGTACTCGATGGCAATGGGGACGCGAAGTATCTCAAAGAAACGGGGGCTGGAACCAGTGGCGATCCCCATGCCGGGCATGTGAACGTAGACAGCTCGGCGCTCCCTACCGGCGCAGCGACGGAGGCAAAGCAGGATGCGCAGACAACGCTGCTGGGGGCGGGGCTGCCGGCTGCTCTGGGGGCCAATGGCGGGCTGCAGGTCGAGGGCGTTGCCGGCGGGGAGGCGGTCCCGGTATCGGGCACGTTCTTCCAGGTGACGCAGCCGGTGAGCGCGGCCTCTCTGCCATTGCCAGCCGGTGCGGCCACATCGGCGCTACAGGGTGGGGGACTTCCGGCGGCACTCGGTACTGGCGGCGGACTTAAGGTGGACGGGTCAGGAACAGCGTTGCCGGTAAGCGCGGCGAGTTTGCCACTTCCTGCTGGCGCGGCGACATCGGCGCTGCAGGGCGGAGGTCTGCCTGCGGCGCTTGGTCTGGGCGGGGGTATCAAGGTCGATGGGTCGGGAACGGCGTTGCCGGTTTCCGGAACCTTCTGGCAGGCGACCCAGCCGGTGAGCATCGCGACGGCCCCGGCGCTGGTGGCTAGCGATGCGCTGATTGGGCACGCTCCGCCGGATACTACGTCGGTGACGGTTACTCCGACCTGCGAGGCGGCGGCGTACCACGCGGGAGACGTGCTATTCGACTCGGCGGAGATTGCCAGCGTTGCGCGGGCGAACGGTAAGGGCGTGGAGCTGGTTTCGCTGGTAGCCAGGGACCTGGACGACCAGGCGGCTGCGGCGCTCACTCTGTTCTTCTTTAACGCGAATACGAGCCTGGGCACGAAGAACGCCGCGCCGGACATTGACGACACGGAGATACTGACACTGTTGGGAATCGTGGTCATCCCGGCGGCGGCATGGATTGATGTGGGGGCGAGCAAGGTCGCGGTGATGCAGAATATCGGGCAACTGATGACCACAGGCGGAGCTACGGCTTCGCTGTGGGTGGCGGGGATGACGGCGGGGACGCCGACACAGACGGCAAGTGGCATTTCGCTGACGTTCCAATTTGTAAGGTACTAGGACATGGCGACCTACTACATCGACTACAAGAACGGGAATGACGCGACCGGGAACGGGTCATCCGGTACGCCATACAAGACACTGACCAAGGCGCTGACGGTTATTGGGAACGACGACACCATTCTGGCGCGTGGCTCGGATGCGGCGGATGAGATTTACTATGAGTACGCCAAAAGCACAACCAAAACTGGCGTCACGATCGCGGCAGACACAGGACATACGCCAACGTGGACACCTGCCACGGCGTATACGTCCTGGGCGCTGACGGCGGGGCAGAATTATACGTACGAGACGGCATATACACCTGCTGCATGTTGGTACTGCTGGAATGGCGCAACCCTGCTGACGGAGAAGGCATCTATTGCCGAGGTCGAGGCAACGGCGGATACCTGGTATGCGGATGTGGCTGGTGACAAGCTGTACGTGCATATTGCAGGCGGCGGGAGTCCGACGACGATTCATGCCTGTATGAGCATCGATGGTCTGCTGACCTCGGCGGGCGCGAACATCAGCTACAACGGTCTGCGCTGTCAGTGGTGCGGCGGCGGGTTCTACTTCAACGGCGCGGGCAGTGCCGCGGGCTGTGCGGTGCGCTATCATGGCGGAAACCTCTATGGCAACCGTCAGGCATTCGATGTACACGCGGCGGCCGCCGTAACGCTGACGGGTTGCAGCGCGAACGGGCAAATTGGAGTGCTATATGGAACTACCGCCTACGGGATTACGACGGCGGGCGCTACATTAACGGTGACGGGCTGCACCGCTGACTC
>Ga0116153_10002226_pt1 | contig 15751 bp, 11 predicted proteins | sample AD_UKC028_MetaG_FD_89896 | JGI IMG/M metagenome (GOLD analysis project Ga0116153, IMG submission 89896) | Active sludge microbial communities of municipal wastewater-treating anaerobic digesters from USA - AD_UKC028_MetaG | ecosystem: Engineered > Bioreactor > Anaerobic > Digestate | place: USA...
CGGCCCCAGCTCCAGTCGGCGAACCGGGTCGGGTCCTCGATCACCGCCCGCAGCTCCCCGGGATTGGCGGTGCGCTCGGCGACGAAGCGCAGCAGCGCCGGGGTGATCCGGGTCAGGTCCATCCGGTCCAGGCCCGGTTCGACCGGCAGCCCGGTGCGCGCACACCACTCCTGCACGACGGCTGCGGCGTTGCGCGGCCAGATCCCCAGCGCATCCCCGGCCCGGTAGCGCAGCTGGTCGGCCGGCAGCGCAAGGGTGAAGCGCCGCACGTCCTTTGCCGATCCCTGCCCCGACAGTCGCTCGGCCTCCAGCAGCCGGGTGCGCAGCGGGTTGGTGCGGGTGTACACCTGCGGGCCGGCGCCCAGCGGCGGAGTCGCCAGGGTCGTCCGGGTGGCCGGGGCCGGCGCGTCCCCGGAGCCCAGCGCCTCGATCACCGCGGCCAGCCACCCCGCGGCGACCTCGGCGTAGTCGGGCTCGCAGGACGCCCGGGCCGCGATCCGGTGGGCGCCAAGGTGTTCCAGCCGGGCGTCGAGCTTGCGGGCGAACCCGCAGAAGTCCGCGTAGGCCGGGTCGCCGAAGCCCAGCACCGCGAAGTCCAGGGCGTCCAGGTCGCCGGGCGCGACGGCGGCCAGCGCGTCCCACAGCGCCACCCCGTTGTCCGGCGGGTCGCCGTCGCCGGTGGTGGCGACCAGGAACACCACGGTGCCGGTGAGGTCGGCGGGTGAGAGTTGTTCGGCGCCGACCACGGCGGCGGTCAGGCCCGCGGCGCCCAGGGCCGCCGCGCAGTCGGCGGCGTAGCCCTGCGCGGTGCCGGTCTGCGAGGCCCACACCACGGTGACGCACCGGGCGTCGTCGCCGGTCGCGGCCGCCGCACCGTCGCCGAACACGCCGGCCAGCACGCCGGCCAGCCAGGCCCGGGCGATCGGGGTCAGCGGCGCGGATTCCGGCACGCTGGGGATGCCCGCGGGTGCCGCGGCGCTCCAGCCCGCAAGCAGCCCGCCGAGGTAGCCGGCGGCTTCGGCGGACAGTTCCCCGGGTCCGGCCGCATAGGGCCCGAGCGCCACGGCCAGCGGCCCGGCCGCCGCGAGCACGGGTGCCGCGGGTGCGGCGACCGGTACCGGGGTCAGCGCCACCGCGCAGGCCTTGAACTCCGGTTGCAGCGATTCGGGGTCGACGGCGTCGCTGGTCACCGCGTTGATCGCGATGCCGTCGCCGAACGCGTCGGCGAAGTGCATCGGCGCGAAGCACACCCCGGGGCGCACCGCGTCGTCGATGTCGACCGGCACGGTGGCCGAGCCGCGGCGGCTGGTCAGCCGGACCTGTTGTCCGGCAACCAGTCCCCAGCGCTTCGCATCCTCGGGGTGGACCTGCAGCAGCGGCGCGGGGTTGAGCCGGTTGAGCTTGTCGACCCGGCCGGTCTTGGTCATGGTGTGCCACTGGTGGGCCAGCCGGCCGGTGGTCAGCAGCATCGGGTAGTCGTCGTCGGGCAGCTCGGCCGGCGGCAGATAGGGCCGGGGCAGGAACCGGGCCTTGCCGGACGCGGTGGCGAACCGCAGGCCGCGCGCGGCTCCGGGCTCCGGCGGGCACAGGTAGCGGATCGGGTTGCGGTCCGCCGCCCCGGGCGGCGCCGGCCACTGCACCGGGCCGCGGGCCAGCCGGTCGTGGTCGACGCCGCGCAGATCCCACCCGGTGCGCGGGTTGTCGAACCGGGTCAGCTCGGCGAAAACCGCTGCGACGTCGGGGAAGTCGAAGGCCTCGCGGTGGCCGAGCTCGGCGGCGAGCAGGCAGATCAGCTGCCAGTCCGGCAGCGCGTCTCCCGGCGGGGCCAGCGCCGGAGTGCAGCGGGTCAGGGTGCGCTCGGAGTTGACCATCACCCCGTCGGCCTCGGCCCACAACGCGGCGGGCAGCAGCACATCGGCGTAGCGGGCGGTCTCCGCACCGGCGAACGCCTCCTGCACGATCACCAGCTCGGCGGCCTCCAGCGCGTCGATCACGGTGCCGCGGTTGGCCATCGACGCGACCGGGTTGGTGCAGATGATCCAGGCCGCCTTGATGGTGCCCGCGGCCATCTCCTCGTACATCGCCACGGTGCCGGCGCCGGCCTCGGCGCGCAGCGTGCCCTCGGGCAGCCCCCAGAGCGCCTCGACGTGCGCGCGGTCGTCGTCCTCCAGCGCACTGCGCTGACCGGGCAGACCCGGGCCCAGATAGCCCATCTCCCGGCCGCCCATCGCGTTGGGCTGCCCGGTCAACGAGAACGGCCCCGACCCGGTGCGGCAGATCGCCCCGGTGGCCAGGTGCAGGTTGCACAGCGCGATGGTGTTCCAGGTGCCGTGGGTGGACTGGTTGAGCCCCATCGTCCACAGGCTGGTCCAGTTCCGGGCACCGGCGATCAGCTCGGCGACAGCCGAAATATCCTGCGCGGCAAGCCCGGTCAGCTCGGCGACCCGGTCCAGCGGATAGTCGGCCAGCAGCGCGGGCATGGCGTCCCAGCCCTCGGTGTGCGCGGCGATGAAGTCGCGGTCCAGGGCGTCGCGGTCGTACAGCAGCGCGAGCAGGCCATTGAGCAGCGCCAGGTCGGTGCCGGGCCGGATCGGCAGGTGCAGGTCGGCCTTGGCCGCGGTGGCGGTGCGCCGCGGGTCCACGACGATCAGCTTCGCGCCGGCCTTGACCCGATCCATCATCCGCAGGAACAGGATCGGGTGGCAGTCGGCCATGTTCGCGCCGATCACCAGGAACACGTCGGCGTGGTCGAGGTCGTCGTAGCTGCCGGGCGGGCCGTCGGCGCCGAGGGACTGCTTGTAGCCGGTGCCGGCGCTGGCCATGCACAGCCGCGAGTTGGATTCCACCCACTTGGTGCCCAGGTAGCCCTTGGCGAGCTTGGTGGCCAGGTACTGCGCCTCCAGGCTCAGCTGCCCGGACAGGTACACCGCGATCGCGTCGGGGCCGTGCTCGTCGCGGATGGCCCGCAGCCGGGCCCCGGCGGCGGCGATCGCGTCGGCCAGCGCGACGGGCACCCGGTCGGCCGCCCGGGAGTCGCGCAGCTCGGCCCGGGCCTGCCGGCCGCCGGCGTTGAGCAGCTCGGCGGTGGTGGCGCCCTTGGTGCACAGCCGGCCCCGGTTGGCCGGGTGGTCGGCGCGGCCGGTGGACGCGGTCACCGCGCCGTCGCGCACCTGCAGGGTCAGGCCGCAGCCCACCCCGCAGTACCCGCACACCGTGTCGACGTCCATGCCTCCACGGTGCGCAGCGGCTGTTTCGCGATTCGGCCCGCCGTGTTACGGGCCGATGACCAGGTCCGCGCCGACCGGTCCCGCCCGCGGTGAGGTCGGACCCGCTAGGGTCGGCAACCATGTGCACCCGTGTGATGTGGCCGGACGCCGACGGCGCGGTCCTGGTCGGCCGGAATATGGATTACCACCGCGACCTGGGCACCAACCTGTGGACCCAGCCCCGCGGCATCACCCGCGACGACGGCGTCGAGGGCAGCCTGACCTGGACCTCCAGGTACGGCAGCGTGGTGGCCACCGCATTCGACATCGTCACGGTCGACGGCATCAACGAGGCCGGGCTGTCCGGGCATCTGCTGTGGCTGGCCGAATCCGACTACGGGACCCTCGACCCGTCCCGGCCGGCGTTGAGCCAGGCCATCTGGCTGCAGTACTTCCTGGACACCTGCGCCACCGTGGCCGAGGCCGTCGACTGGATGACCCGGACTCGGGTGCAGGTCGCCACCATGGTCGACCCGGGATCCGGTGAGACCCCCGAACTGCACCTGGCCCTCGACGACGCGACCGGGGACTCGGCGATCATCGAGTACATCGACGGCCGGCTGTGCATTCACCACGATCGCAGCTACCGGGTGATGACCAACTCCCCGCCGTTCGACCAGCAGCTGCAGTTGCTCACCCGGTACCAGCCCTGGGGCGGGCCGGGCCTGCTGCCCGGGACGACCGAAGCCGCGGACCGGTTCGCCCGGGCGTCCTACTACGTCGACCGGTTACCCCGGCCCGGCAGCCAGGTCGAGGCGATCGCCGCGATGTTCAGCGTCATCCGCAACGCCGCGCAGCCGTTCCGCATCCCCGACCCCGGCAAACCGGACGCCTCGCAGACCATCTGGCAGACCGTGGCGGACCTGACCCGCGGGCGATTCGTCTACGAGTCAACGACCCGGCCCAACGTGGTGTGGGTGGACCTGGACAAGGTGAACCTGGCGGCGGGAGCACCGCAGCTCAAGCTCGACCTGATCGGCAAGCTGGCGCTGGAAGGCGGGATCGCCGGCAATGTCAGCACGCAGTTCACCGACTGCGGTCCGCTGAATTTCCTGACCATCCCGATCATGCGAGAACTGCTCGCGGCGGCCGAGCAGACCAAGAAACCGTAGCGGCCGGGCACCCGCAGCAAAAAGCGACCGCACACCGTTGCGGTGTGCGGTCGCGGAAGTAGGGATGGGTGGTTAGCGGGCGGGGTGGTGCCGGTGGAACAACCGGAACGGCACCCAGCGGAGGTCGAGCAGCATGGTCATCACCTCTCAATCTGGCTAACTCATCGAGCCTGTTTGGCTCTGGTGATTACTAAGTTAGACCCGATTTTTAAGGCGTCGGGTATTGAAATGTAATTAATCACTAAGACTCTGCGCCGCCCCGCGGCCGCCATTGTTGTGCCACGTCACAGCGATATCTCCGGTGCGGCCAGCCACACCGTCGTATCCGGCGGCAGCCGTGTTTCGGTGGCCGTCGAATGCGAGGCCAACAGCACCGTCGCATTCTTCGGCAGCGCCACCTCCCGGCCGGTGGTGTTGACCCAGCAGCAGAGCTCACCGCGGCGAAACGCCAGCACCCCGGGCGGGCAGTCCAGCCACCGCACCGGCCCCGCGCCCCGCCAGTGCGTGCGCCGCAGCCGCAGCGCGGCGCGGTACAGCTGAAGGACCGACGCCGGGTCGTCGTGCTGGGCGGCGACCGCGCGGCTGCCCCAGTGCGGCGGCTGCGGCAGCCAGGTGGTCACCGGCGCCGGCGAGAACCCGTAGGGCGCCGCGGCCCCGGACCACGGCAGCGGAATGCGGCAGCCGTCCCGGCCGACGTCGGTGAACCCGGACTGCGCGAACGTCGGGTCCCGGCGCAGCTCGTCGGGCAGCTGCTCGATCTCCTCCAGCCCGAGTTCCTCGCCCTGATAGATGTAGGCGGTGCCGGGCAGCGCCAGTTGCAGCAGGGCGCCGGCCCGGGCCCGGCGCCGGCCCAGGTCGTGGTCGGCGGGCTCCCGCGTCCAGCGTTTGCGCTCCCAGTCGGTGCCGACGAGGTGGTCGGGCTGCGAGCGGGCGTACCGGGTGACGGTGCGGGTGACGTCGTGGTTGGACAGCACCCAGGTCGGTGGGGCACCGACGGTCGCCGCGGCGGCCATCGCGTCGTCGGCCACCTCCCGCAGGCTCGCCGCCCGCCAGGGCGCCCGCAGGAAGTCGAACTGGAACGCGGTGTGCAGTTCGTCGGGGCGCAGGTAGCGGGCCAGCCGTCCGCTGTCGGCCACCCAGGCCTCGGCGATGAACACCCGTTCCGGGTCGTACTCCCGGGCCACCGCGCGCCAGCCCCGGTAGATCTCGTGCACCCCGTCCTGGTCCCAGGCCGGGTGCGCCGCCCCGTCGAGCATGCCGAGCCCGGTGTCGCGGTCGGGCAGCCCGGGCGCCTTGACCAGGCCGTGCGCCACGTCGATGCGGAAGCCGTCGACGCCCCGGTCGAACCAGAACCGCAGCACGTCCTCGAACTCTCGGCGCACCTGCGGGTGATCCCAGTTCAGGTCGGGTTGGGCGGGGGCGAACAGGTGCAGGTACCAGCTGCCGTCGGCGATCCGGCTCCAGGCGGGCCCGCCGAACACGCTCTGCCAGTCGTTCGGCGGCAGCTGGCCGCGGTCTCCGCGGCCGGCCCGGAAGTGGTAGCGGTCCCGGGCGCCGGGCTCCCCGGCCAGCGCGGCGGCGAACCAGCGGTGCGCCGCCGAGGTGTGGTTGGGCACGATGTCCAGGATCACCCGCAGGCCGGCGGCGTGCGCCTCGGCGAGGAAATCCTGGGCCTGCTGCAGGGTTCCGTAGTCGGGTTCGATGCCGCAGTAGTCGGCGACGTCGTAGCCGGCGTCGGCCTGCGGTGAGGGATACCACGGGTTGATCCACAGCGCGTCGACACCGAGTTCGGTCAGGTAGCCCAGCCGGTCCCGCAGCCCGGCGATGTCGCCGATGCCGTCGCCGCTGCCGTCGGCGAAACTACGGATGTAGACCTGGTAGACCACCGCAGACTGCCACCAGCGCATCGCCGCCGCCCGTCACCGCACCCGGCGCAACGCATCCGGGGTCAGCGCCGCCAGGCTCGGATAGCCGTCGACGGCCATGATCAGGTCGGCCTCGGCCAGCAGGGACCGCAGCACGTGCACCACCCCGGCGGTGCCGGCCAGCGCCAGCCCGTAGGCGTACGGCCGGCCGATGCCGACCGCGGTGGCGCCCAGCGCCAGCGCCTTGATCACATCGGCGCCGGTCCGCACGCCCGAGTCGAAGAGCACCGGAATCTCGCCGGCAGCCTCGGCCACCGCGGGCAGGCAGTCCAGGGCGGGCAGGCCGCCGTTGGCCTGCCGGCCGCCGTGGTTGCTGCAGTAGATGCCGTCGACGCCGTAATCGATTGCGCGGCGGGCGTCGTCGGGATGGCAGATGCCCTTGACGATCAATGGCAGCGCGGTGAGCTCACGCAGCCAGACCAGGTCGTCCCAGGTCAGCGAGCGACCGAAGATGCTCGCCCAGTACGGCACCGCGTCGCGGGCGGCGGCGCCCTCGGCGAAGCCGGCCTTCTCCCGGAACACCGGGTCGCTGGTGTAGTTGGCCAGGCAGTGCCCGCGCAGCTGCGGGAAGTTCGCGGTGGCCAGGTCGCGGGGCCGCCAACCGGGGATCCAGGTGTCCAGGGTGATCACGATCCCGGCGTAGCCGGCCGCCTCGGCGCGGCGCACCAGGCTTTCGGCGATGTCCCGGTCGGTCGGGCAGTACAGCTGGAAAAAGCCGGGGGTGTCGCCGAATTCGGTGACGACGTGCTCCAGGGTGTCCTCGGCGAGGGTGGACACGCACATCGGCACACCGGTCTTGTCGGCGGCCCGCGCGGTCTCCAGATCACCGTGTCCGTCCGGCGCGCACAGCCCGGTCACCCCGATCGGCGCCAGGAAAATCGGTGCGGCCCAGCGCTTTCCGAACAGTTCGACGGACAGGTCGCGTTCGGTGGCGCCGACCAGCATCCGGGGGATCAGTCCCCAGCCGTCGAACGCGGTGACGTTGGTGTCCTGGGTCCGTTCGTCGCCGGCGCCGCCGGCGACGTAGGACCACAGCGACGGCGACAGCGCGTGCCGGGCCCGCTCGGCCAATTCCGGGTAGGTCATCGGCAGGGTGGGCAGCACCCCGGTCAGGCCTTGGAAATAGATCTCGTACTGGTAGGCACCGAAATTAGACACCGTCATCCTCACGCGCCTTTCCGCCGCTGGGGTCCTGCCAGGCCAACCCTACGTCGGCCGGGCTAGCCGAGGTCGGCGACGACGTCGGCGACCCGGCGCAGCTGATCGAGATCGGCGCTGGTCGGGATCAGGTGGATCTCGTCGGTTCCGATGGCGGCGAACTCCCGCAGCACCGCGGCCAGCGCGTCCTCGTCGCCGGCCCAGCCGGTCTTCGGCGCGACGGCCTCGACGAATTCGGCGGGGATCCAGTTCATGTAGCGCAGCAGGTGTCGGCGGACCTGGTCGCGGGCGGCCTCGGCCGGCCCGAGCGCGAACCAGAACGAGGTCGCCAGGTGCGGCGCGGGTTTGCCGGCCTGCGCCCAGGCCTGCCGGGCCACGTCGAACAGCTCACCCTGCTTGGCGACGTCGAGATCCATCGTGGTGCCGGCCAGCCCGTCGGCCCAGGCCGCCGCCCGGCGCACCGTCTTGGCGCCGATGGTGCCGACCAGCAGCGGTGGCCCGCCGGCGCGGGCCGGCGGCGGGCCGACCGGCAGCACCGATTCGGTGACCTTCTCCCCCGCCCAGACCCGGCGCATGATCGCCACCCGGTCGGCCATCCCCGCGATGGACTGGGTCATGGTGTCCGCGCCCACCGCGCGGTAGTCCTCGTGGCGGCCACCGATGCCGAACCCGACGGTCAGCCGCCCGCCGCTGAGCATGTCCCCGGTGGCCAGGGCCTTCGCGCACAGCACCGGATCGTGCAGCTGCGGGACGATCACCGTGGTCACCAGCTGCACCCGGTCGGTCCAGGCGGCCAGCGCGCCGAGCAGGGTGAGGCTGTCGGGGTTGTCGAAGGCGATCCGCTCGCCCCAGCACAGCGAGGAGAACGGGCCGTCGTCGATGGCCCGGGCCCAGCTCCGCAGCGTCGCGGCGTCCAGGTCGGGTTCCATCACCGGCATCGTCATCCCGATCCGCATGCACCCGATTCTGGCACTCCTACCGGGCGGGGTCCTTGCCCACCGGCACCGCGGCGGTCGGCACCGGGCCGAACAGCTGCCCGCGCAGGCTGCCGCCCGCGGTGCGGATCGCCACCAGCAGCCAGGTGGTCAGCAGCGCGGTGTAGAGCACCACCGCGGCGACCCGAAAGGCCGGCAGCCCGGTGTGGATGGCCAGCTGGGTGGTGCCGGTGACGAAGGTGCCGACCGGAAACGTCAGGCTCCACCAGGTCAGCGCGAACGGCATGCCGCGGCGCAGGGTGCGGATGGTCAGCGACAGCGCCAGCGCAATCCAGAGCATCCCGAAGCCCCACACCGGGACGCCGAACAGCACCCCGAACACCACCATCCCGGCGGCCAGCTCGGGCGCCACCACCCCGGCGGCGTGGCTGCCGAGCAGCCCGGCCACGGTGATGGACTGTCCCAGCGGGCCCAGCACGATCCACAGCGTCGGGATCCGCGCGCTGCCGGAGGTGCCGTACAGCACCAGCCGGCTCCAGATCATCGTGATGATGATCAGCGACGCCACCAGCGACAGGCCGAACATCGCGTAGCAGCCGTAGAACATGGTCTGCTGCCCGGCGCCGGGCGCCATGTGCGGGATCAGCAGGGCGCCGCCGGCCGCCGAGACCATCGGCGGGACGACGGGCATCAGCCAGCCGCCGAACGCCGAATCCGGGGTGACGTTGTACTGGGTGAACATCAGATACGGGATGCTGACCGCGGTGAACAGCCCGCCGATGGTGCCCGCGCTCCACAGCGCCCAGGCCAGGTCGATCGCCACCCGCTGGCCGAGCAGGTCGGGGCCCAGCAGCACCGCGCCTGCGCCGATGGTGTTCAGCGCCATCGGCGCGGCGCCGTAGTAGTGCGCCATCTGCGGGTTGCGGGCGTGGCTGCGCGCCACCGTCGGGTGCCGCAGCCAGTGCCCGCCGACCACCACGATCAGCACCGCCAGCAGCAGCGCCGCGATCACCCAGACCACGTCGGTGAAACCCTGCAGGCCGGGCAGCCGGACCGGCAGGATGGCGCCGGCGGTCGCCACGATGCCGGTGCCCATCACCGCGGCGAACCAGTTGGGCCCGATCCGGCCGAGCACCTCCGCGCCGGCCCGCGGCTCGGCCGCTGCTGTTTTGCGAACCATGGGATCTGCACGCTACTCCGGGCTGCTGGCGGCCGGGCGCCGGCGGTGCTTGACTGGACGGGTATGGGGATCGCCTTCAATCACACCATCGTCGCGGCGCGGGACAAGGCCGCGTCGGCGACGTTTCTCACCGAATTGTTCGGGTTGCCCGAGCCGGTGCCGGTCGGCCGCTTCATGGCGGTGCCGGTCGCGCACGGCGCCACCCTCGACTACGCCGACGTGCCCGACGGCGAGGACATCCATCCGCAGCATTACGCGTTCCTGGTCGACGAGGACGACTTCGACGCCATCTACCGGCGGATCGTCGCCGCCGGGCTGGCGCACTGGGCGGACCCGGCCGGCACCCGGCTGGGCGAGATCAACCACAACCACGGCGGTCGCGGCGTCTACTTCCGCGATCCGGTCGGGCACTACCTGGAGATCCTCACCCGGCCCTACGGCGGCTAGGGCGCCCGGCGGTGTCCGCGGCTGGCCTCCTGATCGCGGTAGTCGTCGGCCAGCCCCGCGACGTGGCCGGGCAGCTTTCCCGCCGCGACGTCGGCCAGGCTGGTCTGCTCCAGCACCGCGCGCATGCTGGCCCGCAGCGCCCGCCAGACGTCGGTCAGCGCCGCGGTCGGCCCGGCGTAGGGCAGGTCGCCCAGGCCCATGTCCCGCACGCTGGCCAGCGGGCCGTCGACGCAGCGCAGTACGTCGGCGACGCTGATCTCGGCGGCCGGCCGGGCCAGCGTGTAGCCGCCGTCGCGGCCCCGGTGACTGCGCACCAGCAGGTCGGCCCGCAGCGCCGCGAGGATGTCGACCAGGAACTGCGCCGGGATGCCCTGGGCGTTGGCCAGCTCCTCGGTCTTGCGCAGCGCGCCCGGTTCGGCGGCGGCCAGCTCGACCATGGCGCGCACCGCGTACTCCGCCTTGGCCGACATCCTCATCTAGCTGCTCACGGCCGCGAGCACCGCGGCGGCGTACTCGGGCCGGCAGACGATCAGGTCCGGCAGCCGCGGATCGGTCCGGTTGTAGCGCAGCGGCGAGCCGTCGATCCGGGAGGTGTGCAGGCCGGCGGCGCGGGCCACCGCGACCGGGGCGGCCGAATCCCACTCGTACTGGCCACCGGCGTGCACGTACACATCGGCGTGGCCCTGCACGACGGCGGCGACCTTGGCACCGGCCGAACCCATTTCCACCAGCACGCCGTCGAGGGCGTCGCGGACGGCCAGCGCGACCGCGGGCGGGCGGGTCCGCGACACCACCACCCGGGCCGGGCCGTCGCCGGCGGCCGGCGCCGGGACGTCGGGGGTGGCCAGCGTGATGCCCTGGGCGGGCAGCGCGACGGCCCCGGCGATCAGCTCACCGGCCTGCCACAGCGCGACGTGCACGGCCCAGTCGTCGCGGCCGAGTTCGGCGAACTCCCGGGTGCCGTCCAGCGGGTCGACGATCCAGACCCGCTGCGCGCCAATCCGTTTCGAGTTGGCCAGCTCGGCCTCGGTGGCCTCCTCGGAGAGCACCGCGTCGTCCGGGCGAGCGGCGGCCAGCTCGGCCATCAGGAACTCGTGCGAGCGGCGATCCCCGGCGGCCTTGCGCTCGGCGGCCTCGGCGTCGGCGAACTCCTCGCGCACCCCGAGCAGCAGTTGCCCGGCCCGGGTCGCCAGGTCGGCGGCCAGCAGGTGGTCAGCCATCGGCGCGCTCGAGCATCTCGACCACCAGCCGGGCCTGCTCGTCGAGGCCGACCTCCGGGGTCAGCCGCAGGCTCGGGTCCTTGGGCCGCTGGTAGGGGCTGTCGATGCCGGTGAAGTGGGTGATCTCCCCGGCCCGGGCCTTGGCGTACAGGCCCTTGGGGTCGCGGCGCTCGCAGTCGGCCAGCGGGGTGTCGACGAAGACCTCGAAGAACTCGATGCCGGCCGCGTCGTGCACCTTGCGGGCCAACTCGCGGTGTTCGGCCAGCGGGCTGATCGCCGGGACCATCACGGTCAGCCCGGCGTCGGCCATCAGGGTCGCGATGTGGGCCAGTCGACGCAGGTTCTCCGCCCGGTCGTCCATGGTGAACCCGAGGTCGGCGTTCAGCCCGTGCCGCAGGTTGTCGCCGTCGAGAATGTAGGCAGGGCAACCCTTTTCGATCAGCTTCTGCTCCACCAGCACCGAGATCGAGGACTTGCCCGAGCCGGACAGCCCGGTGAGCCAGACGGTGCGGCCCTTGCTGAGCCGTTCCCGGGCGGTGATCAGCGACTCGTGCCGGACGGTGTTCGGGCTGGCCTCGCGATCGGCGACCGGGGTGGTGTCGCGGACCATGCCGGCCGCGACGGTGCCGTTGCTGACCGGGTCGATCAGGATGAACGAGCCGGTCACCGGGTTGCGGGAGTACTCGTCGAGCAGCAGCGGGCTCTGCGCGCGCAGCGTCACCCGGCCCAGCTCGTTGAGCTTGAGCGCGGTCGCGGCCTTGTCCCGGTGCAGCGTGTTGACGTCCAGCCGGTAGTCGAGCGCGGCGACCCGCACCCGCGCGGTGCGGGTGGTGTGCTTGATCAGGTAGTCCCGGCCCGGTTCCAGGGTGGCGTCGTCGGACATCCAGCACACCGTGGCGTCGAACTCGGTGCTGGCGACCGGCTGGTTCTTCGGCCGGGCCAGCATGTCGCCGCGGGAGATGTCGACGTCGCCGGCCAGGCTGATCGACACCGCCATCGGCGGGAAGGCCTCGGCCACCGGGCCGGTCGGGCCGTCAATCGCGGTGATGGTGCTGGTCTTGCCGCTGGGCAGCACCACGATGTCGTCGCCGGGGCGCAGCACGCCGGAGGCCACCGTGCCCGCGTAGCTGCGGTGATCGGCGTGCTTGTGGGTCTGCGGCCGGATCACGTACTGCACCGGGAAGCGCACGTCGATCAGGTTGCGGTCGCCGGTGATGTAGACGTCCTCCAGATGGCTCAGCAGGGCCGGGCCGTCGTACCAGGGCGTCTTGTCGGACTTGCTGACCACGTTGTCCCCCATCAGCGCCGACAGCGGGATGGTGGTGACGTCCTGGATGTCCAGCCGGGCGGCGAAGGTGTGGAACTCGTCGCGGATGAAGTTGAACCGCTCCTCATCCCAGCCGATCAGGTCCATCTTGTTGACCGCGAGCACGATGTGGCGGACCCCGAGCAACGAGGCCAGGAAGGCGTGCCTGCGGGACTGCTCCATCAGGCCGTGCCGGGCGTCGACGAGCACGATCGCCAGCTGCGCGGTGGAGGTGCCGGTCACCATGTTGCGGGTGTACTGAATGTGCCCGGGGGTGTCGGCGATGATGAATTTGCGCTTGGCGGTGGCGAAGTAGCGGTAGGCCACGTCGATGGTGATGCCCTGCTCCCGCTCGGCCCGCAGGCCGTCGGTGACCAGCGCCAGATCGGTGTAGTCGTTGCCGCGTTCCTTGGAGGTGCGCTCGACGGCGGCGAGCTGGTCCTCCATCACCGCCTTCGAGTCGTACAGCAGCCGGCCGATCAGGGTGGACTTGCCGTCGTCGACCGAGCCGGCGGTGGCGATCCGCAGCAGGGTGGTGGGTTCGGTCATCAGAAGTAGCCCTCCCGCTTGCGGTCTTCCATGCCGGCCTCGGAGATCCGGTCGTCGGCGCGGGTGGCACCGCGCTCGGTCAGCCGGGACACCGCGGTCTCGGCGATCACCTCGTCCACGGTGGCCGCGGTGGATTCCACGCAGCCGGTGCAGGTGACGTCGCCGACGGTGCGGAACCGCACCGAGGTCTCGAAGACCCGCTCGCCCTCGCGCGGCTGCAGGAAACGGTGCACGGCCAGCAGCATCCCGTCGCGCTCGAACACCGGCCGGGTGTGGGCGTAGTAGATCGACGGCAGCTCGATGTTCTCGGCGCCGATGTAGGCCCAGATGTCGTATTCGGTCCAGTTCGACAGCGGGAACGCCCGGATGTGCTCGCCCTTGCGGTGCCGGCCGTTGTAGAGATTCCACAGTTCGGGGCGCTGCGCCTTGGGGTCCCACTGGCCGAACTCGTCGCGGAAGCTGAACACCCGCTCCTTGGCGCGGGCCTTCTCCTCGTCGCGCCGCGCCCCGCCGAACGCGGCGTCGAAGGCGTTCTCGGCGATGCCGCGCAGCAGCGTGACGGTCTGCAGCGGGTTGCGCGACGGGCCCTTGTCGACCACCCGGCCCGCGTCGATGTCGTCCTGCACGCTGGCCACCACCAGCCGGATGCCGTGCCGGGCCACCAGCGCGTCGCGAGTGTTGATCACCTCGTCGAAGTTGTGCCCGGTGTCCACATGCATCACCGGGAATGGCACCCGGCCCGGCGCGAACGCCTTGATCGCCAGGTGCAGCATGACGATGGAGTCCTTGCCGCCGGAGAACAGCAGCACCGGCCGCTCGAACTCGGCGGCCACCTCCCGGATGATGTGGATGGCCTCGGCCTCCAGCGAGCGCAGATGGCTGAGCTCGTAGTGGCCGGTCGCCGGTTGCGCGACGGCTGGAGCGTTCATTCGATCGTCAATCCTCGGTAAAGTTGGGTAGATTTACCCGAATAACCTGATAGCAGTAATCTACGGACTCGCCGATGGCGTCGTCAACCCGCCGGCGGCGATCTCATACCCTGTCCGGGTGCCGCGCAGTGGGATCCCTCGTCGATGACGCGGTTTCTGCTGCGCCGACTCGTCAACTACCTGCTGCTGCTGGCGCTGGCCTCGTTCCTGACCTTCTGCCTGACCTCGCTGACCTTCTCCCCGCTGGACTCGCTGCTGCAGCGCAACCCGCGCCCGCCGCAGTCGGTGATCGACGCCAAGGCCGCCGAGCTGGACCTGGACAAGCCGATCCCGCTGCGCTACGCGCACTGGGCGGCCGGGGTGGCCAAGGGTGATTTCGGCAGCACGGTCGCCGGCCAGCCGGTCTCGGAGGAACTGGGCCGCCGGATCGGGGTGAGCCTGCGGCTGCTGGTGATCGGCACCGTGCTCGGCGCGGTCACCGGCGTGGTGCTCGGCGCCTGGAGCGCGGTGCGCCAGTACCGGCTGTCGGACCGGGTGATCACCCTGGTGTCCCTGCTGATCCTGTCGGTGCCGACGTTCGTGCTGGCCAACCTGCTGATCCTGGGGGCACTGCGGGTCAACTCGGTGCTCGGGGTGCAGCTGTTCGAGTACATCGGCGAGACCTCCCCCGGGCTGACCGGCGGCTGGTGGCACGGGTTCGTCGACCGACTGCAGCACCTGGTGCTGCCGTCGCTGACCCTGGCGCTGGCCGCGGCGGCCGGCTACAGCCGCTATCAGCGCAACGCCATGCTCGACGTGCTCGGCCAGGACTTCATCCGCACCGCCCGGGCCAAGGGCCTGACCCGGCGCCAGGCCCTGTTCCGGCACGGCCTGCGCACCGCGCTGATCCCGATGGCCACGCTGTTCGCCTACGGCGTCAGCGGGCTGGTCACCGGGGCGGTGTTCGTCGAGAAGATCTTCGGCTGGCACGGCATGGGCGAGTGGGTGGTGCAGGGGGTGGCCACCCAGGACACCAACATCATCGCCGCCATCACGGTGTTCTCCGGCGCGGCCATCCTGTGCGCCGGGCTGCTCTCGGACGTGCTGTACGCGGCGCTTGATCCCCGGGTTCGGGTCCGATGACCGCCGCGACGCCGAGCACCGGCACCATCACCTCGCGGCGCGCCCTGGTGGCGCGGCGATTCCTGCGCAACCGCCCGGCGGTGGCGTCCCTGGTGCTGCTGGTCGTCATGTTCATCGCCTGCTACGCGCTGCCGCCGCTGCTGCCGTGGAGCTATACCGACCTGGACTACTACAGCCTGCAGCAGCCGCCCAGCGCGCAGCACTGGTTCGGCACCAACGCACTGGGCCAGGACCTGTTCGCGCTGACCCTGCGCGGCATGCAGAAGTCGATGCTGATCGGGCTGTGCGTGGCGGTGATCTCGGCGGTCATCGCCGCCACGGTGGGCGCCATCGCCGGCTACTTCGGTGGCTGGCGGGACCGCACCCTGATGTGGATCGTCGACCTGCTGCTGGTGGTGCCCAGCTTCATCCTCATCGCGATCGTCACCCCGCGCACCAAACAGTCCGGCACCATCCTGTGGCTGATCCTGCTGCTGGCCGCGTTCTCGTGGATGATCAGCTCGCGGATCGTGCGGGGTATGACGATGAGCTTGCGGGAGCGCGAATTCGTCTCGGCCGCAAGGTATATGGGTGTGAGCAACTGGCGGATCATCGTGCGCCAC
>Ga0116153_10002229_pt1 | contig 15733 bp, 15 predicted proteins | sample AD_UKC028_MetaG_FD_89896 | JGI IMG/M metagenome (GOLD analysis project Ga0116153, IMG submission 89896) | Active sludge microbial communities of municipal wastewater-treating anaerobic digesters from USA - AD_UKC028_MetaG | ecosystem: Engineered > Bioreactor > Anaerobic > Digestate | place: USA...
CTTAAATACTTGAGCCAAAGCAAGCGCTACCTGGATGGCAGAATACGCGTTATTGCACTGTCCGACGTCAATCAGCCGGGGGATTCCGTCGATCGCTCCGAAGTCAAGCTTATTGAAACGATATTTACCGCAAGCCACCGTAAGAATAACGCAATCCTGGGGGACTTTCTGGGCGAGTTCCGTGAAATAATTCCTGCCCGGCTTGGCGCCGTCACAACCGCCGATCAGGAAGAAGCGTTTGATCTTACCGGCCTTGACCGCGGCGACGATCTTATCCGCAATGCCCAATATAGCCGTATGATGGAACCCGGTCATGATCTTCTTACCCGGAGCTTCAGGCAACGGAGGCAAAGCTTTAGCCTGCGCGATCAACTGGCTGAAATCGCGTTTAACCAAGTGTTTCGCTCCCGGGATCCCGGGAGTGCCAATGGTATATAAACGGTCAAGATAAGTATTCGGCGGCGGGATCAAAACGCAGTTCGTCGTTGCCAGCACCGGTCCGCTGAATGAAAGAAACTCTTTCTTCTGCTCCTGCCAGGCCCCGCCATAGTTACCGGCCAAATGCTTGAATTTCTTAAGTTCGGGATAGCCATGCGCAGGCAGCATCTCGCCATGAGTATAAACATTTACACCGGTTCCTTCTGTCTGTTTCAAAAGTTCATACAGATCAAGAAGATCATGGCCGGTTATCAGGATCCCTGGTCCGGCTTTGGTGCCTGTTTCGACTTCAGTCGGAACTGGATTTCCAAACCTGCCGGTATTGGCTTTATCCAAGAGCTCCATTACCTTAAGATTGATCTGTCCGCACTTGAGCACCATGGCCAGATACTGATCCAGATCAAAACTGACATTGGTAATCGTTTCAAACAACGCCTCGTGCATAAACGCGTCCACCTCTTCATCCCGCGCACCCAGCTGCCGGGCATGATAAGCATAAGCGGCAATCCCTTTCAACCCGAATAACAGGGTATCCTGAAGGCTTTGAATATCCTCACTTTTGCCGCACACTCCTGCTTTCGTGCACCCTGTACCACCTGCCGTCTGTTCACATTGATAACAAAACATTATTATCCTCCTTGTATGCTGATGATTTCTTCGCGAAACGGAATTCCCGTTTTTCCGTTATCGGCTAAAGCCTGCTTGATCACATTGACCAACCCAGCGCAACAGGGCACCTCCATACGCGCATAGACTATCGATTTGAAATCGTTCTGCGCGATTATCTGATTGAGTTTTTCTTTATACGCCTGGGGATCGTCGAGCTTGGGGCAAGCTACCAAAAGTACTTTTCCCTGAAGGAACCTGTTGTGAAAATCGGCACAGGCAAAAGGCACACAGTCAGCGCAGATCAAAAGATCGCTCCCGTTAAGATACGGCGCCTGCGCAGGCACAAGCCTCAACTGTACAGGCCACTGGCGTAACTGCGACTCCTGATGTGTGCGCGCGCCTGCCGCCACGCCAGGCTTTCCCGTGCGAAAATCCATCACCTTAGCGCCCGGGCATCCGCAAGAAGCCTTTTTCTCTGTGACATGCGCCCGAACCGCCGCCTCATCGAACGCGGCAGCCTCGCGCTCCTCCATCGTAATCGCTCCCTGGGGACAATGCCCCAGACAGGCGCCTAACCCGTCGCATAAAACATCCCCGATCAATCTTGCCTTGCCGTCAATGATCTTGATCGCGCCTTCGCGGCAGTTTGGAATACATAATCCGCAGCCATTACATTTAGCTTCATCGATCTTAATGATCTTTCTTTTCGCCACCGCCCTGCCCTCCCTTTAATTGTTTCCACCGCTGCTCTCCGACACACTCCCTGGCATGAGCGCACCAATCCACGCACGAAGGCAGCCGCTGCCTGCAAACCTGTTCTTTACACTTAGGGCAACGGACATTCATCTCATCCGAGAACATCTCAACCTGATACCCGCAATTAACGCAGGTTACATTCTCGACTTTTATATTACGCCTATCCTGGCCTGGGCATTCGGGAGCGATCCCCATACGTCCTCCTACTTACGCAAAAGCTTGGCTATCGTTATAGAACGCAGCTTTGTTAAAGCAAAATCCTCTATTACACTAATTTCAGCGCGTAAAGGGCAGGAATTTCTGTTAGGACAGACCCTTTTCTTGAATAAACATTCATTCAGCTGTACCGGCCCTTGAAAAACAGTCATAAGATCAACCAGACTGATTTTGGCAGGTTCGCGTTTAAGAACAAACCCGCCTCCTTTGCCTTTCAGTGACTCTAATACATCTGCCTTAGTCAACCGCTGCAGAATGCGCCGCAAAAAAGGCCGAGGAATCTTTAACTCTATAACCAGATCGGAAACAGCAACCATGGATTTCCTGGCTGCCATCACCAGTAATGCCCTTACCGCATAATCGGTGTCACGTGTCAGTAATTTCACAATGGCTCCTGTATTAACAGATATAATGATACCATATTAGTATCATTTGTCAATAAAAAATAATTTCTATTTGTAAATTGCCCGGGGAGTGTCCTATGGTTTTATATACAGACAATATTACCATACGTATGAATGCGAAATATCCGCCAAAATGCCTGTATATACGCGCCTGTTTATAAGATAGGAATTCGGCTTTTCCGACGGAGAATTACCTATATGATTGCCTATATTATTTACAGAATTATTTTTTGCACATTATCCGTCGATACAAAAATATATTATTGCCCCATCTCCTAGGGACATCGACAGATAAAAAGTCCTCGACAGATGTTCTCCGTCGAGGACTAGTTGCAACTCATTGCAGTGCAACGAGATAGGATAAATGGGGTCGCATGGATTTCCAATGATCGCGGCCCGATCTTAATATCCTAGAATCTATTATAGTCCAAAACTCACGATCCACAATAAAATTGACTTTATAGATCGCTTGGCTTTCCCTATTACTGTCCATTTTGTCCGGAAATTCAAGAAAGGAACTGACACAACCTGCGACGACGCCGAAGATTAGCGATGATAGCGGCTCAAAAGGCGGACATTAGCGGTATTCACGCAAATACCGTCACTAATATTATTGGTTGTTAGATGCAAAACCTTTAATAATCCCTTTGTTCCGCTGTGCATACATGCCTTCCAATTCAAGCAAGGCTCCGGATACCAGATCGTCGTGATTCAGCGAACGCTGATTATTAACTGCCATATACCGCACAGCATTCAACACCGCATTTCTGATGTTGCCTCCCGAGAACTCGAACTGCTTAGCCAGTTTATCGAAATCAACGCTTTCCGATAGCCCCACTGCCGAAGGAATATGCTTTATCCACATCTGCCTGCGCATTTCAACAGTTGGCAAGTCGAACTTAACCTTTAAAGCAACTCGTCTTTCAACAGCTGGGTCCAGCAATCCATCCATATTTGTGGTAAAAACAACAACGCCTTCAAACCGCTCAAGCTCGGTAAGCATTACATTGACAAAACGCACTTTAAAGTCACTTGTAGCGATATCCCGCGCGTACAGCAACGAATCCGCCTCATCTATCAACAACACCAAATCTTTCTCATGCGCCGTCTTAAACATAGCGCTGATATTTTTGTCAGTCTCCCCCACAAAAAGGTTGAAGATCTTCGGAGTTTCCACTACCAGCAACTTCTTATTCAACTCCTTTGCCACAGCTTCTGCCAATAGGCTTTTACCGGTCCCTGGAGGGCCGTAAAACAGGAAACTCAACCCTCGAGCATGTTTAATAACTTTATCGACCCCTAATCCTTTCAGCGCCTCGTTCTTATGCATAAGAAGAAAAGTCTTAACGCGTCCCCTGGCATCTTCCTTAAGAATAACGGAATTCAGTTCCACCTCAGGCTGCTTCATGTAACCCACTTTTTCGATGGAATTATCATCATTCACTACGGCAACACCCGGCCAATCTGCTGCCTCACCGTTGATCTTTCTTGTTATGGCATTAAATAAGTTTATTTCGACCCTATACCCATCTCTCCATGTATCGGGAGCTAATATATTTCTGCGGAATAACGCGGACTCCTGGTGAAAATAAACAGCGCTCTTGAGTCTTTCTGAGAGAGATCCAGAGAGACACAAGGAATTAATTAACATCGGCCTGTTAATAGTGGTATACCGGTCGTGATTGATTTCCTCGCACAGCATCACCAGAAAAACCCTCTTCTCGAAGTGCCCTAAACAAAATTCCCTGGCAAAATCCTCAATAACAAACCTTCTTCCCTCATGGACGCTTCGGGAAACCTTCTCCCAAAACAGCCATTCTTTAACCTCTATGACCTTGGTAAGCTCTGTTATTTTTAAATGCAGCTCCTCAGAATCATAAGAGTCGCTATCAACGCGCCGAGCAGATCGCCATTCTCGCATTTTCTCGATCAAACGTAACCGCTTCATCAACAAAACGTGTATTACCGAGTACTCATCCAAGTATTGGAGATCGTTTTCGAAGATCAAACCATTATGCAGAGCAGTTTGCTCATTATTCCGATCTTGATCTTCACGACCCTTCTTCATCTCTTTTTCCATATAAACACTTTCGTAGTAATGGAAACCACCTGTATTCAGATATAGCCATAAGATCAGCCGAATATCCAGTTAATTATTAAACTAACTAAAGCATATCACTGCACAACGACAACGTTATGTCGCAGGATACCGCCTGAACAATGAAAGCATTGCCGAGGTTATAACCAGGCCAAAAGCATTGCTAATGATAAAAACCGGCTCTTTAACCGCAACTGCGCGTACGAGATAACAGCTGATCGCAATACATAAAAGCTGATATGTCCTCAGACTCAGCCCTTTAGTCGAGCGTTCTTTAACTGACTTTATGAATTGCGGGATCGATACGCACACCCCCACTCCTACCCCTACCCATCCAATCGCTTCTGTAACCATTCGTTCCTTCTCCTTTTGTTATTTTCAGGATAATCTTAACACAACAAAGCGACAATATTATGTCGCTTTGTAGAAAATAAAAAACCTGCGTTTAAACGCAGGTTTTTATGCGCTACTTAAACCGCTATCTACTACTCCAAACCCTGCTAGCCCAAACCGCCTTCCAATACATGCGCAGTCCACGTATCGGCAAACTGCACTAACAGCGTCAAAGGCGTTTCCTTATGCGCCACTTCCCTGTTTGCATCCACGTACTGCCCATCGTGATAAAGAATCGCCTGAGCCTCTGCCTCAGAAAGTGGAACATATTTAGCGATTAAATACAAACTGCGTGCCGCAAGATTCATATAAGTTTCTTTAGGATTGATTTTGTAGGTCATGCCGCGTTTCTCTACTTCCCACTGGTTATCATTCTTAAGATACCGAGGAGTACCTGGCACGCCGACTTTCCCAACGTCATGCAAAAGCGCCACGATCACGCAAGATTCTTCGGAAACGTCCGGTGCCAGCGTTTCACGCAGCTTGAGCATGGTTTCAACGACGCCCACGCTGTGCTCAAGCAAACCGCCCTCTTTATTCAAATGGAATCTCGTGCTTGCAGGGCTCGTCAACCAGCTGGTTTCCTTCTCAAGCATAGTGATAAAAGCATCGAATGCGGGCTTACGGATTACGACTTTTTTCTTGAGAGCTTCATACTTTTCTAAAATTGTCATAGTATTACTCCTTACTCTGCAAACAAGGATGCTTTTTTAGATATTCCTTAAGCATTCCCAACCTGTAGTCATCCTGACTGTTAACCTGCTTTGCGATATCCTGCCAGAAAATGCTTTTTAAGGCAAGTTTCTTCGCGTCTACTTCCTTGTGAAACTTCGCAAAAATCGTCTCAGCTGAGTTAGCGCCCTGCTTCCACCAGTTTTCGTTAGTTAAAGACACACAGCATGCAGCGGTTTTTAGCTTTTTACCAAGCTGATAGGCATAAAAAGCCATCCGGTACAACTGGTATGCATCCGTGCTGTAAAGATCTAATGATGCATCTTTCTTAAAAGGATTCTCGTTGTCTACAAAGTAATCTTTCTGACGTTTCTGGGGCCCTTGTTCTGACAAAGGCTTGCTGGATTGATGCGATTGCCATAAATGCGTTGCCTTATCAACCTCACCAAGTTTGCACTCTATCACAAAAACCTTATCTTTCGTCTTAATGATCACATCGGGCTCAGTGATCTGCCCCATATGTTTGCCGTCAATACTCCTTATGGTCTCGCCAACGACATACTGCAGCTTATCCGTTTCCGGGGAAAACGACAGTGTCCACAACAAGACCTGAGGGTCATCCAGCTTTCCCAATAATGGTTCCAATACCTTTAACTGATTAAAAACCGCCAATGTCCTAAAAACATTCCAGGTCAGGGCATCTTCCGAATGGACACTACCAATCTGAGCCAAGCCGGCATAATCACTTTGGCTTTTTGCTTCGGTATAACGATCCCGGTTAGCTTTGAATGCCAAAATCGGGTTATCATGATCAATGAGAATGTTGTCACGATAATCAGCCCAAACTTTTCCATTAACTAATTCACTCATTTTGCCTCTAATAGCTTTCTATACCTATCTACGGTCGTTTTCACCAGTGTTTTGAGTTCAACAGGCGAAACAACCACAACATGCGGGATCCAATGCATGATAATGGACAACACTTCTTCATAACGACTTGCTTTTGCCTCGATCAAAAGTGATCCATCCTTATTAACTTTGATTACTTTCTGAAGCGGGAAATATATCTTTTCCTTGAAGAATTCTGCTGTTTCTTTGTCTACCTTGAACACTATCTTCTTGTCTCTTTCCTGAGTAAACCAGATATTGACGCTCTGATCAAGCATAGTTTTAAGATTCTCAGGCGGTTCGAAATAGTCTTCCAGGGTGTTTACCTGCTTAATACGTTCCAGCCTAAGCTTCAAGATTAGATCTTTATCGCTCACCCGGCCCAGCAAGTACCAAAAGCCATCGAAAAAGATGATTTTCAAAGGGTCGAGATTAAAGTGTTTACTCTTGCCTTCCACAGTCAGATATTCCACCTCGATCTTCTGGTATTCGTCTATAGCGCTTTCCAGGTCTTCTACGAACGGAAGTGTTTTATCCAGCTTCATGCCTTCCGGCATCTTGGCATAAAATGGCGAATCGTATTCCTGCTGGATCACTTTTCTGAGGATATTCCTGAAGGACGATTCGAACTTCGTCCCCAACGACTGGGATATTTCGCAGATAAAGGTGAGCAAAGATGCTTCCTCACTCGATAGTTTCATCTTTTTGAGCGAGAAGCCTTCTTCAAAACTGTAAATTCCCTTTTGGGAAGAAGCGATAAGAAAACCAGCCCTATTGAGGATTTCTAAGTCACGCTGGATTGTACGTAGGGTTACGTTGAAATCTTCGGCAAGCTGACGGCTGGAAACCTTCTCCCCGCCATCAAGCTTGTTGAGGATGGATAAAAGCCGAAAAATCCGCTTATCGTAGTCTCTATTTTTGGGAATCATATACCTATACTTTACCATACAACACAGTATATGCAACTAAAGCGACATCTTAATGTCGCTTATTCTACTTCTTTTCTTGATTGGAATACTTCAAGAATAATTCAATAGCTTTAAAAACCGAATTACTAACGCTTAATGGACCTTTACTATCTTGAATCCCATTTTGGGCAAAAGAGCCCACAATCTTTTCGAAAGGCACAAGCTCAATACCCTTAAAATTATCCGATTCTTTATTATTCTTCAATGTCTTACGTCCACCCTCATCAGCTAAAGTCTGAACTACAAAAATCTTTCTAATAGTGCGGTTCTTAAGCACCCACTGCAAGTCTAAAGGAAGGTTGTTTTCTATGCATTTAAAGTGCTCCTTCACCTTCTTTGCGGACTTCATTGGTGTTGACACTTCAATAAGCAACGTTTCTTTGTCATTAATAGCCAAAACATCTAAATCAGTATAATTCTTTTTCTTCTTGATTCTTTTGTTTGATGACGTTATATAACCCTGACACTGATAATACAACTCAACAATCTGTTCTAACGCATTCATTGAATTATTATCCATGGACTGAAAATTCAGCTTCGGCATAATCCCTCCTCGTTTAAGTGGGATTATACACCGTATTATCGTTAGGTGTCAAAGAATATAAGACCGTGACATAATACGGTGTTATGGAAGGATCAATCAAACTAAAATTAGGCAGGAAAATTAAATCAACTAGGCAAAAACTGGGCTATACACAAGAGAAACTATCTGAGGCCACAGGAATTGATTATAAGTATATACAAAGAATTGAAGGCCGATCTCCTCCTAACCTCAAGATAGAAACAATCGCACGCATAGCAAAAGCCCTGAAAATCAGCCCCTCAAAGCTACTAGATTCCGACTAAATAGCCGAAACAGCCCCTATTCCCCTTCCTGTGCCCGTCTACGTTTCTCCTCGCGCACTTGTTCCTCAGCAACAATATTATCAAGAACTTTTAATAACCTTTCTTGAGCAACCGGATTTAGCTTACTAACAGCATCTTTAAGATTATTCTCCGCCAGGAGAGAATTCTTTTTCCTTTCTTTTTCTTGAAGTTTATCTGGATAATAAGGCAATAATGCCCGACCATTCTTACCCTGATTCGGCAAAATACCCAAAAACTGCAGTCTTTCCATCATCCGGTCAATGACCTGGAAAGCTGCCGCTTCCATTTGCGCCCTTTGGTACGGTGTAGTGTCTTTAGTACGCGCAAGCCGCGTAATGGATGCATGATGCATTCTTACCTTCCAAAGATACTCCCCCATCAGTTGTTGAGTATTTTCAGCACTAGGCAGTAACGCATTGCGCCGGCAAATAGCTTCTATATCTCTCCTAAGCATCCGATCGGCACAGCCTATGACACTTTGAATTTGAGCGTTTGAAAAACCCTCAAAGATCAGGGCTTCTACGCACTCTTGACGAACTAATGGCGGCAGATCTCGCCCTTTTATAGTTCCATCCTTGATCTTTCTTAAGAGCTCAGGAAGGGGAAGAATCCCCGGCGATTTTCCCGCATCACTATTTCCCATTGACTCCTCCCCTGATCAAATACTTCGATCTGATCTCCTCAGACACATTCTCTTCCCCCACATATGAGATGTACCGTCTCACCGCCAGATCACAATTAGCCTCGGATATCTCCATAGCATAACACGTTCTGTTGAGTCCTTGCGCGGCTATCAGAGTCGTGCCGGAGCCCAGGAAGAAATCAGCCACAATATCATCAACCAAAGAACTATTCCTCAAGACGCGATGAAGCAATGCAAGAGGCTTCTGTGTCGCGTGAATAAGCTCCTTCGCCGATTCGCGCTTGATCTGCCAAAGCGTCGACTCGTTGTCCGGGCCATACCAGCGGTGAGCGCCGTTATTGTCTTTCCAGCCGTAGAGCAAAAACTCGGTCTGCTGCTTGTAATCTCCCCGGCCGAAAGTAAAACTCTGCTTAGCCCAGGTCAAAACAGTGCTGACATGTATACCCAGTTGGGTCAGGATTAAATACATCGGGCCGAACTGCCTATGGCCGTTAAAAAGATACACCGGGGCACCTGTAGCAAGAGAAGAGACTATATTGGTAAGAACTTTGCGCAGGAATTCTTCATATTCTGGTTGAGGTAAATCATCGTTTTCGATATTTTCATATTTTCCCTGGAGGCCTCGTAAATTAACATACTCAATCGCATAAGGAGGATCAGTGAAAACCAGGTCAATCTTCTTACCATCCATGAGCCAAGCGACGTCATCCGGATTCGCAGCATCACCGCAAAAAACTCGGTGCCTGTTAAGAACAATCAGGTCCCCTCGCTTGGTAATTGTCTCTTTTGGCTGAATGAGCCCATCGAAAGCGTCCTCGGCTGGCGGTTCGATAGCTTGGTCAAGAAGTGCAGAAATCTCTTCCTGATCAAACCCCGTAAGAACAATATCATCTTCGGCGGAAACACGCAGATCCTCCAGCAAAGAAGCGAGCTTATCCTCATCCCAATCTCCGGATATTTTATTGAGCGCCAGGTTAAGCATCTTTTCTTCCGGCAAAGAAAGATCGACAACCACCACATCCACTTCCTGATACCCTAGATCTTTCATCACTTTAAGCCTTTGATGCCCTGAAACAAGGTTACCCGTTCTACTGTTCCAGACCAGGTTCTCAACACACCCAAACTTCTTCAGACTGCTGGTGAGCTTCTCGTACTCCGCATCGCCGGGTTTCAAATCCACCCTCGGATTATATGCCGCCGGATTAATCTGGTTAATCCCTACTGTCTGAACCTTCATCTCGCTCCTCCTCCGCTGTCCCTAGCCATGGGAAAACAAAAACGGCTACAAGGTTTAAGAATCAGAATCTCTGTTCTGACTCTTCTCTCTTGTAGCCGTGATTAAGCGGCTGATTCGCGTGTTACTCAGACCGTTTGAACTGCCAACGATCTGTTCTCTATCACAAATATACCATAATGGAGCTAACTGTCAAGCGACCGAGAACAAATTTTTAAGGAAATGTTTGTGAATTAAGTATCGCGTCTTAGGATTATAGTCTCTTGTCAATCCGTTCGACACCAATGGCATTCAACACATCACCCTTTAACTGCAGGATATGTCCATTTTGATGGTTACTAAACCGCGAATACTTGGCTATTAAAGAATGAGGAATCTTATACGCCTCAAGCACAGAGAAATCACTATCAAAGATTACACCAATCAAGAAATCAAACTCATTCTTTTTAAGATTACGAATAACACCCAACTGGCGGGATTTGTTTACATCGCTTAATCGCCTGGACTTAATCTGATACCGCACCCCTTTGGCATCAATGGCATCAAACCCCGCGGTCGAACTAGTCTGGATAGATAGACCCAATTTTTCAGCAACCAACCATTCCGCATAATCAGCAACAGGATTATTCCGCGTTTTAACAACTCCACGAGCTTTAAGCTCATCCAGGACAGCGCCAAAAGCAATGAGCAACTGACGAACGGATTGTTTTTTGAGATTATCTTTCATTATCGTGAAATCAGTTGAAATCGCATACCCACGAGCTCAAGAAACACCTCGAAACTGACTGACATCTTAGATAATTACTGAACTACGTATTGTGCCCCTGAGATTCACTTGATTTAATTTCAGATGTAAAACGCCAGTCATATCCATAAGCTTTTTTGCGATATCCATATCCAGTAGAACATGCTCTGCGTAAGCAAACAGCATTTATTGATGCGACACATTTCGTAGTCTTAGCTCTCCCTTCTTCTACTAGCCACTTTGCTGCCGCATGCTGACTTGGGAAAGTTTTTAGAATATTCCCTGACTGTAAGTCAACCATACAAACCTCTTTACTTGTTTTCGCAGCAGAAGCCTTAGCTCTCTTTTGTGCATTTGCGTGCGATTCCTGAGGATGTTTATCTCGCCATTCTTTTAGTGAGGCTTTACGCTTTTCATTGACTCTTGGGCTTGTACGGGAACTTATTAACTTTTCCTGCCAAGCTTTATATTTTTCTGGGTTCTCTTCAGCCCACTTTCTAAAGCTGGCTTTTCGTTTTGCTTGACATTCAGGGGTTATAATTTTTTCATGATTTTTCCTTCTAGCTTCCGCATATTCTTCAGGACACTCCTCTTTCCATTTTATAACTCGCTTACGAGTCATTTCGCGATATTTCTCTGCGCTCATAGTTTCTCTGATCCTTTGACTACGCGCGCGAAGTTCAGGCGTATCTCCGGATCGAAAAGCCTTCTTAGATGCTTCAAGCATTGGTTTAAACTGTTCAGGATGATTTTTTATATATTCACGCTTCTTTGCGCTTGTTTCTGCAAGGGATGGGTGTCTAGTTGTTCCACCACCACCAGCAACAAGATTAAGACATTTCTCATCAGACAAAAGCTCCTCATCAACAATCGAAGCTTCAAGCTGTTCTGTTTCCGCTGCGTTTTCGCATTTTGCGATATAATAACGCACAAATCGATCGTTATTTTTTCTGAATTTGTTTACAAATTTAAGTCCGGATCCCTGGTATCGTTTTAATTGAGACCATGTGGGCCGATTAGCTTTACCAATATAATATTCGCCGCTTTCCCAATCTATTTGTATATAAACTACTCTATAATAACCATCACTTTCATTCCGTTTACGAACAAGTTCACTTGGGGTTAAAACATCAAACCAGCGATTTTTAATTGCAATGCGTTGTTTATTAAAACCCATCCTTGCTAAATTCCGCTTTGAATCAAAAGAATTAAACAGATTGTCATTCATTGACAATTCTATTGGATTGAATTCCTCCCAAACTCTAATATTTTCATTTATTGTTATTATCATATCCACCTAATCGCTTAACATGCCAACTGACCCCACCCCATAGTTCCAAGGACACATTACTTAACTATTGGCACTAAAAGGGAATACTTATGAATTAAGTAGCGTACCCCCGAAATTCTTGTACTACATTCTAGATGAAAAGCTAAACTTATCAATACCATCAAGGTTTTCTTCGTCACAATAATCATACACAATACCTACGCTATATTTTGCGCGAGTAACAGCCACGTAAAACTTGCATCGACTTGTAGGCTGCAACCCGGAATTATTATTTTTAACCCAATCAATTATGGGTTTCGTGGGATAAATAAGAATACGATCAAAACTCAAGCCTTTAGAATTACCAAAATTAATAGCGCAATGATTCTTTTTAACCCGTTTTTCTCTTACACTGTCGCGTAACTGAACACAAGACGGATATTTTTCAATATAGGCCCCAACGTCATTCTCACGAATAACAAATACTCCATCGTGATTAGTTGTCTCATTTTGCCCGGAATTTGTCGCGGGGTGTTCGGGAAAAATCTTATTTGAAAAACCACATATTTTTAGGTTGCTTCGATAATTGGTAGTTAACGAATCAGAATCAATCTCAAGGCCATCTTGAATCTCGCTACTTTCAAAAAAACAGACAATCTTTGACTTTTTATATTGTTTATTCTTGGCGGCATTATTTGTGGAATAAGTACCTTGACGTGGATCACCAACCATCAAAATATGAGATGACGAGGAAAATAATAACTTTAATACGTCTAGATCGTATCCAGCCAAATCTTGGACTTCATCTATAAAAATATAGGGATAAATCCTGCTTATCCGGTTAATTACTTCCCCGTCATTCTGCTTATTACATTTTAAGACAAACCTTGATAGCTTATCTGAATATATCTTATGATTACGATCAAAATAAAATTCGTCTATCTTGTTTTCCTTGGTAAATTTCTTGGATTGCCCACTCACAAGAGATAAACCATTAATGCGATTATCAAAAACGCCTCCTTGGTACGGCTTTACTCCGTGCTGTATCAAAAATGAAAACCACGTTTGAACAGTGACATTGCCAGGAATACCCCCATTTTCATGGACAAGTTTCTTTCTGATCTCGTCCTCATTTGCCTCAGTAAATGTCGTGATAATAACATTCTTGTCCTTAACCTTTAAAGCTTCTTTAACCAAATGGGTGGTTTTTCCAGAGCCAGCCGCGGCAATGATCAATTTATTCTTGCTCATATTCCCATGTAATTGCGTCTGAAATATACTGGGGAAATTTAATTTCTTGGACAGCTTCAAATATTTTCAAAGCGCAATCAGTTTTGTTATTGTTATTTTGCATATAATCGCTTATAGATGACTGATCCGGATAATCTGTTTCTTTGATGCCCAAAACACTACGAAGCAATCCCAATTGATCCTTGTTAGCTTCTACAATTTGAGGCTCTAATGTTTTCAAATCGTTCCTTTGATCGGCACATAGTTTAACTGTTGCCATGTTGGCGTAATGTTGATATTTTTTTGTTACCTTATTCTCAAAATCCCCATCATTGTCAGTTACTACAACAACAGGCTTTTTAATTTTCTCGGCAATCTCCAAGAATCTCAAAAAAGATGTCCCAACCGATATCACATCAACCTCATCTGCAATTGGTATCTTATGTTTTAATTTTATATACGCTTTTTGAATAATAAGCTCATCGGAAGGCCCTTCTACAAGGATTGCTTTTCTGCATAAAATCAAACGTAAAGTATCGTATCCAGATAGTTTCTCAAAGTATCGTTTCGTTTCTTCATTTAAATCTGTGATTTTCACATCGCTTCGTTTCAGTGTGCTTTTATCAAAGTTTAATAAGATTAGATTACCTAAACCCAGTTTATTTGCGACAAAACTGCTATGCGTTGAAACGATTATTTGCTTTTCATTATGTTCATCTTGAATATATCTTATTAATCTGCTAAGCTTGGAATGCGATAAATGATTTTCTGGCTCTTCTAATAGTAGAATACTGGCTTCTTGCGATTTTTTATGACTAAGCGCCAATTTAGTTTTTACCAAACACTGTTCTCCTCTGCCCGAACAATTAAATGGTATATCATCCAAATATGTTATTAAACTTGTTTCCCATGCGTTTTTCGTAGAAACGTCAACTGACAACTCAACTTTTTTGTCAGAGATCTGCTTTTGTTTTAGCTCTTCGTTAATCGCTTTAACGGCGCTATGTCCAGCAAATGAATCTCTCAATTTCCGATGAGCCTGAGATATTTTAACTATGTGCTCATCGGTGAGAAGATCGCGAATAATACGGGAGATATAGACATCCGATCCGTTTTGATATCGACTGCTCGCCGAATCAATAAAGGCGGATTTGAATGGTATCATCCTTGTGGTTAATCTGTCATCGCGCGCGAAAGAAGACCATGAAAATTCGTAATACTCAATCGGAAGAGAATCAAGCTTATCTTCACCATTGACTAAAAGGTTATATTCGTTCTTATATTTATCGTCGAAATTTATTCTGAATTGGATTCCACATTCCTTCTCTTTAAGACTATTACCGTTCCCCTCAAAAAGCGCCTTAATAGAATCATCCTCAATTTCGAAAAATAGCTCAATCAATATATGCGGGGGTTGCAAACGGTTGTCTGTTGTTAGGCTATCCAGGTATTGCTTTACGATTTTATTATTAAAAAGCGCCTGTGTTAATTCTGATCCCAAATATCTTCCATAAATCCATCCCGAAAGAGCCAAATGAACAGCCTCTAAAATTGTCGATTTTCCAGCTTCATTATCACCGACCAGAATATTAAGTCGACTATTAAGCTCCAAAGCAAATCTGCCTTCAAAGCACTTAAAATTCTCTACAATAACCCTCTTAATATGCATCTTTACCCCATTATTTCCCTACTACTTCATAGAGATACTTCTGAAACTCAATAAACGTCATCCGGATATTGTCAACTCCTCCCAGTATTTCCTCGGCGTCGCTAATAGCCTGATATTTAAGCGTCAAGAGGTCAGGCAATTTCTCCTGATCTAGTTCTTCAACTCCGGTTTCGATGTATTTGGACAGCACAAATTCAAGGAACTCTTTGTGCTTATTATCCAGTCCTTGGAATATTTTTATCTGCGCCTGCGCAACGCGTTCACCTCGAGAAATTGGCTTAATAGCAAAAGAAATGTATTCAAGAACGTCGAACAGATCGCTATTCTCAGCATTAATCAGCTTCTGGAGGGCAATCAATTCGTCTTTTCCATATCCAGCTTCAAAAAGTTTCTCAAGCAGGGCTCTGCGCGTTATCGGGTTTGACCATATCTTGCGTAATTCATCTTCGCTCTTAAAAAAGTCCGGCAGAGCACCGAATAAACCCTTCAAAAACTCCTCGGATGAGATCGGCTTACCGTCCGCGCTCCAAAATGATGTCGCGATCATGTGTTGGATCTCACGTTCTTTGCCATCACGGAGCTTGATCTTCACTTTCTTGGGACACACGCATGGGCTTTTGCCGCATTTAGGAC
>Ga0116153_10002239_pt1 | contig 15672 bp, 22 predicted proteins | sample AD_UKC028_MetaG_FD_89896 | JGI IMG/M metagenome (GOLD analysis project Ga0116153, IMG submission 89896) | Active sludge microbial communities of municipal wastewater-treating anaerobic digesters from USA - AD_UKC028_MetaG | ecosystem: Engineered > Bioreactor > Anaerobic > Digestate | place: USA...
TGTCTCGCTTTCGCTTCACGTTGCATCGTCTACTCTCTGATTAGAAAGTCTGCTGGTTGAGTCTCATGCGGATTTGGGGCTGTCAGGGATGACAGTCACAAACCCGCACGGCGGCGACTCAACGTGAAGCTACAGCTATCAAGGCCGAAGCGATTGGAACCGGACGATCAAACAAATGACAATCTACGAGTCGAGTATTCATTTTGCGCTCCTTAAAAGCGCCGCCCGAAAGCGGCGCAAGTGATTGATTCAGAACGGAATATCGTCGTCAAGCTTCACGCCGGAATCAATACCGTGTTTCGCATTGAACTCTTCCGGCTTCAGCTTGCGCGGCAGGTCCAGCGGTGCAGTAGTGGATGCCGCTGGCGCATCTGCCGGCTTGACGTAATCCTGCACGCTGTTTTTGGCCTGATACTGACCATTGGCCGGTTCGACTTTTATTTTAACCCAGCCGCTCTTCCCTTCGCAGTCCACCTCCGAAAGCGTACCGGCTTCGTATTTCTGAAGCAGGCCCGTCGCTTCGCAGAAATGCCGCAATTTGTATTGCAGTTTTTCCATCAAATAATCAAAGATATGGGCCTGCTGATTATCAGGGCCAAAGACATTGATCTTGACCTTGATCATTTCATTGCCGGCTTTCGAGAGTTCCTCGCTCGCGGCGATGACCTCGAATGGATATACACCCGGTTCAAGCAATGAAGCGCGGGCTAATTCGTCTTCAGTCATGGGGGAGAATTTCATAGTCAGGCGACCTTCTTTTTGAGCCAGTCAATCATCTTGCTGGCATAATCATGCGAGAGTTCGGCGATGCTTTCGGCCTTGGCGCGAGAAAGTGCGGCTTCCATTTCTTTCTCGGTAACGTTGACCACGGAAAGCAGCCGGGTAATTTCTGCCACCTGCAAATCCGTGGCGAGTTCAATCGGAGTCACCGCTGCCTCGATAAAGTCTTTGCCATACCGAGTCCCAAATTCGGAATACTCACACAAGAACTGCTCACCCTCTGGAAAACCGGTGAGCCTGGATTTTCGCACTAGACACATCCGCTGCGGTCCCCGCTTGTCAATCCGCAGGGTTAAATCCAGTTCATACACCAGCTTATCCCAAACATCCGGCGCATTGCCTACTTCTTCCCGCTGGCCGGTCTTGGGATTTTGACCCCACTCGACAATCTCATGGGCTTCGAACAGCACGTTCATATCCAACCGATGAATCCAATTGACCAGCCGGCGCATTGCCGCAATCGCCGGTTTCTTGGATGCGCCGAATTGATCACGGTCGCCGAGGCGCTGTTGTTCAGTCGCAATGGCAGATTGGTACAACTTGGTAATGGAGCCAAACGCCAGCGTTTTGAATCCATGCCGCTCAGTCGCTAGCGCCTCGACTTGGTAAATCACCGCATCGAAATCCAGCGCGCCGTCCTCAATCCCAAAATACGCACCGCCACTCTCCCCCAGCTTGCGCTGGTAGTGCCCCAGCCGGGCGCCGCCCTCGCAATCCACGTAGTAGGGCGATGGAAAATCCATTGATAGCCACGTCTTACCGACGCCGGATTTCCCATACGTGAGCATCTTGATCTTGCCGGGATTAACCGCTTCCGGTTTTCTCGCCTTGAGTTTCATTTTGCCTCCTCAGACTAATACGCTTAAATCAGCGTGTCATGGCCGCCGTTCCTGCCGCCCATCAATCAGCGGCAGTTCGCAGATCGGAAACAACAGCCCGTCAATGCGATCGTGATAGACCGTGCGTAGACTGTCTCCCGCCGCTGTTGCCAGGCAGAACCGGACGACAATAAGAGCAAATTCCAGGTCATCTTTCATTTCGATTTCCTCATACCCAACAGGCGTCTTCTGTGGTCAGCAACAGCCCGTCAATACGGGAGTGATAGATTGTTACTGGTTGATTGGCCGTAGCCGCTGCCAGACAAAAGTGGATGATCAGCGCGGCGTTATCCACGGCTCAGCACTCCAAGCGCAAAGCAACCGATGCTCCACACGGCGAATGCCAGCGGCACCTGAACGCGGGACCACCAGGCGCGGGCGGTGGCGGCGGTATCTTCCACGACCGCCTCCCACGCCAGCGTCGCCAGCGGGTCGGGCAGGCCGGACACGCCGCAGATCATGGGGGCTGGGGGCTGGGGCAACTGGGTTACGGGCGTCGCCATGGGCGCATCCCACGGGCGGCGGCGAACGGCCTGGAGGTCTTCCTGGACGGTCGGTGCAGGGCGCTCGGCGGCGGCCAGAATCTGGTGCGCCTCGCGGCGGGCGCGGGTCTCCCGTTGCTCGTGTTGCGCGGTCGCGGCCCGCAACCGGGCGCGTTCGCTGGGCTGGGGCTGACTCAGATCGGCCAGCGCAGCGGCGGGGTTGGGAATCTCGCGCTGCGGGTTGGTCGCCACATGGCTGGCAGCGGGGAAGGGCGCGGCGCTGTGCGCCGGGCGGGGCTGTGGAGTGTGCTTTTTGCTCATGATTTCTCGCCCGCCGTTGCCAGCGGGCGCCTCTGGATTAACGCACCGCTTGGCGCGGTTGCTGGGATTGCTGTTGCTGCCAGGCGCGCAGCAGCCGGCGGGCCTCCCGGTGTTGCCGGGGCAGGGCTGGAGCCGCCAGGAGCGCGGCGGCTTGTGCGGCGGCGCGGGATGAAACATACTGTTCAGGCTTATTCATCTCGTTCTCCAAGGCCGCCTGGTGGTGACACACCAGGCGGCTTTTTTCATGCGGCCAACAGCCGCCGATTCTTCTCTTCCCAATCCATCATTCGCCCATCGTCGTAATCCTCGGCGCGGGCTTTCGCACACGCAGCGCGAATCTGCTGGACCAGCGCCAACGCCTGCCGGTCGCTGAGGATTGCGGTCACGTCCAATACCCGGCGCTCGATGTGCGGGCTATAGACGCCAAGGCTGGTGTAGGTGTCGTTGACGACCAGGGCGATTTCGACTTTCTCGATGTACGCATCCCCGCAGGCCGTGCCCCATGTGACTGACGCCGGGCGGGTCTCACCGGCAAACTCCAACTCGGTTTCAAATTCGTTCATTGCCTGTCTCCTGTTGCCTAAAAAGCCCCGGTAGCGTGAGGAGGCCAACCACCGGGGACCCACCACCATCAAGGGGAGTGCCCCACCGCCGCCCGGTGTGCTGAATGGCGACGGGGTAGGTACATAATACAAGCGCACTTGAGTTTATGCAAGTTAAATTGTAGCGACAGGCACAAAAAACCCGGCACGGGGCCGGGTGGGGGTTGAAGCCTGGTCGGGTCAGGCAATTTTTTGATAACGATGGTTTACGCTAAATACAACAGCTTTATAATCAATACCTTCCTTGCAACAATTTAACCATACCAAGAATGCAGTTGGGCTAAATGCGGTTAAAGGTATTACGTTTTCAGTAAAATCTTCCCCGCTAACAACGCCTTCAAAAACACAATCTTTCCCTGCAATTCTGCACAGCAAATGAACTTCCGTTTTTGGTTTCCTGCCACGTTTCCCGTATTTTCCGTTCCAGTCCGGCCCAGCCACGTCAACCAGCAATGGCCGGCCACTGATCAGTAATTTGAAGTCATGGTTGCACGGGCGATCCCATAGACCGTAGTTATCAGGTTGTTGGTAAAGAGTTGGGTAGTGCTCCTTAAACCATTCAGATACATGCTGCTCAAGAACCAGTCCTGATGATCGGGCTTTGTTCAAAAGTTCTGTGTTTCGTAAAGATGGATTGTTAATCACCATATATCGTGATCGCATGAGCCCCTCAAAAGCGCCCGCCGCGCCTGCCTGCGCATTTCCTTGGATAGTGATCCAGTCTGTTGTAAATTGTAGTTGATCAGTTTTGAACCAATGGCGTAATGCACCCATACACAACGGCGATCCGGTATAAAAAGTACCGCGCTGCTCGGCACAAAGCAGCTTCTCTCTAACGTTCTCGGCGTTTTTCATAAAAGCGGGCTTCGGCAAAAAAACATTCATTTCTCGTTCTAACGCCATTGTCGTCAATTTCAAGTAATGAATCGGCATCTTTTCACGATCCAATACTTTTACGCAAACAGGAAACAAATCCTTCATGGAAATTTCCATTAGGCTTTGCCTCCATGAATCCGCATAAGCGCCTGCTTGGCAACAGCTTCATCAATCTCAACGCCGATAAACTTTCTTCTGGTTGCTTTGCAGACTAACCCGGTAGTGCCACCTCCCAAGAATGGATCAAGAATGCAATCACCTGGATTAGTAAACTTCTCAACAATTGCTTGCATTCCCTCTACTGATTGGCCCCAGTGATGGTGTTGCTTATCATTGGCGTTGACCGGCGTATTCACAACGTCCGATACCCATCGAGAATCTCGCTGATCCTTGACGAACCATAGCAACGGTTTCCAAAAGGTATTCACTTCCTGATTCCAGACCTGAACCGCTTGCCCGCCCGGCGTGGTATAGGCCAACATCCAATGGTAAGTCAGGTGCTTGGAAAGCAACTCAATATAGCGCGGCAAGTAAAGCTGTCCGGTCATGACTACTAAAGAACCGCCCGGCTTCAAAACGCGCGCTGCCAAGGAGCCTAGATCATCAAACAGGTCAATAAAATCCTTGGGATAGGGCGGATCGGTAATAATGCAGTCTACCGACTCGCTAGCAATATCTTCCGCTGTCAACAATCGGAGGTCTTTGATGATGATTTGGATATTGTTCTTTTGCTGCCAATCATCAATTTGCGCCTGAATCAGTTTATTGAATTTGTCGCCAGGCGCTTTGCTTTTTAGCCATTCATCCGTGTATTCAGAATTGGCTTTCAGTTCAGCGTGAACTTTCCCTAGATAGGGATGATAAGCAGGATCAGGAATCTTGGCGGATAATTGTTTTTCAGCCAAGTTCCATAGGATGTTGAAAGCCCGATACCAAACGGCGTCATTCTTAAAATCCGCCTTGCTGTACTTATGGCCTTTCTTATCCTTGCCCTTCGCCAGATACCCACACAACTCAACTTGCTGACCTGGGTGAAGGTCCAGGATGTTGCGGAGGAGGCGCTCGGAGAAAATAGTTTTTGGTGCCGTGGCACCATTGGCTGGTGCCTCTTCGCTTTCGTCATCTGGTGCCATTTCGATCAAAGTGGCACCAATAACACTCCAAGCTTCCGAATCTATCTTTTTCAGTGCTTTGTAGTCCTTTACCGCCTCTCGACTCCATCCCATCGCTTTCGCGGTTTGTTCCTGGGTGAACGTTTCAGTCAAGCGCCAAACCAGTTCCGCATCATCAACAAAAGTAGTCGGAACGACCGTTTCAGACGCTTCATTGCTTTCGCGGGCCTGCTGAATTTCCGCCAATTCATCGGCGGGCTTCTCGACAATCAATGCCGGGATCGCATTCAGCGCCAGCTTGATTGCTGCTTCCAGCCGGTGATTCCCGTCAATTAGCCGATAACCACCATCCACTGGATAGACGCGCAACGGCTTGTCGGGCTGGAATCCCAAGCGTTCAATCTTGGTTCGGAGGCGTTCGATGCCATCATTTTTGAGCGAACGGGCATCAACCCGGCTGACAATCGCCGTTGCCGGAATGAACTTGATTTCTGCTACACTATTTTCAGTCATATCGTTACTCACTTAACGTTACGATCAGCCGCGCCTTCGACAAGCGCGGTGCAAGAAGCCCGCCTCGGCGGGCTTTTTTGTTGCGTGGTAACGAACATATTACAAGCTGACTTGCGGTAACGCAAGTTTTCTTGATTCTACGAGCGCAAAAAACCCGGCACGGCCCGCCGCCGCGCCCGTCGCCAGCTTACAGCGCCAGCGTTTCCGCCAGTTGGCGAACCGCCTTGATCTCTTTCGGTTCCAGCCGGCCCGTGGTGATGATCTCGGTGATCTTGTCCAGGTCGGCCTGGTAGGTCGGCGCTTCCTCGCGGACGGCGCAACCTCTGAGAGATAGGCGGTCGCTTGCGTCTTGCTAAAGCACGCTTTAGTGTCAAGTAAGAGGGATTGCATACGTTAAAGGAGGCTTGTATTCTAGGTAGATGGAAACGATCAAACGCGCAATCGAAATCGTCGGCGGGGCTAAGGCACTGGCCGACAAGGTGGGAGTGAGCCAGCAGGCGGTTCACCTCTGGAAAACCGGATCAACGCAGCTTTTGGCCCGCCATGCCGCCGCGATTGAGCAGGTAACGGACGGGCAGGTGACGGCAACCGCCATCGGCCAGGAGTGCGCCGAGATGTTTCAGCGGGCGGCGTGACCATGATTTCGCGGCGTGGAGCAGTAGCAGCTCGTCGGGTTCATACCCCGAAGGTCGTCAGTGCAACTCTGACCGCCGCAACCATCCTCTCCCAGGCCATTCAACGCGCATCCGGTTTCCGATTTCTCCCCGGCGCTGCGCGGGCCTGCCGGACCAGCCGTCGGTGTCCGGGCGTTCTCTTGCGCGAACAACAGCGGCCAAAAGCAACACCTCTCGTTGGACCCGGCCCGGCGGGCAATCCGGGCACCTCTTCCGCTCCCAGACTTAGGCCATGACCATGCACGCGCCCTGTGATCACGATCTGAGGATTTGGGTAGACGCCCAAACCTACCTGGCGCTGCATCACCTGGCCGCCGACGATGACCGCTCGCTAAGCGAGTATTGCCGGCATGTCCTGATCAACCACCTGCGCCAAGTGTGTGTCCACGTCGAGGCGCTGACCAGCGGCGCGTTGGGCACAGATCGGGACGGTCCGCATTGAATGCGGTAGCGCCGGGCTGTGCCGTCCACGGGGCCATCAAACACCCCAAAAACCCCGGCTGGCCGAGGGATGCGCTTTCGCGTTGCGACGGGGTTCTGCATTTTCTTGCCCGCTCCTCGCGTCCTGATCGGCCCGGCTGGCCCACGAGACGGGCCACAAAAAACCCGCCGATCAAAGGCGGGTTCCTTGCGCCCGTGGCAAGCGGGCTGATCACTGACTGACCTTGGAAGAAGCCAATGACTGAGAATATTTTATCACCAATTAAAACCAATCCAACTGTTTTTGTTGTGGTGGATTCACATGATCCAAGATTACCGCATGAGCCAGAATTACATAAGTGGTTAGCCAATTTATTGGAATCAGGTCCTATTTATGGAACCTATCTCAGGCGTGATAACTCATTTTGGGAAGACGAGGTATTTGTTTGTCCTAATTGCATTCATGCAACGTTGCTAGAGGAAGGAGAAGGGGAATCAGATACTTTTTATTGTAAGTATTGTTATACCGATTGGCGCGTTATCGAAGGACGGATGTACATGGAATGGAAGCAATTTGATAATGAAACCGGAGATGAAACCGGGATTGTTTTAATTTAAAACTCCGACATGGCTAACACGAGAGGCAGCTATGGAGACCGTCAACGTGACTGACAACGCCACTTTTGCGCGTGTGAAACTGGGTGATATTCGCCCTAACCGATTCCGTAATTTAGACCGCTGGCCGCTGGAGCAGGAAGTTCTCGACAAGCTCAAGCAGTCCATTGGTGAAACCGGGTTCTGGAGCAATCTGCAAGCCATCGAGAATGAGCGCGGTGAGATCGAACTGCGTTTCGGTCATCATCGGCTGGCGGCGGGCCTGGAACTGTTTGGGCCGGATTACGAAGTTGCGATTGAGATTGTCCCCTATCGCGGGGAGTGGAACCTGCAAAAAGCCTTGAAATTCGAGAATGCAATCGGACGCAACAAGGTGGCGCATAGCAATGAAGTCGTCTATCAAACCATGCACTGGTGGGATGATGGTGTTTTTGAAGAATTCCCAACTTGGTATGACTGTATCAATAATGTTGAGCAAGCTCAATATTTATTGAGCTGGAGCGAGCTTGAGCATTATTTCGGAAAGCAAAACGAGAATGGCCCCAGCCATTACGCGCAATGCGTCAAGTATGGGATTGGCGAGACTGTTTTATCCAAGATGTTAGGCGATGCAGTTTCATTAACTGAAATCCGCGAATCGCTGACTTCACAAGAAGTTACTGCCCGCCGCAAGCGCGGGATGGAGTTAAAGGCGGCGGAAGAACGGGCCAAGGCCGAAGCCGAGCGGGCGGAAGCGGAAGAGTTACGCCGGGAAGCGCAACGGATTCATGAGGAACTGGAACGCGGCAGAAAAGAAGCCGAAGCGGCGGCAGCGGCTCGACAAGCCGAAATAGATCGGATTGAACAGGAAAAGCGTGCCGCAGAAGAGCAGGCCAAACATGAGCGCAACGAAGCCAACCGTAAAGCGGCTGAAGAGAAACGCAAAGCCGCAGATGCGCGGATGGCGGTGCTTAAAAAGGAGCAGGAAGCCAAGAAACAGGCAGCGGCGGAACTGCATGAACGGGCGTTGCGCGAGCACAAGGAACGACAAAAAGTCGTTGCAGAAAAGGAATCAAAAGCCCGTCAGGCCGGCATCAGAGCGGATCAGAAAGAGCAGGCATTGGAACGGAGGGAGTGGTATGACGCCCGCGCCAGCGAAGTGTTTGGTAGCGTTCCTGGTCATGCCGCCGAATTTCGCCGTTCGGTTTCTCAAGATGTTGTTCGCCCCTATCTGGATACCGAAAACTTGGTTCCTTTTGCCAAAGCCATCAAGGAAAAGTATGGAGAAAAATTGACATCGGAGGGTGTTCGTCGCGAAGTTAATGAGAATTTTCAGGAGTTCAAGAAAACCTTGCAACTCAAGGAGAAAAAGATCAGGGAAGAAATTGAAAAGGATAATCCAGCATTGAAGCTGATTCGCCTAATGGATCAGGCGGTAACAGATTTGAATCGAGTAAGCAGTACCTTGTTTGAAATTGAACAAGTCATGAAGACGAATCAATTTACTTCGCTGCAAGGGCCGCGCGTTGGAACTTTCAAGGATGCTCTTGACAAGGTTGCTAAGCGTATCAACTTTTATTCGTGAGGTTAGCGATGAAATCTGTTGCAGAAGGTATTGCTTTTATCAGGTCGTCTTATTTGCCAAATGATGAAATCTCTTATGAAGCGATTGATAGCTTCCTGGAGATTGCCGGTATTCCTTGGCTTGAACGGCAAAATAAGCGAATCAAGTATGCCAAACGGCTCAATACCATTTTGAAACGCGGGATTGATTTTGGTGAATCTCGTCAGTACGTTTCTTTGTGGGTCAATGAACGCGGCAAGAGTTTTGTTTTGATGCCAATGTCTGTCGTTATACTAAAAGATAGCGAGCGGACTTATGACAGTATTACTATGCAAATTGACGATATGTGCCGTTAATTTGCTAAAACGTTAGGGCATGAAAGCTATCAGTCGCGTTTGGATGGACGTGAAATCAAGTTTCGCGGAGAAAGGCCGCTGTTGTCGCAAGCGGAAATCATGATGCTGGAACGGCACATGGATATTATGGAAGCGGTTGCTCCCATGCTTGAATCAGCAGAAAAGGCTAAAAACAACGCGGCAAAATGCCTACGGATGTTAATCGGGCCGCAGGATAGTTTGCCCGCATTAGCGAAAGCCGCATAAGTTACCTTTCCGATGTGGCCCCGTGTCGGAAGGGTTGCCTCTCGTAAACGGGGCTAGGAAACAATGCCATGACCATCCCCCTCCCCTCTCCCACCTACGGCTCCGGCGACCGGGTGCAGAAACGCAGCGGCGGGCGCTGGCGCGGCCATGTGGTAGGCTGGTATCGCACCAGTTTGACCCCGGAAGGGTACGCGGTGGAATCGGCCTACGAGCCGGGCAGCGTGCAAATCTACCCGGTGACGGCGCTGGAGCCGTGGGACCAGGACCATGGCTGAAGCGCAGCGGCCTTCCGCGCAAACCGATTGGCTGGAAGCGCACCGACTGGCCCACGCGATCCCGCATTGGCGTCACCCGGAGCACCGGGCGGCGGTCAACCGCTGGGCCCAGGCGGTGCTGACGGCACTGAAACGGGAGCGCGGTCGTGGTTGAATTTAACCGTGCTTTGGGCTATGCTTTAACCGTTGCCGCGACTGCGGCGACCCGGCGTAGCAACCGGAGCAACCAGTTAGGCGCACAGCGCCTAGAATCGGCGCTTTTTTTGTGGCCGATTCTTCCTCAAGGGCGGTTTGTGCGGGGCAGCCTTCGGGCTGGCCGGCTGCCTAACTGGCCGGTATTGCTACCCCCGCACAGCCGCCACCATCTCCGTAGCAAGAGCAGTGGCGGACTCCAAAATCAGTTAGGAGTCTTGTCATGAATCAAAAACCCGCTAACCGGGGTCTCCCTGCTGTTATTGAGGCGCATCGCCTCGCCAACCTAATTCCGAACTTTCCTCACCCAGAACGAGCCAAGGCAATTCATGCTTGGGCGGTTGCGCTGAAGAAAGCCCTCCATGGAGGGTACGCCCGATGATCTTCTGGCGCGGAATGACCAAAGCGCAAGTAGCCGCCGCAATCAAGGAAGAACTGGATACGCACACGGATGATGTTGAGTTTCAATCTGATCTTTTAGCCGATCTGCTGATGGAACATCACCCTGACGTTAAAGCTTATGGTATTCGTCCAGACGCTTTTCGTCGAAACAGTCAGAATCCTTACGGTGCCCGCTCGTATTTGCTGGAAGGCCGCTATAACGGAAAATGGCTGAAAAATTCCTATCGCAACGCCATTTATCCGCCGTCTATCCGCGAAAAAACGTTCAAGATGTTTCGGTTGGCGATTGCCGAGCAACTAAGAACGCACCTTAAAAACTATCCGCTCTGTAGCCATTGCGGCGCTTTGGCGGAAGATGTTGATCATGTTGAGCCGTCCTTCTCCCGTATCGCTGAAAACTTGTATCAGATTTACAGTGAAGCCCATTGGGGCCACTGGTTAAAACTAATACCCTGGGAATCCGGGCAGGTCAAGATTTTGCCCGACCAGCATCCGCATGTGAAATTTTTACGCTACATGCACGCAGCAGGATATGTGCGCCTGCAATCTTTATGCAAGTCTTGCCATAAAGCCATAACTGCTGAACGGCGCGTTTCTTCAAAAATCGAGGAAGCGCCGGTAACGGCGGATTCCCGCAGAGAAACTCCATAAGGCACGGCGCATGAACAACATTATTGAAATCGCCCAAGCCCAAGGCCGTGCCGACATGGAGGAAATTCGTCGCGCTTTATCATTGATGACGGATGGCGTCTTTGAAATTCGTATTCCGAAAGCCGGGCGCCATCGCACCATCCGAGGATATTTCAATAGCGCCAACGCCGCCGCCAAGGCAGTTGGCGTGTGGTCAGGCAAGGTTCCAGCAATCTACCTGACGCTGAATCCGGTAAATCCCGCTCTGCTGGCGCGGGCCAATAACCGGATGGAGACCTACGCGGAATCAACAACCTCTGATGCCGATATTCTGTCACGGCGCTGGCTGCTGATTGACGTTGATCCAAAACGCCCTGCGGGCATTTCCGCCAGCGATAGCGAACACCGGGCGGCCATCTCTAAGATTATTGAAATTGCAGATTGGCTGGATGGGCAAGGCTGGCCGGCGCCGCTCCAGGGCGATTCCGGCAATGGCGGGCATTTACTGTATCGGGTGGCGCTGTCGAATGAGCCGGAAAATACCCGCGTCATCGAATCTGTCTTGAAGGCGCTGGCGGCCCGTTTTGATACGGCGGCGGTGAGCGTAGATACCAGTGTTTTCAACGCCAGCCGTATTTCCAAGCTCTATGGCACCTATACCTGTAAGGGCGACGATACTACGGATCGTCCGCATCGTATTTCGCGGTTGCTGAGTGTGCCGGAAGAATTGGAATGTGTCTCGCTGGAGGCGCTTGAAGAACTGGCGGCACTGGCGCCCAAGTCCACGCCGCACAGTAGCGCGGGCGCGGCGCCGTTTCGTGGTGGTGATTTTTTCAGTAACGTCAATCAGACCGCGCTGGCGCGGTTGAATACTTGGGTGCCGCGCCTGTTCCCTGAAGCGCGGCCTTATCGAAACGGCTATCGTGTTACATCGCGCAATTTGCAACGCGACCGCGAAGAAGACCTGGGTATTCAGTCTGATGGGATCAAGGATTTCGGAGTTCACGATCAAAACGATCCGCAGAGCGGGCGGCGCACGCCGATTGATTTGGTACTGGAATGGGGCCAGGCCCGCGATGCTAAAGAAGCGGCGTTGTGGTTGTGTGATCAAATGGGCCTCAGCCCCGACGGGATGGGCTGGAAAAAATCAAATCAGGACCCTCATTCATCAAAACCTCCTGATGAAGAACCTTCTCCCGGTTCGCCACCGCCCAATCAGAGTTCAACACCAGAACCACAGACGCATCAGCGAATTGAGTTTATCCCGCTGGCGGATTTCATCGCGTACCCGCCGGAATCATCCTACCTCATCAAGCGCGTATTGCCGGCGCGGGGATTGGGACAGATATTTGGCTCATCCAATGTCGGAAAATCGTTTTTACTGATTGATCTGGCAATGCACTTAGCCACAGGGCGGCCTTGGCGCGGCTTTAAAACCAAGCGAGTTTGCGTGCTGTATATCGCGGCGGAGGGTTTAGGGGGTCTATCGGCCCGAATGCGGGCGTGGACGCAGCGGTACGGTGTAGTCCCGGATCGGCTTTTTGTGCGGCCCTTCTCGGCCCAACTGACTGTCAAAGGCGCTGCCGCTGCATTGGCGCAACGCATTCAAAGCTTGCCGTTTCCGCCGCAACTGATTGTGCTGGATACGCTGGCTGCGAATTTTGGCCCCGGCAACGAGAATGACGCGGAAGACATGGCGCTTGCCATGGAGGGCTTGCGGTATTTGGCGGGCGATTGGCTCGCGCTGTGCGCGCATCATTCCGGTCATGCCGATAAAACGCGCAGTCGCGGCCATAGCTCGTTGTACGCCGCGCTGGATATGGAAATGCAGGTGACCCGTGATGATCCGCAGGGACCCATCAAAGTCACTCATACCAAATGCCGGGACATGGAACGCATGGACCCGGTTTTTTTTACGCTGGAACCGGAATCGTTGCCCTGGTGCGATGAAGACGGGGAGCCGATCAATAGCGCGGTCCTAGTACCTGCCGACGCGCAGGAAGAGCCGACCGAAGGCGCCGCGAAATTGACCAGCCAACAGGCCCGCGCGTATCAGGCGTTGCTGGATTTGTACGATCAGCAGCGCATCAATCTGGGCGTACAGGGACAGCCACGGGTGTTGTTAAGCGATTGGTACAAAGAGATCAGTGCTTTTATCCCAAATTCCAGCCATCGGACGCGGGTAAAAGAAGACCTGATTCGGAAGTGCAAGGTGCAAGAAGAAAAGCCATTTGTATACATTGTTTAACGGATTGTAAATAATGAGTTACGGTTCTATAAAAGCTACCAAAACCTACCAAAAGCTACCGAATGGTAGTTTTAGGCAACTACCAAAAGCTACCCCCATCCCTTTAGGGATGGGTAGCTATTGGTAGGTCGTTTTGGTAGGTCGTTTTGCGGTGTGGTTTGGTAGCTAATCGGAGGGCGAATGAAACTCATCGGCCTGATCAACGGCTGGGCCGCCGCGCCGGAATGCTGGCGGCATTTTCTGGTGCCGCCGGTGCGGATTCAGCGCGAAGCGGCGCTGATCCTGGACGAGACCGGCGACCTGGTAGCGCAGGAAGCGCCGGCGGTGTACAGCGTCCAGGTGCTCGGCCTGGTGCTGTTCCTGGAAGTGTGGCGGGGGCTGCGGGCATGACCGTGAACACCTGGCGCCATTTTCGCGTTCGCCCCGGCGCGGCGCATTTGTGGGCGCTGACGCCGGGCGGGATTTGGCGTACCCACTGCGCGCGGCTGTGCGTGCTGGACCTGGACGAAACGACCGCGCCGCTGGCCGTGGACAACCTGAAGATTCGCAAATGCCGGGTGTGCCTCCCGCAGGAGCCGCGCCGGGGGGAGATTATCCAATGACCCGCGATGAATTCGTAGGCCAATTGCAAGAACTGGTTTCACAGGCCTATGAAGAAAAACTCCCGATGATGCATCTTTGGGGTGTGCTGTCCGAACAATTCAAATTGGTTGAGTTGATGCTGGATATGGAAATCGTGACCCAGTACAAAAAAGCTCGGGACGAAAAAAATGACTGAAGCCGACCGCATCGCCCGTGACCGCGCCGCAGACGCGGCGATCCGCGCGCACTACCTCAGCCTGCCCGGCAAAACCGAGCAGGGCTGGGCCGAGGTGCTGCTGGATCCGCGTAAGTATTGCTACGTATGGCGTCACATGCTCAAACACGCCTGTGGGCAAAGCGACCTAGACCTTCAGCCGTTTCCGCCGCCTATTCACCTGCAACACCTGATTCCTGGAAAATGAGATGAAAACCTGCCAAAGCTGCAATGAAACGCTGACTGCCGCTGATCTGACGGCGAACCCGTACACGAGCCTTTGCCAACGAAGTGAGTCATGGATGACGAGCGCCCCCGTCGGTCGAAGAAGGGATTGCGTAGGGCACGGAACGCGCCAGCCACCAGGCGATGCGCGTTCACCCGGAGCAGCCCGTCCGACGGTCTTGATACGATCATCCGCGCCGATTCTTCGGTTCGGTTTTCTCCGCATAGTTGAACAGTAGGAGTTCGACCAGATTGGACAGGGTTCGGTGTTCTTCCTTGGCGAGACGAATCATCGTCTCCCGCAATTCGGGAGCGATTCGGACATTGAGCGCGACTTTTGCCATTGTGAAACGCCTTGTGTTGTGTTACGATGGACGTATGGTAACACAACTGAAAGCCTACCACTTCCGAATTTACCCTGACGCTCAACAGCGCCAGCAGTTGGCTATTGAATTTGGAAATAGTCGATGGGTTTGGAACCGCTGTCTGGACTTGCGCACGAAAGCCTGGGAAACCGATCAGACCCGGCACAACTACGTGTCGCTGTCCAAACTGGTGACGGAGTGGAAGCACGGAGAATTTCCTTGGCTGGCCGATAGCGTCAATGCCTGTTTGCAGCAAACGCTGATTGACCAGGACAAGGCGTTTCAGCATTTCTTTCGCCGGGTCAAAGCAGGGCAAAAACCCGGTTATCCAAAATTCAAATCTCGGTATTCTCGCCAGTCCGTGCGCTACACGCTGGACCAGCGCCAGATTGAGCGAACCTACAGCGCGGGTGAATTCCTGAAGTTGCCCAAGCTGGGCGCGGTCAAGGTGCGATGGTCGCAAGTGCCAGCCGGCACCCCAAAGATGGCGACGGTAAGCCGGGACACGACCGGGCGCTACTTCGTGGCGTTCGCCTGCGAGGTTGAGATTCAACCTATGGCCTTGACCGGAAAAACGGTCGGGCTGGATTTGGGCATCAAGGACGTGGTGGTTTCGTGGGATGGTGAACAGGCTGTGAAGTCTGGCAATCCGCGCCACCTCAAGCGCCAGTTGAAGCACCTCAAGCGCCAACAACGCCGGCTGTCCCGGATGACCAAAGGCAGCAACCGACGTGCCCGACAACGGGTCAAGGTCGCCAAGATTCACGCCCACATCGCGGCGATGCGCGCCGACTTCCTGCACAAGACCACCACGGTCATTGTCCGCAGCGCCGATGTCATCGCACTCGAAGATTTGAACGTCAAGGGGATGGTCAAAAACCATTGCCTAGCGGGCGCAATCTCTGATGTCGGGATGCACGAATTTAGACGCCAAGTCACCTACAAATCGGCGTGGTATGGCCGACAGGTCGTGGTGGTAGACCGCTTCTTCCCGTCAAGCAAAACCTGTTCGAGTTGCGGTTCCTATCAAGAAAAGATGCCGCTGTCGGTTCGAGACTGGACCTGTCCAGACTGTGGAACCCAGCATGACCGGGACGTAAACGCGGCCCAAAATATCCGAA
>Ga0116153_10002241_pt1 | contig 15667 bp, 19 predicted proteins | sample AD_UKC028_MetaG_FD_89896 | JGI IMG/M metagenome (GOLD analysis project Ga0116153, IMG submission 89896) | Active sludge microbial communities of municipal wastewater-treating anaerobic digesters from USA - AD_UKC028_MetaG | ecosystem: Engineered > Bioreactor > Anaerobic > Digestate | place: USA...
GGTCCCGCGACGAGGTCCTGCGCAAGGTCCGGGCGCTGCTGCGCCTGGCCGAGGGCAACGCCTGCGAGGCCGAGGCCGAGGCGGCCATGACCAAGGTCCGGCGGCTGCTCCGAGAGCATGACCTCACGCTCTCCGAAGCGGAGATCGAGCGGGATCCAGCCGGCGTCGAGCTGGCTGCCTCAGAGGATCTTGGCCGGGCCTACGTCTGGATCTGGATGCTGGCCGGCGTTGTGGCCAGGGTGACGTCAACCAAGGCCCTCCGGCAGCAATACCGGCGCCGTGGACGGGCCTGGAGCCAGCGGATGATCTTCGTCGGGACATCCGTCGACGCGGCGGCGGCCGCGGCGCTCTTCAACTACCTGCACGGCACCATCAAGATCATGGCGGGCTCGGCCGTCTCCGGAGCGGTCGGCCGCAACTCCTTCTGCCTGGGCGTGGCCATGCGCCTGCGCGCCCGCGCCGAGCTATCTCTCTGCCAGGAGGCCGAGGCCGGTGCCGGCACCACGGCGATCGTCCTGGCCAAGGACCGGGCCATCGAGCAATACATGGGGCGCCTCGGCGCGATCAAGCACCTGCCGGTGCCGCGCGCTCCGGAGATCGACGGCGCGGCCTTCGACGCCGGCGTGCGCGCGGCCGAACGCTTGCCACTGAGCAGGCCGGACCACCAGCTGGCGGTCCAGGGAGTGCTACTGTGAAAGCCCTATCCATCAAGCAGCCCTGGGCGTGGGCGATCACCGACCTGGACAAGCGCATCGAGAACCGCTCGATGTCCACCCGCCACCGCGGCGAGGTCTTCCTGCACGCCTCGGCCCAGGGCGACAGCCGCGGCATGGGCGCGCTCTGGGATCTGCTCACCGACGCCGAGAAGCAGGCCGCTCCGGAGCACGCCCCGAGCGCCGGCGCGATCGTCGGCGTGGCGTCCATCGTCGGCTGCCTGGCCCCGCCGCCCGGAACGGAAGGCCGCACCTGCGAGCCTGGCCAGCAGCGCTGGGCCGAGCGGGCCTCGCACTGGTGGCTGCTGCACAACGTCATCAAGCTCCCCGCGCCGGTGCCGTGCCGGGGAATGCTCGGACTCTGGACCGTGCCTCCCGACGTGGAGGCCGCTGTGAGGAGGCAACTGACCATGCCCCGAAAGCCGAAAGCCGAAAGCCCAAAGCCGAAAGCCCAAAGCCGATCGCGGAGCCCGCGCCCAACAGCCCCGAGGACCTCGGCTACTCGAAGACCAAGGGCAAGAAGCCGCTCCTGAAGCCCGAGGAGCGCGAGGAGGTCCTGCGGCTCTCGCAGATCATCGCCGAGGCCAAGCGCGACACGGTCCGCTTCGCCGAGGCGAAGAAGGCCGCCGGCGAGCCGCTGAAGGAGGCCAAGGCCCGCCTGGCCAAGGCCATCGACCAGCTCGACGCGGTGGAGTCCGGCAACTGGCAGCCGGGAATGTTCACGGACGGTGAGGTCGACGGCGACGGCGCCGGCGACGAGAACGAGTAGGCCCAAGTCCGCTGACGAGCGGAGGAGGAAGTGGCGCATGGCTGATGCGAAAACCAAGGCCCCTGTGGTGACCGGCGAGCTGATGTCCATCCCGCTCGCGAACCTGATCCCCACGCCGGACAACGTCCGCATCGTGAAGGCGACCGACGCCAAGGTCAAGGACCTGGCCGAGAGCATCAAGACGCTCGGCGTCCTGCAGCCGGTGGTGGCGCGGCCGCATCCGACGAAGCCCGGCAAGTACGACCTCCGCGCCGGCGCGCGCCGGCACATGGCCGCGGGCCTGGCCGGCCTCGCCGTCATCCCGGCGATCGTGTCGGAGATGGACGAGCTGACGGCCAAGGTGGTGACGGTCACGGAGAACATGGAGCGGCAGGACCTGACGCCGTGGGAGGAGTCGCGCGGCGTGCGGCAGATGCTCGACGCCGGGCTCTCGGCCGAGGACGTGGCCGCCAAACTCGGCAAGAGCGTGAGTTTCGTCTTCCGGCGAGCCTCGCTCACGCGCCTGGCGCCGTGCTGGCAGAAGGCCGCGGGCGAGGAGTTCCGCTCCTGGCCGGCCGCCTACTGGGAGCGCCTGGCGGCGCTGCCCATCGACGTCCAGACGCAAGTCCACAAGGAAGCGGACCTGGACCCGAGCTACATCGACTCGGTCAAGGACCTGGAGTCCGAGATCGTCCGCTACACGCACGAGTTGGTGCAGGCGCCATGGCCGATCGAGGACCCGGGCGTGGTCACCGGCTGCCTGGCGTGCGTCGAGTGCCAGAAGCGCAGCGGCGTGACGCCCGGGCTTTTCGACATCCCCGAGAACGCGACGGCCGAGGTCATCCGCAAGAAGGACCGCTGCCTCGATTCCGCCTGCTGGGAGCGTAAGGCCGAAGCCTGGCGGATGCGCCGCAAGATCGAGCTCGAGCGCGAGCACGGCAAGGTGCTGCTGGTCGGCCACGGCAAGGGCATGGTCGAGGAGTGGAAGATCGAGAAGGCGAAGCCCGGCGCCAAGGGCGCGGTCTGCTGCCTCGATGCCAACGGCAACAGCTTCTGGGGCAAGACGCGGGCCGAGGAGCGCAGCTCCGAGCCGCGGAAGACCGAGTCGGGCGGAGAGTCGAAGGCCGAGACCGGCGACGATGCAATGCGCGAGGAGTTGGCCGTGTCCTTTGCCACCGGTCACCTGGCCCTGGTGCTCGCCGCGGACGTCTGTCGCGCGAAGCGGCCGGCGGCGCTCGAGCCGCTCTTCCATGAGCTCACCGCATGCTCCCTGGCGGTGATGCAGTGTCATCGCAGCGCCCAGGGCCACGGCTCCTACTACGCTCGCGAGATCCTCGCCTGCCGGCTGGGCATCGCCAAGGAGTCAAAGTACGGGCACGATAGCCTCGACGCCTTCGAGCTCTGGAAACAGTTCAGCCCCGAGGCCATCGGGGAGCGCATCATTGCGCTGGGCTACTTCGATTTCAAGCTGACGGCGGACGAGCACGAGTCCGGACCGAAGATCCCGGACGCGATCCGCGAGAAGGCCGCCAAGAGCTTCGCGATCCCCCAGAGCTTCCTGGATGGCCACCTGCGGGCCGATCTCTACCGAATCGTCAAGGGCCTGGGAGTGGCGGTCGAGCTCTCGGCCACCAAGGAGGAGATCGTCAAGGCGGCGATGGGCGCCAAGCTCCCCGCCGGCACTCTGACGCCCGAGCTGGCCAAGGCCTTCGGCGTGAAGCACTCCAAGCCGAAGGTGTCCGCGAAGCCGGCAAAGGCTGCCAAGAAGGACAAGGGCTGATGGCCATGAAGACGATGACCATCGCGGAGTTCCACGCGGCGCTCCGCGCCCAGGACCTGCCTCGCGAGCGACTGCTCTTCAAGTGCCCGATCTGCGGCACGCTGCAGTCCATCCAGAACTTCCTTGATGCCGGCGTGCCAGCTGACCAGGTGGAGCGGTATCTGGGCTTCTCCTGCATCGGCCGCTGGAAGGCAGCCGGGCCGCACAAGAAGGGCGAGGCTGCCGGCCGCGGCTGCGATTGGACGCTGGGAGGGCTACTCCAGCTCCATGAGCTCGAGGTTGTCAGCGATGATGGGCGCCGCCATCCTCACTTCGAGCCAGCCACTCCGGAGGAAGTCAAGCTTCACATGGCCCAAGCCGAGGCGGAGGCCGGCTGATGGCCACCAAGCCCAAGCTCTGCGGCGACTGCGGCGAGGAGATCCCCAGGGCTGCCGACTGGCCGGCCCTGAAGGTCCTGGGCGGCAACCGCTGCGAGGCCTGCGACAAGGCGCTCTGCCCGCAGTGCGTCCGGGTGGACGTCGCCGGCACGGTCTACTGCGAGGAGTGCTCCGAGGCCGCGGAGATCGACGTGGGCCAGGCCTGCGTGGTCTGCGGCTGCTCGGAGTACGCCGCCTGCGAGGGAGGCTGCAGTTGGGTCCACGACGTCGACGCCGGCGAGCCGCCACGCTGCTCGCGGTGCCCGAAGCCATGAGCCCGGACGCTACAGGAGTCGAGCCGTGCGCGATCTGCTCCGCCCCCATCCACGTCGAGCTGGGCAAGTGGATGATCAAATGGCGGGACGGGCGAAAGGTCCGGATCTGCCGGCGGTGCGACCGGACGGGCGCATGGCATGGCGCCGGGCTCAGGGACGATGCTCCGGTCACCGGGCCTGCGGTCGCGCGGGCCAAAGCTGACAACGTGTGGCGCAGGTATCCGCGCCAGGAGCCTGCCGAGAACGAGGAGAAGCCCATGGCCAAGAGAACGTTCGTCTGCCTGGACTGCAAGACCGAGTGCGAGTGTTCGCCGGTGGGGATCGTCCCCAAGCGCTGCGAGCCGTGCAAGAAGGCCGCCAAGCTCAAGAACCAGGAGCTACGCCGCGAGGCCAAGGGCGCCAAGCCGCGCGGCCGCAGGCCAGCCCGGGCGGCCTCCGCCCTAAGTGACGGGGGGGGGCAATTTGGGAAGCTGCTGGACCTGCGCATCCGCAGGGTCTGCGAGGAGATCGCCCCGGAGATGGTCGAGGCGGCGGTCGACCGCCTGCTCGATGCGAAGCTCAAGGACCTGCTGGGATGAGGTCCGAGCGGATCGGCCGCGCGGCGTTCGAGGCGCTGCCTCATCTGCCCACGTCCATCCCCACGCCCATCGAGGTCGGCACGCGCTGGTGCCGTCGGCTCCTGGATGAGACCTGGCTGATTGGCGAGTACGTCAGCCACGACCGTGCGCCTGGCGTGCGCATCGACTGGCGCCAGGCGGAGGTTGTCGAGGACCTGGTCGAGGCCGCCAGATGAGCAGAGACCCCAAGGCCCACGTCGCCCTGCGGCCAGGATCCAGGCTCTGGCCGGTATTCGAGCTGCTCCGCGATCGCGGCGCAGCGGGGGCGACGACGCTCGAGCTGTCGGAGATCCTGGCCGACAGGGGGCGGCCGGACTTCAACATCTCCAGCAGCCTGGGCGACATCCGCAAAGTGTGCGGCGAGCACGGCTACGCCATGCTGCCGGCCGTCCCCGAGGGCTCTCGGCAGGTCGGCAGCGCCAAGCGCAAGCTCTACCGCTACCGCCTGGTCAGGCTCGACGAGGCTGCCGTGGCCACGTCCGCCCCCATTCCTGCGCCTGCAGCGCCTGTAGCGCAGCCAGGAGCCCAGCCCGTAGATCTCTTCGGCGACTCCCGCCCACCGAGGCCATGCTGATGCGTATCACCCCTGTCGGGCGCTGTCGCGTCTGTGCCCCTGTCGCTGCCCAATGCCCTCTATTCCCCTTGAGGACAGGGGCAGGCCCCTTGCTTCCCTTCCGTGCCGTTCACGCGCTACGCGCGTCCGCGTGCATACTGCACCGCATTCCTACGAGGGATGTAGGGGCTGGATTACGTAACCCCCGGTCTTTTAGGTTCTTCCGACCGGCAGATTCTGCCGGGGCGGTCGCGAGGTCGGGCAATTTTGCGCATGGCGCCCGCGAATTCGGCTGTGACGTGACTTCGACTGAGGAGCGGCCGCCCGTCGCGCCAGGGCCGCGCCTGGCGCGCGATCTTTCCATTCAGGTGGTAGCCCCGGGCGGGAGGTGCGATAACACCTCCCGGGCCGGCGCGTGTGGCTTGACCGACCAGCTGGCCATGAGGCCAGCCCCCAGGCTCGCGACCTGGAGCATCATCGGCAGGCTTGTCCGGAAACTTGAAAGCGTGTGGAGGAAGACCGGCCATGCCATGAAGCCCGCCCTCGTCGACCGCGTCAACGTCCAGTCCATCGACCTCCGCCAGCTGCGGCCCTGGGCCCAGAACCCGCGGCGTATCTCCGACGATGCCCGCGCAGGCCTGCGCGCGTCCATCGAGCGCTTCGGCCTGGTGGAGCCCGTGGTAGTCAACCGCGCCGGCAAGAAGATCGAGGTCGTCTCCGGCCACCAGCGCCTGGGCCTGCTGCTCGAGGCCGGCGTGAAGAAGGCCCGCTGCGTCATCCTGGAGCTGCCCGCGGCCGAGGCCAAGGCGCTGGCGCTGTCGCTCAACAACCGCGCGATCCAGGGCGAATTCACGCCGCTGGTCCTGGAGCTCTGTGCCCAGCTCAAGAAGACCCTGGGCGACGACGGCTACGCGGCCCTGGCGCTCGAGGCCCTCCGCGGCCAGGCGGTGGCGCAGGCGGCCGCCGGCAAGACGGCGCCCGACGACATCCCCGAGCCGCCGCGCAAGGCGGTGACGCGCACCGGAGATCTCTGGCGCCTGGGCGATCACCGGTTGCTCTGCGGCAACAGCCGCAACGCGGCCGACGTGGAGCGCCTCATGGCCGGCGAGCGGGCCGGACTCATGGCCACGGATCCGCCTTACCTCATCGACTACGACGGCACCGGCCGGCCGCTGAACCGCGAGGGCCGGGGCGGCGGCAAGGACTGGTCGAACCACTACCGCGAGAAGCAGATCAAGGACCCGGAGGCCTTCCTGCGGGAGTTCCTCCAGGCGGCGCTCGCCAACCTGGAGGAGTACGCGGCGATCTACATCTGGCACAGCCACCGGCGCTACTCGATGATCGAGCGCGTCGCCGGCGAGTTGAAGATCCTCATCCACCAGCAGATCGTCTGGGCGAAGCCCGCGGCGCTCATGACCCGGAGCTACTACGCCTGGCAGCACGAGCCCTGCGTCATGGGCTGGCGCGAGGGCCACAAGCCGCCGCTGGACCGGCGCGAGAGCCGCGCGGCCTCCTCGATGTGGGTGATCGGCCTGGACCGCACCGGCGACCCCACCGACCCGGCGCTCTACACCGACCTATGGCCGCTGGACTGGGACGGCAAGAAGCGCCCGGCGGGCATCTTCCACCCCACCGTCAAGCCCGTGGAGATCTTCGCCCGGCCGATGCGCGTGAACACCGCGCCCGGCGAGATCTGCTACGAGCCCTTCTCGGGATCCGGAACGCAGCTCATCGCGGCCGAGCGCCTGGCCAGGCGTTGCTATGCGATGGAGATCGAGCCCGTGTTCGTGGACGTGGCTGTCCGCCGGTGGGAGCAGTACACCGGGCGGAAGGCGGAAAGGAAGAGGGATGGTTGATCCGGTTGCGTGCCGGTTTGGAAGCGCCGGCGAGGCCGACAACGAAGATCGCCGGCCGCAGCAGTACGCCGTCGGCGACTACGTTTTCTGGCTCAAGACATATCGCGGCGGATACGGCTACCAGTCCATGGTGCCCGGGCGCATCGTCCGGATCGGAGATCTGTCGGTGCGCGTGGCCGCGCTGCGCGCGGATGGTTCGGTCAAGCACGTCAACGTCAAGGCCGCCAGCCTCCATCCTTCCACCCAGCTGCAGTACGAGGCCATCCTCGCCGAGATCAGGAGGCCCGCCTGATGCGCGTCATCTACGAGCCCTCCGGCCGCGCCCGCGAGTACGCCGAGCTCGCGACGAACCCCTACGCCGGCTGCGTCCACGGGTGCCGCTACTGCTACGCGCCGCTGGCCATGAGGAAGCACCGCGCCGAGTTCCACGCCGGCGCGAGGGCGCGGCCGAAGTTCCTGGAGCAGATCCGCGAGGACGCCCGCGAGCTCGCCGGCGATCGCCGCGAGGTCCTCTTCAGCTTCTCCTGCGACCCGTACCAGGAGATCGAGCGCACCGAGCAGCTCACCCGCCAGTCGCTGGGGATCCTCGCCGACCACGCCGTCGGCACGATCGTGCTGACCAAAGCGCCGGGGCTGGCCATCGAGCGCGACCTCGACGTGCTGGCCCGGGCCCGGACCAAATTCGGGGTGACTCTGGTGTCGCTCGAGGAGCGCTTCCTCCGGGAGTGGGAGCCGCGGGCCGACTCGATAGAGGTCCGCCTGGTGGCGCTGCGCCTGGCCAGGGCCGCCGGGTTGCGTACCTGGGTCAGCCTGGAGCCGGTGGTCAGTCCGGTGGCCGCCTACGACGTCCTGCGCGAGGTCTCCAGGATCGGCGTCGACGAGGTACGGATCGGCAAGCTCAACCACGACAAGGAACGCGAGGACCGCGTCGACTGGGGCGAGTTCGCGCATGAAGCGGTAAAGATCTGCCAGGCGGCCAAGATGCACTTCTATCTGAAGGAGGACCTACGCAAGTGGCTTTGAACCAGCCCGACGGGGCAACAGGAAGGAGGCCCGTCATGGCGCGCCAGTCATCCGCGGCCGACGGTCCGAGGACCAGCGCGGGACCTGGTGCCTGCACCAATGCGCCCCTTCAAGGGGCACAGGGGGATAACCCCTTCTCCGGACTGAGTGATTCCCAGCGACGGAGCTTTCGGCTCATCATCCAGGAGGCCGGCTGCTTCCGCTGCGGCCGGCTCAAGGTCATCCATGGCCGCAACTGCAACTCTTACAGCTGCGAGCTGTGGAGGACCTGCCCGGCCATCACCAAGACGCTGCGGCTCTACAACCTGGTGGTCGGAGGGGCCCATGGCTGACCAGCTGGACCTGTTCGGATCTCCGGCCGCAGTCCTGCCGACCAGGCCTACCCGGAATATGCCGAGCGGAGCCGACTGGCTGTCCGTCGGACTGACGCCCCGTCAGGGCTTCGCGCGGCGCTATCCGCGTGCCATGAACCTGCGCGGCGAGATCCTGCGCGACGTGGTGATGGACGGCACGGCCTCAGAGTATGCCAGGTTCGCCTGGGACAACTGGTACCGCGAGCACTATGGCCAGCCGGTGGAGGAGCCGCTCCACCGCAAAGAGCACTTGAATCCCGGGCCGAAGCAAGCAAGAGACACGACCCACGTCCCATACGGGGCGGTGGAAAGGTAGCCCATGCCCTCTCCCGGCGAAGTCATCAAGTCGCTCCTGGACCGGCCGATCGCCTTCCACCCGGCGCTGGCCAGGGCGGTCGGGTCGGTCAATGCCGGGGTGCTGCTGTCCCAGATGGTCTATTGGTCGAAACGGACCGACGACGCCGACGGGTGGTTCTGGAAGGAGCTGGGCGAGTGGCAGGACGAGACCTGCCTGACCGAGCGCGAGCTCCGCTCTGCCCGTCGCCAGGTAGAGGCCTCCGGGGTGGTGTCCAGCCGCTACGATCGCAGCCGCCATCGGCTGTCCTGGAGGGTGGATCTGGACCGCCTGGTGGGGCTGCTCGGCGGTGGGGAGCACCTAACAAAACGTCAGGTGCCATCTGACGAAACGTCAGGTGCCACCTGTCAAAACGTCAATTCGATATATGGGACAGAGACTACGGCAGAGATCACGGCAGAGACTACCCGTGGGGTTGCTCTTGGATCACCGCCTTCTCAGACAACTCCCGCGCGCGCGCGTTGCAGTTGTAGCCGAGGGCCGGACGACGATCCGCCGCCGCCCCCGCCGAAGGGCGGCCGGCCGGCGCCGAAGCCCCCGGTGGCCCAGTCTGCGCCATGCCGGCCGGAAGTAGTCCATTCGCAACCAGCCCACCCGGAGCCGGTTAGCGCCGTTTTGGACGAGATCCTGCGCCCCCACCCGGAACTAGTCCAGGCCGCTTGGCCCGCCGCCGTGCCCCTGGGCCTGGTCGCCCAGGTGGTGCTCGAGCGCCGGGACCAGGTCGAGGTCCTGGCGGTGTTGCTCTGCGCCCGGGCGAAGCGCTCCCGGCTGCGCAGCCCGGCGGCCTTCTTCCGCGCGAAGGTCCTCTGCCGCCCCCTGGGTGCGCCAGCCATCGAGCCGCGCCTATGCGACTGGACCGATGCCAAGCGGCTCCTGGTGGGCGATGTCGGTACGGATCCCCGCGCACGGGCCTTCGCCAGCCGGTGTGGCGCGGTGGTCAGGAACCTCGACGGCCGCCGGCCGGTCGACGCCTGGCGCGAGGCCGCGGCAGCGCGCGCCGCGCTCAAGCGCGCTCAGGACCTGGAGCAGCTCCGGCAGAATCTGCACAGGCTCCACGGCGAGCGGCGCCGCTGGGCCGAGCAGCTCCTGGCCGGAGAGTCTTCACCGCAGAGGGCGCAGAGGGCGCAGAGCGCGCGGAGGATAGCATGAAGCGGGGCAATCGAACGATACGCGTCGTGGCTCGCGGATGGTTCTGTCCGAAGGAGAAGAACTGTGGCGCTCAATCTGAACCATCGAGCCACCCCGTAATGCCCAAGGCCTGCTTCTGCGAGCACGAAGAACCTTGCTTCAAGGGGTGTTTCCGTGTCGAGATTATCAGGGCTCGGGCTCGGAGATCCTGACCATGGCCACCGTCGGCCCCATCGTCGTGACCGTCTGCGTCGACACCCGCGAGGCCGAGAAGCGCCTCCGCCTCCTGCGTCTCTGCCTCTGGCTCAACGGCCTTTGGCCGCGGCTGCGCTGCTGGCTCTGCGGCCTCGTGCCGGCGAGCCGCCGGCGCCTCTGCCGGGTGACGCTCGAGCGCAACCAGGCCCGCGCGATCGCCGCCGATCTCCATCAGCGCTACTGGGATCTGCTCGCCGTTCGCAACCTCGACAAGCTCAGCGGGAAGAACTGACGATGGCAAAGCAACGTTCCACCGCAGAGGGCGCAGAGTCTCGCAGAGGGAAGCGGCGGAACCCTCGTAACGACAGCCCGAATTCTCCTCTGCGTTACTCCGCGTCCTCTGCGGTGAATGCCCCCGTCGCCTCCGCCGCCGACCAGGCGGTCCGCGATCGCGGCAACGCGGCGCTCAAGAAGCAGCTCAACGGCGAGGCCCTCACCGCAGCCGAGGCCAACGCTATCGCCAAGCTCGAGCGGCTGACGCAGCGCGAGCAGCTCCGGACGGCCTACCGGCGCTGCAGCGGCGAAGACCTGCGCGGGATGGTGGGCTGCACGCGGATGCAGCTGACCAGGTACCAGTCTTACGGCGCGCCGCGCAACGAGGACAACACCTGGAACCTCGGCCAGTTCCTGCCGTGGCTCCTCGAGCACGAGCGCGCGCGGGTGCGCAAGGAGGGCGAGAAGGCGGTCGACGCGCTCGAGGTCCAGCGCCGGATCAAGGCCCAGCGCATGGAGCTGGACCTAGCCGAGAAGCGCGAGCAGGTCTACCCGGTCGACCGCTTCAAGCAGTGGATCTGGGACTACTACCACGGCGTGTCCTCGCGGCTGCAGTCCTGGCCGCGCACCGTGGCCCATACCCGGGAGGAGGAGCTCCGCCTGGCCGAGGCCATGAAGAAGCTCCTGAAGTCGTTCGACGACGAGCTGGCCGGGATCACCGGCGGCCGCCGGCAGCCGACGAAAGTTTCACCACAGAGGACACAGAGTACACGGAGGACGGCAAAACCTCGGGGCGACAGCAAACAGAAACCCCAGCCGTTGTCCTCTGTGTCCTCCGTGTCCTCTGTGGTTGGAGATCCCCGTCCGTGACCATCCGCGACCAGGTCCGCCGCCATGAAGACGACGGTCTCTCGCCGCTGCGCGCACGCCTGGCGGTGCTCGATGTCCTGGCCACGCGCTCGCCGGCCGAGATGGAGTTCATCGTCCGCGAGCATCGCGGCGTCTACCGCCAGAAGCGCGCGGCCGAGTCTGGCCAGTTCTGGGACGGGGCCTGGCGCATCTTCCGTCGCGAGCTCGAGGCCGGCGACGCCGCGGCCGCCGTGCGGCTGCTGGACCAGCTCATCGACCGCGTGGAGCCGCGTTGACCATGGCCGCCCCCGCCCGCCCGGCCGTCGAGGCCTTCTGGTCTCCCGACGAGATCCGGGACCGCGAAGCGGAGTTCTGCCGGCTCGCCGGCGCGGCGCTGGCGCCGGCCGTCGAGCTGCCGCTTTCCACCTGGGCCGAACAGCACATCGTCCTGCCGCCCACCGACCCGATCCCCGGGCCACTGGACCTGTCCCGCGCCCCGCACCTGGCGGGGTGGCTGGACCTCATGAGCAACCCGGCGGTGACCGAGGTCACCGCGGTCACGAGCGCACAGATCGGCAAGTCGCTCGGCCTCATCTGCCTGATAGCCTACTGCGTCGCCGAGCTGCGCGTGCCGGTCCTGGTGGTCCGCGAGAAGCAGCCCACGGCCAAGAGCTTCAACCGCACGCGCGTGCAGCCCGTCTTCCGCGCCTCTCCGAAGCTGCGCGAGCTGCTCCCCGCCGGCGGCCGCGGGAACACCGACTACGAGGTCCTGCACACCAACGGCGTCCGCGTGCGCTACGCCGGCGCCGGATCGCCGGCCGACCTGGCGGAGAGCTCCGTACCGGTGGTCGTGTTCGACGAGTTCGACAAGTACCAGATCCGCGGCAAGGTCCAGAGCAATCAGATTTCGGAAGGCTCCAAGCGGACCGCCTGGTGGCTCCGGACGCTGGTGGTGAAGACCACCACTCCGACGATCGAGAAGCGGCCTGGGCAGCGCGAGCTCAACCGCGCGGAGTGTCAGCTGCGCTACTACGTGCCCTGTCCGCATTGCGGCGCGGAGCAGATCCTCCAGTTCGCCGGCGAGAAGGAGGGCGTGGAGCGCGGCGGCGAGCTGCTCTATTTCCCGGGCCCGGCCGGCCGGGTCGACTGGCCGCGCAACGAGCGCGGGCACGCCCTGCATTCTCCGGACCAGATCGAGGCCAAGGGCCTGGCCTACTACGTCTGCGGCGCGTGCGGCGCCGTCTGGACGGAGGCGGAGCGCTGGGCGGCCGTGTCGCGGGGCCGATGGCGGACGCTCGACGGCCAGCCTCCGGCCGGCCACGTGGGGCTGCACTACTGGGAGATCGGCTCTCCGCGCTCGAGCTTCTCGAAGATCGCCGCCGCCGGGCTCGAGGCCGAGCTGCGTCCGGACCTGCAGCAGAACTTCGTCAACCTCACGCTGGGCCGCATCTACAAGGAGGCCGGCGCCAAGCCGAGCTTCGAGGTCGCGCTCTCGCGCCGGCGCGAGGGCTACCGGATGGGCCAGGTCCCGGCGGGCGTGCGCTTCCTGACCTTCTTTTGCGACGTTCACAGCGCGCTGCAGTATTGGCAGGTGTGGGGCTGGGGCCTGGGGTTCACCGGGTGGCTGGTGGCCGCCGGCCGCGAGGACACGGCGGTGGACGCGCGCGCCGGCTGGCGCCGGGTCTTCGAGGCGGCCACCCGCGAGTATCCGGTGGTGCCCTTCGGCAACGAGCAGCCGCAGTTCCCTACGCTCCGGGTCGGGCAGTTCGCCGGTATCGCGTTGATCGACTCCGGCTGGGCCGGCACCGGCCACGACCCGGAGGAGAACGTGGACGAGGCCGAGGTCCTCGAGCTCTGCGACGCCTGGAACTGGGAGGTCCGCACCAGCCTCTTCCACCCGGCCAAGGGCGGCAGCTCGGCGGGCCAGATCCCGCCGCTCCAGTTCTCGCGGACGGCCTACACCGAGAGCCGCGAGGGCAAGCCCCTGCGCGACCGCCTGCAGCTCCACGTCTTCAACCCCTGGGTTTTCAAGAAGTGGTTCCACTCCCGCCTGGGGCGCTCGGGCGAGGTCGGCGGCTTCTGGCTGCCGCAGGATCTGCCGGACCTTTTCGTCCGGCAGATGCTCGCCGAGGAGATGATTACCCTGCCGACGGGCGAGGAGGAGTGGCGCAAGACTGGCGAGAACCACGGCATGGACTGCGCCGTGGGCTGCCTCGCCGCGGCCTGGAGATACGAGATGTACCTGAAGGCCTCGTTGCCGGCGGCGGCGCCGGCGGGGCATGCCGAGACTCGCCAGGAGATGCGCACGCCGGACGGGCGCCCCTGGAACGTAAGGGACCGCTGAGAAGGGAGAGCCATGGGCAAGAAGAGCGACAAACCGAAGGCCAACCAGGACGGGGCGCAGAGCGGCGAGAAGTCGGAGCCCGCGGTCCTCATCCGCCTGCCGTTCGTCGAGGATCCGGAGGGCCAGTTCCCCGGCCATCCGCGGAACCTCGAGCTGGCCTTGTCTCCGGCCAGGCGGCGCCGGCTGATGGCCATCTACGCGGGGCTGCAGGCCGCCGGCGCCACGGTGCTGGTCGGCCGTGGAGGGACCCCGGTGGAGATGCCGGTCACCCGCCTGGCCGACGTTTTCTACTACCTTTTGGACAACGCCGTCCCGGCTGAGCAGGCTGTCCCGGCTGTCCCGGCTGTCCCGGGACAATCGACAGAAAAATGAGGCCCGCGGGAACTTAAGGCTTGACTCTCTTTCTCGCGGGGCTGTAAACTGTAGGTGCAGAGACAGGGTGGGCGGGCCGACGGGTCTGCCCCGAAAGCGAAAGAAGAACGGGCTACTGGCCGGCCAGGCTGGTGCCCGTTCTTTTTTCGGCCCGAGTCCGGAGACTCGATGGCCTCATACACCACGCTCGATGCCGCGCGCGCCGCCTACCTCGCCAACGCCGACTATGCCGACGGCGCCGGCGACCTCGCCAAGGCGCAGGACTTCCGCTCGGCCTGCCGGGCGCTCCTGGTGCTGATGCCCCAGTCCGCCGGCCAGGGCGGCTCCAACGTGACGATGAGCATGGCCGAGGTTGCCAAGCAGCTCGCGGCGGCCGAGAGCTTCGTCGGCACGAAGGCCTCCGCGACGGCGCCGCGGGCCATCTACACCAACGTTTCGGAGTTCCGGTCGTGAGGATCCAGGGCGCGCCCGAGCCGTTCTCGCTCGCCTCGCAGGAGCTCTTCCAGGAGTCGAAGCGCGAGTACAAGGCGGGGCTCGACGCCACGCTCCCCAACAACCGCTTCATGCGCAATCGCCGCGGCCTCGGCGGCACCGGCGACTACCACCTGGACGCCTGGCAGCTCTGGTACGTCCGGGAGGTCGCGCGGCACATGGACCGCTGCGACTCACTGCCGGGCCAGGTCAACACCCGGCTGGTCGATTCGCTCTTCGCCGGCAGCCAGTACTCCATCGAGCCGGACACCGGCGACCCGGGCCTGGACCTCGAGCTCTGGAGCCGCCACGACGCCTGGGCGCGGAACAAGCGCGCGTGCGACTGGAAGGGCGAGCGCACCCTCGCCCAGCTCCAGTGGATGCTCAAGTGCCAGATGATCATGGACGGGGACATCTTCGGGACGCTCAACGACGACGGCACGGTGGAGGTGGTCGAGGGCGACCGCTGCGTCTCTCCGGCCGGCGCCTGGAAGCCCGGGATGGCCTGTGGCGTCGAGGTCGTGGGCGGCAAGCGCGTGGCCTTCTGGTTCGCGAAGTCCCAGCCGCTGGGCCCGTGGGGCTCGGCCGACGACGTCGAGCGGCGGGAGATCTACCTGTCCAACGGCCTCCAGGTGGCGTTCCAGTGCTACGGCACCCACCGCGTCAGCCAGAACCGCGGCTACTCCTGGTGTCACCCGGTCATGGTCGAGGCGGGCATGCTCGACGACCTCGACTTCGCGATGATCGTCAAGGCCCAGTCGGCGGCGGCGATCTCCGGGACGATCGAGGCGAACCCCAGCGCCGGCGGCCCGGGCTACGGCGGGGCGAACGCGGCGCTGGGCGCGGAGACGTCCAGGGTCGGCGCGGACGGCGCGACCCGCACCGAGATCGCCGTGAAGCCCGGCACCTACGTGGAGCTGCCTGGCGGCAAGAAGCTGTCCGGCTACTCGCCGTCGATCCCCAACCCCGAGCACATCGAGCACGTCAAGTACCAGCTCCGGAAGCTGGGCGGCGCCCTCAACATGCCTTACGTCGCCCTGATGCTCGACGCCTCCGAGACCAACTTCAGCGGCTTCCGCGGGGCGATGGACGTGGTCCGCCAGAGCTGGCGCCGGATCCAGCGCGACCACATCGAGCAGTTCGTGAGCCCCGTCTGGCAGTGGCGCGCCATGCGCGAGCTGCCGAGCCTCGGCGCCGCGGCCATGAAGCGGTACAAGGCCGGTACGCTCCTGAACCATCGGGTGCGGCCGCCGCGCTGGAAGTACATCCAGCCGCTGCAGGACGCCCAGGCCGACGCCCTGGTCATCGGCGAGCGCCTCGACTCACCGCGCAGCGTCTGCGCTGAA
>Ga0116153_10002263_pt1 | contig 15536 bp, 35 predicted proteins | sample AD_UKC028_MetaG_FD_89896 | JGI IMG/M metagenome (GOLD analysis project Ga0116153, IMG submission 89896) | Active sludge microbial communities of municipal wastewater-treating anaerobic digesters from USA - AD_UKC028_MetaG | ecosystem: Engineered > Bioreactor > Anaerobic > Digestate | place: USA...
CTCATCGTCGTAGTCAGGTTGCCGGGCTCTCCGTCTGACCATGTCTGGGAACATCTCATTGTCTGAAGATACCCTAATTTCAGGTACTTTGAATTTGCCAACCTTCTGGTCCTCTGGAGTCCTGAATTTCTTCCTTCCCCCTGGGATATCGATACTCATTGCTTGCTCAACCGTGGGAGGCCTAAACTTACCTCTGCTCCTGGGCTGGGGTTCTTCGTCTTCCTCCCCTATATCAAATTCCATTCCTTCATCGTCGCCGGACAAAACCTCATCCTCGTCGAGGTCAACTCCCTTATAATGGCCGGCTTTCCGTTTTTGTGGGCCCATTAACTTGGCATTGGCCAGGAACCGGCCACCCTTTTCCATACGCCGAGCAGTCTCAGGATCAATCATGGGGTCACGAGTGAGCTTCTTGGATTTAAGCTCTGCCTCTCCGGCTTCAATGACCTCATTCCTGTCACCAGCTTCACCCTCGAACTTCCCATACAGGCGATAATCATCAATCGCCTGCTGTGCCATATCTCTCTCAGGCTGATTATCTGGATCAAATACGATGTAGTGGTCAGTGTCCAGCCAGTACCGCTTAGTTTTCCCCTTGACACTGAAATCCTGCTTGAGGCCAGCAGTGACTGCGCGCTTTTCGCGGAAGTTTGTTACTGACTCACCCACCCCAGAAGCCACAGCTCTGGCCCCTGAGGCTAGTCCTCTCCCAGCTGAACGGGCTACACTGCCTGCCCCTTCAACCACTTTTCCCCCCAGATTGCTCAGGGAGTCAAGAAGCCGGGACTTTTCCTGCGGGGTCTTCTTGTCAACGGAGTCGTTCCCGGTACTCCGGTTGTTGATGTCTACTTCATCTTCCATAGTTCACCTGCACCTATGATTCTCTACATAGGGTCTTTTACCTGATAGGTACTCTTCTACCTGCTTCTTGATCAGCTTCAGGTCTTGTTCTTCCCAGTCTGTCATGTTTAATATGCAGACTTCTTTGTTGGGAGCACTGGTACTGGGTGGGTAGGTCCTATCTCCGCCTTTATATTGATAAAGACCCACGGGGAGTTTCTTGGCCTTATGCCTGACCCCGTAGTCTCCGATGTCACATTCTTTCTTTGATTGGACATCTTTAATCCAGCGAAGAAGGTTTTCTGGAGTGATTTTCCAGATTAGGCCAAACCACTCGAAGTAAATACGCTGTTTTCTCATGTCCTTCTCCTTACCATATGTGGTTCTTGGGTATTTAAGTGTTTCACTGCAGGAGTTTCTTGAGCATCAGTTCATCATAGGAGAGCGAACCATGCAGCTTCATGAGTGTTTTGGTACTCTGGGCCAGGCTCTTGATGAGTTTCCACCGGGCCTCTTGTGAGAGCCCTTTCCCAGAGGCTTCTTTGAGCTCCTGGGCCATACCCTTGCACTCCCGCTGGAAATCCTCCTCGGTAGCCTTAATTCCATCCTTCAAATCACGAATCTGTGTTTCTTCTCTTGTAGCTTTCATGTTAGTTCACCTGTACTTCAACAGAATTTCCTGGATTGCAAGCCAGGGCTTTGCTCTGTGACCCTTACCCTCCCCCTGCTTAATCAGGGCCTTGATTTTCCGGATCTGGTAATCACTAAGCCCATCTTTCTTCAGAGCAGCTGCCAGCTCCTTGGGCTCTTGCCAAGTAAAAGCAACCAACTCTTCATCAGATTCTAAGCATCTCAGGAGGTAGGCAACTGTCGGCCTACGTGGCTGGGCCTGGAACATCTTCTTAGCATGTGGCCCCATCTGGTCGTTAAAATGACGTAGGGGGGCGTTAAGGTTAACTTGAACGCCATCTCCACGATTTACCCAATGCGGTGTTTTTCCCACGGTGCATCACCCAGAAATTGGTACAGCCAGTGCTGCAAGCTCATCAGCTAGGAGGTGCCATACCAGATCTGAAACCTCTTCAACGTCCTTTGCCGGAATCTTGCCCTTCAGCATCTTGGTTGCCATACGGCTCCCTGCCCCAGCAAACTCTTCATGGAAGGTCTCCAGGACAAAGTCCCAGCCAGTTTCAGAATCCAAGGCCTCAACGATGGCTGCCTGCTTCTTCTTTATGAGCTTTGCCTTAGGGTATTTCTTTCTCCACTCGGCAATTACTTTGTCTGCGAGTTCTTTCAGTTTCTTGTTATCCATAGTCTCAGTCACCTCAGTTACATGTAGCTAGAATCTGGTAGAAATTGTCTTTCTTAGACAGCTTCTCCATGAACTTATCCCGTGTTTTCGCTGAGGAGAAAAACTTCTCCTTAGTCACACGCTCGTCCCTGCGGTTGAATTCCATCCAACGTACTCCGAACTCAGTCATTTCAATCCCTCGTAAATCTGCTCCCGTAGGAAATATACCTGTAACCTATCCATACCCCCTCTTTTACTGCATGAGTTACCCCATCAGGGACACATGAACGGTCGAAGTATAGCTCTACTGGAGTCTTATGTTTGTTAGCATATGCATTCCCCAGCCGCTTAGCTTCTATGATCGCTTTCTTAAAGGTGGGGAGAACCTTTAAGGTCCTGGGAGCTGCTAGGACATAACTCTGCCTGAGGGTATACTCCTTGTGGTAACCCCAAAGTGGGCTGTCCTTGGTAACGGGCTTTTTTACTGATTTAATACCCTGGATCTCCAGCTCTATGTAGAATTCTAGGCTGAGGATGTCCCTCTTTACTCTGAAAACTGGGATCTTTTCTACCATTATTGGATTTTCCCCCCAGAAAGAGCCTTAAGGAGCTTAGCCCTAAGCTCAAGAAACTCACTGATGTCATCACGATCGGCCTTATGATAGCTGTAGCTCAGCTTCTCAAAAGAGGTATAGGAGATGAGGTTAGTGTCGATAGACTTACGCATCAACTCCCAGAGCTCACTCCAGCGTTGGCAGGATTTTACCTGGCCTTTAATTGCATACTTCTGCACCATTAGCTCTTACCTCGTGCCTTCTTGGGCTTTGCGGGTTTTTTGACAACTTTGGCCGCCGGATGGTTTCCAATCTCAACCAAGATCTCGGTGTATCCCAGCTTCTTGTATGCAGCCAGGCGGTGCCGGCCATCCTGGAGATAGCCACTGCTGCTGACTAAGATAGGCGGGATTTGCCGCCCAGCAACGATGGAATCCATGATCTCCCGGACATCTGCCCTTCCTTGTGCACTGAAATCCATGTCCTGGAACATCAGGTTGATGTCCTTGATTTTCATTACACGGAATTTTGAGGCACTGGGCATTACTTTTCCCTCGCATAGAAGAAGGTGAACCTTTCGGTAGCTCCTTTGAAAGTTTCTGTGTACGGTACCACCCGCACAAGATAACCCAGTGCACGGATCTCCATAGCTACCCGTTTGACCTCAGATGCATTTGGCTTTCGGGACCACCAATAAGAGGTACCTACCCAGAAATACCGCTTATGGTCGAAGATCTTGGACTCCCCAGTACTGTGAGCCCTTGCCATACACCTCTTGAGATAGTCTGGGGTAATAGCCTCTGTGTTAATTCCTTGGTAAATCTTTGGCATGTTACACCTCAGCGAAGATGCCGTAGCCGGCATTTGTACGGAAGATCTTGAATCCCCAGGTCTTCTGCAGGTTTCCAGTGGGATCTTTGGCCAGAACTCTGTTAAGGTGGTTCTGGGCCCCAGACTTCGTGGTAGAAAACTTCCGATCCCAGGCAAACAGGATCTTGCCCCCAACCCGGATGTGGTCTTCCCACTGCCCCCTGAAGCGTACCGGTTCCATGGTATAGACAATGTCCTTGATCTTCTTTTTAGAAGTAGATTGGAATACCAGGTACTCGTGCCTCCCGTTGGCTGGCAGAAGCTTGAAGAGTGCTTCTAGCCCTTTTTTCTGGAGCTCCTCGGCCTTATCTGCTGCCTTCTCCCAAGTTGGGTGAGCAGAGTTCAGGATGTAGTTTCTAGGGCAGACTGTGGTCATTTCTTACCCCCAGCTTTCTTGGCTCTCGCCTTATCTTCTATGATCTTCACGGCCAAGGCAATCACACCCCTTGGCCCGTAAGTCTGGTCGTACGTCAGCTCAGGGTATTCTTCTTGTAAGAACCCCTCTGTGACCTCCTGGGTCTCGTTAAGATAATACACTGCATCCCTTCGGCCGAACTCAGAAATAGCCCAAGCAGCGGCCTTTTTTGCAATGTATTCCAACGAAACCTGTTTGGTCTTACCGGTAGTCTTTTTAGTTGGCGCCATAATTGACTTCCGACTTTTAAGATAATATTATCGTTGAAACTATTTAAAGGTATCAGGTCCTTGACCTATGAAAAAAGTGAAAAGAAAAGAGAAATTTATGAGCGTAAAGCTTTTTCAAGGGCCTTAGCAAGAAGTAAATATTTCGTGGGGCATCCCCTTAAATATTTATAGTTAGACACCCTGAAGGCCTTGCTCACTGGAATCATGCTGTCAGAGTCAACCCCGTGGTGAACCTCACATCCCCAGCCCCGCCCGGTGTTCTGACGGTGCAAATAAACCATCAGTCCCTGTGTGATTTTCCCTTCTTTCACGATAGCCCAGGCATAATCCAGCCCGGTATGGTCCTTGTTCTTCTCAATCATTATAGGGCTTATGATGAAAACAGCCATTGAGTAATCTCCTTTTAATCTATATGGATCCCCCAACTAAAAAAGGGTATCTGGAGACAATCTCCATGAAAGTCTCTAGATACCCGAAACCATAAAAACGGAGACAAGAATCGGGAGACTTTTTGGGTGATCGTCTCCCATAAATCTCTCATAATAGAAACGGATCCTAGCTCCCAAGAAAAGCTAAGAATGACTTAGCCCTGGGATGAGTTCTTGTTTCTGCAGATTCGGACTTAGAAGTTCCTGTTTGGGATATAAAACAGAAAAAATCTGGGCCCAAATTGAGCTTCTTTTGTAAACGGTTACGGGAAAAATTCCCGTTTTACTATATAACGGAGAAATCGGAGAAATGGGATAAGGATAAACCCCATCCGGAGAGAATAATGAGCCAAAAGCACCCAATGCGGTTCTAAGATTGATGAGGATTTTCTGTCAAATAGCATACTACAGAAAATTCTTAGTTAATGAGTCATCTGACAAAAGTTTTTATCAGATGGCTACACGAAAAATTATTCAGTATTGTCTAATGTAATCCCAAAAACCCCGGTACCCTGGAGTACTTTGGCTTGGTTCCCGAATCCACCCCGGGTAAGAATCAGCCTCACCCCACGACCAGAAACTAAAGAATCAAACAGCTCATTTAGTGCTGCCTCAGTATCTATCCTATGCCAACTAAGATCAGGAGAATTTGGTGAGATATCCTGCCTGTACCAGTTATTATCAATATCCTGGTAAAGACTAACATCCCCGGCAAGAACTATTTTACGTTTTGAAGTCATGTTCGCCTCCCGGTATTCAGTAGATTCCGGAGTTCTTCTGTAGTCCCAAACCACTCTGAAAGTATGTCTGATTTGTCTTCTCCATAAAACCGTATGTTAATCTGCTCACCTGGATTAAGTGGTACAGTTAGAGATTTTCTTCGCTCAGCCTGCTTTCTACTCCTATCCATATTACTCTACCTCAATATACCTGAATCTTACACCTTGGTCGATTTATGATAGCCAAGCTCTTCCAGGTCCAGATCGTCTATTACTTGATCCGAGAATTCTTTCCCAAATTTCTGAGCAATTTCACGCAACCCCATACTGACCAGATTATGGGAGAAGGGCAGCACATCAACAGTCTCAGCATACTCAGCAACTTTAGCCCTAAGTTCTTCATAGAGCTTCTGTTCTTCAGGATTCAATTTTCTCATGATACATCACCAGCCATGCTTATCAATCATTATGACTCACAGATAGCCTGCAACCTCACTTTTCTTGCCTCTGTGACAAGGCGGTCTACCCTTGCACGTTCTTCTGGAGATAAAGACACCTGTCCCCAGTATAGCTGCCTGTGATCATTCCTGTCCACATCAGGATCCCAAACATTTACTTCTGGCGGGACATAAAAGTGGCCATTCTCCTTCAGAATAAATCCAACAACTTCTTTAATAACAGAGGAAGAGAATTCCCCCTTGCATACATAGGCTGCATAAAACAGTGGGCAGAGATAGTCTGCGTATCTAACCTCTCTGTACCACATCCCAGGAGCCTTCTCAGTAAACTCTTTATGCTCAAAAGGGAGCAAAAGTTCCTGGAGTGAGTAGTCCTGGTTGGGAGAATAGGCCTCTACCAGCTCAGCAAAAATAAAAGCATAGTGTGCCGGACACACAAGTTGGCTGACAAGGTGGTCTAGGTCTTCCTTGGTAAGGGTAAATCTTGATGTCATGGGTCTGGCCTGATTTGTGGGATTACTGTGCTGTACATCCCCGAGTGGGTAAGGCAAATACTGGTGCGTTGGAGGAGAGTATGGCCCCGCATTTTTTACAAGTACACACCGAGGTTGGGTCTACCTGGGTGGGAGTCAGGACTCCTTTCTTGACTTCCCAGTCGTGTGTAAAGGCGGGCTGCTCCTCGACCTCCTTAATGATAACGCAGAATCCATGGAATACTTTCTCTTTTACCGTTTCTAAGAGGTATTCCTTGTCAATATCACCGAAGATAGAGAGCTTCCCCCACTGAGCTAACAGAGAATACGTCTTCCCCGTAAATGTCAGGGTACCCCTCTTCTCACCACCCGGGTTGAGTAAGTCAACAGAGATAACCTTCTTACTCTTGCCTAACTGTGAGAAGGCTTCAATGGGTAAAAAATACTCTGCAGAGAAGTCTCTTACCCAGGTATCTCCAGTATACTTTCTGCCCTCACAGTCAAAGTGAATGAAGAGTGAAGGAACTTTGGACTTTCCCATTCTTTCTTTTACTGACACGCTGGCATTACACCTAATACCTTCAGCATAGGTCTTGGGCAGCGGTAGGCTGTACAGCATGGGGTAAGTCTCTGAAGCCTTTGGGGCAGGTGCACTAACCTCAACCTTCTTGTTCATCCTGCGCAGGCGGCGCCTCTCCCGCCTGCGGGCTGCCTTGTTCTCCTTATCAGGTGATATCATATAATCTATTATGGGCTGCAGTACTATATAAGTTTTATGCCTGAGTTTAAAGGAGTTTTAGCCTTGTTCTAGGGACTCTCATGTGTACAAAGCAGTCATCAGCCTGTTCTTCCCGGCTAAGCTCTACTCTTGTAGTAGCTACCAGACTATCTCCTTGGTACTTCTCTGCGTATAATGTACAAAGGCTCTCATATTCTGCCTTGGTTATGTCCCGGCAGAGAAAACACACACCGAGAAAGTGGATAGTAAGTCTAAAGTAGTCCTTCTTGTCAAAGCCACCAGTCCCCTTTATAGCAGCTTCACGTACTTTCTCACAGTGTTGGACGACTTCGTCAAGGATCATGCTTATCCCAACCCATCATCAACATAACCCCAAAATACCAGATTAATACCCCTTCAACAGCAATAATCCAAGAACATAAACTGGGGAAGCACAAGAAAACTTCTGTGGTAGAGGCTGGACAACCATACCCACTATACCCTATGCAAACATTACTTATAGTGACCGGGTCTAGGAGCCAGGAAATGATGAAATCAATCAGCATACAGGGATCCATGGTATTACCTCCCACTATTCTCAATCTGGTCTAAAAGCTTATGTATTCTCTCTGCTCCATGCCCAGTAACATAGAGTAGAAGATTGGGATCATCCAGTTCAGTGGGTAAGGGCCTAGGAACAAGGCTCCTGATCTCCTCAATCTCTGCCTTAGTAATCTGCATGACCTTGCCCCCCTTCTGCAAGTGGCTCACAGAATCCACCTCAGCTTTTTACCCTTAAGATGAACGGTAACATCATCTGTGGAGTAGGTACTCTGATCATTCTGCTGGTGGAACTCAATCCTATGGGTTACACGCTTGACAAATCCTCCATATAAAGCCCCATCATGCATCTTCTTGTAAAAGTTCACGTATTCCCCAACTCTTGGTACAGGCCCCTGATAGTTGGGGAACGTCTCTGACCCATGCTTAGAAACAAGAGTCAGTGCTACTGTGGTGTTTTGTCTACCCGGCATTCTATCTCTCCATGGTGGTTTACTAGCATTCTCCCACAAGACCCGCAGAATACTGCCTTACTGGGGATGATGTCTCTCCCATTATCGTAGGGCTCACCGTTAACATGGGGCTTCTTCTTACCCCTACACCCACAGGAGCAAATTAGCTTCTCAACTCCTGTGTATGTCTGGTGGTATAGAGTCATATAGCCCCCTTGCCCAGCTGCATGATGGGAATCCTACTGTGGTCAGATGTATCATACCCAGAGGTGTAATCTGAGCAGAGGTGAAACTCAGCACCACACTTGTGACAATGTACAATGGCATCTGCCACATATGCCCCGCCGCCAGTCATACACTGTTTAGCAGACTTCAGTGTGACAAACTGGAGGGGGTGGTCACATCTGCCTGGATTCTCCATGAGGGTGTCCATGCTACATTCACCTGCGTTTCACTAGCCCAACAAGCTGGGTAAGGAGCTTGTTCTGCTCCCTGAGTAGCTCATTAGTCTCCTCTTGAGTAGTATTCAACTCTGCCAGGAGATGAGCCTCTTTCGTGTCTGTGGGGTATACTTGAGTGTGGTCCATTATACTTCATTCCTTCTTGTTTTTACGGGATTTCTTGGAGAGCAGTGCAATCATGGCTTCATTCTTGCTCTTTGTAGCTGCAGCTCTCTCCGTTGAGGATACTTCGTACCCTGAGGCTATAAGCAGCTTCATAACCTCTACCTTGCCATTCTTAGTGTAGTATTTTCCCCAGTCTTCCCACTTGATGTGCTTGAAGGTTTCTTCCTTGTCCTTTGACAGGAAATACTCCATGAGCTTGGGGGACATGTATCCTGGCCATACTCTAAGAAGAATATTGGCCGCTGGCTCCTTAATCCTTTCTGTGAGAACAATGTGCTCAACGATGGATAGTGGAAGATGGTAGCTGTTCCTGTGAAGAATGCACCCGAAAGTTTCATCTGATATTAGGTTATCCTCAATACACTTGAAGTAGAACTGCTCCCTAGCATCTTTTCCATCACTTAAGTCGAAGTCTAGGAATTCCATGATTGCTGATCCTGCTAAATCATGGTGTCCATTTGTAATCAGATACTGGACAAGGGTCCTGGAAGCCGGCTGAGGCGGAGTGTTTACAGTAATACTCCCATGAAATTCCAGTCCAGCATTGAAGTAAATCTCCAGGGCATTGATGTCGGAATGAGCCACAGCTGATGAGACGTAGCTATCAATGCTGTATCCACACCCTGAGCCGTAGGTAGAAAGCTTGGGATACGCTTTGAACAACCTGAACAGCTCAGTGAGGTCTTTGTATTTCCCCTGTTCTCTCAGCTTTACAAGCATGTAGTGCAGCCCAAGCATGAACTGCTCCTGGTTTAAAGCCTGTTTGGTAACACTGCTCTGAACCTTGAGTACCGCTTCAATCCTGTCATACTCCCCAGATCTGACCAGCCTGTAGGCTGCCTCGCGTGGTAGAGACAGGATCTTATCAACACTCTGAAGCATCTTCTGGAAATCATCCTCATGGACCATGTCAATGATATTCTCGTAGGGGTCACGGTCAATACTGGGCTTGAATCCGAGAGACATGGCTTTCTGAACCAGGGCATCTTGTTTAGCTACCCTAAGAGCATTGGCCACTTCAGCAAGCATCCCAGGGAGAACAAGGTGGTTACTGAGAATATGGCCAACGAGTGCCCAGTTAGATGCTTTTACTGCAATCATGAGGTTCAGGCCATTTCCATCATTGAATTCCCCATAGACAGCGTCGAACACCTCTGGGGTACCACTCTTGAGAGCAATGGAAAGGGCATCACAGAAGTGTAAGTGGTAGGTCTTCCGGATATACTCCCTATCTTCATTAGCCATATCGGGCTCTATGCTCTTCCAGAACTCCCTGATGATATAGTAGAACTGGGCATTGTGAGAAGTAACAGCCTTGGAGACAATCTCTTCTGATGTGCTGTAACTGATGTCCAGCCTAGGGAGAATCTGCTTGAGTAACTCTGCGTCGTTTACCTCAATAGCTACTCTTGCAGCCTTAGCCTGGAACTTGATGCCGGTCTCATGAATGCATCGCCTCAGGAGATAAGCCGAAGCCTTGTCACGAATGTTGTCCCCGTCTCCCCCGTGCCACTGTACTGAGTCGTCCCATTTCAGAAAAGATGAGTCCATGGTCCTCGTCATAGCAAGGAGCACCTTCTGCTCCTCGTTATAAACCCCTGTACTGTCCTGTGTCATGTTTGATCACACTAGTATGGGCTGCGCTGGTATATAAGGATAATCAAGTTTTTTCCTAAACAAGGCCAACAACTACTGTGTATCCCGTAGTTTCACCATGATAAGTGGTGCTTGGAACAATTACAATCACCTGTTGGTCCTTGTGTACAGAGAGATATGCTGATAAAGTCTCAGCTAATACCCTGCTCTTACCCTCTCCTGAATAGTCTCTGACATTAAGGTGAAGAACACCATTACCACAATCTTCAAACTCTACCATGTCTGCCCTCTCTGCTTCTTCGCATTATCTCAAGACTTACCCTGTCTTTTAAAGTCTTAATGTCTGCTAGGTGGGCCATCCAGAGTTTAGCTCCCAAATTTTCCTTCCCATTGTGGGAAATTCTCCTAAACTTTGGGTCCTCTCTCATCTCCAGGGAAAAGAGTCTCTGAACATACCTGAAATTTTTATTGTCGTTGTAAGAAAGATCCATGATGAACTGTAAAAATGCCCTCTCCTCCTTAAGTTCCTCTATGGTAAATTGGGTCTCGTCCAGTGAGATAGGGATATAACAGCCAGCATCATCTGAAACTATCATGATAGGTACCTACCTCATTGTTTCTTTGAGAGGGACATCCTTTGATGGGATAAGTCTACCCTTATACCACTGAACTTCTGGTTGATGATTCAGATCATCCAGTGCTTTTCCTTGTTTTTCTTTCTTGGTCTTTCTACTCTTGAAGCTCATTGCCTAACCCCTATGTGGAGCCATCTTTCTCATGTGGTCTCGGGTCTCCACCTCAATAAGTAGCCAGTGCCGGCCATCGCAAGGAACCCAGTTATCCTTAAGATAAATAGGCCCGCCATAGAGATTGATCTTGTTGACTCCGACAACATCTCTGTTATCACGCAGCCTCTGGAGAATTTCAGCAAAGCATCGCTTATTTATGCGGTATTTTCCCCATAGACGCTGCCTGAATGTAACAACATCAATTCCAACTGCAACATACCCCGGAATACCAAGAGCCATCTCGTTGGCTATCTCGTCATAAGTCTCAGAAAAAATCTGGGACTCCTCCATCAGAGTCATCAGTGCCTGCAGTCACACTCTTCCAGGTCTTCCACCACAGGAACATATGCTGTCCCGAGTCTTCTATGGCTCATCCTAAGGGCCCCCCGGATGACCTCGATCAGCTGGGCCTCCTGTGGATTCTTCTCTCGGATGAGACCTTCTACATCATACACTGAGTTATCCTGGTTTATGATGACTAGCGTGTCATTATCATCGCGAAGGTCCATAATACCCAGCAGCCGACCGGTCTTCTTCAGATGGGTCTTGATCGCCTCGACTACGGCCTCATCTGCCTCGTCTCCATTGTCATCGAAGACTTCCATGAAGGGAGTGACATCACCCTCTTCAGTAATAATCACGGTAACTTCTTCTATCTCCATATGCTTTCTCCTATACAATCACTTATCTTTAAGTAATTGCTTAAAATCCTTTCTAAGTTCAGCCACATCGGCACAGAGCTGCTTAATCTCTGGGTTGGCATTCTGGTTCATGTGAGAAGTAATTCTGTTCCAGACTGCATATTTCTCAGCTATATATCCGGTTACTGTGCATAGAGCTATAATAAATACCCCGATTACCGGTATCATCCAAAGGGGTACATAAATACCCTTGACAGTAATCATAGTAATAATAGCTACTCCAAAGTTGATCATACTAAAAAATACGCCCAGGGTACTAAAGCCCCAGCCAAACCAGACATATATTGGAATAATTCTATCAATAATTGTCATCTACACATAGACTCCTAAGTTTTATCTTTATTTATAGAGATTTACGCTTATGGGATTAACCCAAGGAGTATCTAGGGCACCCGAAAAGCCAGATTAAAAATCTACCCCACCTTCCAGTATAGTTAGCACCCACCCAGCAGCCAGTAGGATCTCGGCTGGGCTGGTAATGTCTGCATGTATCACAGATCCCCATGTCTACTCTACATCCTTGGGTGGAAATTACCCTTATTCATAGGTGGGGAACCCCGGAATTTAAAAGTAGTTTTCTTATGCGTGAGAGGAGATTCGAACTCCCGGTGTTTCCTCGTACTGGATTCTAAGTCCAGCCCCTTCAACCAAGCTTGGGTACCCACGCCTAAGTTCTCTTGGGGTAAAACAGCAAGAAAGGCAATAACATCTGAATATTCCACTTCTTCCCCTCGTCCTGTAGAGCGAGTATGTATTGATACTGCACTGGGTTCATAGGGGTGATGCTGCGTTTCTTTGCCATATTACCAATACTCTATGAGGAGCAACTCTATTTAAATCTACCTAAATACTTAGGCATGGGAATGTCCGGATTTGAACCGGAAATGTTTCCTCGTAACAGATCTTAAGTCTGCTGCGTTCAGCCGTTTCGCCACATCCCCCCGATGAGAGAAGCCAGATTTGAACTGGCGCCGTTTCCTTGTCCAGCATCTCGAGCTGGTGGAGTCAACCAGGCTGTCCCATTCTCTCTGACGCTCAGGGCAGGAATTGAACCTGCAACCCGTTTCCGGGCGACGGTTTTCAGGACCGTTTAGCGCACCGCACTACCCACCTGAGCAAACGCCTGGGAACAGAATCGAACTGTTGAAGCCGTGTTAAAGCTTGCGAGGTTAGCAACCTCGTGGGTTAGACCAAACTCCCCCACCCAGGCATCAGGATATTTAAGAACAATACAACTGCTTAACTACTAAGCAGTAGCAGCGAGGACAAACTCGATAGAGAATAGACTGATAAATAGTTGTCTCTCGTCATGATAAAGAGTATGGGGTGTAAAAGTATATAAAATCAGCTCAGCATCCTCCAGACCCCGAACTGGCCTTCCCCTCAAAGACTATGCGGTCTAAGAAGTGATTTTTGGGAGTAAGTATATGGGTCTCAGGTGTTGGAGAGTTGCCTGACCAGAAATATGCAGTCCAATTCCCAGAGGTTAAATTTACTGGAATGGTAGTACCATCCGGATACACGCTGACTTTAAAAATCTCTGGCCCCTTGGCAGTATAATTTACCAAGTCTGGGTCGATGGAGGTATTCGCTATCATGATATATGGTTCTATCTTAGAAGGATGATGAACAATAAAAGTAACAAATCCAAAATCCATTTCTGGCTGTTCAATTCGCTGAGTCTGATCCAAAACTTTATAGGCATACCCGGCAGACACAGGTGCTACCGTTACCCATAGGCATAGCAGAAGCATAGTTATGCTGAGAAACTTCATAGACGTCCCCTTTCATGGCATTCGAGCCAGATACAAAAGGATCTGTGGGGAGTTATGGCTATAAAAGATTACCCTTGGAGTCCCGGGGTACTAAACAAAGTTCATGGATTTGATCCGCAGAGGAATACCCGTACTTGGTCTTTAACCACTGCTCAGCACTACGCTTGTTCCTGAAATAAACCTTGTGGCCATATCCATTCGGGATTAAAATATAGAAACGGTATCCAGCCTTGAGTTTCCTAGCTATTGTTTTAGCTAGTTTTTTCTGGTAACGTTCTCGTGATTTCAGCAAAATCTCTTGCAATCGGGGAGAGTACTCCATGGTTCTGCCTCTTTACTTCTATTTCTCCACATTCTTCACAGACCCGAATAAAGACTGGACCAATTCGATGAAGAGAATCTGTCATCCATTTTCCCCAGACATGCCTACCTACTAAGCAAGAGAAAGGCCCCGGGGGAAATGATGGTGGTCTCAAATTACGCCCTTAATCTCTTCATGGTCTATGTAGTCATCACTAAATAAGCGGTACATCAGCTTGGGGGTACTCTCAAGAAGTAGTGAAATAACCAGCGGACGGTTTCGACACTCATTCCCGGGCTTTAGCTTCAGGACTACCCTACCATCTTTCTCCTCACGGGTATAACGAGACTCGTCAACCATGTAAGAAGAACAGCCATCGGCGTGAAGAATCTGCATTTAATCCCCGCCCAGGAGCTTCCTCACCCACGTTTTAAACCCCCCGGGGTGGGCCTCTGCATCAATCACCGGGGGCAAGGGGCGAACCTTCTTCTCCACGGGGGCAGCAACTGGCGGGTCATAGTAGTCGTCTGATAGTGGGAAAGCGTCGAACCTACTCCGCAGCATGACTACAGTAGTAGCTTCCTTTACATCGGCAAATACCCGGTCTAACACTACATTATACGGGATAAGGATAAGTCCATTGGCCTTATCTACCCGGGCCCCATATCCACGGGTACCCGCAGACATGGGTAACACAAGAACCGTAACTGGTGGTACTGGTGACATTGTTTTCTCCTATGATAACAACAGTTATGCGAGCAAAACCTAATTAAGGTATCTACTCCCACCACTCTTTCAAGGCATTGTACTGTTTTAAGGGAATAAATACATAGTCTTCAAGTAGGGACTCAACTAACCCCCTGGGGTACCTCTGATTCAATTTGCATAAAAAGTCCAAGACCCCATCTGGCTGACAGTTAGTAAAAGTTAAGTAGCATTGGGAAGCCCTCCCCGAATAGATAATCTTGTCTAAGTTGTCCCAAAAAAGCTCAACTAATGGCCTAGACCAGATAACTTGCGTATTCATACAAAGCTCCTCGTCAGAAGTCCCCTTGATGTTTATCGCATAGAGCGTATTTGCAGTAAAAATATCCTTCAACCAGGACTCTTTATAAGGCCTTTCTATTAAAAGCAAATCTGAGTGAAATACCTCATCCCCACAAATTTCCTGAATTAATTCTGGCCAATGTTCTAGGTAAAGTGCGGGTGCTCCACCCATAAGGTGGAAAATCCTATAATGCCCAGCCTTATAAGCACTAATAATCTCCGCTGAACTTCTATATTCAGCATTACCCCAGATACCCTGCGGTGTAACATAGCAATACGGGCACCTGAGCGGACAGCCCCGCAGCTGAACTACAAACTGCAGTTGCCCTACCATTTTGCCCAAGCGTTTTCCGGCAAGTCTGGGTAGCGGGTCATAGCCTCCCCCGGCACGGTGAGAGTCGCATTTTCTATACAGGCCCCCCTCCAACAGATCTTCTTCCCTAACATCCCTCCGCTGCCTTGAACATACTGGGACAACAGGCCAATTGAACATTATCGCTCCAGGCTAATTTGAATTACAACGGTAGGGATAGGGCAGATATAGAGCTGCCTAGTAAATCTATCATAATACAAACCTATCCAGAAATCATACCACGCCCAAAAAATCTTCATGCTTCACCTAGAAGAACTTAGCCCGGGTATAGCCCTGGGGTGCATCTGGTTCATATTGCTGGCATGCACTGCAAGTCTCAG
>Ga0116153_10002264_pt1 | contig 15531 bp, 13 predicted proteins | sample AD_UKC028_MetaG_FD_89896 | JGI IMG/M metagenome (GOLD analysis project Ga0116153, IMG submission 89896) | Active sludge microbial communities of municipal wastewater-treating anaerobic digesters from USA - AD_UKC028_MetaG | ecosystem: Engineered > Bioreactor > Anaerobic > Digestate | place: USA...
CACCCGTGACTGGAACGGTGAGGCTTCAGGCCTCATGTCCTCCTTTGCCGGGATATGCGGGGGAGAGTTCCTCGACCACGACGATGACCCCTGGATACACCCCTGCCGGGAGAGGCTCCGCAGAAAGTCCCTGAAGGTGGAGCAGATGCTCTCGGGCATGCTCGGAAAGGAGGGTTGAGGGGGGGCTGCTGGCAGGTGGTTTTTTAATGACATATAATGGTTGACAACCATATTCAGATTTCAATAAAATTGAACTGTATTTTTTGAATTCGGGACTGGTAAGCACATAATCCATCGATCATTTCATCAAGGTTCCGATTTTTGCATTTCAAGAAGCATTTTTTTCTGGTTCGGTAAAAGGGGTCGCCCGCAAATAGGGTTTGAACATACCAGGATCAGGAAGCGCAGTTCATCAGGCAGCCTGCAGCGAAGCCGGTTTGTTCGTGTAATTTCTATGTTTTAAGAACACCGGAAAACCAGATGAACTGCGTCAGACATTCAAATCTTTGAATTGGCAATAAACAAGGGTACGCTGAGTTGGGGAGCGTTTCCGTATTATCTAAATAAAACTAAAAAAAAGGACGCGTTAGGATGAGAATTACTGACATTCTTATTCGAAGTACGCTTTTGCCTGCCTTTATCCTTGCAGCATTGTTATGTACGAACTCCCCGGCTGCCGAGATGCAGCTCTGGGGCAAACCGCTCTCCATTCACGGGTACCTGAGCCAGAGCGTGGGGTTTGGCATAGCAGGCGAACACTTTGATACCCAGGAAAGTTTTCAGTCGGCAATCTTTCAGGGGCTCATCGAAGGAACATATGAACCAAGGCACGATATGCGGATCTTCCTGAGCGGAAGGTTCAACGCGGACTGGGCGTACCAGGCCCTGAAAGACAACACAAACTGGCGGGATAAGGGATTTGATGAATCAAGAGGGAAGCTATATGTGTTTGATGATTTCAAGGATATTCTCAATGAGGCTCACATAACCTGGCGACCCGACCATTTTTATTTCAGATTGGGAAAACAGATCGTGCGATGGGGGGAAACGGACGGGTTCAGGCTCATGGACCAGATCAATCCGCTCGACCAAAGGCGGGGGCTTGCGGATGTTGAATTTGAAACAACCATTCAGCCTACATGGCTTGTAAGGGCGGAATACGGGGTACCGGACCTTCCGGACTGGTGCCAGAGCCTTTCTTTCCAGGTGATATTCAATCCCAACCTCCAGTTCGTTCCCAATGAGAGCATGAAACCGGGCAATGACGTATCGGGTATCTGGTCGCCTTATATAGAGATACCGACGAACAGACCCTATCCCAGGGATTTTGGCTATATGGGATCTGCCGACTCCCGCCTGACCGAACCGGGAGGATCGGACGGTTTTGAATACGCCCTGCGCTTACGGGCTGTTGTTCGAGATACAGTCGTCACCTTGAATTACTATTACGGCAGCGATAAAGATCCGGTAGTACGAACAGCCGGGCTCCCCAGGCCTGAGGTTTCTCCCTATGACGGCAGGACGATCTTCCATCCTAACGTGGAGGGTTACTATCCCATGTTCCGTTTCGTCGGCGGGACACTGACAACGGATATCGATCCCCTGCAGTCAACAGCCCTTGGCGGTGTGGCGCCCTTACTTCGCCTTGAGGGATTCTACGCTTTCAACAAAACATTCACCTGGGACCGCCTTAATGCCTTTGAGCAACATGACGAGATACGCTGGGCGGCCGGTATAGACTGGAAAGTAAAGATACCATTGCTTAATCAATTGTCTTTTTTCACGATCTCACCGCAGTTCTACCATCGCAAAATAATGAATTACCCTGGAGAGGGAATGCTGAGCGGGCCCGGAGGCGAGTCGCTGAGAGAGAACAACTACCAGGCGAGCCTTATGATCAGCACGGGCTATCTGGGCGGAAAACTTCAACCCTCTTTCTTCTGGCTTCGCAACATAAGTGAAAAGGCAAACTTTTTCAGGCTTCAGACGGTATATGACTGGAGCCACCATTGGCGGTACACATTGGGCGTACTCTTTTTTGACGGAGACAAAGCCGGCAAAAGCTACCAAGCGCTAAAACACAAGGACCAGCTTTATCTGACGATAAGTTATCGTTTTTAGAACAAGCATGAAAGGGGTATGATCACAATGAAAACGTTCATCGCGAAAACAGGATCCATTCAACTTCCCGTTCTGGGGCTATGCATTGTACTTCTCTTTTTCCCTGTTCTTTGTTTATCCATGGAATATCCCGATCCCTTGACCTATTTACCTTCGCTGGCAGATATTGACGCGCATAAGAAGATGTTTGATGATCCCCGGCCCTGGCTTACGCATTTTGGGCCAAAGCAGCTCTTGCCCGATAAGATGTACGAGCAGCTCACCTACAACGTGGGAAACATGAAAAAACAATGGTCGGAATTGGTAGGATTCACGGCGCCCGGAGAGGTGGAAAAGATAGCACCGGAGATAAAACCCGGGAAATATACCTGCAAGGACATGGATAAATACCCGGGTCTCAGAAAACTATTCTATAAAGACCTCCTCGAAAGGATCAAGCCCGGGGGTCCTCCTTTCGCCGGCTCCATACCGGAGTTCGAGATCATTCCAACCCGTCAATACTACTGGTCCTTGCCAATTGCAGAGTTGACAAAAAAGAACCTTAACAGGGCAAGGCTTGACGAAAAGGGCTACCTTATCAAGGACACCTGGGACGGGGGATATCCCTTTCCAAGACCGGAAGGAAAATTCAAGGCACAACAGATCATGTACAACGTGGAAAAAAGATACGTGGGCTGGGGTGGGGATTGTTTTTTTCTGGCCAGACTGACCAGTTATGCGAAAAGCCTTCGAATCGATTTCCAGGGCATTTTTAACGTGAAAATGCTGAGATTGACAGGAAGATGCATCCTGGAACCATACGGATACTACGATGAAGGGGCCCGGAAAAGAGAGGAGGTTAAAACCTTCGCACTCACCTACATTTCGCCGCGTGATTTTTCCGGCGGGCTGCAGACAGGGATGACCTATAACGATTCGGAGAAACCGGATGCCCTTATGGTCTACATGCCCTGGACCAGGAAAGTGCGGAAGCTTGCACCGAGGGACACGCAGGACGACCTCTCCGGGCAGGGCAGGATCTATGATGATTGGGAAGGTTTCATGCAGAAGATATCTCCCGTGCGGTACCCCTACCGTTTCGAGCTCATCGAAGAGAGAGAGTACCTCGTTCCCGCCCCTTCGCTTGACGGTGCGGAATATGTCTCTTCGGAAGGTGCGGAGCTCAAGAACATCCGTTTTGAGCGCCGGCCGCTTTATGTGATAAAGATGACACAGCTCGATCCCGGCTATGTGTACGGTTCAAGGATCTTTTACATCGACAAGGAGACATTCCTCTTTTACCACATTGAAAATTACGATAAAAAAGGCCGGCTTTACAGGACCAGGGACACGCAATATGGTTTTTTCCCTGATTCGGGAATGTTCTCATGGACAGGTCCGCACCTGATAAAGGACCATATCAACATGCGGTCAAATGTTGAGTTATCATTTTCTCTGCCCTCGCAGTGGAGGCGCCGGGACGTGAATATCGAAGAGCTGCTTGGGGCAAAGTAGACTGAAGAGTAACAAAGGGAAGGCTGATGAATAAAAAAAATGTTTTCTATTGGGTTTTGTATGATTTTGCCAACTCCGTTTCCTTTGTCGCCTTTTATCTTTATTTTTCCCAGTGGCTCGTGGTGGAACGCGGGTTGTCGGATTTTCGTTTCAATATGATATTTGTCGGCTCCAGCGCGCTCTTGACCCTGACAGCCCCCGTGCTGGGATCAATGGCTGACAGGAGAGGACTCAGACTGACGTATCTCAAGCGGGTCACGGTGATGACCTATATATGTTACCTGGCGGCATCGATCGTGCCTTTTATTGTAAAAACAACATTGTGGCCGGCCGTTCTCTGTTTCCTCATGGTAAATTATTTTTACCTGTTGAGCCTTGTGTTCTATACCCCGCTGCTCAGCGATATCTCGCCGCCCCAGCGCAGGGGATATGTTTCCGGCCTCGGGCAGTTTGGCAACTGGATCGGTCAGGTCGCGGGATTGATCATATGCCTTCCCCTGGTAAAAGGGATGGTGCTCCTGCCGGGGCCTCCCGGCCGCGTACAGGCCTTTCTGCCGGCCACCCTTGCATACATCGCATTGTCCCTGCCAATGATTCTGTTATTCCGTGCACCCGAGCGGCATTTAACAGTAAAAGCGGCGAGAACGACAGGACTCCAGGAGATGCAGGAATTTGCGGAAAACTGCCGGGGATTGCTCAAAGTTCCAGGAATCGTGCTGTTCCTCCTGTCCTACTTTCTTTTCGCTGATGCGCTCCTGACGATAAGCATCAACTTTCCCATATTCCTTCAGCAGGTCTGGTCTTTGCCGGACAGTATCAAGTCATCGATCCTCCTGATGATCCTTGTATGCTCTGCACTGGGGAGCGTGCTCAGCGGGTGGGCGAGCGACCGCCTCGGCCTCAAGCCCACCCTGGTCTTTTTGCTGTTGGGGTTTTGCGTTCTTCTACCCGTGATAGCCATGCAAAGGAATTTTGTGAGCTTCAATATAGCTGTTGCGGTACTTTCGGTTTTTTTTGGTTCTGTCTTCGCGGTGACCCGCGCTTTGTTGACCAGGCTTTGCCCCAACGAAAAACTGAATTTCGCCTCAAGCTTCTACGTGCTTTTCGAGCGTTTCGCGACCTTCATCGGCCCGATGGCGTGGGGTGCCATCGTTTCCGGTATGGCAGATTCCGGGCCTGTGCGTTACCGCTGGGCGTTCGGAGCCATGGCTGTCTTTGTGATGATCAGCGTAGCGCTGGCACTGAAAATACCTAAAAGAAACGAAGAAGGGACCGCAAGGACCGCCCTTGATTATATCAAAGAATAGCTTCATCATTTGTGATCGACATAACCGCATTTCTTCGCGTCATAAAACAAAACACCACCGTCTATTCTTGCCATCCTGAAACCATTCTTCATCTCTTTTAGAAAAGTGATGCATTCACCGGTGCAGTCAGATATACCTATCATTTTATACTGTCCATTTCCCATGTTGAGAAGGACATCCCATGAATGACCACAGCTTCCCGTCCGGCCCTGATCAGTAAAAACAATGTCGGGCTTATTGTCATTATTTATGTCAAGGACTGTCACGCCAATCGTTTTCTCCAATTCTTGATTATAGATATCTCTGACCATCTTCTTGTATTCCTTGATATCTTTATACCCATGCCTGATGACTATCGCCAGTTCTTCGGCGTTCGGCTTTCTCAAGCAGACCGTTTCCTCGCCCGGCTCTGACCCATAAGAAAAGGTTGCAAAAACAAACAACAACGAAAAGATCAACAGGGACATTACGGCAGCAACTCGGCTTGTAAATATCGTTCTCATATCTTCTATCCTTTAATTAATGTATTCAAATCGCTCTTCCTCTTTTCACTGTCTATTGATCAATATTACATTTCAGGCGTTTCAGACCCATCTTGTAGTTCTTCGACTTCAGCGAAAGACCGTTGCTAAAGACTGTCCCCGAAAAGGTTTCCATTGGAAAGCCAGGAAGATCCACGGGTATTGTGAACATTATCTTGTTTCCCTTTCGGTCAGCCTTTACCAATACCGGTTCGGGCATACCCCCTGAAGCCAGTTGTGCAACAACGTGGTAATCATTGGCGCCTGAACTGAGTATGATGACCCTCATTCCCTCGACATCGCCTGTTTCTGAACAAAATCGAAGATCACTGTATATCCCTTCTACGGGATAACTGGCCTGGTTCTTTTTATTCTGAGAAAATGCCGGCACGGTTAAAATAAAACCTGTTGCCGCAAAGAACAGAACAACGAAAAACACAATACGCATGCGCATAATAATTCTCCCCTTGTCTCCCAGCGTTTCAACAATTACTCTTGACATAATTCTAATAAAGGGGTCTGCCCGGGCTTGACGGAATCTCAATAATTAAATTTGGATTCTCATAGCTATGCGACTCGTCATAAAAGATCTTTGTTATTTTTTGTATGTTGAACTGTTGAATTCTGGGTCTTTGTGTGAAAAGAACGATACCCTGCCGGGGTTTTACGGTAAGAACAGTTACACAGGACAAGTTCCGTCCTGAAAAGAGTTTTCTGGCATCCTCAATTGATACGTTGATCTGCATTTGTTCAGGAAAACGTTTATTATACTTGGCATTATTATACCGATCTACGTACGCGTGCTTCCAGCTACTGTTCAAGTGATGTTCTTCGGGAACGCCGCCCAGGGCATAAAGCGTCAAGAGCTTCTTGTCAAAATCATACTGCCGCTTGCTTATTTTGTCGACATAACGGTGACTTTCTTTCGTCATTCTATGTCCTCTGAAGTCCTTTTCGTCTTTGATGCTTGGCGGATTGTATTCGGGAAGCATTTCAGCTTTGTTGCCGTCATGGTGATGATACGAAACGAATGTGAAATAGTTATTCAGATATTTGGTCTTGAATTCATTGTAGTATTTTCTATAGCATTCTTTCAGTTTCGCTTTAATGTGATCTTTCTTGGATTCAATTTCGAATTCATCCGCTGTTTTCAGCAATTCTGCCATTTCTTCAAATCCCTTTATCTTGCTGAACGATAATACATGATAGCTTGAATATCTGCCCAGACTTCCACTTTTTATCTGGGTTACTGTCAATTGGTCTATTTTGCGTTCATCGTAATCTTGCACAAAGAGAAAGGCCGTCCATGGATAATGGCTAAGATAGTCATACCCGGAAAGATCATCGGGTACGACCAGAAGGAACTCCAAAGGAGATGTATTGGTCCCATACTGAATCATATGGGCATTCGTCTGAAACGCTTCTGCCTTTGATAAAATCGAGAACAAAATGACAAGAAAGAACACAAGGACAAATATCTTTAAACGCCTCATTTTCCACTCCTTTTTTAATAAAATATTTTTGGCCTTGGTTCTATCATGACTGCACCGCTATATCGAATAGTCGACGATCAAGAACAATGGCGTAAAACCTATGTGTATAACACGTATCCTTTCGTTGATCCCTCCTGTCCTATTCTGACCTTGTGAACATCCATTCCGCAAAATTTCCGTTAGACCATCGCGTGTTCTCTTTTACAATTCCAATTCCCCGTGCGTGCCATGTGTAGCCCCTGTTTACTTCTTTCCCGTTATCGCGGTCGTAAAGTATTTTCTCGATCTTATGACAATCAAAGCTCCCGCCTGGAGTATTTATAACCTCTTTGCCCTCCACAAAATATTTCATTCTATATGATAAGTTCTTGATTTTGCCATCGACATCATGCCGGACATCATAGCTGCTCTCCCAGGATGCGCCATTGTTCAAAGGAAGCTTAAGCACAGTAACACCGGGATCGTATGTACTTGTCTTTGCTGTCTTGCCCCCAATAGACTTGCTGCCCAGATAGCTGATCGAATTTTGGTCTATTTCAAAATATCTCATCTCTACTAACTCTTTTTTTCCTGGGACCTTCGTTATATATCTCACTTCCATTGCGTTTCTTCCGTGGAAGGTGGAATTCCCCACGACCGTAAAACTCGTTTCTGCTTTCCCTGTCGTGTATCTGCCAACCCTTGTCTTTCCTCTTTGCGGGAAGAAATCCATAGGTGATTCCCCTCCTGTTGCCCCCTGCCCACTTTCCTGTGCCTGCCCCGTTGTTTCTCCGCCTGTCTCCTGCCTCACCTCCGACAGCTTGTCCAGCGATATGTAAAGCTCCTTCTTCTCCCCGCCCTTTAAGGTGTAGGTGGAGGTGTCGTCCTTGTAGCCCTGCTTCGCCTTGGCGAATACCTTGTGCTCCCCTGTGGGAAGGCGGATGGTCTGGGGCTCCGGCTTGTAGGCCTTGCCGTCTATCTCGAGCTTCTCCACCTCGTTGTCCGCGTTGCAGAAGGAGAGGATGACCTCCCCCGTGGTGTAGTGCTTCCAGATGAAGAAGGCGCAGACCGCGAGCAGGACGCACAGGACGGGCGCCCCTATCATGACGGCCTTCTTCCTCATCCTTCCGGCGATGATCCTTTTAGTCGAAGAGAGCTTCTGCCGGTATGACTCGTCCAGGTCCGCCGCCCTTTCATAGAGCAGGCTGGCCCCCTGGTAGTCCTGCCTTGCAAAGGCATTGTCCGCCTCCTTCCCGATGATAGACGCAAGGGCAGAGGACACTTCCGGGTCCTTTGCGTACTCGAGGGAGGCCTTCAGGTATTCCTTCGCCTTTATCGTGTCGCCGGAGGCGAGGGCCTTCTCTCCCATCTTCCCGTACGCCCGCGCTATGAGCTCCTTCTCTTCAGATTTTGCCGATGAAGGGGCATCCGGAGGGAGGGCGTCGAGGGTCTTTGCGGCACGGGCAAGGTCCCCCCTGTCCGCATGGACGAGGGCAAGCTGAGCGCGTGCGGAGGTGTGCCCGGGCTCATCACCGAGGAGCGCCTCAAGGTAGTGCCCTGCCGCGTCAAGGTCGCCCTTCTCCCGGGAGATGGTCCCGGCCTCGAGGAGAGCGTCACTGTCCTTCGGGTCGAGGGAGAGCACCTTCTGCGCGTGGAGGAGGGCCTCGTCGGGCATGCTCCTCTTCCGGTAGAGCCGGGAGATCTCCCTGTGGACCTCCCTGTCCGGCGAGAGAGCGGCAAGGGAGGTGAGCATGGATATGGCGTCGTCCTCCATGCCCCTTGAGAGGTAGAGGTCCGCCATGGCACGGTAGAGCTCGGGGCGCCTGCCGTCCCCGGCGAGGAGCCCGCTGCCCATGGCGATGGCGTCCTCTGTTTTATCCATCCCCTTCAGGGCCAGGAAGAGGCCGGTCTGCGCCTCGGGGTCTGGAGTCGATGAAAGGGCCTTTTCGAAGGAGACCTTCGCCCTCTCGTAGTTCCCGAGGGCCAGGTATGCCTGTCCCGACAGGCGGTGGGCGTCACTTCTAGAGGGGTCCAGGTTCACCGCCTTCTGGTACTGGACCAGGGCCTCCTCGTAATATTTATAGTCGCGGTAGAGGCCGCCGAAGGCGATATAGAGATCGGGGTTCAAAGGGTCCTGCGATATCCTCTTCTCGTGGATGTCGACGGAGGCGGTGAGCTCGGGGGGGAAGGGTCCGCGCCTCTCCGGAGAGGAAGGTTCCTGTGGAACGGGATCGGCAGATGAGACCGGGGGATATGCCTTCAGACTGTAGCCGCACCTGGGGCAAAACTTTTGATTGGCCTTAATAGGGGCGCTGCATCGGGAACAGGTCAGCATAGGTTCTCCTTTGATAGTTTTTTATGGATCAGAGCTCTTTGCCGCATTCAGGGCAAAATACATCTGAATCGCTGAGAACCGCGTCACAGCTCGGGCAGTTACGATTGCTGCTCGCAGGTGAATCAGTTTCTGAGAACTGTTTTGTATTGTCACGGATATCGATAAGCACTTTAAGAATGGCATCCTCTCTATTGAGGATCTTTTTGTAGAGATTTATCGCCTGAATGACAAACTGTAATATCTTGAAAACAAAATAGATGAAAAAACCGATAAAACCAAGAAAAGGCAAAACAACAAAAATGAATAACATAGCAAGTCCGCCGCCTTCACTCATACACTCCCTCCTTTGCTTAAAGTCTGTTCAAATCAAACTTATTCTTTTGCTTCAATCTGAACTCGTAATAATCACCCTTCCCCCTGGCGCCGCAGTAGATCCATATAAAAGGCGCCCCGAGACCGATGGTAAAGAGGCAGATCAGCGACAGAAAGATACCTTTCCCGATCATGCCTTTCGTAAAGTACCAGATGGGCCCCAGAATGAATGCCAGCCAATCCCAGCCCACTCTTTCGTCTTTGGACATCATGCCTCCTTTTTTTCTACTTTGCCACCCCCGCCGCAGTTCCGGAGAAGGTCTTTGCCGCCGTGTTGATCGTCCCCGTGGCGGCGCCACGGAAGGTCGTGGAACCGTTGAAACCTCCGGTCCCGTTCGTGATCGTGGCGTTGAACTTGTTGGTCGTGGTCACATCGAATGTCTTAACGGTAAATGTGGCGTTCAGGCCCCCGCCAGAAATGTTGGCGGCAGTACCAGCCGGCGGGGTTGTACCGGTCCAGCTTCCCATCTGGCCCTGGCCCACCGCCCATATCTTCGCCGGTCCACCGGCGGTGTTGGCAAAAAACTTCATGTTGTTCATGGTGACGTTCATAGTCCCCGTGCCGTAGTTGTTGGAACCGGCAAGGTTCACATTTCCCACCTGCACGCAAGGGATGTTGAGCGCCTGGAGTTTCGATGGTTCGTTGGCCGCCATCCAGAGGAACTTATTCGTCTCTATCCATGACCCCGCACCGACGGCCTGATACGTAAGCGCCACCGGATCATACGTGCCTATGACGTCCCCGATGCTCACCCAGGTCTTCCCTGTGCTTATATCGGCACCGTAACCGGCTTTCGTACCCTCAATCTTATTCCCTGTCCAAGACGTTCCCTTCACCTCTGCGCCTATGATCGTTTTTGTGGCAGCATAATTGTAATCCTCGGAAAGTGACCAGCCCGATGAGGTCGGCCCGGTGTAGCTGCCGCCGCTGACCGAACTCCACACACCCCACTCCTGGCCGGTGATGCCAAGACTCTCCCATTTGCGGTATGCGGGTGACATCGTGCCGGCTCCGCTGAAGTTCCCGCTGGCAAGAATCGGTGTGCCGTTGATGAGGGAAGTGGTGACAACATTTGCCGGATACAAATTTGCCGGAGTGAAACCGATCCCGCCTGAGACCATCTCCACGGGTTTGTTGATCGTGCCGGACGTGGTATGGTTGGGTGCCGTGGCCGTACCTGTGAGGGTCCCGAGGTGGATGCCCGCACTGCCGTTGTCCTTCACATAGATGCTGGCCCATTTCGCCTTCATCGTGTTGTCATCCGCCTTGTAGCCCGTCAGATAACCGGCATATGCATTGGGGGGATCATCATATGTTGTATTTTGACCTGTTGACCCATTGTAGCTGTAGATTTTTTGTCCCCACAAGAAGGAGGAAGGGCTAGTAGGATCATAGGAGCCGGTCATTGTTATAGGTGTCGTGCCCCCGGGGGATGCGGTTCCCGATATTGAGCCGGTAAGGACACTGCTGAACAACTGCATCGATGGATCTATGGTGTAGTTTGAGACCGTGTTTATCCCTTCATGTGTCACATACGCATATTTTCCGGTGGGGTCAACCACAATGGATTGAGGAAAGTTCCCCGTTGTGGCAGTCGTTCCCAACAAGGTCAACATCCCCGTGGTCTGGTTGATGGTATACGTCGACACGGTAGCTGGACTTGGATTACCGTTTGTTACATACGCAGATTTTCCGGTGGGGTCAAAGGCAATATAGTAAGGATTGTTCGTAGCGATTGTTCCCACCGGGGTCAGCGCCCCCGTGGTCTGGTTGATGGTGTAGACGGAAATGGAGTGGGAACCGTAATTCGCGGCGTATGCAAATCTGCCGGTGGGGTCGATGCTGACCGAAAGTGGCCAAATCTCTGTTGCCACCGCTGTGCCCGCAGTCAGCGCCCCCGTGGTCTGGTTGATGGTGTAGACGGAAACAGTCTGGGACGTGATACTTGACACATATGCAAATCTGCCGGTGGGGTCAACGGCAACGGATGAAGGCGCGACTCCCGTGGCCACAGCCGTCCCAGCAGTCAGCGCCCCCGTGGTCTGGTTGATGGTGTAGACGGAGATGCTGTTAGAACCATAATTTGCGGCATATACAAATTTTCCTATGGGGTCGACAGCGACATGATGCGGGTTGCTTCCTGTAGCCACAGCCGTCCCAGCAGTCAGCGCCCCCGTGGTCTGGTTGATGGTGTAGACGGAGATGGAGTTGGAGCTGTTATTTGCAGCATATGCGAATCTGCCGGTGGGGTCAACGGCAACGCCCTGGGGATAAATTCCTGTAGCCACAGCCGTCCCAGCAGTCAGCGCCCCCGTGGTCTGGTTGATGGTGTAGACGGAGACAGTATTACTACTGCCGTTTGACACATATGCGAATCTGCCGGTGGGGTCAACGGCAACGTATTGAGGGCTACTCCCTGTCGCCGAGGTTCCGGCTCCTGTCAAAAGCCCTGTTGTCTGGACACCATACCCGGATGCATCAACATTGCTTCCAAATTTGAATGATGGTGCTGTGGGGCTGTTTCCGGTGGTGCTATTCGCCGTAGAGTTGTTCCCTGTATTAAGGGATGCGGTATTTCCTGATGGGGGAAGATTCGGCGGGATATAGGGTATGGATGGTTGCTGAACAGGATCGTCACCCCAGCTTCCTCCGCCCCCGCCCCCGACGTCTCCGTTGGTATAATAACCACTGCCCAATTCAGATCCAAATTCAGAATACTTTTCGTTGCCGAGAATCGTGGATTGTGTTGTTTTGGCTGTTGAAGTATTGGGAGGTATCAAATTGAAAGATAATACTGACGGCTCCACCACGTCCTGAAAAGAACCTATAGATAGTATTTTGGTTAGTACCTCAGATAATAGAACGTACTCCCCATCTTTCTTAAACTTAGCTTCAGTTTCGTAGTACTGGGCATGCGGATGTACTCCTTCGACCCGTGTTGATCCCGGGATGGGCATAACAGATTCCGGGGTCGAAATGCTGGTGCCTGTATATTTTATTATCACTTCGTCAATCTGTATATTTTTTACACCGGAGACATTGATTACCCCTGAAACATAGTCCCCTGCGGAATGAACATTTGTCCAACCCTTAACATTCTCGAGAGGTGCAAGCTTGCTTGGTAATTTCAGGTCGCCTATCCTTGCTAGATCTTTAACGATATCCATTGTTTCACCATAGTTGCTCGCACTTGTGTTTACGTTTTCTCCGAGAGGAGAACCCATAGTAATGAGAGAGTCGATTTTGATATGTTTTGTTTCATCATTACTCTGCAATTCATTTAATGCTATATACGCAATTACCGTCCCATAGCTATGGGATACTATGTTTATGGGTTCATTATATTTTGCCAATTCAACAATCTCTTCTTTTAACATATTCGTTGCAATCCGAGCATCATAGGTCCCGGGATAAATATTACCTGACCAAGGTATGTCCTTTTTTTCCCCTTCGATCTTGTCTGCCAAAGCACTGTTAATTAAATACGAAGTATCACGTCCCAGTAAATTGCCAGAAAAAGTATTCATACGATCCATACCGTCAATGAATATTGTTACTGCATTTGCGGTGACCGGAATGGAGGCGCAACATATAAGTAGAAAGTTTAATATACTGCAAACTAAACGATTCATTTAACAGTTCTCTCCTTGAAACATCGAGTTGATATTTACCCTCCGAACTGACGTATGATGATTTTCATTCACAGCTATCAAAACCTGTACTCAACCCCAACAGACGCAATGTGCCTGTCATAGTCATACGTGCTGATATTGCAGTGGTCGCGTATGTAGGAATACTGGGCATTCACGTCAAAGTTCTTTGTGATCTGGTATATGAACGTTACAGCATTGGTGTAGACCTCATCGCGGCGCCTCATATTGAACACGGTATTCTCGTGTTTATAGTCGACGAACGATGCCTCGGAGCTGTACTGGAGCTTGAGCTTCTCGAGAAGCGGATAGACAAAGCTTAAACCGAACTTGTTCTCATCGTATGACCAGTTCCAGCCGTCGGTGCTCATATCAGTATAGGTGTACCGCAGGGCAAGAAGGGCCGCCCCGCCCTTGAAGAAGAAGGTCCATCCCACCGAACCGCTGTTGGAATAGCCGTCCCGGTCCTCGTCGGGGTCCTGGGGCCAATCATTCTCGGTGGTGGTGTAATACTTGTTCTGCATGAACCCGTAGGTGAGATCGATGATGTTCCTGTCGTTCACCATGAAGCGGACGGTGGGAGAGGCGCCACCGCTTAAGAGATAGCGGGTATCGGACCACCAGTTGCGGCTGTTGAGGAAGTCCGTGCCCACCTCCCTCTGCAGGTTCACGTAGCGCCCGATAAGCGGGAGAGTAAAGGAGACCCTTCCCGCCGAGTAGCCAGGAGTGACCGAGAATGACTGCTGGGCGATATTGTAGTCGTCCCTGCGGAAGTAGCGGTCCGCGTACATGCCGTACTGGAGCGAGAGGCTGTAGGGGGATCTGAACGAGAAGGGGGCAATGTACATGGCGTTGAGCGTCATGTTCATGGCCGTGTCTTCCTTGCCGGAGACGGCGTAGGAAAGATTCTGGTTGTCAAATATGGTCCCTGATACCGGCTGCGCGTTCACGTTGGAATCGTACTTGTAAACAAGGCCGATACTGAAGCGAAATGGCCGTTCGGCGTCGAGTCTGTCGGTGATCGTCCGCTCGTAGTCCTTTGCGTATGACGCCAGGTTGCTCGTGGGGTCCAGAGTGATGAGGTCTTTGAAGCGCCGCCTGGATTCCTCGAGCTTCCCGAGCTTCGCATAGACGAGAGCGATCTGGAAATCTGCTGCCTGCACCATGGTGGGATCATACTTTTTTGCACTCTCAAGGGCCGCTATGGCCTCATTCATCCTGTTCTCCTTGAGGAGAACGATCCCCTTGAAGAATTGGATCTTGCCTGGATAGATGTTGTCACGCTCCCCAACCTCTATCCACTTTTTTGTTTCCGCTATATTACCCGCCACATAGAGGGCATCGATCAGCTCAGGGAGAGCCTCTTTGATGAGGGGCGTGAGGGTCACGGCATCGCGGAGGTTCGGGATCGCCTCCTTGAGGTTCTTGAGTGCCTTACAGGTAATACCGAGCAGGTAGGCGGCACTGCTCGATGAGGGATCGAGCCTGCGGGCCTCCTTAAACTCCTTGAGGGCCCATTCGTAGTTCCTTTCCTTGATGTAACGAAGGCCTTTTTCGAGGGGTGCCTGGGCAAACAGGGGAAAAGCGAAGGAAAAAATGGATATACCAATCAGGAGCGCAAATATAACCTTTCTACACAGACCTCCACCCACGATGTCCTACAAACCCCCACAGATTCAATAAGTTGTATATATTGTTAAGCAGTTACCATTTGTTAACTTTTCCATACTTACATTGCGTTACCGATACAGTCAAGGGTAATATGTCCTCATCTTTCTTGATTTTTCATGGTTATATTATGGGTATGTTTCACCATACTTTTTCTTGAATCACGAATTGGCAATCAATTTTTCGTTATATTTTTTTATTGCAATGATCGCCCAGATGACACTTATGATGTGCACCGGTATAAAGAGGATCAAACCTAAACCCAATGTGAAGACCGCAATGATGATTACGATGATCTGGACAATAGACATAACGATACCGCCAGGTATTGTTGAATAAAGAAGACCCAAGCCGCCGAAAAAGATCGTCAATGCTATTGCAACCCCCAGACTTTTTGCCTGAATCATGATCGCCGCCGCGCTTTTGTCCATAACCCCTCCTTCTTTTTTATTTAATTACCATTCCTGAGGTTACATATAGGTTACAGATTCATCTTTTTTTGCCAACTTACCGATTGACAACCGCCGCGCCCATCCCATACAATTGACTTGTCTTTAAAAAAACCGGAACATGCGCGACCACAAGATAAA